>VFQN01002944.1_pt1 | contig 25321 bp, 26 predicted proteins | sample 3512371 | NCBI WGS metagenome assembly VFQN01 (sample SAMN10412370, study PRJNA504923) | tailings metagenome | isolation source: Replicate 2 from Balatoc abandoned mine | place: Philippines: Itogon, Benguet | collected 2017-08-28 | reverse complement strand
AACTGGGGGGCGAGATCATTTCGGAATCAGGGGGCGGATTGCCTCGGAATTTGCAGCTCCGATGCCGGCGCCGATCGACGGGAATGGTTTTCAGGCCAAGATTGATGGCGGGCAGATGTGCCCCGGTCGTGACGCCGGCCTCCCGCAGGATCGAGGCTGCGAGGTGTCGGCCGAGCCAGGGCGCGTGCTGCAGCACCTCGAGCGTGTTCCAGGCATCGAGGGCGACGATCGCCTGCAGCACCGGCGGCAGACTTTCGGCCTCGCGCAACGCGATGCGCCATTCCTCCAGCCGCGCGTCCTCGTCCCAGTCGAGATCGTAGACGATTGGGTCACGCTCCCGCGATCGGCTTGTCGGTACAGCCGCCCCCTTCAAGACGGCTTCAGAGCGTGCCAGCACCGCATCGATGACGGCGAACTCGGCGTCGAACGCGCTGTCAACGTCCTCGCCATTCTCCCCCTCCCCTTCTTCCGTCGCATCGACCTGCGCCGCAATGTTTCCAGTCTGGGCGATGCCGTCACCGCCAGATGATGGTCCAGGCCACGCCTGACCGCGCAGGCTGCGGAGACCGTCGGGGGTGAGCGCCCAGCCGGCCGGCTGGGCCGCGATCCGCCGGCGGGTCCGCAGGACGTCGCGGGCAATGGTCAGTTCGTGTGTTGGCGTGCGGATGTCGTGGCTGGCGTCGTGCAGGACGAGGTCCTCGAGATGGACGAGCTCGCCGTCGATCCACAGCGAGGCGCAGGCATCGGCGAAATTTTGCCGCTCGAGAAAACCGGCGCCGACCGCCGAGCGCGCAACACGCTCGTCGAGACGGGCGAGTGCGATGCCAGCCTCGGAAACGGGCTTGAGCAGGCTCTGGATGGGTAAATTGGCGAGATCATAAGACATTGAAATCATGGTAAATGATTTGCTAAAGGAACTCTATCTATAAGTTACGGTTCCTCACTGGGTATGCTTTGCAGTGCGATTATCTACCATCGATAACTATCCCTTATCGATGGTTATATTGAGAGCGTTGAAAGACTTATTGCGAATATATACTTTAGCCATCTGCCGGAGTTATGCACGAAATCACTTAGAATCGGCTGCGCAGCATGGATATGCGACGCAACGCGGCACTTATTTCCAGACAAAAGGTCGCGCAACTCGATCAAATGGATCCGCAGCCATATTTCCCAGCAGCAGCACCCACCTGATCACCGATATACACGGTACACTCTTTGTTAAATGACAGCCCCTATCCCCGCTCGCCCTCGGCATTGGTGCCGAGCAGATGGGAATGCATGCATGTCAAAACCAGACCTTTCATCACGTCATTTTCAGAGCAAGATCTCAAGATTCTGCGCGCTACGCATTGCGCCAATCGCGTCGAAACGCACGTTGAGCAACGTCGAGGCGTACCTTCTCAAACTCATCTCTCATCGAAGGGCACCACCCCTCCTGAATGGTCGCATCGACTGGGCGGAAATCGCTCACGCTTGTCGGCTCGGTGGCGAACTGACAGGCGATCTGAAAAAGCAAATCCGCATTGCCCTGGATGCGATCCTCCGATGGCTAAGTGCGCCAGCCGCCGCGGTAGACGTCCGCTCGACGAAACAGGCATCCCGATCTAGCGGAACCGACCGGCAAGAATTTACGGTCATAGCCTCTACGACTCGGAAGCCTAGACTTGATGGTGATGACGATCTTCGCGCTCAAGCCGCCTCACGCAGGAGAGGACCGAAACCGAAACCGATCCCACCGTTCCCGGATCCGTTGTTCGAGGCGAGCGACGATCCTGCTGCGTTTCAGGATGCGTTGATCTATCAGATGCGCCGTTTTGGCGAGAGCTACTGGCAGCTCTACCGTGCCGTCGTTCGGCTCGGCGAGACGTTCGACCATAAAACCATGCTGTCCTGGATCGAGGGAGAGCGTGTGCCGCGCTCCGTCGCAAGCTTCGAAATCCTCGCCCGCATTGAACGGCGGTACCATCTGCCTGCAGGATACTTCAAGGCGAAACTGCCCTACCAGACCCGCTCCCTGCTCGGTCACGACCTTGGCGACATCAGCCCCGCGGAGCGACGCCGGATTTCATTGCACCTTCCTGACAATTTCAGCAGCCTACCATTCAGCAAACGGGAGGAGATCCTCAACTGGGTGCGCCGGGTCATCATCTCGGGTTCGACAGACTATCGGCGATATCAGGCGGCGGCCAGCAAGCAGCGCTATGCCATCCGCTTTCCAGGCGTCACCTATGGCGGAGGGTCGCTGTCATCCCGCGCGAATTCGCTTGCGGCCAGTGCCAACAACAATGCCGCGGAAGCCTTCGAAGACCCGGATCTCCTGTCCGGCGTCGTCGATGCGCCACCGCGGCTTGCCATGGAGATGGCAGACCTGATCCGGTTCAAGACCTCGACGCTGACGGCAATCGGTTTCCAGCGGAACGGGGTGTGGGGCGAGGAAACCGCATCGCAGAAGATCGAACATCTCGGCCTGATGTTCGGGGCGCTTGCTGCCTCCCCCGCCGGCGTCGTCAAAGGCCGCGGCGTACCGCTCAGCCAGTTGACCTTCGGCCTGCTAATCTTTCCGGGCGTCTGGGACTGGTATTAGCAATGGCGAGAACAGCGCCGTGGCTTCTATACCAAATGGGAAGAGGACATGCTGATGGTCGCCCAGGCCCTCACCCGCTCCGAGGTTGGCTGGATTCGCCAGCATCCCGAACTCTTGAAGAATGTGCGGCCGATCGAAGGGCTAATCGCACCGGAGGAGATCGCGTATGCTGCTCGCGACTGGCATGGCGCCTGCGATGCGTTTCATCGGCATGCCGCCAATCGTTCGAAGGAAATCCAACGGGTCATGCGTGTGCATCGTGACCCCTTCGAGCCGATCATGTGCGTCCTGGAAGCCGACAGTCCGTTGGCGGAATATCGCAAGATCACCGATGAGATCTTGAACCGCATGCCGGACGAGAACCGGTACCCGCGTGCGGCCGCGGAAGCCGTTAGATCCTTCCTTCTGCTTCGTTTGGGCCTACACCTCGGGCTTCGGCAAAAGAACCTTCGCCAGCTTCGTGTCTGCCCGCGCCATCATTTCCCGACCTCAGAACGGCGTCTCGAAGACATGAAATGCGGCGAACTGCGCTGGAGCGATCGCGAGCAGGGATGGGAAGTGCTAATCCCGTCGGTCGCCTTCAAGAACTCCGGCTCCTCCTTCTTCGGGCAGAAGCCGTTTCGCCTCATCCTGCCGGACCTGCTCGATCTCTACAAATACCTCGAAGCCTATATCGACCGCCATCGCGGTGTATTACTCGGTCCGGCGAAGGATCCCGGCACCTTGTTTATCAAGACGGTGAAGACGACGAGCCTCGATGCGGCATACGACTCCACCAAGTTCTATGAAGCCTGGCGGACCGTGATCCAGCGATATGGCATCTATAACCCCTATACCGGCCGCGGCGCCATCAAGGGCCTGCTGCCGCATGGCCCTCATAACCTTCGCGATATTCTGGCAACCCACATTCTCAAGCAGACAGGCTCCTATGAGCAAGCGAGCTACGCGATCCAGGATACGCCGGATGTGGTGCAGCAGCACTATGGTCGGTTCCTGCCGCAGGACAAGGCGGCACTGGCAGCAAAAATCTTGAACCAGGTCTGGGAAGCCGCATAGGCCAGCCAGACCGAACCCAGGGTTCCATAGTACCCGAGCGGATGCGGAAACATCCGCATCCGCTCGGGATCGGTTCGATAGCGCAGCGTTGAAGCGAAGGCGCCGGCTCTATGAGAGCCAGCCGATGACAAGCCCCGCCGCGAAGAGCACGAGCACCATGACGAGGGTGCCGCGCCAGACAGACGATGTGGGCTGTGCGCTGGCATAGTCATTGTCCGGTCCGGGCGAGCGATCCCATCCTGTCATTGTCCAGCCTCCGATTAGAGGCGGCATGATAGCAAATTCACGACGAACGGGAAATCAGACTTCGTTCTCACCCTAGACTTGTCGACCGGCTTCATGTGAGCCAGAATTCGGGCGGGGATTGGGGATGAAGAAACGATACTGGCTCATTGGTGCGCTGCTCATCTATGCGTTCTTCAGGCAGACGGACGATGGATCAACCGTGCCTTCGTCCCAGGATACAATGCCTATAGCCGCGACCGCGCTGGGCGGCGCTGCGGCAAGCGCAGCGCCTATAGCAAGCCGGGCGGATATTCGCCGGTGTGTTTCCCCAGCGATGTCACAAAGGCGATGATCGAGGCGTTCAGATCGCGCTAGCCCATTTAGCCGGCCGGGCTGACGGACGATGGAACGGGTGAAGTTCCGCTGAGGTATGCCAACAGCTGCGCCCTTCGATGGCGTGCCGTTCTGCGAGGCTTCATGCCTTGAAGCGTTCAAGGGCGGTGAGGCGCCGGATCGGAGGATCGGCGTCGTGCCAGCGGTAGATTTCGGCGCGCAGATAGCGGAGTTCTTCGTCGAGCATGTCGTCGGCGACCTCGACCCACCAGGATTTCGGCCGCCCGTCGCTGCCATCTGACCACCTGTAGCCGCGAGCTTTCAGGTGGTCTTTCATCTCGAAGGGGCTGTGCTCGGCAAAGATGCGTACTCGCGAGCGCTGGCTTGCCGCGAAGAGCTCGGCGAACGGTGTGTTTCCCTGCTCCGGTCCGCCCTGGGCCAGAACCTCGAGCAGCGCGAAACAGTCGTCGACGGCGCGGTGTCCATCATGGAAGTAGCCGGCCTGCCCAATGAGGTAGCCAAGCTTCGTTCCCTCGAAACCCCGTGCCGACCAATCGATTTCGGCGACGGAGCACGCCCATGCCTTCGGCGCGAAAGTCGAGGAGAAGGTTTCGCAGAAGGGGCGGTCGAAGCCGGCATTGTGGGCGATGATCAGATCGGCAGGTTCGATAAGAGCTTGTACCCGGGCAATGTCGATCACCTGGCCGGTGACCATATGGTCGTTGATGCCGGTCAACCGCGTGATGTCGGCGGGAATGGCAACACTTGGCTGCTGCAGTCCGCCATAAACACCCGTGACATCGCCGATGTTTCCGGCCGCGTCGAAGCTGAAGGCGACGATCCCGATCTCGATGATTTCGTCCTTGCGAGCATTGAGGCCTGTGGTCTCGGTATCGACGATGACGCCCCGCAATGGAAAGCCGGGCCGCAGCGCATCCGCGATGGTGCGCGCCACCAGTTTCCGCAGAACGCGATAGCGGCCGGTTTCTTCTAGTCGGCGGACCATCTCGATTTCGTCCGCGATGCCTCGCACATCATGTGTGGACGGAGATCGGGCTTTCACCTCCGGCTCCCTCACCTCCCCCGTTCCGAACAAGTCGAACTGCTGCTTCATGCCACCTATCTCGCATTGGCTAGCGCCTAACGCCGCGCGCTTGAGCGCTTCTTATAGAGCCTGCAGTGAACATTCGAAACTAGAGGACGTCGGCGCCGCAAAAGAGGGCGCGCGTGCTGCCCGGATTCTGAATCAGGTATGGGAGGCGGCATAACTCCCATATTAAACCTTGATGAATGTAGCACCTAGTGCTATATAGGCTGATGTCAGAACGAGTGTTCAAAACAGCGTGGTTTGCCAAGGCGGCAAAGAAGGCGCGCATTTCCGACAAGGCGTTGTCAAAGACAATCAGTCAGATTGCCCTTGGACAGGCGGACGATCTTGGCGGTGGCGTCTTCAAGAAGCGCCTCAACGACAACATGCATCGTTCAATCGTTCTGGCGAAGGCCGGAGAGTTTTGGGTGTTCGCCTATCTCTTCGCCAAGAAGGATCGGGCAAACATCGATGACGACGAGCTTCTGGCGTTCCGGAAAACTCGCGGACCTCTACCGCCTCAAGATGAACGCTGATCTGGAAGCGGAAATCGAGACCGGTGCACTGTTGGAGATTCACCATGGCGACTAAACGTAAGTTCAAGAGTGAGGCCTTCGAAGCAATCCATAGCGCGGTCGAAGGCATGTTTGCGGCTGGGACTATCGACAAGGAAACGATGCGGACCTTCGATGAGGATTGCCTTGTGGTCCCCCAGGAACTGTCGCCTGGCGAAATCAAGGCGCTCCGCGAGGAAAACCATGTCAGCCAGCCGGTCTTTGCCCGTTATCTGAACACAAGCCAGTCGACGGTTCAAAAGTGGGAAACTGGTGCCAAGCGCCCAAGCGGGCCAGCGCTCAAGCTCCTTTCGCTCGTGCAAAAGCACGGGCTGCAAATGCTTGCGTAGTCAAACGAATCGGCCCGCCCCAAAATTTCTCGTAGGATCCTAGTAGCCTTGATGGGCGAAGGGATTGGTCTAAAATGTTAGATTAGGGGTAGCATCGAGGCAAAGTGCGAGAAATCGGAAAGGGCCGCCGTAAGCTGTGATCTCGCCACCTTTTCGCCTCCGGTATCGATGAGACGGCGCCTTGGCACAATGCCATCTGCGAGTTTCAGTTATTGCAGTTAGGCACCTCAGCTACTATATTGCCGTCAAGGAGACAGCATCATGGCCAGCCACATCATTCACTTCGCCGGGTTGTCGGATCGGGACCGCAGGGCAGCCTCGCCGCTGCCCAAGCTTACTGCTGGCGACAGGCTCGAGCTGCACGTCCACCACGAGGGCGGGCGCGAGCACAAGCTGTCGATTCCGCCGTCGGCCGCCGCTGCGGTTGAAGCCCTACTGGCGCATATGCTGCGTGGGGAGCGCGTCGCGGTGCTGGCTGAAGACCAGGAACTAAGCCCAACCGAGGCATCTGCGATCCTGGGCATCTCCCGGCCTCTCGTCGTCCTGCGGATGGACCGCGGCGATCTGCCGTTCCGTTATGTGGGTAAGCATCGTCGCGCCCTCCTGAAGGACGTGCTCGCACTGAAATCCAGGCTCGACACCCGTCAGGCTGCGATAGATGCGCTCGCCGACGACACAGAGGATCTCATTCAGACCCATGGCCTCTAAACCGCCCGTCGCGGTCTACGATGCCTGCGTCCTCTATCCGCTTCACCTCCGCAACGTCCTGATCCAGTGCGCCTTCGACGGTCTTGTCGAAGCACGCTGGACGGACGACATTCATGATGAGTGGATCCGCAATCTCGCGGCCAACGCGCCGACTTTGCCCATTGAACGCCTGATAGCAACACGCGACAGGATGAAGGCAGTTCTACCGGACGCGGACGTCACCGACTACCGCCACCTCATTCCCGAGCTCCGACTGCCTGACCCTGACGATCGGCATGTTTTTGCCGCCGCCATCGCCGGCAAAGCCGCGCACATCGTTACATGGAACCTCAAGGACTTTCCGGCGAAGGATCTAGCTTCTCATGGCGTGACAAGCCAATCTCCGGACGCTTTCCTCACCGACCTTCATGCCACCTTTCCCGACGCACTGATCTCCAGCGTTAAACGAGCCCGGCACAATCTGCGAAAGACGATGCCCTCGGTCGACGCGTTCATCGATGGACTTCAACAAAGCGGTCTGAAGACATTTCCGGTACTGCTGCGGCAGAACATCGACGGGCTGATCTGAACCGACAAGTGTCTACAGGCTCCCGTTAAACCGATCACGACCTATTCCTCTTCACCATCCGTCACGGGCTCGACCGCCTCCACACCCATGACCTTCCGGCTGAGCAACCCGGCATCCTCCAGCGCCTCGATATCGGGCAGATCGCGCAGCGTCTCCATGCCGAAGGTGGTGAGGAAGTGTTTCGTCGTGACATAGGTATAGGGCGCGCCCGGCGTCGGGCTGCGTGGACCGGAGGCGAGAAAGTTGGCGCCGCGCAGGCTGGCGATCGTATCGCGGCTGACCTCCTTGCCGAAGATTTTCGACAGGTCGCTGCGGGTGATCGGCTGGAAATAGGCGATCGCCATCAGCACCATGGCTTCGAAGTCGGACAGCGCCGGCGCCGCGCTTCGCGTCGAGGCCCGCGACGCCCGGATCGCGGACGCGTAAGCCGAACGGCTTCGGTGCTGCCAGCCGCCGGCGACGAAGACGATCTCGTAGGGCCGGTCCCGCAATTCCGCGCGCAGGTCGTCGATCAAGAGGTCGATGCTGCAGTCCTTCCCGACGACACGCGCCAGCGTCTCGCGACCCACCGGCTCGGCCGCGGCAAAGATCACCGCCTCGACGCGCAACATCCATTCGCGCCAGCGCAGCTCCGGGGGCATATCCACCAGCTCCCGATCAAGGAGATATTCATCTCCGGCCTTCGCTTGCCTCTCTCTTCCTTTACCGTGGGACGGTTTGGCTAGGTCCGGTTCGCTCATCGTCACAACCCAAAAATCCGGAACGCGCTGCGACCGGACAGTTCGCGCACGGCGCCAAAACCTTCCAACCGGTCGAACAGCCGGGTCGCCGCCCAGCGCGAGAGATTGCTGCCGGGCGCCGAAGCGGCCACCGCGTCCTCATTGAGCAGGGCCTGGATGATGGCGCCAGCGCCCTTGGTGCGAACCCTTGGCGCGGCAACGCGCAGCGTCTCGGCGCGCCGCGCGATCTCGCCGGCGGTGCGCAGGGTCGCGCCTGTTCCTTCGACCAGGGCAAGACAGACAGCCCGGGCGAAGGCCGGCTCTCCCGGGCGCACACGGCCCCTGCCCCCAAGCGTCTTGAAGGCCGGCCCATAACGCTCGGCCATCAGCAGCGGCACGGCAAAATCCCATTTCAGCAGCGCGGCGATCAGCAGATCGGCCAGCATCCAGCCGAGCGGCTCGGCGTCCGGCCGCACCGCATGGATGGCCGAAACGAGATCCGCCGCGGCAAGCGGCGCGGGACGGCCCGATTGTAGCGCATCGTCGGCATGGTCGACCGCGTGGGCGAGCCGATCGTCCCAGGCCAGCCCCAAGAGATCGGCAAGCTCGGCTACCGCTTTTGAGGAAAAGGCGGGTTTTCGGGTGGACATTCTTTTGGTGGCCAAAAACACCTTTCCGGCCGGGCCGGGATCGTTGCCTGCGGCGGTGAGCAGAACGGCATCGCGCAACGCCGCCTCATCCTCGTTGCGCGCCATCAGCCGGACCGCGACGGCGGCACATTTCAGGGCTTGGCGGGACCGCCAGCAGCCGGCCCAGACGGGCGCGGAGCGGACAAGATCGTCCAGCGATTTCAGGGCGATGCCGGCGGCGAAGGCGGCGGCAATCTCGTCCGGCTCGCGGCCGCGCGGCAGGGCCCAGCCGGGCAAAACGGCCAGGAGTACCGGCGAGTCGACGAGAGGCGTGACGGGCGAATCCATGGCCGTCATCCTATAATAAGCGTGCGGTTTATGCTACATATCTGGCTCAAACCGCACGGCCTGTCTTTGTCGTATAATGATGGATAAGATTGCCTTATCGTTCGTTTTGCTCATTATAGAGGAATGCCGCAAATCATCGACGAAAACAGCGAAATTCATGCTCCGGAGAGCTCTGCGCCGCCGTACAGCACGCCGGCGCCCGATGGCATTTCCACTGCCGTCGACGGTGCGCCCGCCTCCCCTCTTCCGGCGAAGGCCAGCCTGCCGGCCCAGCTGCAGGACCTCACCGAGCGCGCCCGCGGCTACGTCGAGGCCGCCAGCTCCGCCAACACGCGAAAAGCCTACGCTTCCGACTGGAAGCATTTTTCCGCCTGGTGCCGGCGGCAGAACCTGTCTCCCCTCCCCCCGGACCCAGAAATCGTCGGGCTCTACATCACCGCCTGCGCCTCCGGCAGTGCCGTTGGCACGGCGACGCACGGCGGCAAGCCGAACACCGTGTCGACCATCGAGCGGCGCCTCGCCGCCATAGGCTGGAATTGTGCGCAGCGCGGCATGTCGCTCGACCGCAAGGATCGGGCGATCGCCACCGTCATGGCCGGCATCCGCAATCGCCACGCCACCACGCCCCGGCAGAAGGAAGCCATCCTGCCGGAAGACCTGATCGCCATGCTGGAGACGCTTGACCGCGGCTCGCTACGCGGCCTGCGCGACCGCGCTATGCTGCTCGTCGGTTTCGCCGGCGGGCTCAGGCGCTCGGAAATCACCGGGCTCGACCTTGGCCGCGACCAGACGGAGGACGGGCGCGGCTGGGTCGAGATTTTTGACCAGGGCGCACTGCTGACCCTTCGCGGCAAGACCGGCTGGCGTGAGGTCGAGATTGGTCGTGGCTCGTCGGATGCCACCTGCCCTGTTGCCGCGCTCGAAAGCTGGATCAAGTTCGCCAAGCTCGCGAAGGGCCCCTCTTCCGTCGCGTGACCGGCAAGGGAGAGGACGTCGGGCCGGACCGGCTGAACGATCAGGAGATCGCGCGCCTCGTCAAGAAGACGGCGCTGGCCGCCGACGTGCGCGGCGATCTTTCCGAGGCGGAGCGCGGCCAACTCTTTGCCGGGCACTCGCTGCGCGCCGGGCTCGCTTCCTCGGCAGAGGTGGACGAACGGTATGTCCAGAAGCAGCTCGGCCATGCCTCGGCCGAAATGACCCGTCGCTACCAGCGCCGGCGCGACCGGTTCCGCATTAATCTCACCAAGGCCGCCGGGCTTTGAGTGTCACTGTTCGACCTTGGCGCCTGCCGATTCGATGAAAGATGTTCCCGCCACATAGCCGACGTTGATCCTGCACGAAAGCGCGCTGTACACTCCCAGTACAAAGTGGACCACATGGGAGGGTGCTATGCGTCTGCCAAGCACTGCGTGTTAAAATGTCATTAGAAATCAAAGATGAGATTTGTAAGAGCGGCTACATATTTTTCAGTAGTCATCGGCCAAACGATAGCATCGTCGAGATAGCGGAGAATCTTGGCAAGCCCTTGGCCCCATGGGAAGATGAACTCGTCCAGACGCTCGTGCCACGTAGCCAAGCTGCGCCGAACAGCTATAGCGGCATTTTCGGCCTCAATCATTTCCCGTTTCATTCGGATCTCGCTCATTGGCCCACGCCGCCGCGCTACCTCCTTCTGCGGTGCGTCACCGGCTATGCAGATATCCCGACGTTGCTGATCGACGGGCACGAACTCATAGAAGCTGTCAGTCTCGACATAATGGCTCGTGCCATCTTCAAGCCGCGAAGACCGCGCGACGGGAGAGTTTCGCTTTTGCGTATATGCGAGCCTGTTGAAGATGACGTTCGAATTCGCTGGGACGAGGTGTTCCTGAAACCGGCGAGCAAGGTCGGCGAAGTCGCCAACCTGAGTGTTCGTGAATGGCTTTCGACGTGCAAGCCAACTGCTTTGTCGCTGGCCGAGCCCCATGACACGCTCTTAATTGACAATTGGCGGATGCTACATGCCCGCTCTTCGATCCTTCCAGGTCGCGAGAACCGGGCAATCGAGCGCGTCTACCTTGAGGAGCTACATTGAGGAGAACAATTTCCCCCGGCGCGACACCGGCTTCGTGCGATCCAGATGCTCTCTATCTCAAGGCCGAGCGCTACATCCAGCATATGAGCGCGTTCGATAGTGACGACTGGGAATATGCCCTGTGGTCGAGCCTGGCTCTCGAATTTCTCGCCCGCGCCGCCCTCGCCAATGTCAGTCCCGCCCTGATCGCGGATACTGACAAGAGCTGGTCGAGCTTGTATCACGCGTTGGGTTTCACGCCCACCGAGGAGCGGTTCGCACCGAAATCGATCGCGATCAGCGAGGTCTTCAAGCGCCTCACCGCCATCCTCCCAGGTTTCGCCAAAGAGTATGAAAGCTTCGGCGTCCAGCACACGGGCCGCCGGAACGCCGAGCTTCATTCCGGCGAGCTTGCGTTTGACGGGGTCAAGGGATCGTCCTGGCAGCCACGCTTCTATCAAACTTGCGAGGTTCTCCTCGCCTCGATGGGTGCGACACTTAAAGATTTCCTCGGAGAGGATGAGGCGAATGTCGCGACGAAGTTGATCGCCGCCGCGATCGACGAAAGTGCAAAGGCGGTAAAGGGCGAAGTCGATGCCCACAAGAAGGTATGGCTGGCAAAGCCCTCTGATGAGCGCGCCACACTGACCGCCCAGGCCGCAGTCTGGGCCACGCGGCATGCCGGCCATCGCGTCGATTGCCCCGCCTGCATTTCCCAGGCAATGGTTTGGGGCGAACCCGTCTCGGCGCCACAGCAACGGCTAAGCGACGGCGAGATCACCGAAACCCAGGAATTCCTGCCGAACCGGTTCGAGTGCGTCGCATGCGGCCTCAAAATAAATGGCCTGTCGCGTCTCGCCGCGGTCGGCTTGAGCGATCGATACAAGAAGACGCAAGTCTACGACGCTGCCGAATATTATGCGCCGGAAGATGACTATTCCGGATATGAGGATGACAACAACGAACGCTGAACGCCGCCGCTCGGCGCGGTCGGCATGGAAAATGGCCTAGCGAAAGGCCGGGAGGGCAAATGGCTGGCGAGGAACATGTATCCGTCGCGGTAAGAGATGATTTCGTCGCGCGGCAGACCAAGGCAAAGCCGGTGCCTGCCCTTGCCGAGCTGCTTTGGAACAGCCTCGATGGCGACGCCACCGAGGTGTCGGTCGAGTTCGCGCATAACGATCTCGCAGGCGGCATGTCGAAAATCGTCGTCTACGACAACGGTGACGGATTTTCCCGCAGTGACGCCCGTGCGCTGTTCGGCAATCTCGGCGGCTCCTGGAAGCGCCATGTCCGACAGACCAGACGCAACCACCGCATGATCCACGGCCAGGAAGGACGCGGCCGCTACAAGGCGTTTGCACTCGGCCAGTCGGTCACCTGGAAGGTCTGCTACGACGACCCCTCTGGACGCAAAGCGTTCGAGGTTCGCCTTCTCGAGGCCGATCTCACCGACGTCACTATCACCGAGGAGGTCCCAGCACCTGACCGCTCAACAGGGGTCATCGTCGAAATCGACGACCTCCGCCGTGATTTTAGAACCTTCGAGAGTGAGGACGGACTTCAGGACCTGAACGAAATTTTCGCGCTCTACCTGATGAACTATCGAAGCGTGTCGATATCGGTCGCCGGCCAGAAGCTCGACCCCGAGAAGGTCATCGCCAGTCACCACAAAGCGTCACTGCCGCCAATCGAAACGGATGATGGCGCCGGGCACGACGTCGAGCTCGAAATCATTGAATGGCGAACGGATGCGCGGCGTGTCCTGTATCTCTGCTCCGCGGGCGGCTTTCCGTTTGATCAGGTCGAAACGCGCTTCCACGTTCCCGGTTTCCTATTCTCCGCCTATCTGAAATCCACCTATGTAGAGGAGCTGCACAACGAAGAACGCGTTGTGCTCTCGGAGATGGATCCCCTGCTAAGTGCAGCCGTCGAAAGTGCCCGCTCGGCGATCAAAGACTATTTCCGCGACAAATCGGCAGAAAAGGCGCGCTCCCTGGTCGACGAGTGGATCGCCGAAGACGTCTATCCCTATCGTGGCACACCGCAGAACGCCGTCGAAAAGGTTGAGCGTCAGGTGTTCGACATCGTCGCGGTCCAGGTTCAGGACCTCGCGCCCGATCTCGGCATCAGTTCGGCAAAGGCGAAGGCGCTTCACCTTCGCATGCTGCGGAACGCCATCGAGCGCGGACCGGAGGAATTGCAGCTCATCCTTAAGGAGGTGTTGGATCTACCGGCGCGCAAGCAGAAGGAGCTTGCTAACCTTCTTCAGGAGACGACGCTGTCTGCGATTATCACCGCCGCCAAAACCGTTGCCGATCGGCTGAAGTTCATATCAGCGCTCGAGTCGATCGTCTTCGATCCAGAAACCAAAGGCCGATTGAAAGAACGCACCCAGCTTCACAAAATCCTCGCCGAAAACACCTGGGTGTTCGGCGAAGAGTATAATCTCTGGGTGAGCGACAAGGATCTCCGTCGCGTCCTCGAAAAGCATCGCGATCATCTAGATCCGAGCATCGCCATCGACGAGCCGGTGAAAGTGATCGGCAAGGCGCGCGGCATCATCGACCTGATGTTCTCACGCTCGACGCGACGGCATCGTGCGAACGATATCGAGCACATGATCGTTGAACTCAAGGCACCGAAGGTGAAAATCGGCGCCGACGAGATCACGCAGGCAAAAAAGTACGCGATCGCCGTCACGTCAGACGAGCGCTTCTCGACCGTCGACGGCGTGCGCTGGCACTTCTGGCTGGTCTCTAACGCCTATGACGACTTCGCAAGGCATGAGATCGAAAGTGGCCCGGATCGCGAGCGCCGGCTAATCGCGCGGGGGCCGCGGCATATCGTCGGTATAAAGACGTGGGGCGAACTGATTGAGGAAAATCGAGCTCGGCTTCAGTTCTTCCAGGAGCATCTGCAGCATTCCGCCGACGAGAGCACCGCGATCAAGTATCTGCAGGAGAAACACAGCCAATTCTTGGAAGGTGTCATTGTCGAAGACACCGACGAAAATGGTGACGATCAGCCGGAGGCTTTTGTACAGGAAGCGGCTGAGAGAAGTGCCTAGCTCGAATTACTAACGGTTGATCGGGTCCGCAGTGGCGGATGGTCGGGTACTTTTCTTCCCGCGAAGAACGCCCGGGCAGCCTCCACCCCTAACCGGACATTGCAACCGCAATTGTGACGTGTCGTGTTAGACTTCGCAGGAACCAGGTCGCCTAAACGCCGGCAGCTTGCCCCTCTAGCGTCGTTTACAAACGACCGGTTGTCTGCGTGCGCACCCTTTGAACAAAGGGTGCACTGATCATCGGGATCTGTCGACGAAACCCGCTTCCATCGACACATTCTGGCTACATGTCGTTGCCAGCGACATAACCAGTATCTACACGGCGATGAAATGCTTAGGGCGTTCCACGTTCGCGCGACGCTGCTTGTCGACGCGATGGCGGACTATCGCGCTTCCGTGAATGGTTCTGACGGTGAGGGCTGGACGCGCTTGATCGGTGACGGCTTCAACTAAGCGGTATGTTCGGGATCGCACGATATCGTCGAGGTAGTTGAAGATCGAATGTACGTCAGGATGCAAGGTGTCGGGACTAAGACCGGACTGGAGCCCTGTAACAAGGTGGGACTGTAGCTTACTGATCTCAGCAACAACGATATTGCCACTGCAGATGTGGCAGCGGTCTCTGCCTTTGGCCCGTTGTCGATCATCGCGTTTAGCGTTGGCACATCCACCAGAATCGTCCTCCTGTGGCTCAATCCAATTTATCTCACCTCTGCCGTAGCTGATCATTCCAATCCTCAGCTTCTGGCCACAACCTCAGGAAAGTCGCCCCCGCTGTCTCGGCAGCCCCCCTCAATCGCGCTGCGTAGACATCACCTTGGTCGTTTCCATCACATGCTGCCACGAGGCGAGTGCCAGGTCGGGCGGCAAGAGCCGCAATTCGGTCGGCTGTCGCAGGAGACCAGCCTCCACCGGTACTCACGTACTGGGTGTCGTCACGCCAATCCTCAATGGCGGCGAGGCTCAGCGCATCTATCGCCGCTTCCGTCACGCAAAGGCGTAACGCATCATCGTTGCCGATAACAAAAAGCGCCTTCGTCCCCCCATTGGAGAAGCCTCTCCACACGGGCCCGCGCTCCTCCCATCCCGTTACCGTATCTGAGGAGTTGGTATGGGCTGCCCAGATGGAGCCCCGAGGGCCTTCCTTGAGTTTGCCAGCCGTAACGGCTCGCACGAGAGTGTTCTCCGGGATAGCGCGTTCGGACGTGAGATATGCCCAGGCGGCGGATCCCTTGGCCAACCATGGTCTTTGAGACCAACGCCTTGCGATCGCTGCAAGCGAAGTGGACTTCGACTGACGCTGCCATGCCGGCTCGACAGGTTGAAATCCGACGAGCCCGGCGATCAGCTTCAGCGCCGAGCCGAAATCAACGGCACCAAGATGCTGTGCCAATGATAAGACGTCGCCTTTGGCCTCCGATGTCGGATCGAACCACCCTCGCCCGCGGTGAACCACAATGATGATCTCTCCTTCCCCACGACGATACTTGGTCGCCTTTGGCGTGCTCTCGCGCAAGTCAACCATCCAGCCAGCGCTTTCCAATAGCGCCGCGCACGACACCTCCGCTTTAAGCCTTTCGACGTCATAATGCGGCATGGGCTCCCCCTGAAAATCCAATCGGGGAGACAAGAGACCCCGTACAGACCGTCACAGTTGTGATGTCGGTCACATATCCCATTGAATCAAATAGCATTATTCCGTTCCCAGAACCGTCAGCCCTGTTAGCTGCCGCATCTTTCTCGCGCTTCTCGCCCCAAAGAGTCACAGCTGTGACTCCCGAACGATTCGTTATGCGGGCCTCTCACCTGTCCGTTTGATGACGCCGTCCGCCAATCCGAACAAGCTCTTCTCCAGATGCAGGTTCCCTTCGACAGCGCGATCGATCATTGCCCGGAAATAACCTCCTGGGCTCGTAATTTGATCCGGCGATCGGGCGGCCTTCTCAAGCACTGTGGCAAGAATCGCGGCGGCTGCAAAGCGGCCGACCCTCGCCGTTCCATCCAGCCATCCAGCCTCGGATAAACCAATCATGAGACGCATTGTAGAAGCCGCGGCAGCAAGCTCAGGCCAATTGCGAATTTCCGCCCCTACCATCTCGCATGCCTGGCTGCAGGCAGATCTAACAAGGCCAACCGACACGGACGCTAGGACCTGGGATTGGATTTCGTCTACCGTGCCCGCCGATTTCTTCCGAACGGGGGGATGGCTTTCGGGCTGAACTGCTGCAGACTTTTTTTCGGCTGATATTCCGGCCGCTGTGCGGCCGGTGAGTTTGGTATTAAGTTCTCGCTCGTTAGAGCGAGCCCGTTTCTTCTTACTTTCAAGAGAGTTTTGAGGGGTTGTATTAATAATAGACATGACGCTGATGTCACCCTCGCCCGACATTTTCCGCGGAACATATTCCTCTGTCACCGCGAGAATAATCCGGGCATGCATAGCCTCCAGCGCTTCCGCTTCCCCTTCCTTGTCTAACCCTAGTTCCTTCAGGCCGTGCAGTTCGCTGTGCCAAGCCGCAGCGTGTTCAGGGTATGCTGCACATGCGTCAACGATGGCGCGCGAGGTCCTGCTGACGATCCTTCGGGCCTCCTGCTCGCTGTTCAGCCGAGCCTGGAAGTCCTCGACAAGAGCCTTCAATTCATGCAGCCGCACTCTCGCCGGCGTGAAATCCAAGCCATAGCCCTTCGAGATGTCTCCGTCCTTGTCGCGATATACAAAACGGCGCCCCGTCGGGCTGTCCCGATATGCGATGACGCCAGCCTCCACAAGGCGCCGAATGCAGCGCGTCACCTGCCGCTCCGAGCGACCCGTGTACTCGGCGAGCTTCGCGTTGGAGATTGCCACGATCGGGCGGTTCGTCCCCGCCCAATCATCAGCACGCGACAGCCCGATGAGGATATCCATGATATGGTAGGTCGAACCATCGATCCCGAGGATCGGTGCTGCCTTCTTCAGGAGGATTGCGACCTCCGCCTTCGTAGACTCGGGGATATCATTTGCCATTGCGAGCCGAGCGCTCGCGAGTATTGCAGGTGTAACGCGTCTGAAGGACGCGATCTCAGTTCCTCGGACCATAGCTGACCATCCCGCGACCAAGCGACCGCGGCTCCAATAGGTGAGTTGATGTCTAGCCAACAAAACAGGCGCAAAATATCGAGCCGAGGCTTGAGCCCAGGGCTTGATTGTATCGGCGCCTCGTCCTAGAATCAGTTTGCTACGACTGATGCTGACGGGACGGGAACGTTCTGTTGGCCATGGATCAAAGGGCTTGCCGATTGCAGTCGGTGAGCCCTTTTCCTTTCAGGGCTTAGTTCATTGCTCTTCGCCTCGCTCCGAACGTTTGAATTCTTCCAATAGCGTCGGCAGACGCTCGACAAGCCAGGTCGAAAGCCCGGCGGCCGGCGCGTGAGGAATGGAAAATTGCATCGCCTTGGGGGTCCGCTTTGTCGTCACGACCACCCCATGGCCAAGATCGATTTCGGCCGCCTCCGGCGCGTTGGTTGGTCGTGACGACCTGTCCAGTACACGCATCACCGCGGTGAACCGCTCGTCCGAAGCAAGCGCCCGGAACTTCTCCGAACCAACCAAGCCGTTGAGGGCCGAGTTCGTATCCGACGGGAGCTTCTGGTCCTTGAAGAAAGCGCCAAGCTTTTCCCATTTGGGACGCCCGGTCGCGGGCGCTGGACCGATCCTGCGGGCAAGCGCTTCGGGAACCGCGTTGGCGGTCGCCGTCAACATCGAGATATAGGCGAGCCCCTTTTCTTCGTTGCGTCCTAGCGCCCTTGCAATCGTCTCTCGAGAAAAGCCACGCTTTTTGAGATCGGATGCGTACAACGCCTGCTCGATGAACGAAGGGTTCTCGCGCTCGGCGTTTTCAATCCCCTGAGCGACGACGAGCTCTTCGTCCGTCATCTGCATGACGATCGCACGAACGGGAATGCCTATTATCTGGCAGGCGCGATGGCGCCGGTGCCCGTAGGCGATCTGATACTGGCCAGGATGGTCGGGAAGGGGACGAACCAGAATAGGAAGTTTCTGACCTTCTCGGCGAATGCCTTCGACAAAACCAGCGAATTCCGGGTTCTCCTCAAAGTCCATCCGGTCCCGAACAAATGCGGGAACGACACTCGCCGGATCCAGTTCGACCGCGCTGTCGCCCGATTGAAGTTGCGCTCGCAACCGTTCGTTCTCGGCCTCAACCGCTGAGAAGGTCTGCTGCATCGACTTCACCGCACCCGACATGCTGCCGGATGAGGCTGGTCGAACGGTCGTACTGACGGGGGAGGGGATGTGCTTTTCCAACTCCTCGCGATTCACATTGGCGAAAAGGCTCTTCATTCGGTCAGAGCGGTCCTTGGCATTCGTCATGTCCGACCCCATACCTGCTTGAGGTGGTTCAGAATCTCCTGATTGACGCTGTCTACCGATTCCAACGCGCGATTGAGCGTGTCTCTGCCAACCGCACCCCGCGCCATCTCATAAAGGCTCTTCTTCTCCAATCCCGCACTCGCAATCGCGGTTGTTTCGACGACGACAGGTGCGAGCACATCCTCGCCGAAGAGGGAGCGAAGAAGCGCAACGATATTAACCTGGGGAACGTCATTCGGGTCGTGACGCGTCAACACATAGCGGATGAAATCGTGATGCAGATGACCACCATTTTCCTCAATGACCTGGAGAATGTCGCTGGTCATCTTGAGGAACTGGTTCATGCTCGAGACGTCGAGCATCGCAGGATGGACAGTGACAAGGAGGGCGCTCGCCGCATAAAGCGCACCAAGCGTCAGATAGCCGAGCTGTGGGGGAGCATCGATAAGCACCACGTCATAGTCGTCTTCAACGCTGGCGATGACGGATCCAAGCCGGCGGAAGAACATGCCTTCCCCGCGGCCGTCACCACGCGCGATAGCCTGAGGGGTCTCGTGCTCGTATTCCATGAGCTCCAGATTGCCTGGGACAAGGTCAATACCTTCGAAATAGGTCTTGCGGATCACGCTCGCGAGCGGAACACGCTGCCCTTCATCGTAGCGAATCGCACCGTAGACGGTCTGGTTATCTTCGACGTCGATCTCCGGCTGGTACCCGAACATCGTTGACAGAGATGCCTGCGGATCAAGATCAATCGCAAGGACGCGCAGACCTTGTAAGGCAAGGAAATGTGCAAGATGGACTGTCGTGGTGGTCTTGGCCGACCCGCCCTTAAAATTAGCCACGGCCACGATCTGAAGCTTTTCACCTGCCCGCCGACGCGGAAGAAAGTCCAGTGCTTCTTTCGGCCGCTTTTTGGCAAGATGCTCGCGGATCTCATTAATCTGAGCGAGGGTGTAGGCGCGGCGACGGTTATCCTTGCCGTGTAGCTCCGGCGCAGCGCTCTCTCCATCAAGAGACATCTGTCTCAGGGTCGATTCTGCGATGCCAACCATCATCGCCGCTTCACGGGAAGTGAAGGTTTTAAGAGTCTTCTTTGCCTCGGGCGGATACATCTGAGAGCGGAGCGTCTGAAGCTGCGCCGCAAGCAAATGCGAGTGACGCGTAATCTTCGAGACGGACTCCTCGATAGGAGGTTTGGTGGCTGCAGCAGCGGGCATATCGCTCTCGACGGAAAAAAACTGACAATCGCTGAAAAAACGTCGCCGACGATTGCCCGATTCCTGCGGCCGGTCAAATCTTAATTGGTTAACAGAAGGTTAACGTCTAAACGTCGTCGGCTTCGAACGCTGCAAATGCCCAATGAATCAAACCACTTGGTGAGTTCCACGCTCTTCCTGGTGATCGAACAAAAAAGAGTCGATAACCTGTCGTGAGCACGTACGGCGTCCATCCAAGTGGCTTTTCAGCGCGACTCACTGGTTCGAGACGTCAAGCGCCAAAGGATGAAACGTGATTCTCCCCCTCGCCATTACCCTCGCGCAGGAATAACGGCGTAATTTAATGAGTTAAATCGAACTAGCTGCCGTTGGCTCCAGCTCGAAGCAATGCAAAAACCGTCGGAGACAGCGCAAACTGTCTGGCCGTTCCGCGACCCATTGAATTCTTTCCCAGCGTTTCAACGAGCACTCCGCGCGCAACGAGCAAATCCATCGTCTCGACGACGCCACCTCGGGTCATGCCGGTAAAATTGATGATATTTGAGAGCGTTAATGCTTCGCCGGCTAGGTGCATCATATAAAGGATGTTCAACACGCCGATCTGCTTGATCCGGGATTGGGCCGTCTCGCCTTCGAGCGGTTTTTCGAGAATCTCACGCACGGCGAAGGCCGATAGCGCCTGGCTTTGCCATCCGTCACTCAATTTGCTTGCCATCGTTTTAACTATCTATTATTTGCATAGTATGAGCGTTAGGGCGAGACGATTCTTCGCGTCCCGTCCAACGAAATTTTAATCGGAGGGTAGGGGGCATGAAGAGCCTTTTCTTTCGAACGGTCATAGCGGCGTTAGGGTTCGGTTCACTATATCTCAGTTCTGAGCAAAGCGCGCGTGCCGACGAGTGGGGTTGCCAGGTTATCCTGTGCCTATCCAATCCCGGCGGCCCGACACAATACGCCGAGTGCCGGCCACCTATCCAGAAGCTCTGGAGATGGTTTGCCAAGGGCCGATCCTTCCCGACCTGCAGCGGAGTCGGCTTCCAAAGCTCTCGCCCTCGATACGAGCCTTACTATTGCAACGACGGCTATCGCTTATCAGCCGGATTCGGTCCGAGCGGCCGCGACGGAACCTGCGTGTCGACGTCGATGCAGCCGGTGAGCGAAAGCCTTTGCCGGCGCGACCGAGACAATGCCGGTGGGAGCAATGGCTCCGTGATCTCGCCACGCTGGCAGCAAGTCGATGGCCGCTATCAGTGCATGGCCTACACCATCAGCCGCCCGCTGGTCCGTGAGAAACCTCGATACATCGATGTGACCATCGACGGCGTCGGCAAGCAGAGGGTGTGGTTCTAGACATGCCCGTTGCTTTTCTCGACCTTGCGCAGACCTGCGCACCCTTTGTCGCGTCTGAAACACTGGCCGGGGTCGTCAGCCTCGAGAGTCGGTTTGCGCCTTTCAACATTCGCATCAACAGCGGCCGGCCGCTCAAGACACAACCGGCATCGAAAGCCGAGGCGATTGAAATCGCCACATCGCTGGCGACCGCACATCATGACATCCAGCTCGGTCTCGGCGGAATCGGGGTGGAGGAACTTCAAAAGCTGAAGCTTTCCATATCAGACGCCTTCGATCCTTGCCTGAACCTGCAAGCCACGGCCACGCTGCTGGATGGCTACTACCGTCTTGCCGTCAAGGCCGGCGCAGATCCTGCCAGGGCGGAAGAGGTGATGCTTCAATCCTACTATGGCCGCGACGATCCCTCGGTTGGCGCGATGGTCAACTACGACGATCAGGTCCGCCGGGAGATCAAACGGCTCGGCCCGACCATTGCCCGGTTGACGATCACGGATGCCGGGGAGGGGAGGGGGAATGACGATCCTGTCGCCACCGCCCCGGTCGACGTCGTCGCAGAAGTGGTTGCGGAGAACTCCGAGCCGAAAACCACCTCAATCGCTTCCGCGCGCACATGGGACGTCTTCAACAGCCGGCGCGGCTCTTCCGTCCTGGTGTTTCAGAACAATCAAATGGAGCAGAGTGAATGACCTTCAGTTCCCGTATCCGCGCGTTTGCGGCCCCGTCTGCGATGGCATTTGCTGTGGTGGCGATGCTTGTCGAGCCGGCTTTTGCGCAGGCCGCCGGCATCGAGACGATCCTGCAGAACGTCGTCGACCTTTTGCAGGGCAACATCTTCAGGCTGTTCGCCACGATCGCCGTCATCCTGATCGCGCTCGCCTGGATGTTCGGTTACATGGACCTGCGCCGCGCGGGCTACTGGATCGTCGGCATCGGCGTAATCGCCGGCTCCTCGGAACTCGTCAGCACGATCATCGGGAGCTGACCAGATGGTGGCCACGCGACCCGAGCTTGAAGAAGACACGCTGTTCATCGCCTGCACGCGCCCGGCGATGATTGCCGGCGTCACGATGGAAGCCATGGGCATCAACGTCATGGCGACCACGATCTTCTACCTCGCGGCCGGCTCGGTCGCGTATGCGCTCGTGGGGGTCGTCTTCCATTTCGTCTTCCGGGCGCTGGTCAAGCACGACCACAACATGTTCCGGATCCTGGTGGCCTGGGTGGAGACCCGTGGCCGGACCCGGAACGGCACCTACTGGGGCGGAGCCACGCTTTCCCCGCTGAAGCTGGTCCGGCGCTTTGACGAAAGGGACCTCGGATATGCCTAGCGTCGCCACTCTGAAATCGCGCGAACTCACGCCGGAAACCTTCATTCCGTATGTGCGCCATGTCGACGAAACCACAATCGCGCTCGACTCCCGCACCTTGATGGTGATGGTGGCGCTCGATGGCGTGTCCTTCGAGACCGCCGATGTCCTCGACCTCAACGCGCTCCATCGTGATCTGAATACGCTCTATCGCAATATCGCGGATGAGCGGCTTGCCCTGTGGACGCATCTCATTCGACGCCGCGATCGCGACTATCCGGACGGGACGTTCGCAACGCCCTTCTCGGCCGCGCTCAACGAAAAGTATCGCGAGCGCATGGTGCGCGAGGATCTGTTTCGCAACGACCTGTACCTCACCGTCCTCTGGTCGCCGGCGCGCGATCCGGCGGACAAGGCCGCGAAGCTGCTATCCCGATTGCGGCAGCGACACCGTTCAGGTGTCGAACTAGACGAGGAGGCACTGAAGTACCTTCAGGACAAGGTCGTGGACGTCGTTGCCGGCTTGAAACGCTTCGAGCCGCGCGTGCTCTCCCTCTATGATCACGACGGGGTCCTGTTTTCCGAACCGAGCGAGGTGCTGCACCAATTGGTCGGCGGCCGGCGCGAGCCCGTCCCGCTGACCGAGGGCCGAATCTCCTCGGCCATCTATTCCGATCGCGTCATCATCGGCCGAGAGACGATAGAAATCCGGCACGAGGCGGAAAGCCGGTTTGCCGGCATGTTGAGCATCAAGGAATATCCTGCCCGCACCAGGACCGGGATGCTGGACGGCGTTCTGACCAGTCCCTTCGAACTGATCCTGTCGCAATCCTTCTGCTTCACCTCGAAGGCGGACGCCCGCGTCATTATGGGCCGCAAGCAGAACCAGCTGGTCAGCAGCGGCGACAAGGCGGCCTCGCAGATCGGCGAGCTCGATGACGCGATGGACGATCTGGAATCGAACCGCTTCGTGCTTGGTGAGCATCACCTGACGCTAGCCGTCTTCGCCGCCTCCGTGAAAGAATTGACGGAGAACCTTGCCAAGGCCCGCGCGAGGCTGACCAACGGCGGGGCGGTCGTGGCGCGCGAGGATCTGGGTCTCGAAGCCGCCTGGTGGGCGCAGTTGCCGGGTAATTTCCGCTATCGCGCGCGATCGGGAGCGATCACCTCCCGCAATTTCGCGGCGCTGTCGCCTTTCCACTCCTATCCGATCGGACAGAAAGACGGCAACGAGTGGGGACCGGCTGTCGCTTTGCTCAAGACCGCGTCCGGCTCGCCCTACTACTTCAATCTCCATTATGGCGATCTCGGCAACACGTTCATGTGCGGCCCGTCCGGCGCCGGCAAAACGGTGATCGTCAACTTCATGCTGTCGCAGCTCGAAAAGCACGATCCGCATGTCGTCTTCTTCGACAAGGACCGCGGCGCGGACCTTTATGTCCGCGCCGCCGGCGGCACCTATCTTCCTCTCAAGAACGGCACGCCCACCGGCTGCGCTCCCCTCAAGGCCCTCGACCTCACACCGGAGAACAAGGTCTTCCTGACGCGTTGGGTCGGCAAGCTGGTCGGTTCCGGCACGCGTGAACTCAGCGTCACCGAACTTCGCGATATCGCCGGCGCCATCGACGGGCTTGCCGATCTGCCGACGAAGCAGCGGACGATCGGTGCCCTGCGCACCTTCCTCAACAACACGGACATGGAGGGCATTGCAGCCAGACTGCGACGATGGGAGAGGGGAGGGCCGCTCGGCTGGGTCTTCGACAATGTCGTCGAGGACATCGGCTTCGGCGATCTCGGCGGCAACGGCAAGTTTATCGGCTATGACATGACGGACTTCCTCGACAATGAGGAAATCCGCACCCCGCTGATGGCGTATCTCTTCCACCGCGTCGAGCAGCTGATCGACGGTCGCCGGATCATCATCGTCATCGACGAATTCTGGAAAGCACTGCAGGACGAAGGTTTCCGCGACCTCGCGCAGAACAAGTTGAAGACGATCCGCAAGCAGAACGGGCTGATGCTGTTTGCCACGCAGAGCCCGCGCGACGCGCTGATCTCGCCGATCGCGCACACGATCATCGAGCAATGCCCGACGCAGGTCTTCCTGCCGAATTCCCGCGGCAACCATGCCGACTATGTGGAGGGGTTCAAGCTCACGGAGCGCGAATACGAATTGATCGCCCGCGAACTCTCCGTCGAGAGCCGGCGGTTCGTGTTGAAGCAGGGGCATAACAGCGTCGTCGCCGAGCTGAATCTTAACGGCTTCGACGACGAACTCGCGATCCTCTCCGGCCGAACGGCCAATGTCGAGCTGCTCGACGCAATCCGCGCCGAAGTGGGCAACAATCCGAAGGACTGGCTTCCCGTTTTCCAGGAAAGAAGGAGTGCAAGCTGATGGCTTCCTATCGACTTCATGCTGCGGCGCTCGCAGCGGCGATTGTCTTCACCGCCAGCGGTGCGGCAGGGCAGGGGATCCCAGTGATCGACCAGACGGCGATCCTCAAACACATTGAAAGCATCGCACAGCTGAAGTCGCAGCTCGACGCCCTCCACCAGCAGATCGAGCAGGCCCAGCAGCTCTACGGTTCGCTCAACAAGCTGACCGACATGGCTGACGTGGCGAGCGTGCTCAACGATCCCTCGGTTCGCAAGGCGCTTCCATCGGACTTTGCGGCGATCGAGGGATTGCTGAAGGGCGAGGGAACCGGCGTGTTCAAGGATTCCGCGTCGAAGTTCCTGGACGGCCATTCCACCTATCGCCCAGACGCCGACGATTTCTACGCCAAGG
>VFQN01002943.1_pt1 | contig 25322 bp, 35 predicted proteins | sample 3512371 | NCBI WGS metagenome assembly VFQN01 (sample SAMN10412370, study PRJNA504923) | tailings metagenome | isolation source: Replicate 2 from Balatoc abandoned mine | place: Philippines: Itogon, Benguet | collected 2017-08-28 | reverse complement strand
CCCATACGTGTGGTCCATACCAGGTAACGTGGACCAGATAACGTAACGCCGGGCCCCTCTCCCGACGTTACGTTACTGGGCCACGTTACCAGCCTCCGCCTTGAGGTAACGTGACGTAACGTAACGTCGTGTGACCGCACCCTTACCAATGACCGCTGTGTGGTGGTGGGCATCAGGGGGGCGGACGGTTCAAAAGCGGCTCACGAGCTCATCTGTCAAATGTGCGGTTGTCATACCTTTTGATTGGTGCTGAACGATTGTTGCTCCAGTTTGCTTACACATGTGCAAAAGAGAAGCACCAATGGCGGCTTCAACGTTTGTCACGTCGCTCGTGCCTACTGTCGTTGCTGCCCTCAACAGCCCCAACCCTGCTGCGCAAACGGCTGTGCATACGGCTGCCCTGCCCTTGCTATTTTTGTCTAGCCTTGCTCGCCGTACTGATGTAGGGTCCAGGCGTGCGGTTTGGGGATGAGTCAGTAGACACCTGGCCGCAGTTGCCATTTGCAAGGGCAAGCGTAGCGCAAGTTTCCCACGCTCTGCCAACGGCCGGCTGGCACAGTGCTATGCTGTCCTACATTGCGGTGTGCTCCTGCACCTTTTTCACTTGACAACTCGCAGCACAGTTGGCAAGTACTATCATACGTCACACGGAACGCATGCCGAAGGTTGTGGAGCGGTCGCTAGGAAGCGCCGGACAGGCGCGGTCGGGTGTGTGTGGCCCATTCGGTGGCTTTGTTCCGGGTGTCGCTGTACCTCGCCAGCTCCCCAGGTGTGACCTGGTGTAGCTTGGGATGGGCCCGTTTACAGCTGTACCGTGCATGGTCGTCCAAGAGAGCTACATGGCACGGCGTGGCATGCACACGCAGCCTAGGGCCAAGGGCCAAGACCTTTCACAACGACAAAGCGCGGGGCTGTGGTTAAGCCAGGTCACACGCGTACACGCGCACGCAGAGGTGCACAGCGAACATGTCTCGTGTAGGCATGGTGTAGGCATAGCGGTTTGTAACAGGTTGCATTGAGACACCATTGTGTCAGTCGCGGGCATGCTTGCCAATGAGGCCGCCTACGGTAGTGTGAGCCGATGACCTTGGAGTCAGGGCGGGCGACGGCACAGCATGCGCTGCATGCCGAAGCCGGAATGTAAGTGCGCATGCCTATGGTCAAGGTATCAGCCGCATCGGAGCCTGCTTCCCACAGAATCACGCTTTGGTGTCCAGCTGCGTGCCGTTTTGCCTAGCAAGGAACAGTAGCGCTCCAACCAGGGACGCGGCATACCTACCGGTATCCCGCGTGTCCGCCTGGCACGGCACAACAGCACAATGGCATGTTCCCTCGCAGTTACAGCCTTGGTCACAGCTGGGAATGGCACGTGTCCACGTGACCATAGGGTCAACTTCAGTGCTGCTGTGCGGACGCTCGTCGAGGAAGCCAGTGTTTCGTCACGGCTCCGCCGCCTGCAATATGCAGGCCCTCCGCTCGACCTCAGTGTGACGTCACAACAGCGCAGTCCGCAACTACTACAGAAAGCCAGCCGTCCTGCAGCCCTACGTCCGACTCACCGACAACAAAACCATATCTCATATGCCAAAGCTTCTGCACCAATGGATCTTACTCACTCTCCAACGGCATGCCATTTGTGTTGTGCGATTGGCCCATATCAATCCAATCTAAGTGTGTTGTGATCTGCATCGCCTGGCATCGTGTCGCAGATCCCATAACCAACAGCTACTGCAAAACCATGATTCTGGCATTGCCTTGTCGTGCAACCTAACCAGCATGAACACTCCCCACGTGTCAGTTGTTGTACAATGCCCGCCGGACAACGCGCCACCATGACGCCACCCACAATCACCTTGCCCACCCGCCTGCAGTGCAGTTCAGTAACAGTCCTGGACACACGTTGCCAGGGTTTGCCACCCTACATGTTGCCGACGCCCTCCCAAACGCAGAGCCTCGGAAGAAACTCGCACGCTACGGCATGCTTCCACGGCCAGCATGACACACCGCCACCAAGCACCTGGCTAGGCACCACAGGCAAGTTCAGGATAAGTCCCATGGACAAGGGCAGTCCGTCACAGGTCCTGGTCCGTCAACTGCTCCGCGTTCCAGCTGACTGGCCGTTTCTACTTCATAATCTACAAGCGACACCAGCTTGCGGCACGAAACGTCACCGCCTCGCATGTGCAGGAAATAACCAACCGCAGACCCCATGAAACCCTCCCAGGTGAGGCCCCAAACAGACAGGTGTCGTAAGACCGCAGTCGCCACCACCACCGCCACGGCCGTCTTGGTCCTCACTTCGGGCTACCCAAGGTTCAGAGTCCAAATCATCAAATGAGCGAGCTTGCCAAAACGCTGTGCGTGCTCTCTCATGGCCCTCAATTCAGGCGGACCCTCCCTCTGCACACTCGCTGCCACGACAGACCCCGTCCACACGGACAGCAAACCATGGTATGCTCCTGAGCATGCGGGCGCGACACAAACGCAGTTAAACAGCAGCCGCAAGCTCCGCACTCAAAAAGTTGTGCTCTGTCTCTCTCATATACTCAGCATGCCCTTCCTCGCTTCGGCCCATGTGCCCCACCCCCCTGCTCCCCTCTGCCTGCCCCTTGTCAACCGGCAACTAACGATCAGAAACAAACCTAACTGGCAGCCGGCGGTCCCCAAGGAGCATGAAAAGCAATCGCAGGCCAAGCACGGCGCTGTACATCCCTTGTCCACAACCAAACACATCATCAACAGGTCAGCTCCACACTCACAACACACGCCTCACACACGTCTTCAGTCTATACGCTACACGTCTTCAGTCTCTTCGTCTGGTGCCATAACTTTTGACTTCACCGCAGCACGCATGGCCCTTGCACCACAAAACTGCCCGTTTCACCCGCCACGAGCAAAGCGATGTCATTACGGTGTCTGCACTTGCAGCTTATGACGCGCCGAAGCGCACAGCGGGAATCAACGGATCTGCTGCCCCACAACGAAGGGCGAACGGACCCTGTCCACCGGTGTCCCGGGCACTGGAGAGCCGTGTTCCGGTGCAAAGCCCAGGCAGCAATACATTGTCGTCTCACCGCGCCCGGTCCACTGCGCTCGAAACTCGTGCGATTCTGATGCAGCAACCGTGGACTCACTATACATGCGTGCACACCATGGACGGGTGCAGCCTTCCGGTCCTGAACCGCAACCCGTTGGGCGCACGCCATGCAGTCCTGGCGGCTCCTTAATCCTGCTGCCGCTTAAAAGAGGGGCAGCAGGATCCAGAGCCGCTCGTGGATAAGGAACAGGATGTATTTTGAGACGAACTCTGCTGCTCCCATTTCAAGGGCTTCGTCGAGTGAGGCGTTGAAGAAGCAGATAGTTAGCACGATGGTTGTTGCTGTGGAGAAGAAGCGCCAGGAGAATGCCTTTACCAAGCTCCGCACCAGCGAGTCTTGTTGCTGCAGGGGGGCAAGTGCGGGGCAGGACCGTCAAGCCTGCTGTTTGAGCGGGTGAAGCTCACTGGAGTGTAACACCGAGGAGAGCTGGTAGAACGTGACTTGCCCCGCGGCAGCATCTATATGTACCGTATTGTGGAAAATGACAAGAGTTGGCATGTGGTGAACAATGGGCCTCGCAGATGGGACCCGACGCACGAAGGGCGCCAGGACTGCGCAGGAAGGTACCCCGCGGTGTCGAGGGCATGCTGGAGCACTAAAGTCTCTACCTTTCAGAAGGTTGCTGTTTATTTCTGCATGCTTACCCGGACGACGACCTGGGTCGCGGGTGTGTCCATGCTGGACGGGACCACGGGGTCCCTTATTGCCGTTGCTTGCCGTGCGGCGGCCTCCAGCCCCGCCTGCAAACAGAGCATGAGAACCGACTATGGGCACGGCTCTCTGCACCCAGTCCATCCAAGCTGCTGCCAAGTAGACTCACACCTTCGGTCGGAGCCGGTCTCACACTGTCAGGCACTGCAGCTAGGAGCATGCGCCATTGCTCACCTGATAACCTGCCTCATACGCCGCCTGAACTTCGTCGCTGACCAGCGTAGTAGGGAGGACGGCAGTCTGAACTGCCTGCGCCGGGGGAGCTGGCTGCTTCCGCCGCTCTCCCGACCGCTCCAGTGACAGCGCACAAAGAAGCTTGAAAGAGCGATGCCGGCAAGGGCGACCAAGGCCAGCTCCAGCGGAAAGACGCTGGAGGGAGGACATTCCTGAGTTCTCGCTTTGTCTGGAGCTCCGTTAGCAGTGTAAGACAACAACAGGTACACCAAGGGAAGACCTCTCCAGCACACAGTGTGCCCTGCGGCGGTGGCCGTTGGTCGCTTGACTTCATTTTCGGGTTGAACGATGCAATGAGTTGTGACAAACCCTAGCAAAGGCCGTCTGAAAGCTCGCAAAATTGCACCATATGTAACCTGCATTCTTTTGATTTGAATTTGCGCTTGGAATTGTCCCTGGTATCTTCTCCCTCGTGACACACTGCCTCTACGCGTCGGGTTGCCAATACTGCGGACCTATTGACTTTAACACATATAACAAATATGAAATTACCACCTGGATATGTCGCTGGGGTTGGGGTTCATAAGGCGAGCGGGTTCGGTGGGTTCGGGCAGCGCATGCTGGAGCGCATGGGCTGGAACAAGGGTCAGGGCCTCGGTAAGGACAAGAGTGGCATGACAGAGGCGCTCGATGTCAAGGAGAAGAAGGACGTGCTTGGGGTGAGTGCAAGGACCCCAGCCTCTCCGCCGCCGCCCCGTGCGTCGCCGCCGCGACATCGAGGAGCCCGCGTTGCACAGTGGGAGCCTGGCGCTGTGCACGCTTAATCTGGACCGCATATTTTCACTCCTCAGCTCGTGTTGCTGTAAGGTCTTGGCCCTGGGCAGTGCGCCGTTCACGCACCGCGCTAGTGCAACACCCCTACCTGCCCAAGGGTGACCCCTGGCGGCCCCCCATCCTATCCCTGAGCTCCACAACAAACCGTTAGGCACAACTCAGCCAGCTTGTACCAGTGCGCCAAAGCTAACCGTATGTGACTACGTTCCTCTCGTATGTAGGTGGGCGCCAACGTCTCCTGGAACTGGGACCGGAAGTACTGGGAGGATGCCTACAACTCCGCCATCCAGGCAATCAACCACGTGAGCACGGTGCTACATCGTGCACGCCGTACGGCACCTGCGCACGTGTACAGCTGCTGCACACCGGGTTCCTTGTCTGCCCGCTGCAAGTGCGCTCCCCTCTCTGTGCGCTGCAGGATACGAGCAGCGGAAGCAGCAGCAGCGGCAGCGAACAGAGCGGCAGCAAACGCGGGCGCAGCTCCCGCAGCAGCAGTGACAGCGACAGCAGCGACAGCGACAGTGGGTCGGAGCGGGGCCGCGGCGGCAAGCGGGCCAAGGCGTCCCCTGCTGCCCGCAGCGGCAAGGCGGCGGCGGTTGTGAACCGCGACGGCACGTTCGCCTCCGCCAGCGCTGACGAGCTAAAGATCGCCGCGGAGCTGGCCAAGGACCCCTGGGGCAGGTGGGCCGTGGGGGGCGGGGCGGAGGGGGCGCGGGGGCGTGGGGCAGGATAAGCAAAGGGGTGATTCGCACCGGGCGCCAGAGGGGATGTGCTGCAAGCCCCCAGGCTCAGGCCCTGGCCCTGGCGCTGGACCCCACCAGGGCAGTGCGTCGGTAAAGCACGTGGTCCAACACGTGTCACAACCGCACTGCGGGTCCAGAGCATGGCAAAGCTGAGTGTCCTTGATGCGTGGGTTCGTGTCACTGCCAGCGGGTGCGACGGGAAGGAGAGTATTGTTGATTTTACGATCGCCCTGCTTTCCCTGGGCATGCGCTGTCCTGGTGGTGGCTGCAGGTGGGGCGGGCGCGCGGGCAAGATGGCCCGCATCCGTGCACAGGAGGCGGAGGAGGCGGCGCGGGCGCGCGCACGGCTGGGCCTGCCGCCCCTGCCGGTGCCGGCGGCGCAGCAGCAGCAGGCGGAGGGGTCGAGCGACAGCAGCAGTGGCAGTAGCGACGACAGCAGCGGGGATGAGGGCAGGCCGGGCACCAGTGGGAGAGGGGACGGGGCCAGGGGGAGAGGCAGCAAGAAGGGGAAGGAGGGGAATGGGAAGGAAGAGAAGAAGCGGAAGGAAAAGCAGCGGAGAGGAAAGGATGGGAAAAGGAAGGGGGTGGTAGATGCAGGGGATGGGAAGGCGGGGGGCGGGGGCGCCGGGCCGGCGGAGAAGCCCAAGCGGATTGTGGTGGTGCTGGGAGGGGCGGCGGCGGACGCTGCGTGGGCCAAGATGGTGGGTGCGAGGCTACACTGGCAGTGGCCAGGTCGTTGGGGGCATGCAGGTTGTGCCGCTCCTGATGGGGTGCTGCAGGCGGTGGCGCGGTACGGGTACCAGCCGTTGCTGGCGGCCGCCTGCTGCTGCTGCTGCACCGCGCGCACCTGCATCACATTCGTGGCCCGCTGGCGGGTGCCATTCCCGGCGCAGCCAGCGGCACACCACCTCCTTCGCAGCAGAGCTGCACAGCGCTTTTCGTTGTGTGGACTTGGTACCTTCCCCTGCTGCACGAAACCTACCTGCCGCATCGTCACCCGCAGTTTGCGACCTTCAAGCGCACGCCGACGGAGGGCTGGTGGGGCGCCAAGATGTTTGCGAGCGCGGGGCTGCTGGAGTCGCTGGAGGACGAGGCGGCGGGCGACCGGCGGCTGGAGGCGGCGGCGGAGGCGGCGGCGGCGGCCGGGGGCCGGCTGCCCGCGGGCCCTGGCGTGGCGGCCACGGGGCGCAAGGGCTTCAACGAGGACGACCAGGAGGCCCTCTACAAGCGGGTGGGCGGGCGGCGGGGGCAGGGGGGCGCGGGCCCATGAGCTTGCCTGCCTTGGGCATTGCATGTCCCTGCGCAACGGGTTGAGGTAGCGGGAGCAGTGAAGGTGCTGTAGATCACGATGCGCAATGGATCGGTCAGGTAGCATAGGGTACCGGTGTCCTAGCGTACCGTACACTTGGCCGGTAGGGCCGTGTGCATGAGGGTGACTTGGCGCGCTTTGGGGGGCGTGAATGTGAGGGCACGGCGTATGTGCAAGCGGACGAGCACGTCTTAGTTGTTTTAATGGGCTTAAGAGTGGCGGGCTGTGGGCGCTTTGGGGGCTTTGGGGCAGGCCCGCTGCAGCGTCTCGGCAGGCGAATTAGCACTGACCGCCACACCAACGGGACGCATGTGGCCCTACCGTGCCTGACGCGTCTGCCTCACTGTGCTCCACCCCAACCGCCCATGTTGATCCCCAGGCGCACGACTTTCAGCGCGTGGGCCGCCGCGGTCTGGGCAAGGCGGAGATCAAGGTCGGGGGCGCCAAGTGGGAGGGAACCAAGAAGACGTTTGGGGAGGAGGAGGAGGACGACGACGACGACGACAAGGAGGAGCAGCAGGAGCAGGGGATAGGGAGGGCAGACGGCGCTGTGACAGAGGAGCAGCAGCAGCAACGTGGGGCAGACGCGGATGACGCGGAGGAAGGCAAGGGGAAAAGAAGGAAAGATCAAAAGAAGGGCAAGAAGGGTGACATCGAGGAGGATAAGGTGGCAAAGAAGGCTGATAAGAAACGGCGTCGGAAAGCGCAGGAGAGGGAGGAGGAGCAACAAGAGGAGGCGGATGGGCAAGCGAAAATGAAGAAGGGCAAAAAGGCCCGGCGGAAAGAGCAGGGCGGGGCGGAGGCAGCGGTGGAGGCGGAGGCACGGGGGGCCGGGGCAGCAGCGCCGGCGGAAGCAGAGGTGGAGGACAGAGGGCCAGGGGAGGTGCCTGCGGCCGCCAAGCCTAAGTGGGCCAAACTCATCCGTGCGGTGCTCGAGAAGGTGGGATGGGCCGTAGCGAGTCTAGTACACGGGCGCAACTTGACGGACGATGGGCTTTCCATGGACGCACGACCTCCCGGCCTCTCACCGCATTGATTGGCCGAAGAGTCATACATGTGTGATGCCAGCAGTCCTGCCGCAAGCCTCTGCCGTCGTTCTGTGCTTCTTACTGCGGACAAGTTGACTGCACCATTTACTGCTCTCTGCACGCGCTGCCTCTGCCTGCCCTGCCCTCTGCCACCCCTGTGCGCCCTGCTGACCGTACAACCACGGCATGTTGCTCATGCTGCTGTGCCGCTCCGCCCCTCCAGTCCTCGGAGCGGCGCACCAAGCTGCGCAAGGTGGTGGCGGAGCTGCTGGCGCACGTGGAGGAGCAGCACCGCACGCACCACCGCAGCCACCACAAGCACAGGAAGGGCGGCAAGGGCGAGCCCAACGGGGCGGGCCCAACGGTGCCGCCCAGCCCGTGGGACGAGGCGTCGGTGCGGGCGGCCGTCGAGCGGAAGGTGAGCGCCTGGCTGGTCGCTGTACGCGTGGGGTACAAAGCGCCCCTGGCCTGGCCTTACCGCACCTGCATGGCTGCTGCGACACATCTCGCGCCCTGCTGCGCCTCCTGCGTGTAGCTGCTGGCTTGCACACGGAGCGTGTGCAGATCGACACCACAGCCCAAGGTGCTGGCTGCGCTGGCTAACCTTGATCCATTGCGCTCGTGCCTCATGAGCCCCCGCGCCCTCCCCTACTGCCCCTCAGGTTCGCAAGGACCCACGCATGTCGATGGACGGCAAGTTCGTGCAGCTGGTGGAGTAGCCGCACACCCTTGGCGTTGGCATCCGCGCGAGCGGTGAAGCAGCCTCGTTATGTTGCTATGAGTGCACGTGCACTGCGCACACGACTGCCGGCTGGATGACGACGGGGTGCAGCGGGGTGCAGGTTGGAAAGGGGCATTTTCGCCGTCGTACGAGCTGGTTGCCCCTCTTGTTGTTTAGCCGGGAGGCGCTTCTCCTGGTTAGGGCGCAAGGTCTAGGTGGCGGTGGGCTGGGCTTAAGCTGGCTAGGGCACGGCGCAGGGGTCCACAAGCATTGTAGCGGTAGGTCAATGGTGCAAGAAACGATGGGGGCACTGGGTGTTTCGCTGTTTGACCTGGTGTATCGGTAGGTGGGTAGCGTGTTAGGCAGACACCACAATGGCTCCCGCAGGCGGTTCAGCCGCTAGGGTAGTGGCATCAGAGCAAGGAGAATGCCGACTTTCGAGGACGTTGAGGCAGGGTTTAGGCACCGACTAGAGGCCTGGCTTTCGTTGTGCAGGGCCCCCAATGTGCGGGGGGTCGGTGGGTCGTATGACGGAGCTGGGCGATGCAGAGCTTGGCCATGGGCGCATTGCTGGAAAGCCTGTGCGTCTGCTCCCCCGCCCGGACCTGGCCACCGCTGCTGGCGTGAAGGGCCTTCCTGGCCTGTCTCAACTGCCCAACCGTCGGATCCCTTGCCTGGCCTGGACTCATGTACGGTATGAAGGTTACAGGGTAACCAACACCAGGTTCCAGGTTTTGCGTGGAACCATGGATCAAATAGGTCTCTCTTCGTAACCACGCCGTGTCATGCCGAAGCGCCACGTGCGCCACATAATCATCTTGGGGCCTTGGGGTTTTATGCAGCAAGAAGGGTTACCCGCCCAGGTGCCCCAGGTGCCTCTCACCCAGGGGAGTTAGCCCATATCCCCCCCGTCAAACGCTACCACCGCTTGTGCCTCAGCCCCGGCCAAGCGGCACACCAGTCGCACCGACCAGCCCAGTGTGCGTGCGTAAGATGTACGGCGTGCAGTGTGCGGACTCGCTGACCACCGACACCCTAGAGCACGTGGCCGCAACCGCCCAACCGTGGACATAAGTTTGATGAATTAGCAATACTCCCTATGGCCATTGTTAAAGTATGCGTTGGTGACCCTCCAGGGAAGATAGGAGTCTTTGCAGCCGCTGTTGAAAATGCTGCAGCACCTCCGCCAGCTGCTGCTGCCCCTGCGCCTGCGCCGCCTCTGCCACGTGCGCTTCCGGCGCGGGGCCATGGCCAGGGCCAGGCAGCAGCCAGTGGGTCAGCGGCTCCACCGCGTCCCGGTCGGCGCCCTCCCGCATGCGCAGCATGTGCTGCACGTGCAGGATGGACACGCACGACAGGTCCACGTCGCGGGTCTCGCCGTGCAGCGCAAAGCCTGCGCGGTGCGGCAGAATCAGGGTACGCGAGGGTAAGACGGAAACGCAAACCGCAAGGCTCCCCCAGGGGAACGGGCACCTGGGCCGCTGGGGATGTAATAGTATGCGGCGTTGGCTCAGGGGTCAACATGACACGCACGAAGTTCAGCTTGGCCGCCCTGGCCCGCCCCAGGCCCATGGAGGCTTCCCCGCATCCCCGGCCCTGCCTGCACATTGTGGCAGTGGTCCTACAGTGTAGGAGTTAGGTCGTGGTATGATTTGTTTCACTGTTCCGGAACCCTATCGTGACACGGGTTTGCTGGTCTGTCATGGCTTTGCAACAGGTAATCCATGAATCGAATTCGGCTCCGTCGATAGTACACCAGGCCACACCCTGGCGCCGGCGCTCACCCTCGTGCACAAAGAAGGCGATGATTTCCGCGGCGGGCGTCATAATGCGCTTGCTGTGCACCCAAGGCAGTGGCTCCCGCGCCACCTTGTCGTACAGCGCCAGGGGGTGGTTCCGGAGCCCGGCACCGCCGCCGCCCGCCAAGCCGAGGCCTGTGCTGCGCGCCTGGCCGCCTGTCCACAGCGCCGCCTCGTCCTGTGGAGGGCCAATGAAGGAGTGTGTGTGGATACATTTCACATACATGGAGGATGGCCGATGGAGTCCCACATGCGGGACCCTGGCGGGAACTGAGGCAGAGCGCCGCTGCTGGCGCACAGTCCTCGTGCGGATTACGGCACGACGCGCACGCGCCACTTTGGTGCTCCACGCACGATTAACGCGGTCTGCGCGCTCTCTAGTACCTGCAAGGAAGTCTTGGCACTCGCGTCTGGCTGCTTCCCTGGGTTGAAGCCTTCCAGGAACCTGCCCACCTTTGGCTCGACCGACGAGGCGTGTATGTTCCTCCTCAGCAGCACAGCCATGGCCGTGACACCACCACCACCAGCACCCTGCTGCTGCTCCCCCGCCCCCGCCCCTGCCCCTGCCCCGGGCGCCAAGCACGCATCGTGCGGCTCAGGCCACGGCCGGCCGCGGGGAAGGTACAGGTACCTGGGGCATCGAGGCAACAACGTTTCGCCTTGAAGATAGGGAACTCGGCAATTGAAGCTGTTGCAAGGCCGCCATGCTGGCGTGTGCCCGGCCACCGCCTCTTGGCCCAACGTCCCAGGTCCCAACGTCCCCAACCCCACGCTTGTTTCCCCAACGCGTCCTTGTCGACCCGGTCACTCACGCCCGCCCACTGCTGTTGGCCCACACATCTATCCCTGCCGCGCACCGGCATTCACACGCACGTTGGCCCTCCAATCCCGGCCCCCTCCCCTCCACCCCCGGCCCCCTCTCCTCCACCCACTCGTCCAGGTCCGTGAGCAGCAGCTGCAGGTTGGCGCCGCACGCCGAGGCGCCCAGCAGCGCGTGGCTGGAGTGCAGCGCCTGGTCGTAGTTGTAGCTGGGGGATAACGAGGGAGGGAGAAGCGGGGAAAGGGGGGAGGCGGGGACGGGACGAACGAATTAGTGGGGGCTAGGGTAGGGTGGCAGTGGGGGACAGACAGGCAGGCAGGCGGTGAGCCAAGTAGAAGCGCCACTGCGTGTTTGGTGTGCCAAGCACCAGCGCATGGGTGCCTGGCCTGCAGGCCTGAGCGAGTCCGGGCGCTCTGCAGGGCGGCGGTCCGAGTACTGGTAAGCCCCTCACCCGTTGTACGCGGGGTGGCCCTCGGTGTCCCACCGCTCCATCATCTCCCACTTGATGAGCCTGGGAGGGCGGGGGTGGGGGAGGGCACCATGCGGTGCAGGCAGCGCAGTGGGCCACAGTTGGGCAGGTTGGCGAACGGGCAGGAGGGACGGGGCGTGGCATGCCTGATGGCCGTGAACGGGAGGGGAGGTGCGCGGCCGTGGGTCTGGCGGGGCCTGTCGGGAGCTTCCGGTAGCACAGGCAAGCTAGTTCGCTGCATGGTCCTGCGTCTGGCCAGTGGCCGCGCGCCTGGCCGGCCGGCGTCATGCCGGTAGGCGGTAGCTGCACGCAACAGGTACCTGTGATGCCATGCTGCCCCAAACTGTTGCACTGCAACGGTCGTCATACATGCATGTCCGTTGCCAGTCTGCCTTGGCCTCATGTGGTGCGGCTGCGCGCGCCCACGCCAGGGCCAGCACCGCTCCGGGTGCGGTGGCACCGCTAACCGACAACGGCGAAACTGACCTGAGGGTGCGGTTCCTGAGGTACGGCACAAGGAGTGGCTGCTTCTGCAGCATGCTCCTGCTCCACCCGTCCGCGTACAGCATCAGCCCCGAAACCCCGGCCGCCAGGTGGTACGACAGGAAGTGGTGTACGAGGAACGCCGTGCGGCGCGCCTGCTTGACCCATTCAATGCCGTGCGACGAGGTTGCGTCCCGCACGGGCCCCACCACGGCCCACAGCGCGGGCGTGGCGGCCGTGTGGGCCTCCGGGGGCGCCAGCTGGGCGCACAGCCGGGGGTTGTGGTTGAGGCAGAACCCGACCTTGTGGTGTGGGTAGCTCTCCTCCAGGATCTGCAGCAGCAGGGCCCCACGTAGGCCAGAGCATGTCAAACAGGGGTTTGGTGTCGTAACGCACCGCAACTCTTAGCAGCACGTGTCAGGCGGCAGCAGGTTTGTAGGGCAGGCAAGGAAACACCAGGAAGCGGCCATGTATGCCTACGGTACCCCTTGCCCGCTCTGTCGCCACGCTCACGGCAAATTTGTCTGGGGAACACGGATGCTACATACACGGAGGTACAGGGTCCTGTCCCAAAGTACGGCCAAGTACCTCAAAACCAGCGCCCGAGCCCCGTCCTGCACGTGTACGGCGTGCACCGTACAGTGCTGCTCATGGCAGCTCAGACGTGCGAGCGCCCTGTAGCTTACCGTTCCGGCCCCCATTCCTGCCCAACCCTTCATATTCTCGGCCCCACCTTGAAGCACGTGCCAGCCCCCGGCGGCAGCGTGAAACGGAAGCTGTACGGCCGAATCGGGTCCGTCAGTGCAAGCACCGCCGTGTGGTCCGTGTCCACGTGTGCCCGCAGCAGCACGCCCCCCGCCGCCGTCTCCAGCCGCAGCGACGGCTTCCACACCGCCAACGTGGTGGGCATCAGCAGGTGGGAGCAGGGGCCGCGCAGCTTGAGGTCGTTGGGGTCGTCCTGCAACGGGCGGTCGGTCAACGGTTGGGCGGTTGGGTGAGCGGGTATAGGTCGCTGAGTCGTGCACAGGCGGTCTGCAGTTTGCAATCAAGCCGAATAGCGGGGCGCCGCTGTGCTCTGATGCGCCAAGACGGCCAGCTGGATGGGCTGCTAGGGGAACACATCCGGTGTTTAGGGTAAGCGGTACGGTACTATCATTGGGGGCCGGCCAAACGGCACAATGTTGGGTAATGGCGAATAGTGGGGGTGCCGTGCATAGAACCGTAGATCCAGAGCTGCACCGTTGGCTGTTGATAATGCAGGCATGTCTCAGCACAGCTCACCAGCCACAGGAATCCCCGGATGGCGTCCTCGGCCTGGTGCGGCAGGGCGTACGGCCCCGCCTGGCCGCCGCCCACGCGGCGCAGCCACAGGGTGGCCACGGCGGTGGTGGTGCTTCCTGTTTCGGTTCCGTTCTTGACGACTGGTACTTGGACATATAGCTGTGCGGCAAACGGGGAGGGGGCAGGTTCCACGGGTGCAGAAGAGGAGTCTACTTGCATGTCATTGCACGCCGAGCACGCGTGCCCACGTTGCTGGTGCAGCGGTGCAGGGGTGCAAGGTTCGGCAAGGGAGCCCACGATGGGCAAAGATCACACGTGCGTGCAGAGGGGCTCCAGGAACTACATGATACATGCGCGTACAGAAGGTTTTCGATCGTGAAATTGTCGTTTTACTGCTGCTGTGACGCATTGCAACGAAGCAAGGAAAACGCTGCCTCGCCTGAATTCGCCGCACGCCCAGCCTCGCGTCAAGAGCGTCCTGGTTCGGCGCAGGCGTATACTGGTTCTGTAGCCTTGCAATAGAGCTTCTTAGCGCGCCTGCTTGGTCAACAGCGCTTGCCGCTAGGAGGAAGGCCGCAACCATCACCCGCACCCACGGCAGTTGGGCTTGAGCGAACCCTCGCGAGCGCACCCGATTGTGCATCTAGTGTGCCCGACGCAAAACAATGCTAATGACTTTAAAATGGGAATGCTTCGCGCAAGGTCAAGTTGGTTGTTGCCTCGTGCTGCCGATCCTGCCGTCTAACGACCCGTTCGCTAGCCAGAAAAGGTATGTAGGCAAGCACGATGACACCAGCAGTCATTGATTATGGCAGGTAAGGATAATCCTGACCACCTTGGCATTCTCGTCGCCAAGGGCGGACATCTCGAGGCAGCAATTCCTGGCCGGCAGCCGGATGGAGTCGGGCAGGGCAACAGCCACTGCTCGGGACTTCAAAAAGAGCCGGCTCTCAACGAAACGCCAACACATCATGTGGTGTACCAGGATATACCAGTATTTTGCTACGCAGCAATCGCACTGCGGGCGGGCAACCCGGGCCAACTCAGGCATGGCAGTGGGACGCAATAACAACGCATGCCTCAAAATGCATGGCTCCCCTGACACTGCTCTTGCCCCTTGAGTGTTCACACGTGTGTCGCAACCTCCAATCACGTGATACCGTAAGACGCAAAAGGGTTCCTCAACACTGTACATGGAGCACATTGAGGTCGGCCCATATACCACTCGCCCAGGGCAGAAGTCACCCTGCCTGACCCTACCTGCAGTGCTGCATTTCGCCAGGCTGTCACGGAGGAATGAGGCAGGACTTAAGGCGTTACGGTGGAAGATTTTTAGGAAATGCGTATTCGCACTGTGCAAAGGGTACAGCACACCTTCACGCACACACCTGCACACACGCGCCGCCTGGACCCCTCCCTGTCCCCGTCCTGCTGCTCCTGCCGTACCCGGACCCGGTTCCGGACAAGGCCTGCGCTGGCGCCTGGCGGGGCGGCAAGGTGCACCCACACGCGCTCGCTGCAGGTGCCCCCCTCGCCCAGCAGGTACGGCACGTACCAGGTGGCAGGAGCCACACGTAGCATGGTTATGGTCGTGGCGGACTGCTCCGTTGCAGCTGGCAGTCAGCAGTGCGAGGGGTGCAGCGGAACCTGGCGGAACGCATACGGTGCCACTGGGTGTGGACTGGCGGCTGCAGCACCGGCACACCGCCAGCAACGGGGGCCCTGAGCTGTGGGTGCCGAGGGTGGCACAGTAGTGGGGCCGCACGCCGCACGCCAAGTGACTCTGCACCAGAGGCCTGGGCCCTGCTGCGCACCGACACGCGTGTTTGTCTGGCGTTTCTCATCGCATCCGTATGCCAGTATCTCCAGCAAAACCAGTTGCTGCTTGATGCAGACATGACATATGACACATGACACGACCGTACTAATAGGACAACAGATGCTCTAGCGGTAACTGGGCAGTGCGTTGACACGTGCGCTTCCAGGCCGCTTACCTCCACGCAGCGTCCACGCGCGGACCGCTTGAGGGTCGAGGGACCCCTGTGTGCTTGTCCGCACGAGGATCAGGTAAGGAGCAGCTCCTCCGTGTGTCATTTGTCTGGAAGCCAGGCGGGGACGATGGGCGGATTTGCCTCCTGCGCGAGTGCTTGGGTGTCCCGTGTCCGCGTGTCACTCATGCTAGGACACGGCTCCCGGCATGAGCAACAGCGCTTCCCCTGGCGAATTGCGCTTGCTTTACCAGGTTCTGACACGTGTAGCTGCATGTGTTGTTAATAGACTCGTCTATCGGCAAAGAACCTTCCCCGTTCCCGCCGTCCTATAGCATACGTTGGCCAAGGTCATCTTAATCATACGAGTGAAAATCAATACTGGTTGCTGTTGTCTTCATATCAGAGGCTTCTCCTTAAGTCGTCTTGGCGCATTTCGAGCGCGACCATCCTTCCCAGCTCACTAGCGATCAGCTTCAGCCATGGTGTTTGGGCGTGGAAAGAAGCAGGCAGAAGAGCCGAAACCCGAGCCCGTGGAGCCGCCAGCGCCCACGCCCCACGTCGGCACCACTGCGGACCCGTACGCTAGCGACCCGATTCTTTCGCAAATGCCACGGCCGTCCTCAGTCTTTGAGTTTGGACCGATGGTTCAGTTAGGTCAAGAATACATGCGGGGAGTCTGCACTGGGGACAACCCGGACGCTATCCAGGCATGCACCTGGACGATCGAGGAAGCGCAAGGCAAGCCCAAGGAGAAGAAGCACATCTTCCGGGTGGAGTTCTGAGGGTTCAGCTCTAGGAGGCGTGGGCACAGTTGAGACCTGCAGCATGCAGGTGGTGAGGTTTGTGGGTGTGGGGAAGTTGGGGGTGGCGCAGCAGCAAGGATGGCGTGTACGCCCTGCTCCCATGCCGCGTGGTGGGTTTCGCATTGGTGCAATGGTTTGTAGTACCATATGACTCGCTTGCGCACGGCGCCTAGGGCCGTTGACCGCGTTGTGCTGCTGGGGTTAGCCTCGGAGGGAGGACGACGGTGTACCTACATTGCGACGCCAGGCAAGCTGATCACGGCATGGTCCAGTCCTGACGAGGACGGGTTGCATGGCGTTTAGGACAGTGTGTTGCTGTGTGAGGCAGGCTGTACTCCTGGGGTGCTATGCCTAAGCGGCGCACTCGCGGGTCTTGCTTCTATGGCGTGCATGGTAACGCTCGACCGGCCAAAGGTGGTGCTTGTGGTGGCGTGAAGTTGGGAAGCCTGTACAGTGGGCTTGCATCTTGCTTTGCATGGACATGCGGGTTGCGCTATTGTAAGTAAACTGGAAGGTCCCGAGATCCGCATGGCGCTCCAGCACGTGTCAGCCGTTTCAACGGCACAGCTCGGGCGGTGGCGGCACTTCTGGAATCTGGGTGCAGGAGAAGGGGGCAGGGGCGGGGGAGGCAGAAAACAGTGTAGCCCAGCATGCCAGAGATACCGCGCATTGCGCATGCTGCGTACGGGCAGCGCCGTCTCCGATCAAAGCAGTGCACACGGGAACAGGGTAGGGCAGCAGCAGCGGCAGGGTCTGGCAACCTCCAGTCGAGTCGCTCATGGCGTTCATGCGCCATGTTCACACGCACAGGCTCTGCTCGGCCAGTCCAGCCGAATAGAAAACCCGGCAGATGGTCACGGAACCAGCAGACGCAACGCTGTACCAGTAGCACTGCACCCAATACAGGTGACTTGTTGCCGTGTCGGGGCCTCTCCATGTCACGCCGAGTCAGCCATGCAGACCTGCTACCGTACTCTTTCGGCATGCCCAAATACCGTGCGCCCCCTCGTCTATCTCTCGCGCAGGCCACCCGTCTTGCCTCACCTTCCCTTTGACAAAAGACGGTGCCATAAAGGCCTGGAGGTCATCCCCTGCCGCCGCCCCGCCGTCCGCCCCACCACCAGCTCCCTGCCCCGCCGCCTGCCCCGCCCCAGCCCCTGCCTCCGGCACCAACCCGTTCGCAGCTGCTGGCTGCGCCGACTGTCCGAACGCTGCCGGCGCCCCGAAGCCGCCACCACCGGGCTGCCCCACAAGCCCGGGAGCAGGGGGAGCTATGGGCGCCGCCCCCGGCGGGGGTGTCAGGGCCATGAAGCCCCCTGTGGCGGGGTTGGCGCCCGGGGCCCCAGGCAGCACCGGCTGCCCGAACAGCACCCCGGCACCCGAGGCGGGGGCTGCAGCGGCCTTTCCAAAGCTGCCGCCGCCGACCCACCCTGCGGAGGCGCACCGTGGACCCCAGTGGCGCGGTGTGGGTTAGCGGCACAGTCAGTTGCCCTGCAGTAGCGGCTACGTCAACGGTGCGCCACAGTGTGCAAACAACAAGCATTTCATGAAGTACTGCGCCTGTCACATGCCATCTAGTCGGTGAGACACGCTGGCATGGCAACCTAGGACCCACCTTTGTTGCCGCCGCCGCCAAAGGGTGCAGCGGCCGGCGCCGGCTGACCGAACAGCCCCCCGGCCGCCGGTGCCCCGAAAGGCGCGGCAGGGGCCGGAGCCGCCGGCGCTCCGAAGCCCCCTGGCGCCCCAAAACCGCCTCCCGCCGGCGCCTGAGGAGCTGCCCCGAACCCTGCTGGCTGGCCGAAGCCCCCAGCGGCAGGAGCCGGCGGCTGGATGGGCTGCATGGGCTGGCCGAAGCCCCCTGGTTGGGGCAGGGCGGGGGCCGGTTGGCCGAAGGCCCCAGCAGCAGGGGCGGGCGCGGGCTGACCGAAGCCGCCCATGGCTATCTGGGGCTGACTCGCGGCTCCGAAGCCTGCAGGGGAGGTATCGATGCCACGTGACGACTTGAGATGTCATTGCGCGCATGGCCTTCCGGGCTTGGCATTCCGCAGGACCCTGCCACCCGCAGGCAGAAACACACGGCAGCGGCTGGGGACAGTCCCTTTATTGCATCCCCAAAGCGCGCACCTGCTGTGGCAGTGGGTGCCCCCAGGAACTGCGAGATCCAGGCGTTGTTGCGGTGGGTGGTGATGGGGTGGCCCCCCAGGGAGGGCAGCCCGCTGCGGGCGGAGCGAACGTCGCGCGCCCGCTGCAGGTGGGACGTTGCCGGTCCAGAGGGGTGGTGACGCGATCAGGAAACGGATAGATGATGAGCGGCATAAAGGCGGGGACTGTGAGCGGGTACCACTTACCAACACATGTTAACTACGGGCGTAGGGCCGAGCAAGACGGTGGCACAAGTGCGGTCTGCCGGTCACAGACACTGTCCGGAGGGCATTCGTGCATCCTGTCTCCGCTTCACAGGTGGTGTACGCTGAGCAGGCAAAGGGAAGCAGCAGTTGCATCCGCTCACCGCGAGCAGCTCGTTGATCTCCTCTTGCTTGGCGCGCACGGCCGCCTTGAAGTCGGCGTTGATCTGGAGGGCCGTGCGGCCCGCGCGCTGCTCCTGTCATACGGTACGGCATCAGTGACCGCAAGTAAGGCACGGCGCTGCACACGTGTGAGCGGGGTCTCAGACAGTAGCTGCGGCGCATGCCGCATCCGGAACTCGGTAGGTGCCATGCGGGCTTCGTCATATGCTGCTTACCAGCATGTAACGTTTAACTCTACCACTTCGCTGGCCAGTGGACACGTGATTCCTGCTGCTGAAAAGTGCTGCTGAAAATTGCTGCTCGTGTGACAGTGTTCAGCTGCTTCCCTTGCCGCCATGGACGTGCATAGACTCCAAAGAAGGCTCCCACGTGCAGCGCGCCCATATGCAGCCGTCCTGAAGGCGCTCAACATACACCGTAGGACAGCATTCCATTGTCGTACGGCACCAGTTCTGCCGACACCCGTCTGCGGCCCGCAGCCACGCACCATTCCACAGCCGCATGTTAGCTTGCCGTCAGCCTCCCCATGCCCACCTAGCCCACTGTCCTTCCGAAACTATACCGCAAATGACCCTTCCTTCAGCTGTGCCGGCCTTGACACGACCCGCCGTCTGCCCCACCCGAACCCGCCCCAGCCTCCCCTCCTGATGCCTGTCGCTGCCTCACCCGCCGTAACCCAGTACCGCACCAACCCACAACCCGCGCCAGTCGTTGCAGTGCCCAGCCACCCAGCCGCCCACCTGCATGTTGGCCAGCCGCGCCTCCTCGAACGACACGTCGCCCGTCAGGTCGTTGGGGCCGCCGCGCGCGTGGCCGTAGCAGCTGAGCAGCCACGTGGGCTTCTCCTCCCGCATGTCGGTCCGCACAGCCACGTCGGGCGGAGGCGCCTCGGCGGCCCGCCCGCCGCCCCCGCCGCCGCCGCCACCCCCTCCCCCATCATCCCTGCAACATTGGGCATTGGGTATATCCCGCAACATTGGAAGTTAGGCAGTCAGCTAAGCCTACTGGGAAGCGGGGGCCATAGCATCCTCTCCTTCCCTGAAGTTAGCTGGGCCAATCTTCCAATTGTGGGGGAGCGCATGTGGTTGTGGGCCCTGCCTTTGGTTGGTTAGCGACAGTGGTTGAGGCAGCGAGCAGAGACACCATGGAGCGCCCAACACGCCGACCCGGTACACGGAATGTCGTGCAGTGAACGACAGTCAAGTCCCCGACGACAGGCATGGCTCCTGCTGCATGCGCTGTGCGAGAGCCGGCAACGCCCATGCAACGCAGGTTGCCGGGTTACCCGCGCGCCCTCTGCGCATTACCGCCTGTGCACCTCTTCGCTCCCTCAACCTACAGCTCTGGTTCAGAGCCCCCGCCTTGCCTGCCTTACCTTTGATTTGACAAGGCGCCGAAGCGATTGCCGCCTCCTGTTGCGGGTGAGGTATGAGTTACATACAGTATGCAAAAGCGCAGAGTATGCGGGCGCAATAACAACGCGGTGGGCCCGTTCCCAGGGCATCGACGCCACTGCATGCTTTGACAAGCACCACCTCCTGCCACCCCGCGGCTTCCTGCGGTAACCCACCATGCCCTGCTGCCCTCATGTATCGAACACAACCCACAAAGCAGCGGCAGCAGCAGCAGCAAGCCCCGTTGCCACACACATGTACCGGCACGAGCGCACGTGCGTACGGCAGGCCTCACCCTGCTGGCGGTTGTCGTACCCCTGGTTGCGGTTGCCCTGCAGCACAGCAGCAGACCGCGGATGCGCGCAAGGGGACGGCCGTCAGCACTGCATTACCCACGCCACTGCACGACACGTGAGGCATTCCGCCAAGCAGCAGCGGGCCTGGATACATAAGCCGTGTCCTCTGGACCGGGTCCTTCAGGGCTGCGGGCCATGGTCTTTCGCCAAGGCCTGATACACCCAGCCAAGGGTTGGGCAGGGTCCTTTCCAGCCCTGCACTCGCCTGGTTGCCCCATCCACCGCCGCCCCCTTGATTCCCTCCTCGGTTGCCGCCCCAGCCGCCGCCGCCTCCACCTCCACCGCCGCCGCCGCCGCCGCGGTTGCCGCCACCGCCTCCACCTCCACCACCCCAGCCACCTGAGAGGGTTGTGGGCCGAGCGTAAGCATACGGTGGCTGCTCCTGCACTGCAGCTTTTCCTTATGCACCGCTGGAACTCTTGGAGGCGTGGCTGTGGTTTTGAGTTTGTGAGGGTTGGCTGGCCTTGGCTGGCCTTGACCCCTGAGCAACGGCGGTTCCCGCGCACTCAGCAGCTCGGACACCAGCCACGCACCTCCCCTTCCGCCTCCCCGAAAAGACATAGTAAGATTTACTGATCAACCATTAACATACTGCGGCTTCGACGGCGCACAAGTTCGCAAAGCGCGCACTAGATGGGCACCCTCAACGCGTGGCATCGATGTACCAACATAGCATTACTGCACACGCGCTGTTTGTGGGAAGGTGTATAACGTAAGTAGTGTTGTTTGAGGTTCAGATGCCGAGTGGGCAATGCCGATCGAAATTGACTGGGCGTACTGCAAAAGACGTTCACACGGCGACTTTCCACAGTTTAACCGTCATTATCACAAAGTATACACACATACTTACGCACTAGCTTTGCTGTAAAGTGCAAAGGCCACAGGCGGTGCATTTCGTTGCGAACGCTTACGTACGGAACCAGCGGGCTTAAACGGCAACACCTCGAGGTTTTAAAATTACGTCTCACCATGGTAGAGGGCGCTGAAGAGCGGCCAGCGACAGCTCAGGGCGCTGACCCTGGTGCAGCGTCTGCTGGCCCCAGCTCCGCTGCCGTCGCGGCTGCTAGCGCATCCGCAGGCCTCTTTCGTAAGAAGAGAGGCGGGGCCAACATCCGGAAACGTGGAGGGCCAGAAGCGGGGCAAGGGGGAGGGGGAGGCGGGAGGAGCGACGACGAGGACGAAGGCGGAGGAGGGGTGGTACGGAAAGCCAAGCAGCAGAAGGGCGACGCGCCGCTCGCGTTCACCACCAAGCGGGAGGACAAGCCGGAGCTGCTCGTGCAGTACGACGGGTCAAAGGCCCTTCAGGAAGCGAGGGACTCGTTGGCAACGCGCGTGCTGGAGACGGAGACGGAGTTCGACAGGGACGCCAGGTGCGTTTAGTGGGTTATAGGGGCGGCGGCAAGGCACGGCCGTCGAACACGCGAGCATCCGCAACACCTGGTTATGTTAATTAGCATATAGAGTTTGGGTGCAACTGTTTTCGGTACGCTAGCGCGTTACAACATGCGGACGGTGCAGTGGGAGGCTTCCTGCGGTCGTGGCACACCCTGATGGATTTGCAGGAGGGCGGGCTGATAGCAATGCGGTGTTTGGGGTTGACAACCAAATAGCGTTAGGGTTACCCTCAGTTCGTAACCCTGGGCCACTGCAGACAGTCATGTCTACCTTACTGTGTGGTGTCGGGATAGACGTTCGGCCGGGGAGGGCAGAGTCATTGCAGTGGTAGTCACGCCTGTGAACCGTTCGGGCAGGGGGCCCTCCCTTGGTGGCATGGCCTGTTTGCACCACCTGGAGCACCACTTTATGGTCTGCTAGCCACCCTAGGTGCATGAGGGATTGGCATCCGCTATCGCGGGACTGGGGAGTCGCCTCACCGGGAGAACGGGTTAGTGGGTCAGCCTCCCTTGCCCACACTGCGTTGCGTGCACGTGCACACGCCTTGCTGCGAGGGCGCTGTCCAGAGGGCTGCCACGGCGGCCCGCCCCCTTGACCCATGAGCGGCTCCGCGCCAACACCCGCCTTTACTCCCAACGAAAGGCAATATTTAGCACCAACCGGACAAAAATTGTTATTAAAACATGCCCATGCACCTACGTCACCCGCCCTTGCACCCGTTCCCTGCCTGCTGCCCTTCCTTCCTTCCTCCCTCACCATCCCAGTCGCCTCACCTGTCCCGCTCCCTGCAGGGCCCAGCGCGAGCAGGTGCTCAAGCAGGCCACCGAGGGGCCGACAGACGACGGGACCTACAAGGGCATGAACTCGTACATCGACTACAGAAAGGTGCGTGGCGAGGCCCCTGCCCCGCCTCCCCAGCACCACCTGGGCTGACCCCGCGAGCACACGGTGGACGCACTCGGTGCCGAATGCTCTTTTAGCTTCTGCCATTCTGGCACGCGCTTTCAAGCACTCACTCACCAAAGCATACAAAGCCGGTGGTAGCCTACACACGGCTATACCCGCCAACGCACGCTCCACGCCATCTAGGCCAGGACATCCCGGGCCTCCGCGCGCTGTACCGCTAAGCACGCTCCTCCCCTCTCCCCTCCCCCTCATCGCCCCCCCACCCCGCCAGGGCTTCCGCCGCGAGCACACGGTGGCGGCAGAGAAGGGCACGGGCTCGCACGGCCCCCTGCGCGGCAACGCCTACGTGCGCGTGTCTGCGCGCTTCGACTACCAGCCGGACGTGTGCAAGGACTACAAGGAGACGGGGTACTGCTCCTACGGCGACGCCTGCAAGTTCATGCACGACCGAGGGGACTACAAGAGCGGCTGGGAGCTGGACCGGGTACGTGCCGCCGCGGGGGCGGGGGCGGGCGGTGGGAGCTGCGAGGGAGGGACGCAGCTGTGCGTCACAGTCGGATGAAGCCAGATCAGTCTTAGCGGGCATCGTCTCTGCAACGCTTCAGTTGCGCCGCGAAACTTGGGGGACACGTGGGGCCCGAACGCGGCGTAACCATGCTTGGCCAGCGCACCGAGTGGTACCGCACCGTGCACCTCTCGGACCAAACGGCTTAGCAGTACGGTACCTGCCCCCCCTTTCCCCTGCCCCCGCCCAGATGTGGGAGGAGGAGCAGAAGCGCAAGGCGGAGGCGCTGGCCAAGGGCTGGAACCCCGACGCGGACGGCGAGGAGGAGGAGGAGGCGGGCGCGGCACGCGATGACGACGACCTGCCCTTCGCCTGCTTCCTGTGCAGGGAGGCGTGGGAGCAGTGCAAGACCCCGCCCGTGGTCACGCGCTGCAAGCACTACTTCTGCGAAAAGTGCGCGCTCAAGTGAGTAGGCAGCCCCGGTGCATGCGTCCTGTGCAGCCGTGTGTGCCTCAGCAGGAAGGTTTGGGGAATGTGGCTGGACGTTTTCGTTGTAGAGAGTACATCTGTCCGGCTTTTCGTGCTGGTAGCCATAGTGTGCACGGTGGGAAAAGACTACAATGTCTGGCTGTGTATGCTGGTAGCCATAGTAAGCACAGCGGGCGTCCAGGCGTTCGCACTGGGGTTACCCTCTGGCTGGTCGGGCTAGCTTGTCCGCAGGTAACGCATTGCGGTTGTTGCTGCCCTGCTTCCCCGTCCTCCCGCTCCTGCTGCAGGCACAACGCGAAGACGTCCAAGTGCGCGGTGTGCGGGCAGGGGACACAGGGGATATTCAACGTGGCCAACGACGTCGTGAAGCGGCAGAAGCGGATGCAGCAGCAGGGGTCGTAGCGGGGCGGTGCGGGCTGGACGGAGCCCAGACAACTTGACGCGGTTGACTTGGCTCACGGCAGTTGCATGCAACACAGCGTGGCCGCGTGACTCGCATTACGGAGGCACTGTCCTGATGGCAAGGCAAAACAGGCATGTGGGTGCATGTGCCGCTGTTTGCTGTTCGCGGTTTGCCGATAGGGGGCCGTCGGCGCAGAGCCCCTGGTTGCGGGCGATGTATGGCCATCCGCTGTTCGCCTGGCCCCTGGTCCCACACAATGCTGTAAAATAACCAATATATATTGCCTTGATGTGCTTCAGGGGCTGTGAGGAGAAATCCTATGGCGGATTGTCAGTGGAGGTGACTGCGACTTATTATTAGTAGTATGTTGAGAACACCCTACGAGGGGTTCGCCATTACGCATTTGGGTCGTGTTAAGCGGTTGGTGCAGGTTGGTGCAGCTGTAATTCCACTGTTCCTGCCTCTTGCTTTATGACAAAATCATGCCAATTGTAAACTAGCTGTAATGGAGGACGCAACGCTCTGATATGCTCCCGCTTCGCGGTCAGTGGTCACGTCCGTCGGCTGTTGCTGTCGTACGGACTGAATCGACGTCAACATAAACAAGGCACCTAGTGCAAATGGGCCATCATATGAGCTCTGTTACCGTACTCCAAATGTATAGCGTTGTATCAGTTTAAGGTTCGCAGCATTTGTCGAAGAACAAAGGCGCAAACGCTATTCGGCACGGCATCGCAGCTTGTCCTGGAGTAATCCCAAGGCGGCAAAAGGTAAATACCCTGCAACTCATACAGCCCCGATTCACAGACAGGTTTTATGGCACCTGTTGTCAAAGTCTTTTCGCTCGTCGCTCATCGCTAACCGACGTGACTGGCGCGTGTACGCTCAGTTGCCTTGCCCTGCACTCGCCGTTGATCAGTTACAAGCAAACATATAACATTTACGGTGGCGTGCAGGTCACCTACAAGCTTTTCACGGCTGTGCAAGGCCTGCATCTGCGCACCGGTCGACATGTCTACGCCAACGCCTGCATCGGACATCCAGGACATCGTTGGTAAGTGCACCTCACAGATGGATGCAGT
>VFQN01002942.1_pt1 | contig 25332 bp, 37 predicted proteins | sample 3512371 | NCBI WGS metagenome assembly VFQN01 (sample SAMN10412370, study PRJNA504923) | tailings metagenome | isolation source: Replicate 2 from Balatoc abandoned mine | place: Philippines: Itogon, Benguet | collected 2017-08-28 | reverse complement strand
TCGTTCCGATCGCGATGGAAGAAAAGCTGCGCTTCGCAATCCGCGAAGGCGGCCGTACCGTCGGCGCCGGCATCGTTGCCTCGATCGTCGAGTAAGACTTAAGGCTTCAGGCCGCTGAAATAGGAAGGGCAGGATGTCATCCTGCCCCTCCGGTCTTTGAAAATTTAGCGGACTGGCCTTTCGGCAATTGTATTTTCGCGTGCGTTCCGTTATGGGAACCGCCAGAATCAAAAACGCGCATTTCCCAAGAGAATCGCGCGAGTAACGAACTAAGGAAAAGTCGTATGAACGGCCAGAACATCCGCATCCGCCTCAAGGCGTTTGACCACCGGATCCTTGATGCCTCCACGCGTGAAATCGTGTCGACGGCAAAGCGCACCGGCGCAAGCGTCCGCGGCCCCGTTCCGCTCCCGACCCGTATTGAAAAGTTCACTGTCAACCGTTCGCCCCACGTGGACAAAAAGAGCCGTGAACAGTTCGAGATGCGCACGCACAAGCGCCTGCTCGACATCGTAGATCCGACGCCGCAGACCGTTGATGCTCTCATGAAGCTCGACCTCGCGGCCGGTGTAGACGTAGAGATCAAGCTCTAAGTCCGGCGCAAGCCGAAATAACAAGGAAGGTACGTGGCATTAAGCCGACGTCTTCTAAAAACGGGAAACCCGACGGCCGTAAGGCCCGAGTGGAATCCTTAAACCAAGAGGCATGACGGGACGTCACGATCCCGCCAGGACTTCTAAGAGGATTGAACCATGCGTTCAGGTGTGATTGCACAGAAAGTAGGGATGACTCGCGTCTATAATGACGCAGGTGAGCACATCCCTGTAACAGTATTGCGACTGGACAACGTCCAGGTCGTTGCCCAGCGTACGCAGGACAAGAACGGCTACACGGCCGTCCAGCTCGGCGCCGGCTCTTCCAAGGTGAAGAACACGGCAAAGGCGCTCCGCGGCCAGTTCGCCGCTGCAAGCGTCGAGCCGAAGGCCAAGCTCGTCGAATTCCGCGTTTCGGAAGACAACCTCATCGAAATCGGCGCGGAACTGACCGCGAGCCATTTCGTCGCCGGCCAGCTCGTCGACGTTACCGGCACCACGATCGGTAAGGGTTTTGCCGGTGCCATGAAGCGCCATAACTTCGGCGGTCTTCGTGCAACGCACGGCGTTTCCGTTTCGCACCGTTCGCACGGTTCCACTGGTAACAACCAGGACCCGGGCAAGGTCTGGAAGGGCAAGCGCATGGCTGGTCACATGGGCCAGACGCGCGTCACCACCCAGAACCTCGAAGTCGTCTCCACCGACGAAGAACGCGGTCTCATCCTCGTCAAGGGCGCAGTCCCGGGCTCCAAGGGCGCCTGGATCGTCGTTCGTGACGCCGTCAAGTCCGGCACCCCGTCCGACGCACCGCGTCCGGCCGCCGTGCGCGCCGCAGCCAAGTAAGGGAGCCTGATCATGGATCTCAAAGTCACGACCCTCGACGGGAAGGACGCCGGCAAGGTCTCTCTTTCCGACGCGATCTTCGGCCTCGAGCCGCGCGAAGACATCATTGCCCGCGTCATCCGCTGGCAGCTCGCCAAGAAGCAGCAGGGCACGCACCAGTCGCTGACGCGCGGCGAAGTGTCCCGCACCGGCTCCAAGATGTACAAGCAGAAGGGTACGGGCCGTGCTCGTCACCATTCGGCGCGCGCTCCGCAGTTCCGCGGCGGTGCCAAGGCTCACGGCCCGGTATCCCGCAGCCACGCTCACGACCTGCCCAAGCAGGTTCGCGCGCTCGGCCTGCGTCACGCCCTCTCGGCCAAGATCAAGGCTGACGACGTCATCATCGTTGACGACCTCGTTGCCGCAGAAGCAAAGACGAAGGCTCTGGCCGGCGCGTTCGCTTCGCTCGGTCTCACCAATGCCCTCTTCATCGGCGGCGCAGAACTTGACGGCAACTTCAAGCTCGCAGCCCGCAACATCCCGAACGTGGATGTGCTTCCGATCCAGGGTATCAATGTTTACGACATCCTGCGCCGCGGCAAGCTCGTGCTCTCCAAGGCTGCTGTAGAAGCCCTCGAGGAGCGGTTCAAATGACGGATCTTCGCCACTACGATGTGATCGTATCCCCCTCGATCACCGAAAAGTCGACGCTGGTCTCCGAAAACAACCAGATCGTCTTCAACGTTGCCAAGCGCGCTTCCAAGCCTGAAATCAAGGCTGCCGTGGAAGCTCTCTTCGGCGTCAAGGTCACGGCTGTGAACACGCTCGTCCGCAAGGGCAAGATCAAGCGTTTCCGCGGCTTCGCCGGCCGGCAGGGAGATGTCAAGAAGGCTATCGTCACGCTCGCTGACGGTCAGTCCATCGACGTCTCCACCGGGCTCTAATCGGGCAGTCGGCTAAAGAGGAAACAAGAAAATGGCATTGAAACACTTCAATCCGACCACTCCGAGCCAGCGCCAGCTGGTCATCGTCGACCGGTCGGGCCTTTACAAGGGCAAGCCCGTCAAGGCTCTGACCGAAGGTCTCTCCAAGAGCGGCGGTCGTAACAACCTTGGTCGCATCACGGCCCGCTTCATCGGCGGTGGTCACAAGCGCACCTACCGTCTCATCGACTTCAAGCGTCGCAAGTTCGACGTCGAAGGCACGGTCGAGCGTCTGGAATACGACCCGAACCGTACGGCGTTCATCGCTCTGGTGAGCTATGCCGACGGCGAGCAGGCCTATATCCTGGCCCCGCAGCGCCTGGCAGCCGGCGACAAGGTCATCGCCTCCAACAAGGCTGTTGACGTAAAGCCCGGCAACACCATGCCGCTGCAGTACGTTCCGGTTGGTTCGATCGTTCACAACGTCGAAATGAAGCCGGGCAAGGGCGGCCAGATCGCCCGCTCCGCCGGTACCTTCGTTCAGCTGGTCGGCCGCGATCAGGGCATGGCGATCCTTCGCCTGAACTCGGGCGAACAGCGCCTGGTTCACTCGTCCTGCCTCGCAACGGTCGGCGCCGTCTCCAACCCGGATCACGGCAACATCAACGACGGTAAGGCTGGTCGTACGCGCTGGCGTGGCAAGACCCCGCACAACCGCGGTGTCGTCATGAACCCCGTCGACCACCCGCACGGTGGTGGTGAAGGCCGCACCTCTGGTGGTCGTCACCCGGTTTCCCCGTGGGGCAAGCCCACCAAGGGCAAGCGCACCCGCTCGAACAAGTCGACCGATAAGTTCATCATGCGCTCGCGCCACTTGAAGAAGAAGTAAGAGAGGTTAGTCAGAAATGGCTCGTTCAGTATGGAAAGGCCCGTTTGTTGACGGCTATCTTCTCAAGAAGGCTGAGAAGGTTCGTGAAGGCGGTCGCAGCGAAGTTATCAAGATCTGGAGCCGTCGCTCCACGATCCTGCCGCAGTTCGTTGGTCTGACTTTCGGCGTCTACAACGGCAGCAAGCACATCCCGGTGGCCGTCAACGAAGACATGGTTGGCCACAAGTTTGGTGAATTCGCTCCGACCCGGACCTACTACGGTCACGGCGCGGACAAGAAGGCGAAGAGGAAGTAACGATGGGTAAGGCTAAAGCCGAACGTCGGCTGAAGGATAACGAGGCGCAGGCTATCGCGCGCACGATCCGCGTCAGCCCCCAGAAGCTCAACCTGCTTGCTGCGCTCATCCGCGGCAAGAAGGTCGACCGAGCTCTCGCCGAGCTTGAGTTCTCGCGCAAGCGTAGCGCCGAGACCGTCAAGAAGACGCTCGAGTCTGCGATCGCCAACGCAGAAAACAACCACGACCTCGACGTTGACTCGCTCATCGTCGCTGAGGCGTATGTCGGCAAGTCGATTGTCATGAAGCGCTTTGCCGCTCGTGGCCGCGGCCGTGCATCGCGGATCGAGAAGCCTTTCTCGCATCTGACGATCGTCGTCCGTGAAGTCGAAGCCAAAGGGGAGGCCGCATAATGGGCCAGAAGATTAATCCGATCGGTTTCCGCCTCGGCATTAACCGTACCTGGGACAGCCGTTGGTTCGCCGACAACGCCGAATACGGCCAGCTGCTCCACGAAGACCTGAAGATCCGCGCTTTCGTCATGGAAGAGCTGAAGCAGGCCGGTATCGCCAAGGTGGTCATCGAGCGCCCGCACAAGAAGTGCCGCGTCACGATCCACTCGGCTCGCCCGGGTCTGATCATCGGCAAGAAGGGTGCGGACATCGAGAAGCTTCGCAAGAAGCTCGCTTCGATGACGAACTCCGAAACGCACCTCAACATCGTTGAAGTGCGCAAGCCCGAAGTCGACGCAACCCTCGTTGCCCAGTCGATCGCCCAGCAGCTCGAGCGCCGCGTGGCTTTCCGCCGTGCGATGAAGCGCGCTGTTCAGTCGGCCATGCGTCTTGGCGCCGAAGGCATCAAGATCACCTGCGCTGGCCGTCTCGGCGGTGCGGAAATCGCCCGTACGGAATGGTACCGCGAAGGTCGCGTTCCGCTTCACACGCTGCGTGCAGACATCGACTACGGTACGGCTGAAGCCGAAACCGCATTCGGCATCTGCGGCATCAAGGTCTGGATCTTCAAGGGCGAAATCCTTGAGCACGACCCGATGGCCTCTGAGCGTCGCGCCAGCGAAAGTGACAGCCAGGGCCCCGCAAGCCGCGATCGCGATCGTGGCGACCGCCGTCGTGAAAACGCGTAACAGTCGCGTTTGGCAGCCAATATCGGAGAAGTAAAAAAATGTTGCAGCCAAAGCGTACCAAGTACCGCAAGCAGTTCAAGGGACGCATCAAGGGCGTCGCCAAGGGCGGCTCCGAGCTCGCCTTCGGCGAGTTCGGCTTGAAGGCTCAGGAACCGAACCGCGTGAACGCACGCGAGATCGAAGCGGCCCGCCGCGCGATCACCCGCTACATGAAGCGTGCCGGCCGTGTGTGGATCCGCGTGTTCCCCGACGTTCCGGTCACCGCGAAGCCCACGGAAGTCCGCATGGGTAAGGGTAAGGGTTCGGTCGAATACTGGGCAGCCAAGGTCAAGCCTGGCCGTATGATGTTCGAGATCGACGGTGTTTCCGAGGAAATCGCGCGTGAAGCGCTTCGCCTCGGCTCGGCCAAGCTCTCGGTCAAGACGCGCTTCGTACAGCGCATTGCAGAGTAAGGAGCGAGCGCCATGAAAGCCGCAGACGTCAAGGCGCTGAGCGCCGATCAGCTCAACGAAGAGCTTGCCAAGCTGAAGAAAGAGCAGTTCAACCTGCGCTTCCAGAAGGCCACCGGCCAGCTCGAGAAGACCTCGCGCATCAACGAAGTCCGCAAGGATATCGCGCGCGTCAAGACCATTGCCCGCCAGAAGGCGGCAGAAGCCAAGGCCTAAGGACCAAAAAATATGCCGAAACGCATTCTGCAGGGCACTGTTGTCAGCGACAAGAACGACAAGACCGTTGTCGTGCGCGTCGAACGCCGCTTTGCCCATCCCCTGCTTCAGAAGACCGTTCGCCGGTCCAAGAAGTACAAGGCGCATGACGAAACCAACCAGTACAAGGTCGGCGACGTCGTTTCCATCCAGGAATGCGCCCCGATTTCCAAGGACAAGCGCTGGACCGTCGTATCGGCCCACGCTTAATAATACCGGATTTTGCGCCGAGCCCTTGTGTTTGGCGCAAAACTCTGTATGAAGCAGCGCAAGGACGCTCGGAATCACGAGCGTTCTTTTGCTTTGAGCGCACGGAAGGTCCATCGGTTCGCCGACGTGGAAACCACCCTGGCAAACGACCATCCCGCGCGAAAACATGAATTTCCATAAGCTGGAACAGGGGGCTAACACCCAACCGGTCCGGTAAAACAAGAAGGCGACCTGACATGATTCAGATGCAGACTAACCTCGACGTCGCGGATAATTCCGGCGCACGTCGTGTCATGTGCATCAAGGTGCTGGGCGGCTCCAAGCGCAAGTACGCTTCGGTCGGCGACATTATCGTCGTCTCGATCAAGGAAGCGATCCCGCGCGGCCGCGTGAAGAAGGGTGACGTGATGAAGGCGGTCGTCGTGCGCACCGCCAAGGACATCCGCCGCCCCGATGGCAGCGTCATTCGTTTTGACAACAACGCAGCCGTCCTGATCGACAACAAGAAAGAGCCGATCGGCACCCGTATCTTCGGACCGGTTCCGCGCGAACTTCGCGCCAAGAACCACATGAAGATCATCTCGCTGGCTCCGGAAGTACTGTAAGGAGCGATGGCTATGCAAAAGATTCGTAAGGGCGACAAGGTCGTCGTGCTCACCGGCAAGGACAAGGGCCGTACCGGTGAAGTTGTACAGGTCATGCCGAAGGAAGACCGTGCGGTCGTCAAGGGTATCAACCTGGTGAAGCGTCACCAGCGCCAGACCCAGACCCAGGAAGCCGGCATCATCACCAAGGAAGCTTCGATCCATCTGTCGAACATCGCGATCGCCGATCCCAAGGACGGCAAGCCGACCCGCGTCGGTTTCAAGGTAGAAGGCGACAAGAAGGTTCGTGTAGCAAAGCGTTCGGGAGTGTCGATCGATGGCTGACACCAAGTATGAGCCGCGCCTCAAGAAGGAATACGTCGAGCGTATCCGCAAGGCGCTTCAGGAGCAGTTCTCCTTCGCCAACGAGATGCAGATCCCGCGCCTCGACAAGGTCGTCATCAACATGGGTGTTGGCGAATCGACGGGCGACTCGAAGAAGCCGACCGTAGCGGCCGGCGACCTCGCAGCGATTGCCGGCCAGAAGCCGGTCATCACGCGCGCCCGCAATTCCATCGCCGGCTTCAAGCTGCGCGAAGGCATGCCGATCGGCGCGAAGGTCACCCTGCGCGGCGCCCGCATGTATGAATTTCTGGATCGCCTCGTGAACATCGCGCTGCCCCGCGTACGCGACTTCCGTGGTCTGAACCCGAAGTCCTTCGATGGCCGTGGCAACTTCGCCATGGGTATCAAGGAGCACATTGTGTTCCCGGAGATCAACTACGACAAGGTTGATCAGATGTGGGGCATGGACATCATCGTTTGCACGACGGCAAAGACGGACGACGAAGCACGGGCTCTTCTGAAAGAGTTCAACTTCCCGTTCCGCGCCTGACCGTAACGACAAGCGTAAAGAAGGATAACAACTGTTATGGCTAAAACCAGCGCAGTCGAGAAGAACAACCGCCGCCGCAAGCTGGTCGCCGCTCAGGCGTCCAAGCGTGCCGCTCTCAAGGCGATCATCCAGAACCAGTCTCTTCCCATCGAAGAGCGCTTCAAGGCGACCCTGAAGCTTGCCGAACTGCCGCGCAATGGCTCCAAGACCCGCATCCGCAACCGGTGCGAAGTCACGGGCCGTCCGCGCGCTTTCTATCGCAAACTCAAGATGTCGCGTATTGCGCTTCGCGAACTGGGCAATCTCGGCAAGGTGCCGGGCATCGTCAAGTCGAGCTGGTAAGGAGACGGGCACATGGCAATGACTGATCCCTTGGGCGATATGCTCACCCGTATCCGCAACGGCGCCGCACGCCGCAAGTCCAGCGTTTCGACGCCGGCTTCCAAGCTGCGCGCCCGCGTTCTGGACGTCCTTCAGTCCGAAGGTTACATCCGCGGATATTCGGAAGTCGAATTCGGCAACGGCAAGTCCGAGCTGAACATCGAACTCAAGTACTACGAAGGCGCGTCCGTGATCCGCAAGATCGACCGCGTCTCCAAGCCGGGCCGCCGGGTCTATGTCTCGGTAAAGTCCATTCCGCAGGTCGCGAACGGCCTCGGCATCACCATCCTTTCGACCCCGAAGGGCGTGATGGCCGATCACCAGGCACGCGAACAGAACGTTGGTGGCGAGATCCTTTGCTCGGTCTTCTAAGACTGGGCAAGGAACTCCATAACGAACAGACAGGATAAAACAATGTCTCGTATCGGTAAGAAGCCCGTTCAGGTTCCCGCTGGTGTCACCGCGACCGTCGATGGTCAGAAGGTCACCGCAAAGGGCCCGAAGGGCGAACTGTTCTTCGTCGCAAACGACGAAGTTTCGGTAAAGCTCGAAGACAACGCCGTTGTCGTTCAGCCGGTCAACGATAGCAAGGATGCTCGCTCCAAGTGGGGCATGTCCCGCACGATGGTCGAGAACATCTTCAAGGGCGTCAAGGACGGCTACGAGCGCAAGCTCGAAATCAACGGCGTCGGTTACCGCGCGTCGCTGCAGGGCAAGAACCTGCAGCTGGCACTCGGCTTCAGCCATGACGTCGTCTACCAGACGCCGGAAGGCATCTCGATCGCTGTTCCGAAGCCGACGGAAATCATCATTTCCGGCATCAACAAGCAGCAGGTCGGTCAGGTCGCCGCGGAAATCCGCGAATACCGTGGCCCCGAGCCCTACAAGGGCAAGGGCGTCAAGTATGCCGAAGAGCGGATTGTCCGCAAAGAAGGCAAGAAGAAGTAAGGATCACGCGAAATGGCTAGCAGGAAAGAAGCTCTCCAGCGCCGCGCCAACCGCGTGCGCCGTTCCATCAAGGCGGTCGCCAATGGCCGTCCTCGCCTGTCTGTTCATCGCTCGTCGAAGAACATCTACGTACAGGTCATCGACGACGTGGCCGGCACGACGCTTGCGTCTGCCTCCACGCTCGACACCGATCTGCGCTCGTCCTTGAAGACGGGCGCCGACACGGCAGCTGCCGCTGCCGTCGGCAAGCTCATTGCTGAGCGCGCTGTCAAGGCAGGCGTCAAGGAAGTCGTTTTCGACCGTGGCGCCTTCATCTATCACGGCCGCATCAAGGCTCTCGCCGAAGCTGCCCGTGAAGGTGGTCTGAACTTCTGATCATTCGGCCGGGCGCGCCCAAGCGCCCCGCCGATCCTCAGCAGGGTATCGGTCGCTTCCATTGCTGAAATGGGGGCGACTTTCGTCAATCTGCCGATTGCACCCGGAAAAGAAAAAGGAAAAGGACAATGGCACAGGAAAAGCGCGGTCGCGATGACCGCCAGAACCGCGAAGAGCGCGACAGCGAGTTTGTCGACAAGCTCGTCGCGATCAACCGCGTCGCGAAGGTCGTCAAGGGCGGCCGTCGTTTCGGTTTCGCAGCTCTCGTCGTCGTCGGCGACCAGAAGGGCCGCGTCGGCTTCGGCCACGGCAAGGCACGTGAAGTTCCGGAAGCAATCCGGAAGGCCACCGAAGCCGCCAAGCGCGACCTCATCTTCGTTCCGCTGCGCTCCGGCCGCACGCTGCACCACGACGTGCACGGCCGCCACGGCGCCGGCAAGGTTCTGCTTCGTTCGGCCAAGGCCGGTACCGGTATCATCGCCGGTGGTCCGATGCGCGCCGTTTTCGAAACGCTTGGCGTCCATGACGTCGTAGCGAAGTCGACCGGCTCCTCGAACCCGTACAACATGATCCGTGCGACGTTCGACGCTCTCAAGAGCCAGATGCACCCGAAGGACATCGCGGCACAGCGCGGCATGAAGTATGCCACGCTGCAGGCCCGTCGTGCGTCCGCCGGCGTCGCTTCCGAAGAATAAGGAGCTCTGAGCCATGGCTAAGAAAGAAACCGCAAAGAAGACGGTGACTGTCGAGCAGATCGGCAGCCCCATCCGCCGTCCGGCCGTTCAGCGCGCAACGCTGGTCGGTCTGGGCCTCAACAAGATGCACCGGGTTCGCACGCTGGAAGACACTCCGTCTGTCCGCGGCATGATCCGTGCCGTCCAGCACCTCGTTCGCGTCGTCGAAGAGAAGTGAGGGGATAGATCATGAAACTCAACGAAATCAAGGACAACGAAGGCTCTTCGAAGAACCGCAAGCGCGTCGGTCGCGGTATCGGTTCCGGCAAGGGCAAGACCGGTGGTCGCGGTGTCAAGGGTCAGAAGGCTCGTTCGGGCGTCGCCATCAACGGCTTCGAAGGCGGTCAGATGCCCATCTACCGTCGCCTGCCGAAGCGCGGCTTCAACAACATCTTCGCATCCGACTTCGTCATCGTTTCCCTGGAGCGCATCCAGAAGGCAATCGATGCCGGCAAGCTCGATGCCAAGGCGACCGTTGATGCAGCGGCCCTCAAGGCTGCCGGCGTCATCCGCCGCGAAAAGGACGGCGTGCGCATCCTCGCCGACGGCGAATTCAAGGCCAAGGTGGCCTTCGAAGTCGCCGGTGCCTCCAAGCCGGCGATCGAGAAGATCGAAAAGGCTGGCGGCTCGATCAAGCTGCTCTCGGCCGCTGCGGAAGCTGCCGAATAATTCGACAAAATTATCGCCCGGTGTGCTTCACACCGGGCGATTTTGCTCCCATATGTGAGCCTCACGACGATGGCCGGGATTCTCTTCCCCGCCGTTGCCCGAAAAAAAGCTGGAGCGCCGCGTATCGTCTCAAGGTGCGCAAAGGTCGCGATAGTCTTTTGAATCTGCCACATAATTCCTGAGTTCACTTTCGATCTCAGGAATTATGTGGTGCGGTGAGGCCGGGATTGCTTGACAATCCGCGTTTCAACCGGTTTAGGCTCCATCCGCCCGCTTTGCTGCACCGGCAGAGGGGCAAGACGAATTTCAGCATGTGCCGTCGGTCCGAGGAGGGGCGAGGGGACGTGCCAACGGATCAGCCAATCCGGACCTGGCCGGGCTTACCGCCGCCGGATCGGCTTCGCGGAGAAATGCATGGCTTCGGCAGCGGAACAACTTGCCTCTAATCTCAACTTCTCGACCTTCTCGAAAGCAGAAGATCTGAAGAAGCGTCTCTGGTTCACGCTGGGCGCGCTGCTCGTCTATCGCCTCGGCACCTATATCCCGTTGCCGGGTCTCAACCCCGAAGCCTTCGCGCAGGCCTTCCGCGGCCAGGCGAGCGGCATTCTCGGCCTCTTCAACATGTTCTCCGGCGGCGCCGTCGAGCGCATGGCGATCTTCGCGCTCGGCATCATGCCGTATATTTCCGCCTCGATCATCGTGCAGCTGATGACCTCGGTCGTTCCGTCGCTGGAGCAGCTGAAGAAGGAAGGCGAGCAGGGCCGCAAGATCATCAATCAGTACACGCGCTACGGCACGGTGCTGCTCGGCACGCTGCAGGCCTATGGCATCGCCGTTGGCCTTGAGAGCGGGGCAGGGCTCGTCAACGATCCGGGCTGGTTCTTCCGCATCTCCACCGTCATCTCGCTGCTCGGTGGCACCATGTTCCTGATGTGGCTGGGTGAACAGATCACCTCGCGCGGCATCGGCAACGGCATTTCGCTGATCATCTTCGCCGGTATCGTTGCGGCCCTTCCGGGCGCGCTGGCTGGCACGCTCGAGCTCAGCCGCACCGGCGCGCTCTCGATCGGCGTCGTTATCGCCGTCGTGGTCATGGCCGTCGGCGTCATCGCGCTCATCGTCTTCGTCGAGCGTGCCCAGCGCCGGCTTCTGATCCAGTATCCGAAGCGACAGGTCGGCAACCGCATGTTCCAGGGCGACACCTCGCACCTGCCGCTGAAGCTCAACACCGCGGGCGTCATCCCGGCGATCTTCGCCTCCTCGCTGCTGCTGCTGCCGGCAACGCTGGCCGGGTTCTCGAACACGTCCGAGCTGCCGTCCTGGGCAACGACGGTCATCGCCGCCCTCGGCCACGGCCAGCCGCTCTACATGCTGCTCTATGCGGGCATGATTGCATTCTTCGCCTTCTTCTACACGGCCATCGTCTTCAATCCGAAGGACACGGCCGACAATCTGAAGAAGCATGGCGGCTTCATTCCGGGTATCCGCCCGGGCGAACGCACCGCCGAATATATCGATTACGTGCTGACCCGCATCACGGTCATCGGCGCGCTCTATCTTGTCTTCGTTTGTATCCTTCCCGAAATTCTCATCGCGCAGACCGGGGTCCCATTCTACCTTGGTGGTACGTCGCTTTTGATTGTTGTCAGCGTGACCTTGGATACTGTAGCACAGATACAGGGCCACCTGATTGCTCAGCAGTATGAGGGGCTGATCAAGAAGTCGAAGCTGCGTGGAGGTAAGAGGGGACGATGAGACTGATTTTTCTGGGACCGCCGGGCGCTGGCAAGGGGACACAGGCCAAGCTTCTGACGGAGAAGCACGGTATTCCGCAGCTCTCCACGGGTGATATGTTGCGGGCGGCTGTCGCCGCCGGCACGGATGTCGGCAAGCGCGCCAAGGCCGTCATGGATGCCGGCCAGCTCGTCTCCGACGCCATCGTCAACGAGATCGTGTCCGACCGAATCGATTCGGCCGACTGTGCCAAGGGCTTCATCCTTGATGGCTATCCGCGCACGGTTCCGCAGGCTGAGGCTCTCGACCAGATTCTCGCCGGCAAGGGCCTCTCGCTCGACGCCGTGATCGAGCTGAAGGTCGACGAGGATGCGCTGGTCAAGCGCATGGAGAATCGCGTGGCCGAGACGATCGCAGCGGGCGGCACGGTCCGTTCCGACGACAATCCGGAAGCCTTCAAGCGCCGCTTGACGGAGTACCGCGAAAAGACTGCGCCGCTGTCGACCTACTACGCGTCGACCGGCAAGCTCCAGACGGTCGACGGCATGGCCAATGTCGACAAGGTGACGGCGGAGATCGCCGGAATCCTGGAGAACGCCTGAGATCAGGCGAAAAAGGACCGGCCGGGAGTTGACTTTTTCGGCCGATTCCCCTTATGACAGCGCCAACTCGCGACATACCATTGCGATCGGCGCGGATTTCACAAGAACGAAGTCCGGGTGCGGTCGTTTTCGACATGTCCCGAACCTCAATTGAACAGCGGCCTTCCCGGTCGTATCGAATGAAGAAAACCACTTGCCGGATGGCAACTGGAAGCAAGGAGAACAGGCGTGGCACGTATCGCTGGCGTCAACATCCCGACCGCGAAGCGCGTAGTCATCGCGCTGACCTATATCCACGGGATCGGCCCGAAGTTTGCACAGGAAATCATCGAGAAGGTCGGTATTCCGTCCGATCGTCGCGTACACCAGCTGACGGACGCAGAAATCCTGCAGATCCGCGAAGCCATCGACCGTGACTACCAGGTCGAAGGTGACTTGCGTCGCGAAACCTCGATGAACATCAAGCGCCTCATGGACCTCGGTTGCTACCGCGGTCTGCGTCACCGTCGTGGCCTTCCGGTCCGCGGTCAGCGCACGCACACCAATGCCCGCACCCGCAAGGGCCCGGCAAAGGCCATCGCAGGCAAGAAGAAGTAATTTCCCGGAAACGGGGAGTGGGAGGCTGGCGCTTCGCGCCGGCCTCTTTTGAGTTTCGAGCGGGACCTTGCTTTTCATCAGGTCGAGGCCCCGGTCGGTGGAGCTGCTGGTATTACGGCAGTGACGATATCGCCGCACGCGATGCCTTTGGGCCGGGTGCAAATTTTATTCAGGGCCAAGGGTTTCGACCCGGCCCGGTGGAGCCGCTGGAACTACGGCGGTGTCGAGATCAACGAAAGGACTACCCATGGCCAAGGAAGCCGCACGCGTCCGCCGTCGCGAACGCAAGAACATCACCTCGGGTGTTGCTCACGTCAATTCTTCGTTCAACAACACGATGATCACCATCACCGACGCACAGGGCAACGCCATTGCCTGGTCGTCGGCCGGTGCAAAGGGCTTCAAGGGTTCGCGCAAGTCGACCCCGTTTGCCGCCCAGATCGCTGCTGAAGACTGCGCCAAGAAGGCCCAGGAACACGGCATGAAGTCGCTGGAAGTCGAAGTCTGCGGTCCGGGTTCCGGCCGCGAATCGGCTCTGCGCGCCCTCCAGGCTGCCGGCTTCATGATCACGTCCATCCGCGACGTGACCCCGATCCCGCACAACGGTTGCCGCCCGCGCAAGAAGCGTCGCGTCTGATCACCGCATTCGAATTGCCGCGGAAGCCGGGTGACGGCTTCCGTGGATCTTCAGGGCTCGGCCGCCACGATTGGATGGTGGCGGCGAACGGAAGGCAAAACATATGATCCAGAAAAACTGGCAGGAACTGATCAAGCCGAACAAGGTGGAGTTCTCCTCCTCCGGCCGCACCAAGGCAAGCCTTGTTGCCGAGCCGCTGGAGCGTGGCTTCGGCCTGACGCTCGGCAACGCGCTGCGTCGCGTTCTCCTGTCGTCGCTGCGCGGTGCGGCTGTTACCGCCGTGCAGATCGACGGCGTGCTGCACGAGTTCTCGTCGATCCCGGGCGTCCGGGAAGACGTGACCGATATCGTGCTGAACATCAAGGAAATCGCCATCAAGATGGATGGCGACGATTCCAAGCGTATGGTCGTGCGCAAGCAGGGTCCGGGCGTCGTGACGGCTGGTGACATCCAGACGGTCGGCGACATCGAGATCCTGAACCCGGACCATGTGATCTGCACCCTCGACGAGGGCGCGGAAATCCGCATGGAGTTCACGGTCAACAACGGCAAGGGTTATGTCCCGGCCGACCGCAACCGTTCCGAAGACGCGCCGATCGGCCTCATCCCGGTCGACAGCCTTTATTCGCCGGTCAAGAAAGTGTCCTACAAGGTGGAAAACACCCGTGAAGGCCAGGTTCTCGACTACGACAAGCTGACGATGACCATCGAGACCGATGGTTCCGTCACGGGCGAAGATGCGATCGCGTTTGCGGCCCGCATCCTCCAGGACCAGCTCTCGGTCTTCGTCAATTTCGACGAGCCGCAGAAGGAAGCCGAAGAGGAATCGGTCACCGAACTGGCGTTCAACCCGGCACTCCTCAAGAAGGTCGACGAACTGGAACTTTCCGTCCGTTCGGCGAACTGCCTGAAGAACGACAACATCGTCTATATCGGCGATCTCATTCAGAAGACCGAAGCCGAAATGCTTCGTACTCCGAATTTTGGTCGCAAGTCGCTGAACGAAATCAAGGAAGTTCTCGCTTCCATGGGCCTGCACCTCGGCATGGAAGTGCCGGCATGGCCGCCCGAGAACATCGAAGATCTCGCCAAGCGCTACGAAGACCAGTATTAACACCATCAAACGGCAGGCAACTGCCTGCATGTGAAGGAGAATAGAGATGCGCCACCAGAATTCGGGTCGCAAACTCAACCGTACCGCCAGCCACCGCAAGGCGATGTTCGCCAACATGGCTGCTTCGCTCATCCAGCATGAGCAGATCGTCACCACCCTGCCGAAGGCGAAGGAAATTCGCCCGATCGTCGAGAAGCTCGTCACCCTCGGCAAGCGCGGCGACCTGCACGCTCGCCGTCAGGCGATCTCGCAGATCCGCGACGTCGCCGTCGTTTCGAAGCTGTTCGACGCGATCGCAACGCGCTACGCCAGCCGTAACGGTGGCTACCTGCGCATCATGAAGGCCGGCTACCGTCATGGCGACAACGCCCCGCTCGCCGTCATCGAGTTCGTTGACCGCGACGTCGACGCCAAGGGCGCAGCCGACAAGGCTCGCGTTGCTGCTGAAGCAGACGCTGCCGAAGCCGCCTGATCGAAAAAGCGTCCTCACTGGACGTCTTGAAGCCGGACGCGAAAGCGCCCGGCTTTTTCTTTGCGCAAATGCCGCCTGCAAGGTTCCGGAAACCATGTCCCTAGGCATTGTCTTCAGCCCTCGGCTCTAAACTTTTCGCGAAGTTTAATCGAGTTCGAGTGATGGCCGAGAATTTCGCATTCCTGCTGCCGGTGGTTCTTACCCTGTTCGGCGTGGCGTTTTTCATCGTCGCGCGTTTCGGTAACCGCGCCGCCCTGTTCTGGGCCGGCGGTTATCTCAGTGCGGCCCTCGGCTTCCTTGCGCCGCTTCTGCAGGCTGTCGCGCCCGTGCCCATGGTCGCGATGACGGCAGATGCTGCGTTCCTCAGCGCCTTCCTCTTCTACAGTCATGGCCTGACCACCCATTTCGACGCGCCCCGTCATCTCGTTCTCCGCCTCGGCATTGCCGTCGCCGCCTACGGCGCCATCGCCTACGCCGTGTTCGTCGCGCAAAGCCTGCGCGTCGAACTCTTCGTCAGCGACATCGCCTGCAGCCTTCTGCTCGCAACAGCCTTGCTGTCCTCCTGGCGCCGGGCGGCCACATGGGTGGACCGCGCGCTGCTCGGCGCCGTTGTCTTCGTCATGCTTGAGACGACGGTGCGCACGATCGTTTTCTTCGTCATGGCGGGCAGTCTTGCCATGGATGCCTTTATCGGCTCGCCCTACGCCTTCGTCATGCAGGTCACGGCGACGATCGGCGCATTGCTTCTGGCTCTGACGGCGCTTGCCTCGGTGGCGTTGCGGATCGTCGAGCGGTACCGCAAGGCGTCGGAGGAGGATCCGTTGACCGGTCTCCTCAACCGTCGCGGCTTCGAGCAGCTTCTTGGCGCAAACGGGCACGCGGGCAAAAACGAGGCCGCCATCGTCGTCGCCGATATCGACTGGTTCAAGTCGATCAACGACCGGTTCGGACACGCAGCCGGGGACGAGGCGATCCGCGAGGTGGCCGACCTCCTGCGCACGCTCGCCTGGCCGGGCGTGGCGGTCGCCCGCTTCGGCGGAGAGGAGTTCATCGCCTATCTGCCGAACTGCCGCCTGCAGGACGCCCATATGCTTGCAAACACGGTGCGTCTGGCCTTGTCGGAACGCGATCTCGGCCGTATCGGTATCGACCGCTCGATGACCGCGAGTTTTGGCGTTGCGGTCACGGCTGCCGGCGATCATACGATCCATGATGCGATCAGCCGCGCCGACCGCTTGCTCTATCTTGCCAAGAGCAATGGCCGGAACCGCGTCGTCAGCAGTCCGGCGGATGTCCCGCAGCAGGCTGGACCCAAGCTCTTCGTGATCAGGGACGAGGCGAGCGGCCCGGGTCGCGCGTCCTAAGGCAATGTCATACGGCAAGCCTCAAGCCGAGCGCTCCTGCCCGCGAAATGCGGAGGCGCGTGCCTTCCCGCCTCTGCCGCCGCGGATCATCGGCCGCACCAGCCGATAGAGGAGAAGCAGCGCCACAAGTCCGATATAGGTCCAGGGCTCCAGCCCCACGACCTTCACCGACATGGCGAAATGCAGCGCACCGGCGGCGGCGATGACATAGACCAGCCTGTGCAGCTTCACCCAGCGCATGCCGAGCCGACGGATTGACCAGTTGTTGGACGTCAACGCCAGTGGAATGAGCAGCACGAAGGCGGCCATGCCGATGGTGATGAAGGGCCGCTTGGCGATGTCGACGAGGATCGCCGGGAAATTCAGATACTGGTCGAGCAGCATGTAGGTGAGGAAGTGCATCAGCACGTACCAGAACGCCAGGAGCCCGAGCGCCCGGCGGTAGCGCACCCAATTGATGGCGAAGAGATCGCGGATAGGCGTGATGGCGAGCGTGGCGATGAAGAAGCGCAGCGCCCAGAGGCCGAGCAGGTGCTCGAATTCCTTGACCGGATTGCCGGGCAGGCGCCCCGTTGCGCCGAGCCAGAAGCCCCAGGCCGCCGGCAGGAGACCGACGGCGTACAGCAGCCAGATCGAGGCCGCGTGGTATTTGCGGGGCAGGGTGGGCAGGCTCGCCATCAGTAGTTCGCCCTGAGATCCATACCGCTGTAAAGACCGGAAACCTCCTCGGCATAGCCGTTGAAGGGCAGGGTCGGCCGCCGGTTGGCGCCGAAGAAGCCGCCTTCGCCGATGCGGTTTTCGCTTGCCTGGCTCCAGCGTGGATGATCGACCTCCGGGTTCACATTGGCATAGAAGCCATATTCACTCGGCGCGGCGAGGTTCCAGGTGGAGGGCGGCTGCTTGTCGGTGAGCGTGATCTTGACGATCGACTTGATGCCCTTGAAGCCGTACTTCCACGGCACGACGAGGCGGATCGGCGCGCCGTTCTGATTCGGCAACGTCTTGCCGTAGACGCCGACGGAGAGGATCGCCAGCGGGTGGCGTGCCTCGTCCAGTCTCAACCCCTCGACATAGGGCCAGGGCAGCGACTGGAAATAGCCGGATTGGCCGGGCATTTCCTCAGGCCGGACGATTGTTTCGAAGGCGACGTATTTTGCGTCGCCAAGCGGCTCCACCTTGTCGAGCAGCGCGGAGAGCGGAAAGCCGACCCAGGGAATGACCATCGACCATGCCTCCACGCAGCGCATGCGGTAGACCCGGTCTTCCAGCGGCAGGGAAAGCAGCTCTTCCAACCCGAATTCCTTCGGCTTGCCGACGAGCCCGTCGACCTTCACCGTCCAGGGCGTCGGTTTGAACTTTTCCGAGTTGGCGAGCGGGTCGCCCTTGCCCAAGCCGAACTCATAGAAGTTGTTGTAGCTGGTCACATCCTTTTCGGGCGTCAGTGCCTCGTCCACCGCATAGGGCGATTTCGACGCCTTCAGCGCTTCCGCGAAGGCGGGGGCGCCGGATGCCAGGAGCGCTCCGCCCGCCGCCGCCAGAAACGAGCGGCGCCCGAGGAAACAGTGTTCCGGCGTGATCTGCGACGCGGGGATGCGGGGCGGGCGGTAGAGAGACATGGCGGGGCTCGATCTGTTGCGTTGTTTTCCCTGGTACCTACGTAAACGCGGTCCGTGTTGTTTCAACGGCGGCGAAAGATTTGCAGTGACCACATTTTCGTGCGCGCTGCGTGAGATCGCCGCGATCGACGCGCCGCCACGCGGTTTGCCTTTTTTCCCGCGAAATCCTATCTGATCGTGACGCAGAAACGAAGGAGACTCGTCCATGCCGAACGTCCGCATCCTGCTTGCCGCCCCGCTTGCCTTTGCTCTCGCCCTTGCGGCGCCCGCAAGGGCCGAGGAGCGCACCGTGCCGCAATCGCGCACGGAAATGCAGCTCTCCTTCGCGCCGCTGGTCAAGCAGGTCGAAAACGCGGTGGTCAATGTCTACGCCGAGCGCGTCGTCGAGCGCCGCTCGATCTTCGACGGCGATCCCTTCTTCGAGGAGTTCTTCGGCCAGCGCATGCCGAATCGCAGCGAAAAGCAATCCTCGCTCGGGTCGGGCGTCATCGTCGGGGCCAAGGGCATCGTCGTGACGAACAACCATGTCATCGAGGGGGCGAGCGATATCAAGATCGCGCTCGCGGACGGCCGTGAATATGAGAGCACCGTGGTGCTGAAGGACGAGCGCGTCGACCTTGCCGTCCTGAAGATCAAGGCGGATGTGGATTTCACCGCGCTGCCGCTCGGCGACAGCGACGCGGTGCAGGTCGGCGACCTGGTGCTTGCCATCGGCAATCCGTTCGGCGTCGGCCAGACGGTGACGAGCGGCATCGTCTCGGCGCTCGCCCGCAACCAGGTCCGCTCCGGCGATTTCGGCTTCTTCATCCAGACGGACGCTTCGATCAATCCCGGCAATTCCGGCGGCGGCCTCATCAACATGAACGGCGAGCTGATCGGCATCAACACCGCGATCTTCTCGCGCGGCGGCGGCTCGAACGGCGTCGGTTTCGCCATTCCGGCCAATCTGGTGAAGACCTTCATCGCCAGTGCCGAAAACGGCAGCGCCACCTTCGACCGCCCCTTCATCGGGGCCACCTTCGATCCCGTGACCTCCGAGGTTGCCGAGGCGCTTGGCCTCGATCGTGCCCGCGGTGCGCTGGTTTCGCAGGTGCAGGCCGGCAGCCCGGCGGAGAAGGCGGGCATGAGACCGGGGCAGGTCGTCACCGCCGTCAATGGTGTTCCCGTCGAACATCCCGACGCCCTCGGCTATCGCCTCACCACGGTCGGCATCGGCGGCACGGCGCGCATCACGGTCGTCGCCAATGGCAAGGAGGAGGAGCTGACGCTCTCGCTCGACCGTGCGCCCGAGACGACGCCGCGCGACGAGCGGCTGATCGAGGGGCGCAACCCCTTCTCCGGCGCCATCGTCGCCAACCTTTCGCCGCGCGTGGCCGAAGACCTGCGCATGCCGACCAACAGGACCACGACGGGCGTCGTCGTTACCGAGGTCAATCGCGGCTCGCCGGCAGCGCGCATCGGTCTCCAGCCGCGCGACATCATCATTGCGCTCAACGGCACCGAAGTCGCCTCCACCGAAATCCTCGCCTCGCTCGTCACCGAGGACCCGTCCATCTGGCGCGTCGAGATCGAGCGTGACGGCCAGCGCATCCGCCAGTTCTTCCGATGAGCGACCTCTTCGCCCCGCGTGAACCCGAGGAGATGGCGGCAAAACGGCCGCTGGCCGATCGGCTGCGTCCCCGCACGCTGGGCGAAGTCTCCGGGCAGGACCACCTGACCGGACCTGACGGCGTGCTGTCGCGCATGATCGAGGCCGGCTCGCTCGGCTCGATGATCTTCTGGGGGCCGCCCGGCACCGGCAAGACGACGGTGGCGCGGCTGCTTTCCGGCGAGACCGGTCTCGCCTTCGAGCAGATCTCCGCCATCTTCTCCGGCGTCGCCGATCTCAAGAAGGTTTTCGAATCCGCCCGGCAACGCCGTATGGGCGGGCGCCAGACCCTGCTCTTCGTCGACGAGATCCATCGCTTCAACCGTGCCCAGCAGGACAGCTTCCTGCCGGTCATGGAGGACGGCACGATCGTGCTCGTCGGCGCGACGACGGAGAATCCGTCCTTCGAACTCAACGCCGCGCTTCTCTCCCGCGCCCGCGTGCTCACCTTCAAGCCGCATGACGAGGAGAGCCTCGAAGAGCTGCTGAAGCGCGCCGAGGTGGTCGAGGAGAAGCCGCTGCCACTCGACGGGGAAGCGCGTGCCTCGCTGCTGCGCATGGCCGACGGCGACGGGCGGGCGGTGCTGACGCTTGCCGAGGAGGTATGGCGCGCCGCGCGTTCCGGCGAGACCTTCGGGCAGGACGATCTCTTCCGTATCGTCCAGCGCCGCGCCCCGGTCTATGACAAGTCGCAGGACGGCCACTACAATCTCATCTCCGCGCTGCATAAGGCGGTGCGTGGTTCCGATCCGGATGCGGCGCTCTATTATCTGACCCGCATGCTGGATGCCGGCGAAGATCCATTGTTCCTGTGCCGCCGCATGGTGCGGATGGCGGTGGAGGATATCGGCCTTGCCGATCCGCAGGCACTCGCCGTCTGCAATGCCGCCAAGGATGCCTATGATTTCCTCGGCTCGCCGGAGGGAGAGCTGGCGCTGGCGCAGGCCTGTATCTACCTCGCCACCGCGCCGAAATCGAATGCGGTCTATGTCGCCTACAAATCGGCGATGCGTGCGGCAAAGGAGAACGGCTCGCTGCTGCCGCCCAAACACATCCTCAACGCGCCCACCAAGCTGATGAAGGGCGAAGGGTATGGCGATGGCTATCGCTACGATCACGATGAGCCGGATGCCTTTTCCGGGCAGGACTATTTCCCGGAGAAGATGGGCCGGAAAACCTTCTACGACCCGCCCGAGCGCGGCTTCGAACGCGAGCTGAAGAAGCGGCTGGAATGGTGGGCGAAGTTGCGCCGGGAGCGGGGCTGACGACCGCAGTGCCCGTCAGGAGGCGGCGCTGAAGCGCTGCACGGGCTTTTGCGGTGCGGCCGGCACGACCTTGATCGACGATTCGGCCTTGCCGGGATGCCCCTCCATGTCGACCACCACATGCCAGTGGCCGTTGTCCGGAATTTTCAGCCGGACCGGGGACTGCTTGGCGACGCCACCCAGGAACTTGTGCTGGCGGGCATTCTTGAACAGGTCGAAATTGCCGTGGCTCATCAGTCGCACATTGGCGATGGCCGAAAGCGTGATCTCGATCACCGTCCCGGCACGCTGCATGTCGAGATCGTAGTGCGTGTAGGAGAAGCTGTGTGCCATGGTCTGCCCGGGTGTATCTGGTTTGGCGCTAATGTTCGCATGCCCGGGTTAACGTTCCCTTCCGCGGCGACCCGGTACCTCTTCCGAAAGTAAAGAAGCCTTTTCAAATCGTTGACGCCGAAAGTGGATTCAATCCGGCAGGCACTTGAATCATCCTCTCAGGCATCTTCTGAAATTTTTTTCGTGCTGTCGGGGTGAAGCATCCCGCCGCGTCCTTGGTGCATGACGCCGGCGGGGCCGCCGGCGGGAACCCGAGGAGACAGACATGCCGAAGATGACCATCATCACCCTTCTGACCGCCGCCCTTGCCGCCTTCGCCCCCCTTGCGGCGCAGGCGGAGACGGTATCCGAAAACCCGCTGCAGGGCGAAGCCGGCAAACCGGACAAGGCCGGCCACCTGACCGTGAACGGCATCGATTACTATTACGAGATCCGCGGCGAGGGCGAGCCGCTGCTCCTGCTGCATGGCGGCCTCGGTCAGATCGAGATGTTCGGCGCCAACCTCAAGACGCTGCAGGAGAAGCGCCAGGTGATCGGCGTCGATCTGCAGGGCCATGGCCGCACGCCGCTCGGCACGCGGCCGATCGACCTTCCTGCCATCGGCGCCGACATGGCCGAGCTTGTCGAAAAGCTCGGCTACGACAAGGTCGATGTGCTCGGCTATTCCTTCGGCGGCGGCGTCGCGCTGCACATGGCCGCCGTCGCGCCGGACAGAGTGCGCCGTCTCGTCATCGCCTCCGCACCCTTCGCCAGGAACGGCTTCTTCCCGGAAATGCTGCCGCAGCAGGCGGCGGTGTCCGGGGCCATGGCCGAGATGATGAAGGAGACGCCGATGTACAAGTCCTATGCCGCCGTTGCGCCCGATGTTTCCGCGTTCCCGAAACTGCTCGATGCCATGGGGGCGGCGATGCGGGTGGACTACGACGCATCGGATGCGGTGGCCAAGCTCGCCATGCCCGTCATGCTGGTCTTCGGCGACAGCGACATGATCCGCCCGGAACACATCGTCGAATTCTACCAGAAACTCGGCGGCGGGCTGAAGGATGCGGGCTGGATGCGGGAGCACATGTCAAAGAACCGTCTCGCCATCCTGCCGGGGCTGACGCATTACGAGATCTTTGCAGCACCCGCACTCGTCAGCACGGCCCTGCCTTTCCTCGACGGTCAGAGTATCACGCAAAGCTGGGCCGGGCAGGTGAACGGCGAATAATCGAAGACGAGAAGCCCGGATGCATGGGAACGCATCCGGGCTTCTTCGCGTCCGTGAGGCCGTCTGCCAGCGGCGGCCGCACATCGATCGACCCCAGATCGGGGGCGCCGGCTAGTGGCAGACGCGGACGCGTTTGATGATCAGGTTGCCGTAGTAGTCGTAGGTCTTGATCTTCTTGATGAAGCAGGTCGGCTGGTAGTCATAGCCGTAGTAACCGGCCTGCGACGGAGCTGCGAAGCTTGCGACGGCGGTAAAGGCGATGGCGGCGGCAAGGAGGAGGTTGCGCATATCGGTGTCCCTTCTGGTTCGGTTGGGATGGTTCGTTCCATCCAGTGACCGAACCTTCGCATGGGACGGTTCTGCGTGCTGTTCCATGCGGAACAGGACCTATGCCAGCGTCTCCGTGAAGGCCTTCACAGTCTTCGCCATGGTGGCGAGGTGGTCGGCGGCGGAAAAGCCGGAAACGCTCTTGCGCGGCTTCAGGTCGTGGTCGCCGTCCTCCAGCCAGAAAAGGCGGATGCGCTCCGGAAGATCGTAGGCGGCAACCTCGTCCCGGGTGCCGAAGGGATCGCGCGTGCCCTGGCAGATCAGCGCCGGCGTTGCCAGCGTCATCAGATGCGCCGTGCGCAGTTGCGCAGGTTTTTCCGGCGGGTGGAACGGATAACCGAGGCAAACGAGGCCGGCGATTCGGCCCCCGGCGAAAAGATCATCCGCCACCATGCTGGCGATGCGTCCGCCCATCGATTTGCCGCCGATGACCAGCCGTCCCTTTGCCGCCAGATCGGCGACGGCGGCGCGAAATTCCGGGTTCAGCGTTTCTGCCTTCGGTGGCGGCCGGCGGCTGCCCTGGCTGCGGCGCGCCGCCATGTAGGAAAATTCGAAGCGCGCGACGCGCAGGCCCTCGGCGGCGAGGGCATCGGCTGCCGCATTCATTGCCGCCGAATCCATCGGCGCGCCGCTGCCATGGGCAAGAAGCAGGGTAACGGCAGCGTCTTCCGGGCCCGTGAAGAGAAAGGGTGTGCTCATTGCTGGTCGGGGTCTTCCTGGTCGGGGCGGGGCATGGACGCCCCGCCGTTCACTTGGCGTGGTCCCTTGCGTCGCCCGGAGCGATGGGATCGCTGGCGGGAAAGGTCTCTTCCAGCGCCTCTTCCAGATAGTCGTCCTGCTCGGCTTCGGCCGTCTTCCGCTTCTGCCGGGCGCGCTCTTCCTCGAGCGATGCTCTGGGACTGTCCTTTTCCGTCGGCATGGTTGGTCTCCTCAAAGTGGCCTGCGCCTAAGATAGGGTGCTTTTCCACCCGGGCGAGGGGTCAGTTTTCCGGTAGCGCCAGTTCGGCGATGACGGGCAGGTGGTTGGACCCGAAGTTCGGGCCGACGCGGCGCGCCCGCACCGAGATATCCGGGGAGACGGCGATATGGTCGATCGACGCCCCGATATAGGCGAACGTCTCGATTCTCTGGCTGAACCGCGTGGCGGGCTGCAGCCAGCCGCCCGCGGTGGAGGCAAGGCCGGCCTGCTTGAGGAAGGTGCGGAAGAAGGGCGACCAGGTCGGCGTGTTCCAGTCGCCGGCGACGATGACCGGCGCTCTTTCGAGATCGCCGCGCACCGCATCGGCAGCGGCCGAAAGATAGGCATTGCGATCGCGCCACTGCCAGAGCCGGCGCGGTGTTTCGGGATGGAAGGCATAGAGGAAGAGCGGCTTGCCGCGCATGTCCAGTTCCATTCGCAGCGGCTGCTTGTAGGCGCGCTCCTCGGTAAAGGCACGTTTCAGCTCGGTCTCCGCGCGGATCGGCAGGCTGGAGAAGACCTTGATGGCATCGCGCTCGCGCGCATCCGAGCTGCTTTCGTAGGGATAGAGGCCGGCCGCGGACAGGGCCTGCTCCCAGCGCGCGGTCGTCTCTTCCAGAACGACGATATCGGGCTTTTCCGCGCGCAGCAGTGCGATGAAGACGGCCGGATCCTCTTCGTTCTCCACGAAGAGATTGGCGGTCAGCACCTTCAGGCCGCCGGTGGCGACGGAGGTGCGGGCGGTCGGCACGTCGGCGGCGGGGATCAGCGCCACCGCAAGGCCGACCCCCGCGATCACGATCGCCTTCATGCGGCGCGTCACCAGCGCCGCAACGACAAGCAGGCTGCCGGCGGCGATGATATAGGGCCAGGCGAAGGTGAGGAGATCGACGAGCCAGAACCGGTCGGCGGCCAGCACGACGATGCTGACGGCGAAGAGATAGGCAATGACGCCCGGCAGGACGAGCACGCGGTACGTCAGGGCAATCGGCCCACGGCGCGGTGCTATCGGCATCGACTTTTCCTTCTGCATCACGGGATTCGGGTCAGGTCGATTCCCGTAACGGGAGGATTGCATGTACCCTGCGCATCCCGTGACGGCAATGATATCGTGGAAGGCGGCGCGTGCAGGCGCGGAAAAGTTTGCGTCGGCGGCCAGCGCTCGCGCGAAAACGCACGTCGGCATTCCCGCGCATGGGAGCCGGGTTTTGCCTGGTGTTTCGGACGGGGCGCTGGAAGGTGCCGCATCTGAAAGTATGTGTATGGCGCCTTTCAGCGCCCCGTTCAGCGGTTTTTGCCCGCAACTCCGGTCT
>VFQN01002941.1_pt1 | contig 25343 bp, 22 predicted proteins | sample 3512371 | NCBI WGS metagenome assembly VFQN01 (sample SAMN10412370, study PRJNA504923) | tailings metagenome | isolation source: Replicate 2 from Balatoc abandoned mine | place: Philippines: Itogon, Benguet | collected 2017-08-28 | reverse complement strand
GAGGTGCCCGACGCGGTCGCGGTGATGGACCCCTTTCACGTCGTGCGGCTCGCCGGCGATGCGCTGGATCGGTGCCGGCGCCGAGGGCAGCTCCAGGTCCACGGCCACCGTGGCTTCAAGGATGACCCGCTCTACACGGCCCGCCGCACGCTGCACACCGGCGCCGGGTTGCTCACCGATAAGCAGATCAACCGGCTCGACGCACTGTTCGCCGAGGACGCGCACGTCGAGGTCGAGGCGACCTGGGGCGTCTACCAGCGGATGGTCGCGGCCTACCGGCACGAGGATCGGCGCCAGGGACGCGAGTTGATGGTCAAGCTGATCGACTCGATCAGCAGCGGCGTGCCCAACGCGCTGGTCGACGTCATCACGCTGGGCCGGACGCTGAAGAACCGCGCCGCCGACGTGCTCGCCTACTTCGACAGACCCGGCACCTCGAACGGACCGACCGAGGCGCTCAACGGACGACTTGAGCACCTCCGCAGCAGCGCCCTCGGCTTTCGCAACCTGACGAACTACGTCACCAGATCGCTGCTGGAGACCGGCGGGTTCAGACCACAGCTACACCCTCGATTGGGATGAGCCCGTAAACCCACTGAGGGCTGGCGCGTCGCGCGCCGGGGCGACTATCGGGTGACCTTGCAGATCATCGAGCACGAGGTCGTGATCGTCATTGGCCGGATCGAGCATCGGGCGGACGTATACCGCACCCCGTAAGGCGGTCGCGCCGGGCGAACTACACGCGGCCCTGAATGTCCGAAACCACGAAGGTTCTGTGCGAGTCGCAAGCGGTCGGAACGGTCAGTTCGTCCTCGGCACCATTGGCTGTCTCCGGGGCCGATGCTCCCGTCAGGACAAGCACGTCTCCGAGACGATGTGAGGTGGCTGGTCCCGTCAGCGGTCGGAGGTGAAGGGTGCCGCCGTCCCATTCGGCGGTCCCTTCGGAGAAGGCCAGAACGAAGAACTCTCCCGCGGAAGTGGTCAGGCCGAGGCACCCATCCAGTGCATCGAGGTTGCCTTCAATGCGGGCGTCAAAGCCACCCCGAGAAAGCGGCTTCGTAACGAGAACGATCTGATCGGCATCGCCGCCATCCGCTCGACCTTGCTGTTGCTCGTCGGCGCGACCGCATGCGCTAGTCAGAAGAAGGGCTAGAACCAGTAGTAGTACTCCGAGGGGACGCATCTCATCCTCCAACGTTGTCAGACATTGTCCATTGGACGTGCCGTGATGCTCTGTGGTTCCAGGCGTGGCGGACGCATCCCGGCCGGCGATCGGCCTTGGGCCTGATCGACGGCCGGGACGAAGGCTATCCGGTCATGATCGTTGCGTTGAGGTTGTTGGCGGCCCTCCCAATGGGAGTTAGGAAGCTACGATTCTCAAAGTCGTAGTAGAAGGTCCCGGAGTGTGTGCCCTTAGCAGTGTTGCCGTAGAACCATGGGCCACCACTATCGCCGCCGGTGGTGATCCCGGAGACCACCGCAGACATCCCGCAAGCCGTGTATCCCGAGTCGGTCTGACAAATCAGAGTGTCGTAGATGGTTGAACATCCGGGGCCGGACGCGAACCCGTACTTGCAAATCGACGTTCCTTGTGGCGGACTACCATACGCGGTCACCGTTCGGACGTCGCCGACGGCTGCCTGGAACTTGGGTGTTGCTGTGTGGACGCCCTTAACCCGCTGGAACTGCATGTCGATAGAACCGCCGGCGACAGGCACCGCATGTGCTCCATAGGCAATGACGTCGGAGTACGTGCTATAACTCAGGCTGTTCGGGCAGTGCCCCGCGGTGATGAGCCCCTGATTGCCGTTCCGCACCGCGGAGAACCCGCTGGTGCACCAATCCTGGTTCTGCCAGCGCAAGATCCGACCACCCTGCACGCCCACTTCGAAACCGGCACCTGTGGCGTCGTTCATCCTCGCCATCTCATCATTGCGTGAGACAACAACGCCGACGGGGAGGTCGACGTCCGAGGCCATGCGGGCGTCGCTTCGGGTGGCCGTTTCAGAGGCGGCGTCTGTGACTGCCTGCTCCAGCACCGCTTCGTCGAGCAAGTCTGCACCGTCGCCGCCGTACTCGATCTCGATAGCGAATGTGTCCCAGTTAATCGACGACTGAACGTATTCGACGCCAGTGCTTGCGACGGTCTTGGTAGCGCTCGCCGACAGCTCTACTAGGACTTCAGCCGAAGCAGGTGCCCCCGAACGGATCTGAATGTCAATGGGAAGGGCACGGGCGGCGGCAATGACTTCACGTGGCGCCTCACCGGCGAGCGTGAGGTAGGCGTCGTATCCGGCAGCCCCGCCCGTCGCTAGGCCAGAACCCACGAAGAGATTCGGGTACGTGCGCTCCACCATCGCGGAGAACTCCGTTATTGCTCGGCTGGTGTGTCCAATGCGCTCCGCTGCCGCCTGCGATATGCGAGTCTGCATGGCCAACCGTGCGGCATCGCGCTTCTCAGCGGCTGTTTCCGCCTCCGTTGAGCCTGCACCTTGAACGAGCAGGGTTTGGAGTTGAAACGAGCTAACTCGCGGAGGATCATTCGGGATTGTCGCCGCGGAGCCGCCCGACGGCGCGAGAGTGGCGACCGCCAGGGCGGCAGTTCCAGCAACGGCCAGGGTGAATGCGTGCTTCATATCAGATCCTACCTTCAAGGCATTCCGAGACGCACGGATCCACGGTCGTTCCGAGCGTTCTCGATGCTGCGAAACTCGCGGACCTACGGCCCTCCGAGTCGGACGCCAACGACGCTAGCCGGATTCCGTCCGGCCTGGGACCGAATTGCGCAGAATGCTCGACGCGCAGTGCGCGCAGCGTGGCCGACGGCGGGTAGATGTAGGCCGTGCGGTACCCCTCTCGGCCGACGAAGGCGCCGCTCCCGCAGTCCGCTGGCACGGCGACCACTCGACCTCGCGCAACGGGCCGAGCTGATCACCTTCGTATCGACGGGCTATGGCCGTGGGCTGTCATTGCGCGAGCTTGCAGAGCTGACCGACCGGTCACAGACCGCCGTTCGCCGCGCCCTCGACCGGGCCGGCGTGCCCCGCCGGGGCGCCGGGGCTCCACGTGCATACGCCGAAGAAGACATGCAGCGCCACGACTCGCCTACATCCTTCTGACGAGCGTGACCTCCTCCGACGCCAGGCGAACCTGACTGGCCTTCCATCCGGCGTCCGCGATCGCGCGAGCGACAGCGGAGCCGTGCCAGTGCTGAACGTGCCGGCGGCACGAGTTCGACAATGGGAACCCGAGCACCTCCTCGACCTCCCTGAACGTGAGCGCCAGTGTCGTGGCGTCCTGCGTACGAAGCCACCGGTGCAGCGGCGCGTACATGCCGGCGTGGGCCGGCAGCGCCCGAACGGGGCGTGAGAGGTGCCTCGGGCTGCTCCTGGGCCGCGGGGTCGCCGACCGCTTCGGTTGAGTCCAGCGGAAGTGCGGGAACGGTGCTGCGCTGCTCAGCGAGGGCACGGACGTCATCCGCGGTCCACACGAGCACCGTCGGGCCGGGCCGGTCGACGAGCAACTCGGCGGACCGCCGGAGCCCATCGTCCTTCGGGTCTGTCCCAGCTAGCACGATGACGCTCAACCCGACGCCGGCGTCCTGCAGGTTCAGCAGGTCACCCTTGATGTGCTTACGGGTCCGCCAGCTCGACTCGATCTCAAACCCGACCACCGGTACAGGCCGTTCTAAGCCGGGGAATGGTGACGTCGGCGACCAGCTCCACACGACGTCGAGCCGACCACCGCGGACCGGGTACTCGAGCACAACATCGAACCCGAGCTTGCGGCCCGCCTCGGCGAGGAGTCCGGTCAGCTCGCGGTTCAGCTCTGAGGCTGCTCGGTCGCCTGGGACGCTCACGACGGCGAGTATCCAGGTCTTGGCCGGTAGTCGCTAGGTACGAGGAGGCCCGGCCGCACTGCCGTCTGCGACGGCGTCGCCGGCCGGCTGTCCAGCCTGCGCACGCATCCGGGCAACGGGCCCTCGCTAGCTCCGGAAGCGACGCACGGTCGCGAGTGTCCTCGCGGCTGGACACTCCGTTCGCCAGTGTCGCGCGCAGAACGGCGAGTGTTGCGCGCAGAAGTCCGGTCTCTTAGGCAGACGGCAGTGTCCCGGGTGAAGCGCCTGACACTTCCCGTAGACGCCGCACCCGCCCCCAGGGTCAAGGCACGCTGATCTGGTCATCGCGCTCAACTCCGGCTACCGAGGTACGACTGCGTTCGTGGCCGATGGAGATGCGTCCTAGCGGGCGGGATGCCCCGGCTTCCATACCCGGATCTCAAACCCGATGCTCGTTGCCCCGGCGGGCAGCCGAAGGCGGCGATCAGTCAAGCACCGCTCGGCTGCTCCGCGGCCCAGTCCGGGGTGAGGTCGGTGCGGAGCTTGCGCAGCTCCCGCTTGAGCACCTTGCCGGAGGGGTTCGCCGGCAGGTCCTCGACCACGTAGATCTCCTTGGGGACCTTGAAGCGGCCCAGGCGGCTGTTGGCGTGGGCGATGAGGTCGGCGGGGTCGAGGCCGGGGCGGGCGACGACGAAGGCGACCGGCACCTCCTGCCACTTGTCGTGCGGGGCGGCGACGACGGAGGCGGCGAGCACCAGGGGGTGGTCGCAGAGGACGTTCTCGATCTCGGCCGACGACATGTTCTCGCCGCCGCTGCGGATCATGTCCTTGAGGCGGTCGCGGATGTAGAGGTAGCCGTCCTCGTCGAGGCAGCCGACGTCGCCGGTGTGGAACCAGCCGTCGCGGAAGGCCTGGGCGGTGGCCTCGGGGTCGTCGAGGTAGCCGGCGCTGACCTTGGGGCCGCGGGCGACGACCTCGCCGTTCCCGCCGACGGGTACGTCGCGGCCGTCGGGGCCGACGACGCGGACGTCGACCCACGGGAGCGGGAGGCCGACCGAGCCCTGCTTGGAGTCCTGGTGGGCGGCGTCGAGGTAAGTCAGGCCGCTGCACGTCTCGGTGAGGCCGTAGCCCTCGATCAGCCGGGCGTTGGGGAAGATGCCGTGCGCGACCCCGAAGAGCGACGGCGGCACCTGGCTGAAGATCAGCCAGCGCACCGACGACAGACCGGGCACGGTGTCGCGGGCGTCGGCCTCGCGGCGGATCATGTCGAGCATCGTGGCCGCGACGACCATGCCGGTGATGCCCTCGGCCTCGATCGCGTCGAGGATCGCCGCGGGGTCGAAGCGGCGCTGGAGCACCATCCGGCCGCCGACGTGCCAGATGCCGTAGCCGGGCAGGTCGGTGCCGCCGACGTGGTAGAGCGGCGCGAAGTTGAGGATCCGGTCGGTCGAGCGCAGCCCGAGGTCGACGACCTGGGCGTGGATGTTGGCGTTGACGTTGCCGTGGCTGATCAGCACGCCCTTGGGCAGCGACGTCGTGCCCGACGTGTAGACCACGCGCTGGAGGGTGTCCGAGTCGACGTCCGCGTCGTCGACGCGCTCGCCGCGGTGCTGCTCGATCAGTACGCCGACCGTGAGCCACCCGTCGTCCACCGGCTCGAGCGCGATCGGGCGTACGTCGCCGACCTGCGCGATCGCCGCGGTGGTGACCTCGGCGAACTCCGGCACGGTGGCGGCCGCGACGACGCGCGCGTGCCGCATCAGGTGGGCGAGCTCGCCGGCGGTCAGGCGGTAGTTGAGCGGCACCAAGACGCCGCCGAGCCGGGCCATCGCCAGGCCCAGGATGAGGAACTCGGGCACGTTGCTCGCCACGACCGCCACCCGGTCGTCGCGGCCGATGCCCTCGGCGCGCAGGCCTGCCGCGAGCGCGTCGACGTCGCGGTCGAGCTCGGCGTAGGTCCAGCGCCGGTCCTCGAAGACCAGGGCGTCGTCGTCGGCGAACCGGACGGCGTGCCCGCGCAGCATCCGGGACAGGTTGGCAGTCATGACGCGCCGGCCTCCTCGCGCAGCTTCTTCTTGAGCACCTTGCCCGAGTCGTTGCGGGGCAGCGACCCGACGACGTCCACGTGCTTGGGCACCTTGAACCTGGCGAGGTGGTCGCGGCAGTGCTGCTTGATCACCTCGGCGTCGACGACCTCGACGTCGACGCCCTCGCGGAGCACGACGTACGCCTTGGGCACCTCGTCCCACCGCTCGTCGGGTACGCCGATCACGGCGACCTCGGCGACTCCCGCGTGCGCGGCGATGACGCGCTCGACCTCGGCGCTGGCGATGTTCTCGCCGCCGGACTTGATCAGGTCCGTACGCCGGTCGACGAACCACAGGTAGCCGTCGGCATCCACGTGGCCGACGTCGCCGGTGAGGAACCAGCCGTCGCGGCGGGTGCGCGCAGTCGTCTCCTCGTCGCGCCAGTAGCCCGGCGAGACCTTCGCGCCGCGCACGACGATCTGCCCGGGCGTGCCGACCGGCAGGTCCTCGAAGGCGTCGTCGACGATCCGCAGGTGCGTCTGCGGGAAGGGCACTCCGAGCGCGCCGACCTTGTCCTGCTCGTGCGCGGCGTCCATGTAGCAGAAGCCGTTGCACAGCTCGGTCATGCCGTAGGTGTCGACGAGCCGCACGTGCGGCAGCAGCTCCTTGACCCGGCGCCGCACGTTGGGCGCGACGCCGGCGAAGATCAGGTAGCGCACGGTGGCCAGGTCGGAGAGATCGAGCTCAAGCAGCCCGAAGAGGATCTGCGCCGCGAGCACGAGACCGGTCACCCGCTCCTGCGCGACGATCCGGGCGATGTCGTCGGGCTGGAAGGTGGGGGTGAGCACCATCGTGCCGCCGGCGACGAAGATCGCGATCCCCGGAGCCTCCAGGCCGCTGACGTGGAAGAGCGGCGCCGAGACGAGGATCCGGTCGTCCTGGGTCAGCTCCAGCTCGAGCACCTGGCCGAGGTGGTTGGCCGCGATGTTGCCGCAGGTGTGGATGACGCCCTTCGGCCGGGCCGTCGTACCGGAGGTGTAGAGCAGGCGGTGCACGTCGTCGGGCGACTTCTCCGCATCCGGCACCCGTACGCCGTCCGGCACGTCGGCGAGCAGGTCGATCAGCCGGGGATCGGCGCCGACCGGCCGGTCCTGGTTGGCGACACCGGCCCGCAGCCCCGTCTGCGAGAGCAGAACAGCCGCGTCGTCGTGGAAGTCGTCGTCGTAGAGCAGCACCGAGATGCCGGCCTGGTCGACGACGTAGCTCTGCTCGGTCGCGTGCAGGCGCCAGTTGAGCGGCACCGAGATCGCACCGATCCGGCTGAGCGCCAGCAGCTCCAGCACGTACGTCGCGTGGTTGCGGCCGAGCACGCCGACCAGGTCGTCGGCGGTCACGCCGGCGGCCAGCAGCGCGGCGGCATGCCGGTCGACGTCGCGGTCGAGCTCGGCGTAGGTCCAGCGCCGGTCGCCGTCGACGAGCGCCTCGCGGTCGCCGCGGCGGTTGGCCTGCCGGCGCAGGACCTCGGAGAAGTTGCTCGTGGGCATCAGGCGTCCTGGTCGGCGCGGTAGGCGAGGATCTCCTCCCGCGTCGGCAGCGACACGAACTCCAGGAGGTTGCCGTCGGGGTCGCGGGCGGCGAAGGCGTGGATGTAGCCGTAGTTCTCCAGCAGCACCTTGTTGGGCTCGGTGAGCGGCTCGCCGCCCAGCTCGCGCACCCGGTCGTAGACATCGGGCAGCTCGTCGAGCGGCACCTCGAAGCTGAGCAGGAAGGTGCCGAGCTCGAGGTGGCCGGCGTCCGGCGTACGCCGCGCCTCGCCGTTCCACTCGATCAGCTCCAACTGGCCGACCCGGCTGGGTCCCTGGAGGTACTGCACCTTGCCGGTCGTGCCGGCCGGGAGGCCGAGCGAGTCCTCGATGCCGGGCCCGCCCACGTCGGAGCGGAGGGTGCGGTGGTAGCCGAGCGCCTTCTCGTAGAAGTCGGCGGCCCGCTCCACGTCGGAGACGGTCATCGCCACGTGGTGGACTTCGCTGACGGGCATGGGATCTCCTTGATCAGATCAGGCGCGGGCGGGGTCGCTGAGCAGCGCGGCGCGGATGAGCTCGACCTCGCCGGCGCCGTCGTCGGGGGCGACCCAGCCGTCGAGCGAGGTGATGGCGTCGATGGCGGCGTGGACATCGTCCGGGCTCGCCGGCTCCGGGCCGGAGTACCACCCCGGCGCCGTACCGACGAAGAGACGGGCCACGCGGCCACCGGCCGCGGACAGGACGTGGTGGGTGAGCTCGCAACGCTCGGAGACCAGGTACGTCGCGACCGCGGCGACGTGTCGCGGGTCGAAGTGGTCGGCGAGGTCGCCGAGCAGGCCCTCGGTCATCCGGGTGGCCGCGGTGGGCGACAGGCAGTTGACCTGGATCCCGTGCCGCTTGCCCTCGAGGGCGAGCACGTTCATCAGGCCGAGCAGGCCCGCCTTGGCGGCGGCGTAGCTGGCCTGACCGAAGTTGCCGAGCAGGCCGGAGGCCGACGTCGTCAGCAGCACGCGGCCGTAACCCTGCTCGATCATCACCGGCCACGCCGGGCGCAGCACGTTGAAGGCGCCGCGCAGGTGGACGTCGAGCACCGGGTCGACATCCGCGTCCTCGACCTTGGCGAACGACCGGTCCCGCAGGATGCCCGCGTTGTGGATCACCGCGTCGACGCGGCCGGAGGTCTCGAGCGCGGTCTCGACGAGCGTCCGGCCGCCCTCGGCCTCGGCGACCGAGGCGGTCGAGGCGACGGCTGAGCCGCCCGCGGCCACGATCTCGTCGACGACCCCCTGGGCGACGGCGACCGACTCCCCGTCGCCGCTGACCGAGCCGCCGATGTCGTTGACCACGACGTGGGCGCCCCGCTCGCCGAGCAGCAGGGCGTGCGCTCGGCCGATGCCGTTGCCGGCACCGGTCACGACGACGGTGCGGCCGGTGAAGTCGATGCGGTCGCTCATGCGCCACCTCGATCCTTGGCCAACTCGTTGCCCAGGACGGCGACGAAGGCCACGCACGATCCGGGCTGCCCGCCGAGGTTCTGCGCCACGGCCAGGCGCGCGTCGGGGACCTGCCGGTCGCCGGCCTCGCCACGCAGCTGCGTGTAGCACTCGAACATCATGCGCAGACCGGTCGCGCCGATGGGATGCCCGAAGGACTTCAGCCCGCCGTCGGTGTTGACCGGCAGCGCGCCCTGGAGGGAGTAGCGACCGTCGAGGACGTCGACCCAGCCCTGGCCGCGTGCGGAGAAGCCGAGGTCCTCCATCAGCACCAGTTCGGTCGGCGTGAAGCAGTCGTGGACCTCGGCCAGCGAGATCTCGGACGCCGGGTCGGTGACGCCGGCCTGCTCGTAGGCGACCCGCGCGGCCTCGACGACCTCGGGGAACGTCGTGAAGTCGTAGTCGTCGGCCGCCAGCCCGTCGCCCGCGCCCGCGACGAAGCCCATCCCCCGGAGGTAGACGGGCCGGTCGGTGTAGCGGTGCGCGTCCTCGGCGCGCACGATCAGCGCGGCCGCGGCGCCGTCGGACACGCCGGAGCAGTCCATGACGCCCAACGGGCCGGCGATGCGCGGCGCCCGCTCCACGGCCTCGGCCGAGACCGCCTTGCGGAACTGGGCCCGCTCGTTGAGCGCGCCGTTCGCGTGGTTCTTGACCGCGATCGCCGTCAGGGTCCTGCGCAGGTCGGCGTCGTCGACGCCGTGCGCGCGCTGGTACGCCGGGGCCAGCAGCGAGAAGCTCGCCGGCGCCGTCCAGTCGACGTCGGTGCCGTCGGCGGGCGGGAACACCGCGGTAAGCCCGGAGAACGACGAGTCCTTCAGCTTCTCCACGCCGGTCGCCATCACCACGTCGTAGGCACCGGACGCGACGGCGAACGCTGCGTTGCGGAAGGCCTCCGACCCGGTCGCGCAGTAGTTCTCGACCCGGGTGACGGGCTTGCCGCGCAGCCGGAGCGGGCGGGACAGGGTCTGGCCGGACAGGCCCGAACCCTGCGTGCCGACCCAGAAGGCGTCGACGTCGTCGAGCTCGAGCGACGGCACGCTCCCGACGCACTCGCGCACGGCGTCGACGAGCAGGTCGTCGGCCGAGCTGTTCCAGTGGTCACGGAAGGGCGTGCAGCCCATCCCGACGATGGCCACATCGTGGGCCATGCGCCTACTCGCCATCAGTGGGCTCCTCGCAGGGTCGCAGCTTCCAGAAGTAGTTGTGGATCGCGTCGGTGGTCCAGAGACGGCGGAAGGTCGGCCGCATCCGGGTGCCGACGACAACCTCGGCCGCGGCGACGTCGGTCGCGTAGCCGGTGAGCCGACCACCGCCCTCGACGTCGGCGACGACCATCGCGACCTCCGGCTCCGGCATCGTGGTGAGCCGGTCCTGGGTCACGCTGACGACGGTGGCGACCCGGTCGCGCAGGGAGATCGGCTTGCCGCCGTCCAGCGACCCGCACGACGCGCACGCCCGTCCGGGCGGCGTCGTGACCTGGCCGCAGGAGTCGCAGCGCATGCCCTCGAGCAGGTACTTCCAGCCGCGTCGCCGGTGCATCGGCGGCGCCGCCGGTGCGGGCGAGGCCGGGCGCGCCGGGCCCTGGACGTCGATCAGGCCGCGCCAGCGCAGGTAGGTGCCGTACGACAGCCGCCGTCGGGCCGCGATCTGGGCCGCGACGGTCGGGCCGCCACGCGCCGCGCGTACGCCGTCGCCCACCCGCAGCACCATCGCGTCCGCACCGTCGGTGGCCGAGACCAGCAGGACGGTCGTGCCGGGCTCCGCCCGATCGAGGGCGTCGGCGAGCAGCAGGCCGGGGTGGGCGGTGCCGGTCCAGCCGGTGGCCGCCTCGACGGCCGCGTCCGCCCCGTCGGAGCCGAGGGCCCGGCGGATCGTCGCCGCCGCTCGCGCGTTGGACGAGCTGACCACCACGATGTCGGGGCGCTCGACACCCGCGGTGCGCAGGGCCTCCCCGACGGCCGCGCCCGCGGCCTCGACCAACAGCTCGGCGGTGAAGCGCTCGTCCCACACCCGGTCGCTGATCTCGCCCGGGAGCCGCCAGCGCTCGAGCATCTCGACGGTGCGGGTGGCCCGCGCCAGCACGCTCGCGGCCTCGCTGCCGCCACCGACGAACGCCACCGCGCCGTCGCCCTGGGCGAGCTCGTCGGGCGCGCCGGGCCGGGTCTGCCGCAGATCGGCCGCGATCGCCAGCGAGCCGGTGCCGGCCGCCAGGTCGAGGGCCGTGATCCCGGACCGGTGCCCGCGCAGGTCGATCCCCGCCACGCTGCCGTCGAGGCCGAGGGCCTCGTGCACGACGGTGGCCGCCGTCTTGGCGTCGTACGGCGCGAGCACGCTGGCGAGCAGCAGGTGGCCGCCGGTCGCCGGCGAGCGCCGCAGGCCGCGCGCCGCCTCGACGGCCATCGTCACCGCGTCCTCGTCGTACGACGCGACGCTGCGGGTGCCGCGCGACGAGGCCGGCAGGTCCGGGTCGAGCCGCGCATCGTCGAGCAGGTGCATGGGCACGTAGGCGGCGTACGCCGCGAGTCCGGGCTCAGGCATGGGCAACAGGGGCTCCTTCGCTCCAGTGGGGGACGGCGGCGAGCAGCCGTCGGGTGTAGTCGACCCCGGGGCGGCGCAGCACCTGGTCGGTCGGGCCGACCTCGACGACCTCGCCCTGGCTCATCACGGCGATCCGGTCGCAGAGGTCACTGGCGAGCATGAGGTCGTGAGTGACGAAGAGCAGTCCGATGTGCAGCTCGTCGACGAGCTCGCGGAAGAGCGCGACGACCTCGGCCTGCGTGGTGACGTCGAGGGCGGTGGTGCACTCGTCGGCGATGACCAGCGAGGGGTTGGTGACGACCGCGAGCGCGATCGCGACCCGCTGCCGCAGTCCGCCGGAGAGCTGGTGGGGGTAGCTGTCGAGCACCCGCGCGGGATCGTCGATCCGCATCCGCCGCAGCACCTCGGTCGAGCGCGCGCGCACGTCCTCCTTGCTGATCCCTTCGACATGCCGCTCGAGCACCTCGCTCAGGTGCTTGCGCACCCGCATGAGCGGGTTGAGCGAGCGGGACGCGTCCTGGAAGACCATGCCGACCGCCCGGCCGCGCGCGGTGCGGGTGAGGTCCCTGCCGGGCTCGACCAGCGTCTCGCCGGAGAGCTCGATCCGCCCGTGGGTCACCTCGACGTTGCGCTCGAGCAGGCCGACGATCGACCGAGCGAGCGTAGTCTTGCCGCTGCCGGACTCGCCGACGACGCCGACGACCTCACCGGCGCGCACCTCGAGGTCGACGCCGTGCAGGAGCAGCAGCTTCCGTTCGGCCACGGTCGCCGCGATCGTGAGCGACTGCAGGTCCAGCAGGGCCGAGCCGCGCGCCATCAGTGCCTCCTCTTCCGGGGGTCGTGGTGGGTCAGCAGGGCGTCGCCGAGCAGGTTGACCAGCAGGACCACGACGGTGATCGCGATGCCGGGGAAGGCGGCCACCCACCAGGCCCGGGAGATGACGTCCTGCCCCGAGGCCAGCATCGCGCCCCAGCTGATGTCGGGCGGCACGACGCCGAGACCGAGGAAGCTCAGCGCGCTCTCGACCAGGATCGCCGTACCGACCTGGAGCGTGCCGAGCGCGACGATCGTGCCGGCCAGGTTGGGGACGACGTGCCGCAGCACGATCCGCGGTTCGGAGGCGCCGGCGGCGCGCAGCCCCATAACGAACTGGCGCTCCCGGATCGTCATCGCGACCGACCTCGTCACCCGGGCGCAGGCGGCCCAGCCGGTGAGCGCGAGCACCAGGAAGAGCACGGGCAGCGAGCTGCCCTGGCTCGAGATGATCGCCAGCGCGATGAGGATGAAGGGCAGCGCGAGCTGGGCGTCGATGAGCCGGCTGATCACCAGGTCGACCCAGCCGCGGCAGTAGCCCGCGAGCACGCCGATCAGCGTGCCGGGCCCGATGGCGACGATCGCGCCGACCAGGCCGATGAAGAGCGTCAGCCGCCCGCCGACGACGAGCTGGGCCAGCACGTCCTGCCCGAGCTTGTCGGTGCCGAGCGGATGGTCCCAGCTGCCGCCGGCGAGGAAGACCGGCGGCGCGAGCGTGTTGTCGAGGTTGGTCTGGCGCGGGTCCTGGAGCAGGCCGGTCATCGGCAGCACGACGCACAGGAACGCGATGACGATGAGCGGCAGCGCCAGCCAGAAGACCGACGTACGGCGCCGGCGCGGTGCGCGGGCGACCTGTTCGGTCGCGACGACGGTCGGGACCTTGGCGTCGAGCTGGGTCATCGGGTCACCTCAGCCTCGGGTCGATGATGACGTGGAGCACGTCGACGAGCTGGTTGAGGATCACGAAGGTGATCGCGCCGAAGACGACGATCGCCTGCACGAGCGGGAAGTCGCGGAACTGGATCGCCTGGAGCGCGAGCTGCCCGAGGCCCGGCCAGCTGTAGACGTACTCGACCGCGACCGCGCCCGACAGCAACGCGCCGGCCTGGAGCACCACGATCGTCAGCACGGGGATGGACGCGTTGCCGAAGCCGTGCCGCCACACGATGCTGCGCACCCCCAGACCGCGGGCCCGCGCCGAGTCGATGTACGGCTCCCGCAACACCTCGGACATGGAGGCGCGGGTGAGCCGGGCGACGTGCGCCATCGGATAGAGCGACATCGTCACGGCGGGGAGCACGAGGTGCTGCCACGAGCCGGACTGGCCGGCGGGCAGCCAGCCGAGGCGTACGGCGAAGAGCAGGATCAGCATCATGCCGAGCCAGAAGACGGGGATCGACTGGCCCAGCAGCGCGAGCGCGGACGCGGCGCGGTCCCACCAGGTGCCCTCGCGGGTGGCCGCCAGCACGCCGAGCGGGACGCCGATCAGCACCGCGATCAGCATGCCGGCGCCGACCAGTTCGAGCGTGTAGGGCAGCCGGTCCAGGATCATGTCGAGGTTCGGTTGGTAGAACTGCAGCGACGACCCGAAGTCCAGGGTCACGATGCCCCTGAGGTAGTCGAGGTACTGCACGAGCAGCGGCTGGTCGAGGCCGAGCTGGGCCTGGAGGGCCGCTCGCTGCTCGGGGCTCGCCATCGGCCCGAGGATGTTCGACGTCGGGTCGCCGGAGAGGCGCCCGAGCGCGAACGCCATCGTGACGGCGATCCACAGGGTGATGAGGGCGGCGCCGAGGTGGCGCAGCCCCTTGCGGACCAGGACGGTGTTCATGCTCCTGCCCTCCACTGGGAGCCTGGCATCGCGGCCAGGAGCTTGCGGGTGTACTCGTGCTGCGGTCGCGCGAAGACGTCCTCGGAGTCGCCCTGCTCGACGACGGCGCCGCGGTACATCACGACCACCCGCTGGCAGATGCCGCGGACGACCGCGAGGTCGTGGCTGATGAAGAGCATCGACGCGCCCGTCGTACGCCGCGCCTCGCGGAGCAGCTCCAGCACGTCGGCCTGCACCGAGACGTCGAGGCCGGAGGTCGGCTCGTCGGCGACGATCAGGCGCGGCCGCATCATCAGCGCCCGCGCGATGCAGACGCGCTGCGCCTGGCCGCCGCTCAGCTGGTGCGGGTAGCGGTCGAGCAGGTCCGGCGCCAGCCGCACCCGGCCCAGCAGCGCCTCGTCGTCGATCCAGTCGGTGCGCTCCGGCTGGAGCGCGCGCAGCTCCTTGAAGCCCGAGCGCACCGACTGGCGGGGGTCGAGCGAGCCGTGCGGGTCCTGGAAGACGACCTGCACCTCCGGCCGCAGGGCGCGCAGCTCGCGGTGCTTGAGGGCCCGCAGGTCGCGGCCGAGCAGCCGGATCGTGCCGGTGCCGGGCGCGCCGAGCGCCGTCGCGGCCATCGCGAGGGTCGTCTTGCCCGACCCCGACTCGCCGACGACGCCGACCGACTCGCCGGGCGCGATCGACAGCGACACGTGGTCGACCGCCGTGAAGAGCTCTCGCGAGCGCTCGCGCCGGTGCTGGACCACGAGGTCCTCGATCTGGAGCACCGGCCCGTCCTGCGGCGCGGGCCCGGGACGGCGGCCGTGCTCGGCCGCCGTCCCGGTCTCGATCGCTTCGGTCATGTCAGCCGATCGTCACCCCGGTGAAGTCACCGGTGTTGAGCGGGCCGAACTCGAAGCCGCTGACGCCAGGCTGGGTCGCGTAGGCGAACACCTGGCGGTAGAGCGGCACGTAGCAGGTCTTGTCGACCACACCCATCGTGTTCAGCTCGTCGTAGATCGGCTTCGCCGCGGCCCCGTCGGCCTGCTCCAGCCCCTCGGCCACCAGGGCGTCGATCTGCGGGTCGGGGCAGTTGCCGGTGATCGACGCCGTCTTCATGAAGCCGCTGGCGAAGAAGTCCGGCACCGCGACGTTCGGGACACCCGCGAAGAGGTACAGGCCGTTGAGCTCGCGCCCGATGACCTGCGAGACCAGGGAGCCGTAGTCGAGCGGGTTGTACTTCACCGTGAAGCCGGCCTCCTCGAGCATGCCGCCCACAGCCTGGGCGACCTCCTCGATGTTGGTGTACTGACCGGCGGGGTAGCTGATCGGCACCTCGACCTTGGCGCCGCCCAGGAGCGACGTCGCCTCCTCCGGGTCGGGCTCGAGCGCCTCGGCCGGCTCCTCGCCGGGCTTGACGTTGAGCAGGCCGGTGTCGGCGACGGCCTTGTCGTCGAAGATGCCGCTGACGATCTGGTCGCGGTCCACCGCGAGGGCCGCGGCGCGCGCGACGTCCGGGTCGTCGAAGGGGGCCTTGTCGGTCTGGAGGAAGGCGATGATCTTCATCGCGGTCTCCTCGGTGACCAGCTCCAGGTCGGCGTTCTCCGCCTCGTCCTGCTGCGTCGGCGGCAGGTCCATGACGATGTCGGCGGCGCCGCTCTGGAGGAGCGCCAGGCGCTGGGCGGCCTCGGTCGACCAGCTGAAGACGACCTTCTCGTTGTCCGCCGGCTCGCCCCAGTAGTCGTCGTTGCGCACGACGGTCAGGTCGCGGCCGGCGTTCTGGCCCTCAAAGGTGTACGGACCGGTGCCGATGGGCGCCGCTGCGAAGCCCTCGGTGCCCTTCTCCTTGTAGTACTTCGGCGGCACCAGGTAGACGGTGCCGAGGAGGTTCGGGATGTCGTACTGCGGCGTCTTGGTCTTCACGACCACCGTGGTGGCGTCGGGCGCCGAGATGTCGACGGCGTTGGCCCAGTAGGACTTGAGGATCGAGCCCTCGCTGTCGCGGGTGAGCTCGAGGGTGTTCACCACGGCGGCCGCGTCGGCGGGCTCTCCGTTGCTGAAGGTCACGCCCTCGCGGACCGTGAAGGTCCAGGTCGTGTCGTCGGTGCGCTCCCAGCCGGTGATGAGGCCGTCCTGGGACGGCTCCAGGTCCTCGTCGGTGGTGACGAGCGGCTCGAGGATCGTGGCCCACACCATCTGGCCCGAGCGGGGGCCGACGATCGGGTCGAGGGTGGCGGGCTGCGCCTGCAGCACCACGCGGACGGTGCTGGAGGAGCCGCCGTTCCCGGATGCGCCTGCTGGCTCGCCGTCGTCGCCCCCGCAGGCGACGAGGGTGGTGGTCAGCACGGCCGCGGTGGCGGCGGCGATGAGCCCCCGCCGGACGGCCCGGCGCCGGTTGTTGGTCATAGGTCTCTCTTCTCTCCCGCGGACGGACGGTGGTGGAGTACTGCTCCCGAGTCGCGAAGACGCGGTCAACGTACCGACCAGCCGGTATCAAGTCAACGGTCAATTGAGACCGCGGTCACAGGGTTCCGTTCATACCGACTGGTATGTATGCTCCACTCTCATGGCCGCCCACACTGTGAGCACCACCGCCACCGGGGGACTCGCGACTGTCGTCTTCGACAACGCCGCGCGCGGCAACGCCTTCACCGAGCCCGCTCTTGTCGACCTCGTCGCCGCGCTCGAGGACGCCGCCGCCCGGTCGGCGACCTCCGTCGTCCGCCTCGTCATGGCCGGCCGGCACTTCTGCGCCGGCTGGGACACCGCCGACTTCGGCCGGCTCGCCACTGCCCCGGCCGAGGAGGTGGCCACCTCGCTGCGCGACAACGACCGCCTCCTCGGCCGGATCCACGCCCTGCCGGTGCCGGTGGTGGCGTCTGTCCGCGGTCGCGTGGCCGGGTTCGGCGTCGGCCTGCTCGCCCACCTCCATGTCCCGATCGCCGCGCACGACGCCAGCCTCGCACTGCCCGAGGTCGGCTTCGGCATCTGTCCGGGAGGCGTCCTGCACACGCTGTTGCGCCGGGTCCCCCGACCGGCCGCCGAACTGCTCGTGCTCTCCGGCTCGGTGGTCGACGCCGAGGCCATGCTCCGCTGGGGGCTCGTGGCCGCGGTCGAGCCGAGCACCGGCGTCGAGGCCGCCGCCGGCGCGGTCGCGGACGCCATGGCCGCTCACCCACCCGGCGTCGTCCGGGCCATCCGTGCCGCGACCGAGGCGACCCTCTCCGCGGGCACCGCGGAGCCGGCGTACGTCGCGGCGGCCGCGTCCATCGTCGCCGGAGGTGCGTCATGAACGATCGGTTCCGAGCCGGCGAGCCCGCCTGGATCGAGGTCAGCAGCACCGACCCACACGGCGCCGAGGCGTTCTACGCCGGCCTGCTGGGCTGGACGGTGCGCCACGAGCGGCTCGGGTCCGGCGTCTACCGGATGTGCAGCGTCGAGGGCCGCGACGTCGCCGGCATCGCCGAGGCCGGGCTGATGCACGACGGCCGGCCGCACGGCTGGATCACCTACTTCGCCGTCGACAACGTCGAGCGTGCCCTGGCCCGGGCGGTCGAGCTCGGCGCCGAGACGCTGACGCTGCCGCGCTACCTGCCGGCCGCCGGCACCGGATGCGTGCTGATCGACCCGCAGGGCGCGGTCTTCGGCATGTACAGCGGAGAGTCCCGCGCCGGCGTCGAGGCCGCGAACTCCGCCGGCTCGCTCTGCTGGACCGAGCTGTCGACCGGCGAGCCCGCCGCCTCCGTCGACTTCTACCGCGGCCTCTTCAGCTACGGCATCGATCTGCGGGACTCACCGAGCGGCCGGTCCTACACGGTGCTGACGCTCGACGACGCACCGGTGGCCGGGATCCTCGAGCTCGAGAGCGAGTGGCCGAACACGCTGCCGGCGCGCTGGGCGCCGTACCTCGGCGTCACCGACCTCGAACGCGCCGTCGACCAGGTGCTCACCCTCGGCGGCAGTCAGGCCATCGGCCCCGTGCAGAGCCCGAACGGCGCCTTCCACGTCGTCCGCGACGCCGAGGGCCACGCCTTCGACCTCATCGAGCTCGAGACCGGGCTGTGGATCAGCCCGCGCCTCGCGGCTCCCTCCGATCACAACTCGACCCAGGTGAGTGACGCATGACGCAGCCACTGTTCGACTCGGCCGAGTTCCGCCAGGTGTGCGGCCACTTCCCGACCGGCGTCACCGCCGTCACGGCGATCTCGCCGGACGGACAGGTCGCGGCGCTGACGGTGAACTCCTTCACCTCGGTCTCGCTCGCGCCGGCGAAGGTGCTCTTCTGCGTCGCCACCTCGTCGTCCAGCTTCCCGGTGCTCTCGGTCGCCGAGCGGATCGCGATCCACATCCTGCGCCAGGACCAGGAGGACGTCGCGCGCCGGTTCGCCACGTCCGGGCTGACCGGCGAGGACAAGATCGACGGCATCGCCTGGACTCCCGGGCCCGACGGCGTGCCGCTCCTGCCGGACACCTGCGCCGTGCTCGCCGGCCGGACCGACCAGGTGATCACGAGCGGCGACCACGTCATCGTGCTCGTCGACGTCGACCACGTGGAGCACAAGCCGTCGCCGCTCCCGGCCCTCTCCTTCTACCGGGGCAGGTTCGCCTCGCCGGTGGGGCCGGGGGCCGGCGAGCGCTGACCCGGCAACCCCGGCGGTCAGAACTCGACGACGAGGCCGTCGAGGACCATCGACGTGAACTGGGTGGCGACGTCCTCGATCGAGAGGGAGCCGCGCGGGTTGAACCACTGGAACGCCCAGGCGCACATGCCCAGGATGCCGAAGGTGATGATGCGCGAGCCCACGTCGCCGCGCAGCCGGCCGGCGTCGATCCCGGCCTGCACGGCGCCGCCGAAGCGCGCCTCGCCCTCGTCGCGACGCCGGGTCACCTCCTCGAGCCGCTCACCCGTCAGGTGGCGCCGCTCCTGCTGGAAGATCGCGACGTGCGGCCGGTGCTGGGCCACGCCCTCGAGGCTGAGCCGGATCAGCGCGCGGACCTGGTCGATCGGGTCGCCCCCGCCGTCCACGATGGCCTGCGCGCCCTGCAGTTGGGTGTCGAGGTACTCCGCCTGGATCCTCCAGAGCAGGTCCTCCTTGCTCTCGAAGTGGTGGTAGAACGCCCCCTTCGTGAGGTTGGCGTCGACCACGATCTGCTGGAGAGAGGTCCGGTCGAAGCCGTTCTGCTCGAAGAGCCGGAGCGCACTCGCCACCAGCTCACTACGGGTCCGCTGGGGGTCGTACCCCTCCGGCCAGCGTCTCCGGCCCGCTGTCTTTTCCTCGGCCACAGGACTCCTAGTCGTAGTAACGGAACACGACGTCGGCGACGCCACACGTCTGTGCGTCGCGCGCGAACTCTAACCTCACTCGGGCGCTCGTGCCGATCGTCCGGGCCACTGGCAGGGGGGTCACCTGCACGACGCCGTCCGGGACCGGGCGGTCGTCGTCAGCACCTCGAGTACAGCGTCCAGCACCGCATCCCTTTCATACCGACTGGAAGGCATGCTAGTCGGAGTGCGCGCCGGCGCGCCACCACCCGAGGGGATGGGTGCGGCCCAGGCCGGTTCAGGCAGGGAGAACGCGCGCCAGGAACTGGCGGGTGCGCTCCTCGCGGGGGGCGCTGAAGATCTGGGACGGCGGACCCTGCTCGAGGATCCGGCCCTGGTCGAGGAAGCAGACGGACGTGGCGACGTCGCGGGCGAAGGCCATCTCGTGGGTGGCGATCACCATCGTCATGCCGGCCTCCGCCTCGGCGCGGACGATCTCCAGCACCTCACCGACGAGCTCGGGGTCGAGGGCCGCGGTGATCTCGTCGAGCAGCAGGAGGGTCGGCGAGGTGCAGAGCGCCCGGACCAGGGCGGCGCGCTGCTGCTGGCCACCGGACAGGCGATCCGGGTGCTTCTCGGCGTGCTCCTCCAGACCGAAGCGGGCCAGCAGCGAGCGGGCCCGGGCCTCCGCCTCACCACGGGGGACGTCGCGCACCCGCCGAGGCGCGAGCGTGCAGTTGTCCAGCACGGTCAGGTGCGGGAAGAGGTTGTAGGCCTGGAAGACCATGCCCATCCGCGACCGCACGTCGCGCGGGTCGACCCGCGGGTTGGAAATCTCCCGCCCCTCGAACTCGATGACGCCGTCGTCGATCTCCTCGAGGAGGTTGAGGCACCGCAGCAGCGTGGACTTGCCGGATCCGGACGCGCCGATGAGGCAGATGACGTCGTGCGGCGCGACCGACAGCGCGACGTCGTCGAGGACGACGCGGTCGCCGTACGACTTCCGCAGGCCTTGCACGGAGAGCAGACTCATCGGCCACCTGCCAGCTCACGCCGCCGCATCCGCGCGGTCAGCCAGTCGCAGAGCCGCGCGAGGGGCACGGTCATCACGATGAAGAAGCACGCGACCACGACGTACGGCGTGTAGTTGAAGTTGTAGGCGCCATAGTCGCGTGCGACGAAGACCGCCTCGAACACCCCGATCGTCGAGGCGAGGGCTGTGTCCTTCTGGAGCGAGACGAAGTCGTTGAGCAGCGGCGGGATGACGCGGCGCACCGCCTGCGGCACGACCACGTGTCGAAGCGCCTGCGACCGCGACAGGCCGAGCGCTTGGGCGCTCGCGACCTGTGACGGGTGCACCGACTCGATGCCGGAGCGGAAGACCTCGGCAACGTAGGCGCTGTACGAGACGATCAGTGCCACGGTCGCCCAGAAGAGCGGGCTGCTCGGCATGCCCTGAAGGTCCAGACTCGGCATGCCGAAGCCGAGCAGCAGCACGAGCAGGATCGTCGGGATGCCCCGCACGATGTCGGTGTAGACCATCGCAGCCACCTTGATCGGCGCCAGCCACGGCGACCGGCTCACCCGGGCCAGCGCGATCAGCAGACCAAAGATCAGGATGAAGACCTCGGCGATCAGGAACATCCGGATGTTGATCCAGATCGCGTCCCAGATGTCGGGGAGCACCGCGCGGGCGTGCTCGGGGGCGAAGAAGGTCTCCTGGAACCGATCCCAGCCTGGCGAGCCGACAACGACCACACCGAGCACCACGACCACGGCGACGGTCATGGCCGTCGCGATCAGCCCCGACCGCCGTCGGCGCTGGCGGCGGATCCGCCGACGCTCGAGCTCGTGGGAGCTCGGTGACCACTCGGTCACTGGAGCTCGGGGACGCCCACGGTGTCGGAGAGCCACTGCTGCTCGAGCTGGTCGAGGGTGCCGTCCTCCTCGAGCGTTGCCAGCGCCTGGTTGACGCAGTCGACGAGTCCGCTGCCCTTCTCGAAGAGCATGCCGAACTCCTCCTGCTCCCCGGTCTCGGGCTGGAACTGCCCGATGATCGAGCTGTCCTCGATCTCCACCGCGGAGATGTAGAACGCGGTCGGGAGGTCGGCCAGGATCGCGTCGACCTGGTCGTTCTGCAGCGCCTGCTTGGCTGCGTTGGTGTCCTCGAAGACCGCGGGATCGGCCTCGGGCTGGATGATGTCGCGGATCGCGGTCAGCGAGGTGGTGCCCGTCTGGGCGCCGAGGCGCAGACCGGCGAGGTCGTCGAGGCTCTTCGCCTCGGCACCCGCGGTGCCCTCGAGCGCGATCACGGCCTGCGCGGCCTGGTAGTAGCCGTCCGAGAAGTCCACGACCTCGGCCCGCGCGGGGGTGATCGAGATCTGGTTGATGTCGAAGTCGAACTTCTTCTCGCCCGGCGCGTACGACGAGTTGAACGGCACCTTGACCCACTGGACCTGGTCGGCGCTGAAGCCGAGCTGCTCGGCCACGGCGTACGCGACGGCCGACTCATAGCCCTTGCCGTTGGTCGGGTCGTTGTCGACGAACCAGGGCTCGTACGCCGGGCTGTCGGTGCCGATCGTCAGCTGGCCGGCGGTCTTCAGCGGGAGTGCGTCGGTCGCGCACGCCTCGCCGGACTCGGAGGCGGGGGTGGTCGGCTCGTCCGTGGCGGACTCGTCCGCGTCCTCGGGCGCGCAGGCAGCGAGAGCGAGGGGCAGGACGGCCACAGCGGCCAGGGCACGACGTACACGCATGGGAGACAGGGTAGAGCTACCGTCGCATCATGCGTCGGTCCGTCTCGGCAGGTGTTACGACGGTCACGCTGGCGCTCCTGTCGGCCGGCTGCATCGACGAGCCCGTCGGCGATCCGAAGCAGCCGGTCGAGACCCCGCCGCCGGCGACCGCCAGCCCGTCTCCCGCCGCTACGGCGAGCCCGACTCCGCCCGTCCGGTTCGAGGTCGAGCGCGCGATGCGCACGGTGCGGCATCTCGCGGGTGAGATCGGACCACGGCTGGCGACCGGTCCGGCGTTCCGCGAGGCCGCCGACTGGGTCGCCGAGGCCTTCCGGGCCCAGGGGTACGACGTACGCCGCCCGTCCGTGCCCGTGCCGGCCGGCGACTCGTGGGGCGTGCCGGTCGAGGCCGGGCGGTCGAGCAACGTGGTCGCCACCCCGCCCGACCTCGACCCGACCGCGCCGTACGTGCTGGTCGGCGCACACCTCGACACCGTCGCAGTGGCGCCGGGAGCGGAGGACAACGCGTCCGGGATCGCCGTGCTGCTCGAGCTGGCGCGGGTCCTGGGTGGCGGTGGTCAGGTGGTGCTGGTGGCGTTCGGGGCCGAGGAGCCGGTCGGTCCCGGGGAGCTGCACCACTTCGGCTCGAAGGCGTACGTCGCCGCGACGCCCCCCCGGGAGCGGCGTCTCCTGGCCGGTATGGTCTCGCTCGACCGGGTCGGCGTCGGCGGCGTCCTGCCGCTCTCGTCGGTCGAGGGGACGCCGAGCGCGCTGCGTGACCGGCTGGCCCGGATCGCGGCGCGGGAAGGCATCCCCACCCTCGTGGAGATCGACTCCGCGAGCGACCACGAGTCGTTCGCCGACGAGGGGCTGCCCGCCGCCCGCGTCGGCAGCACGCCGTACGCCGGCTACCACTCGGCGCAGGACGTGCCGGGTGTCGTCGTCCCCGCGCAGTTGCGCCGGACCGGCAGATTGGTCACGGCCTGGCTAGCCGACTGGTCCCCCAGAAGCCGTTGAGCATCTCGGGCACCTGCGAGGCGGGAACCACCCGGGGCGCGAAGTCGGCGTCGAGCTCGTAGGGCACGAAGTCCGCCGCCATCAGGCGGTCGTCCCAGAAGGTCGCCTCCAGCACGAGCCCCTCCATCGTCTCGGCACTGAAGTCCATGTCGAAGACGAAGTTGCCGAGCGAGTGGACGACGAGGGCGTCGCCGACCTGCTCCGCGCCCTGCACCCAATGCGGGTGGACGCCGACGACCAGGTCGGCCCCCGCCCGGACCAGTGCCCGCCCGACCTGCCGCTGCACCGGCCACGGGCGGTAGGTGTACTGCTCGCCCCAGTGCGGCATCAAAACGACCACGTCGACGCGGCGATCCAGCCGGCGTACGTCGCCGAGGAGGCGGCCCAGCTCGGCCCGGTCGAGAGGACCGGTGCGCGGCGGCATGCTCACCGACACCGCACCCGGCTGACCCGGGGCCGCCGCGGGCGTCTCGCCGATCGCGTTGAAGCCGAGGAACCCGAACCGCACGCCGTCCCGCTCGACCACGACGGGGCGACGGGCCCGCGCGAGGTCGCGGCCGGCGCCGAAGGTCGGCAGCCCGCCGGACCGCATCAGCTCGACCGTGCGTACGAGCGACTCGTCGCCGAAGTCCCCGGCGTGGTTGTTGGCCAGGCTCATCGCGTCGAAGCCCGCCTCGCGCAGGTCGCGGCGTACCGACGGCGGCGCGACGAACGAGTCGGTGACCGGATCCTGCCGGGGCGGGCCGAGGGCGACGAGCGTGCTCTCGAGGTTGCCGACGGTGATGTCGGCGCCCGCGAGCCGCTTCGCCATCGGCGCGAGAGCCGGCAATCCGGTGACGCCGCGGCCGAGCATGACGTCGCCGACGACGGTCAGCGTCGTGACCTCGCCGGGCGGTGGCCCCGGCACCTGGAGCGGGTACGCCGCGGGGTCGCGCAGCGGGTCGACGCCGCCGACGGTCGCCGCCTTCACGGCAGGCGTCATGGCGTCGGCCGCAACCAGGGCGATGGTGCCCATCGGCAGGCGCGCGAGGTCCTCGGTGCGGCGGTCCACCCGCAGCGGTCCCGCAGGCTCACCGAGCTGCCCCCAGTCGGTGATCGCGCCTCGCTCGACCCTCCGCGCCTGCCGCTCGGTGAGCTCGAGCCGGTCGCGGCGGGCGTTGACGGCGAGCACGAGCGGTCGCGTGGTGATGCTCGGCGTCGACGAGGACGACGGCGAAGGCGCCTCGGTGATCGCCCGGTCGGGTGGCTCGGAGTCGGCCGCGTCGGTGCACCCCGCGAGGGCCAGCACGAGCACGCACCAGCCGAGGATCCTCATGCGGGCAAGGGTAGGTTCCCAGGGGGCCGCCGCGGTGTCGGATTCACCGGTGCACCGGGGAAACTGTCACTTCTCAGGCGTTGCAACCCCTGGGGAGTGACAGCTTCCCCTGATGAGTCCGCCTCAGCCGACCGACTTCGTCTGGGCGGCGATCACGTCGGCGTACCACTGGAACGAGCGCTTGGGCGTGCGCTTGAGCGTCTCGTAGTCGACGTGCACGAGCCCGAAGCGCTGGGTGAAGCCCTCGGACCACTCGAAGTTGTCCAGGAGCGACCACGTGTAGTACCCACGGACGTCGACCCCGCGCTGCACCGCCGTGGCGACCGCGCGCAGGTGGGCGTCGAGGTAGTCGATGCGCGGCTGGTCGTCGACGACGCCGCTCTCGTCCGGGCCCATGTTGTAGGCGCAGCCGGACTCGGTGATGTAGATCGGCGGCAGCGCGGCGCGGTAGCGGGCGCGCATGAGGATGAGGTACTCGCGCATCGCGTCGGGCACCACCGGCCAGCCGAAGTCGGTGGTCGGGTAGCCGAGCAGCTCCCGGAACTCGAACGGCATCTCCGCGTCCTCGCCGGCGGCGCCGATCTTGAACGGGTTGTAGTAGTTCATGCCGTAGAAGTCGAGCGGCTGGCGGATCGTCGCCAGGTCACCGTCGCGGACGACGCCCTCGAAGAGCGGCTCCAGGTCGACGGGGTAGCGGCCGAGCAGCATCGGCTCGCTGAACATGCCGTTCCAGAGCGCGTCGAAGAGCTTGGTCGCGCCGACGTCGGCCTCGTCCTCGCTGGCCGGCCACATGGGCGCGTGGTTGTTGGCGCAGCCGACGCTGGTCGCGCCGGCCGCGCGCAGCGCGACGGCGGCGCGGCCATGGCCGAGGAGCAGGTGGTGCGCGACCGGCATCGCGTCGAACATGAGCGCGCGGCCGGGAGCGTGGATGCCGATCGCGTAGCCCATCATCATCACGACGTTGGGCTCGTTGACCGG
>VFQN01002940.1_pt1 | contig 25343 bp, 24 predicted proteins | sample 3512371 | NCBI WGS metagenome assembly VFQN01 (sample SAMN10412370, study PRJNA504923) | tailings metagenome | isolation source: Replicate 2 from Balatoc abandoned mine | place: Philippines: Itogon, Benguet | collected 2017-08-28 | reverse complement strand
TGATGACGACCGTCACCTACGAGGGCAGGCTCGATCTCCTGGTCGGGCGGATCCCGGTGGAGCTGCGCCACGCCGACATCCACAGCCTGGACGGCACCGCCCTGCTCCTGCCCGATCAGGCGTTGATGCTGGCCGGCGACACGCTGGAGGATCCGGTCACCTACGTGGTGGAGCCGGATCGGCTGCCGGTGCACCTGCGTGACCTGGAGCGGATGGCCGGCTGGAAGCTGGAGCGGATCCTGCCCAACCACGGCGCCCTGGAGGTGATCGCGGCGGGCGGCTACGCCCCGACGCTGATCGATGCCACCCGCGCCTATGTGGCGAAGCTGCTGCGGGTCCGGGCCGAGCCGGTGCTGGCGGCCGAGGACCTCGCCACCTTCTGCCGCCCCTGGTTCGACCAGGGTGCCATCCACTATTTCGCCCCTTATGAAGCCGTCCATCGCCGCAACGTCGAGGCGGTGCAGGCAAGGGAGTCCTGAACTTGGCGAGATCGGGAGTGCGGCGCGGCAGCCGTAGGCAGGCTGAGCCCGACACCATGCCCATGGGCCTGGGGCATACCGGGCGCTATCTGGTCCTGCTTCCGGAGGACGACATCCAGGCAGGCATATCCACGCTCAAGAGCGTGGCCGGGCTTCGGGTCGCCCATTCCAGCGACTATCAGACCGGCCCGGCCACGGCCGCCTTCACCGAGGCCGATGGCGTGGTGTTCGATGCGCTGCAGGTGGCGGTGGTGGCGACGCCGCCCGACCGGCTGCATGTCCTGAACTCGTTCGGGACCGGGGGCGGCGTCCTGGCGGTGGAGCCCGAGCGCCAGGTGCATGCCTTCCCCGACGGCCGGATCGGGATCCCCAGCCCGGTTTCCGCCCACCCCGCCGAAACGTCGGGCGGCAACCTGTCGCTCGACTATCTGCGCGGCTATCGCGACGGCGTGAACGACGCGCTGAGCCGGCTGATCGGCGATCATGGCGGCAGGTCCGGCGTGATGGCGCCCCAGCCCCTGGAAACCGAGCTCACCTGGGGTCTGCAGGCCGTGCGGGCCGCCGGCACCCGCTGGACCGGTGCCGGCATCAAGGTCGCTGTGCTGGATACCGGGATGGACCTCGGCCATCCGGACTTCGAGAGCCGCCCGATCGAAGGCCGAAGCTTCGTCGACGGCGAGGAGGTTCAGGACGGCAACGGCCATGGCACCCACTGCATAGGCACCGCCTGCGGGTCGCTGCGGCCCCATCGCCTGCCGCGCTACGGTGTGGCCGGCAACGCCGTGATCCACGCGGGCAAGGTGTTGAGCGATGCCGGCAGCGGCTCGGACGGCAGTATCCTCGCCGGGATCGACTGGGCGGTCGCCAGCGGCTGTGCGGTGATCTCGATGTCGCTGGGGGCGCCAGTGACTCCCGGGGATACGCCCTCGGTCATCTTCGAGCAGGTCGGGCAGCGGGCGCTGCGAGCCGGGACGCTGATCGTCGCCGCGGCCGGCAACGACAGCCGGCGGCCGAACCAGCTCAGCCCGGTGGGGCACCCGGCGAACTGCCCGTCGATCATGGCGGTGGCTGCCCTGGACCAGCGGCTGGACGTGGCCTGGTTCTCCTGCGCCGGGCTGAACCCGCGCGGCGGGCAGGTCGACATCGCAGCGCCCGGCGTCGACATCTACTCGTCCTGGCCCGGCAGCCTCTACAACACGATCAGCGGCACCAGCATGGCCACGCCCCATGTGGCCGGCATTGCTGCGTTGACCGCGGAGGCGGATTCGTCGGCGCGCGGGCATGCGCTGTGGACCCGTCTGATCCAGGCGGCGGACCGGCTGAATCAGCCGGCGCGCGACGTGGGCGCCGGGCTGGTGCAGGCGCCGGCCTGAACCGGCTCAGTATTTCGTGATCACAACCCGAACTCTCGTCGATGTTCTCATAATGTTCTAGTTTTGTTCTAGTCCGGCGGTATTGGCGGATACGGCGTCTGTCTTGCTTGCGCGCCTGAACTGGGGCACGTTCACAATGAATGTGCGTTCACTATATATCGACGGGTACCCCGTGAGGCGTCGGATGACGAGCAAGCTCACTGTCGTGGTCTCGGTGGACGAGGCGCGGCTGAAGGATTTCCCCAGCGTCCTGCGGGACATGGTCGCCGCCGGCCTGCACGTCGAGAACAAGATGGAGATGGTCGGCACGGTGTCGGGGTCGGTCGATGACCCGCATACCCTGTCCCGGCTGCGGCGCGTGAAGGGCGTCGCGCATGTGGAGCGCTGCCGCCAGATCCAGATCGCGCCGCCCGGCGCCGAGGTCCAGTAGCCGCCGGCACGCTGCACGTCCTGCTTGCAGAACACGCTTTCTCCGTGCCCAACTCCCGGGGAATTGGCACGGAGGTGGCTGATGCGCATGATCGGGTTCATGGCGGGCGTGTTGCTGTACGGTGCCTGGGCGACCGCACCGGCAAGTGCCCAGGAGAACGGGCTTTGGGGCGTTTATGAGCAGCAGCTCAAGGGCGCCAAGCATATCGACCTGACCCATGCCTTCGCGCCGGTGCAGCCGGTCTGGCCAGGCTTCGCCAACGCCACCTTCGGGCCGGCGACGGCCGGTGCCGACATTCCTGGCTATGTCGCCAAGGGCGACGTCTATACCTATGACAAGCACGGCTTCGTCGCGTCCGCCTATTCCCTGCCGACCGACCAGTACGGCACCCAGCTCGACCCGCCGGCTCATTGGGACGAGTACGGCGCCACCATCAGCGACCTTCCCGCCACCTTCGCGGTCCGTCCGCTGGTGGTGATCGACATGTCCGCCAGGGCGAAGGCGGACCCGGGCTATGCGCTCCAGGTCAGTGACATCGAGGCGTTCGAGAAGGAACACGGCCGGATCCCGGAAGGCTCGGTGGTGTTCGTGCGCTCCGACTGGTCGAAGAAATGGGGCGACGTCGCCCACTTCAACGACAAGCCGTTCCCCGGCGTCGGCCTGGACGCGCTGAAGTTCCTGCACCTGGAGCGCAAGATCCTGTTCCACGGCCACGAGCCGCTCGACACCGACGCCACCCCCACCCTTGAGGGCGAGGCCTGGCTGATGCACAACCACTTCACCCAGGCCGAGGGCGTCACCAACCTGGACCAGGTCCCGCCGACCGGCGCCCTCGTCACCATCGGCTTCGCCAAGCCGCAGGGCGGCACCGGCGGCTATGCCCGCTACGTCGCGATCGCCCCGGCCGACTGGCCGCACGGCGTCACCATCGCCGAGGCGCCGGGCGCTCCTTTGCCCAGGCAGCCGGCGCCGCTGCGCCGCGACGAGAACGGCGTGATGCGGCCGACGCCGCAGCCATGACCCGGCACACCGGCCTCGCCCACCAGCCTGCCCGATGCTATTCTGGCTCGTTGCGCGCGGGGCCGGTGGCCGTGGTGCCACGGCGAAAGGCCGTTTTGCACAAACGAACCCAAGAATCGAGATTTATCGTTTGATATCAGATAGTTGACTACGTTCAAACCCGCTGCTCAAGCGCTTTCGGTCCGGGGCAAATCCCTTCATGAGGTGAGGATCGTGAAGTCGCTGCCGCTCCGCGCTGCCGGCGACAGGGGCGCGTCGGTTGTGATCAGGAGCGCGCCCGGGTGAAGGTGGCTGGCAATCGCCCTGCGGCCGTCCGCATCGACCTGGAGCCGCGCCAGCATGTCCGCCGGTGCCTTGTCGCTGCCGGAGCGGCCGTCGCCATGGCTGACGGCCTGCCAGACCAGGCCCCTGCCGGCCAGGCGGGTGAACACCAGCACGTGGGAGCCGAGCGGCACGGACGGGTTGCTGACCGTGACGCTTCCCGACGCGACCGTGTCGCCGCCCTGCAGGATCTCGAAGCGGCGGTCCGCGCCGGACACCAGGATCGAGACTGGCTGGCCGGTGGCCGGGATGGGCCTGGCGGCCGCCTTGCGCAGCGCCGCGTCGACTTCCTCCTCCGCATCCTGCGTCAGGACGAGGCCAGGATGGACGATCTCGCTGGGCGCGGTCACGTTGTCGGCGATGATCACCGCGGTGCCGACATGGGTGATGCCGTAGAGCTTGTCGGAAAAGGCCTGCGGCAGGTGCACGCAGCCATGCGAGCTGGGATAGCCCGGCAGGCCGCCGACATGCAGGGCGATGCCGGTCCAGGTCAGCCGCTCCATGTCGGCCATCTCGGCGCCGCCATAAAGGTTGGAATGATGGTCGACCTGCTTTTGCAGGATCGTGAACACGCCGGTCGGCGTGGGATGGCCCGGGCGGCCGGTAGAGCAGGTGGACAGGCCGATCTCGATGGCATTCCGGTACACATGCACCAGCTGGTCCGGGATCGACACGATGATGGCGACTGGCCCGTCCGGCGAGCGATCCGGGTTCCATGAGAACTGCCCGGGCTTGAGGTCCCGCCCCTGGCCGAAGACGCGGCTGGCCGGCAGCGGCATGGCGGCGCAGGCGGCCAGCCCGGCAAGCAGATGGCGACGTGACGGTCTGGCGGGCGGCATGGAGCGGTTCCCGATCACGCGACCGCGCACGGGCCGTCCCGCGCTCCTTGTCGCTGTCCCGTCAGCCTTGGCACGACACCGCCCTTCCCGCCACCTCCTGCAGCCTCTACCAGCTCTTGTGCTGCACGCGCGAGGAGGCCACCCGTTGCCCGGCGCGTTCGAGCTCCTGGACGGTTGGGCATGCGGATTCTGCTCGTCGACAACTACGACAGCTTCACCTTCAACCTCGCCCAACTCGTGGCCGAGGTGAGCGGCGAGCTGCCGCGCGTGGTGCGGAACGACGAGGTCGACCTGCGGGCGGTGGCAGCCTATGCGCCGGACGCACTGATCATCTCGCCGGGGCCGGGCCGCCCCGACCTTCCCCTGGATTTCGGCATCTGTGCCGACCTCATCCAGGGGTTCGACGGCCCGATCCTGGGCGTCTGCCTCGGCCACCAGGGCCTGGCTGCCCATCGCGGTGGCAGGATCGATTATGCGCCGATCGTGATGCATGGCCGCCCGAGCCGTATCACCCATACCGGCGAAGGGCTGTTCCAGGGATTGCCGCAGCGCTTCCAGGCGATCCGCTACCATTCCCTGCTGGTCACCGACCCGGGTCCGGAGTTCCGCGCGGACGCCTGGTCGGAGGACGGCGTGATCATGGGCCTGCGCCATGTCCGCCATCCATGGATGGGCGTGCAGTTCCATCCTGAATCGATCGCGACCGAGCATGGCGCGGCGCTGATCCGCAACTTCCTGAACCAGATCGCCGACTTTCCGCCCCGTTCCCGTCCCCTGCCCGCCCCGCCTAGAGTCCAACCCGCTGTCGCAAAGGCGGGCCCGCAGATATTCAGCCGGACCGTGGAGCAGCCCGCGGACGCCGAGCGCTGCTTCGTCGCCCTCTATGGCGATTCCCCGACCTCATTCTGGCTGGACAGCGCCAGCCTGGATGCGGCCAACGCGCGCTGGTCCTTCATGGGCGACGGGTCGGGCCCGCTCGCCGAGCATCTCTCCTACCGCGTCGGCGAGCGCCGCATCCGGCGCGGCGGCGAGATCGTCCGGAAGTCCCTGTTCGACGCCCTGGCAGAGTGGCTGGAGGAGCGAAGGGTTGTGCGGCCGGACGGGATCGACGTCCCGTTCCTGCCCGGCTGGGTCGGCTATCTCGGCTACGAGCTGAAGGCGAATGCGGGGGGCCAGGATGCCCATCGGAGCGAGCTGCCCGATGCCCAGCTGCTGTTTGCCGACCGCATCGTCGCCTTCGATCACCAGGAGCGGCGGATGGTGCTCCTCGCCGTAGACCATCCGCACCAGCGCTCCCGCGCCGAAGCATGGTTCGATGCGACGCTGGACCGAATTACCGCTGCCCCACAACTCGCCGAGCCATCTGCCCCGACAACCCGGCCGGTCTTCCGCCCGCACCAGGACGAGGCGGGCTATCTCCAGCGGATCCACCGGGCCAGGGAAGCGATCCGCCGGGGCGAGACCTACGAGGTCTGCCTGACCAACGAGTTCACGGCCGAGGCGAGGATCGAGCCGCTTGCCGCCTACCGGCGTTTGCGCCGCACCAATCCGGCGCCGTTCGCTGCCTGGCTGAGGTTCGGCGATTTGTCGATCCTGTCTTCCTCGCCCGAGCGCTTCCTGCGGATCGGCGCGGACGGCGTCGCGGAGGCGCGCCCGATCAAGGGCACCATCCGCCGCGGCCGGGATGCCCAGGAGGACGGCGAACTCGCCGAAAAGCTGCGATCGAGCGTGAAGGATCGCTCGGAGCACCTGATGATCGTCGACCTCCTGCGCAACGATCTGGGCCGGGTCTGCGCCGCGGGCAGCGTCCACGTCCCAGACCTGTTCGCGATCGAGCGCTACGCCACCGTGCACCAGATGGTCTCGACCATACGTGGCCGGCTGGCGACGGGCGTGTCACCGGTGGCCTGCATCCGCGCAGCCTTTCCGGGCGGCTCGATGACCGGTGCGCCGAAATTGCGGACCATGGCGATCCTGGACGAGCTGGAGGATCGACCCCGCGGGATTTATTCCGGCGCCATCGGCTATCTCGGCCTGGACGGCAGCAGCGACCTGTCCATCGTGATCCGCACAGCGGTCTGTCATGGCGGCCGGATCCGGATCGGCGCCGGCGGCGCCATCGTCGACCTGTCCGACCCGGCGGAGGAGGTCGCGGAGGTCCGGCTGAAATGCCAGGCACTCATCGAGGCATTCGGTGGTACGATCGGGGCCACCGCCCCCGTCCTGGCGGGCGGATGACCATCGGGACGATTGGATGATGCGCTGGACGGTAGTCTTCTTCACGGCCGGCGCCGTCCTTCTCGGCGTCTGGGCTGCATCCATCGCCGCGGCAGGAGTTCCGCCGGCGCTGCCCGCCGACATGATGGTGGACTGGGAGAAGCCGCCCCTGCGCACGTTCTATGCCGATCCGGCTGGCACCGGCGCCGGCCGGAACCGTGCATCGCCGCGTGCGCTGGACGAACTCCTGCGAACAATCGAGCCGGGCGACCGCGTGGTCCTGCTGCCGGGCACCTATCCCGACACCAGGATCACCCTGAAAGGCAGCGCCGAGCGGCCGATATGGATCGAGGCCGAGCATCCGGCGATCGGCCCCGGCCTCACCACGGAAACGGTGGGGCGGGCCCTGTTCCAGAACAGCGGCCTGGAGGTGGCGGAATCAGCCTACCTGCACATCGAGGGGCTGGCGTTCGAGGTCGAGGAGGACAGGTCCAGCAACGGCATCACCGTGACGAAGAGCCATCACCTCGCCCTGCGCCGGAACTATTTCTTCCAGCAGACCAATACCGGCCTGCTCCTGGCCAGCCGGGTCGGGCAGGTGCTGGTCGAGGACAATGTGTTCCGGAACATGCTGGTCGGCCGTGAAGCCGGGGGAATTGGTGGCATCCGCACCGATTACGGCCTGCGCGTGCATCGCACCCAAGGCTTGGTCGTGCGCGGCAATCTGTTCGACGGCTATTTCAATCACTCGCTTTCGCTGAAGGAAAAGATCCGCGACGTCAGGATCGAGGACAATCTCTTCCGAATCTGTGGCTATGTCTGCATCGAAGGCGGCCAGGAACCGGACAGCGCCCATGGCGGCACCCGCACCGACCGGACGGTCGCCGACGTGACCATTGCCAACAACCGCTTCGATGGCCTGGACGACGGGACGGTCGGCGTGTTTGCCCGCAACGCCGAGCGGATCTTCGTGACGGAGAACCGGTTTGCCGGCATCGGCGAGCCCCTGCGCATCGCGAACAACGATCGCAATTCCCGCAGCTGCGAACGGCAGCTCCAGGTGCTCGGCCGTGCACTGCGAACATGCGAGCGCGGCTCGCGGCTGACCCTCGCCGGCCGTCCCAACCTCGAGGTGCGCTTCGATGGGAACATGATCATCGGCGACGCCCGCATGAACATTGCCGGCCGTGGCTACGCCAGCGATTTCCTGTTCATCGAGAACTCCTTCAACACTGGCCGCATCGAGATCTGCCGGCGGCCCTTCATCCGCGACGATGCGGACGTGAACGCATGGACGGACGGACTGCCGGCGTTTTCCGATCCACCTGAGATCTTCCGTGACGCCTCGCAGGGCTTCACCGTCCGGGAGGGTACCTGCACCGGCACCGATCTGACCGGCGACTGAGAAGCGGACGGAAACTGCACCGGCCCCGACGACTGAGTGGGGTGACTGGTCGCAGGAGTACGTACCTAGAATCCGTTTGATTCGTGTAGCCACAGGGTTTTTAACATATCCGGAAAGGTCCCTGGGACTTCCGGAGTAGAATGCATGAGGCTTGTCGTCAGTTTCTTCGTAAGCCTCATGATGATTTGCCTTTTCTCGGGAACATCGGATGCAGCGAAAGCGCCGCGGCTCAAGCCCGAGGCGAGCGCGTATCGATCCATCGAGTGGGAGCGGGCGCCGCGGCGCACCTTCTACGCCAGTCCATCAGGTCGGGGTGACGGACGCAGCCGGACGTCTCCCAGGGCCTTCATCAAGCTCCTTCCGTCCCTGCGGCCGGGCGACCGGGTCGTCCTGCTGGCTGGAGTCTATCCTGGCGCGCAGCTAGCGCTGAACGGTACCGCCAGCCGTCCAATCCGGATCGAGGCCGATCATCCGGTGGTGCGCGACCGAAGCCTGTCGGTGACGGGCAGGAACAACGCCGTCTTCAGGAACAGCGGTCTGCAGCTCCGCAACAGTTCCTATCTGCGGATCAAGGGGCTCTCGTTCGAGGCCCAGTCAGGCAGGTCCGGCAACGGCATCGAGGTTCTGTCCGGTCACCATCTCGCCTTCACCCAGAACCGATTCCTACAGAGCACCAATTACGGCCTGTCGATGTTCGGCAAGAAACAGACCGACATCAGGGACGTACTGGTGGAAGGCAACGTGTTCCGCAACAAGATCATCGACAACGAGCCGGGCGGCATCGGTGGCGTTCGCACTGACTACGGCCTGCGCATCCATGGCACCAAGACACTGGTGGCCCGCAACAACCTGTTCGATGGCTATTTCAACCATGCGCTTTCCGTGAAGGAGAAGGCTGCCGACATCCTGATCGAGCGCAATCGGTTCAACATCTGCGGCCGGATCTGCATCGAGGCGGGCCAGGAACCCGATACCGCCGCCGGCGGCAGACTCATCGATCGCACGGCCGCCAACGTGAACATCCGCAACAACCGCTTCGACGGCAGGAACGACGGCACCACCGGCGTGTTCGCGCGCAACGTCGAGCGGGTCTACGTCACCGGCAATGCCTTCTCCCGCATCAACCGGCCCCTGCATATCGCCAACAACCACCTGAATTCGCGGAGCTGCCAGCGGCAGCTCCAGGTGCTGGGCCGCAAGCTGGCAATCTGCGAGAACGGCTCCCGCCTGACACTGACGGCCCGCAAGAACCTGGCGGTGCTCTTCGAGAAGAACAGGATCACCGGCAATGCCGCCATCTATGTCGCCGGCCGCGGCTACAAGGGCGACTTCCTGTCCATCCGCCACACCATTGCCAGCTCCAGGGTGCCGGTGATCCAGCGCAGGTTTCTGGTCGACTCGGCTGCGGTCAACCGGTGGACCGGACGCATCGAGACGTTCGCGGCGCCACGCGTATTCATCGAGGGCAGCGACCACTTCTACGTCAGGGACTGACCGTCCCTGCTCAGCCCTGCTTGCCCTGCAGCACGGTCACCGTCGCGGTGCGGCCGGCAACCAGGCTGACGCCTTCCGGAACCTCGTCCAGCGCCACCCGGACCGGGATGCGCTGGGCGAGCCGGACCCAGGTGAAGGTCGGATTGACGTTGGCCAGCAGCCCGTCGCTGCGCTCGCGATCCTCGATGCCCGCGGCGATGCTCTGCACATGCCCGCGCAGCTCGTCGCCGCCCATCAAATGAATTCTCACCGGCGCGCCGACCCGGATCCGGGCGAGCTTGGTCTCCTCGAAATAACCCGCCACATAGAATGACTGGTCGTCGACCAGCGCGGTCACCGCCAAGCCTGCCGAAGTATAGTCGCCCGGCTGCAGCGAGAAATTGGTCACCACGCCGGAAACAGGCGCCTTCACCTCCGAGCGCTGCAGGTTGAGCTGCGCGAGGTCGCGGTCGGCCTCGGCCTTGTGCAGCGCCGCCTGGGCCTGTGCCGCCGTGGTGCGCACCTGCTCCTGCTTCTGCCGGGTCACGACATCCTCTGCCAGGTGCTCGTAGCGCGCGACGTCGCGCCTGGCCTGTTCCAGAACCGCCCTCGAGCTGTCGACCACCGCCTGCGCCTGCCGCAGCGCCAGGGCGAACCGGGCGGAGTCGATGCGGAACAGCACGTCGCCCTTGCGGACTTCCTGGTTGTCCACGACCAGGACCTGGCTCACCATTCCTGATACGTCCGGTGCCACGCCGATCACGTCGGCCCGCACCCGGCCATCCCGCGTCCATGGCTCACGCATGTAATAGTCCCAGAGGTTCCAGCCGACGAAGCCGGCTGCTGCCAGGACCAGCATGGTCACCAGAAAGCGGACGGACTTGAGGAGGAGCGCATTCATGACGGTTCTCTAGAAGCGGGCAGCGATAGTGGCGATACCGCCGAGCAGGAGGACGAACAGGCCCAGGTCGAACAGTGGTCGGTGCCACACCAGCCGGTAGGTGCCGGTGAGGACCAGCAGCCTGCTGACCAGGGCCTTCGCGACGAGGGCTAGCACCGCATAGGTCAGCAGGGCCGGCACGAAGATGCCATAAATATCCAGTTCTCCGTACATCACGCGGCCCTCGGCACATGTTCGGACAATGGCGCCGGCAGCGCCTGCTCATAGTTGGGCGCCTGTGGGAACATGGCCCGCCGGATACCGATCAAGGCATGCAGGACGTCGCGCCGTAGCTCCGCCTGTCGCGTCGCGATGGTGGCGTCGATGGCGGCATCGATGGCCGGGAGCAGGCTGGTGTCGGCAGCGACCATGGGAGACACTTTGCGGAAGTGCTGCCCAAGCTTGGCCATCAGCCGTGAAAGCTGCTGCCTGCAATCCTCGTCGCAGAGCTGGTGGCGCAACCGCTGTAAGTCGGCGATGTTGATGCCCGTGCGCAGGTCGGCCAGGACATCGCCGGAACGCAGGCTGGTATCGCCGGAGGTGGCCAGCCGCGGCACCAGCAGCCCCAGCCTGTCGACGACGCGTCGGATCAGGGCCTGCACATCGGTTGGATCATTACGCTCGGCGACCCGGGCGACGTCGAGCTGGCCGGCCCGCAGCAGGCGGCGCGCGCTCTGGGCGGCTCCGATCGAACGGATGGTTGCGGTCACTGCGGTGGCCGCAAGCACACCGACGATAGTCGCGATACAGTTGTTGATGAAGGACGCGAAGTCCATGCTCAGATGCGATTGCAGGCCCAGCATCATCGGCATGTTCGCCGAAACCGTGAAGCCCGGCAGCATCCAGGCGGCCGATCCCATGAAGGCGCCGCTGATCAGCATGGTTGGCGCCAGGACCAGGGCAAGGCCGCCAAACCCGTCCACCATCGGCAGGATGGCGAACTGGTAGAGGGTGACCAGACCGACCGCCACGCACAGGAAGACCGTGAACTTCTTCAGCATCGGGACCGGGTTGTCCATGAACGCGAAGATCGAGCAGAACACCGCCCCCATCTGGGCAGCCACGCCGCCGTCGTGCCAGCCGGTCGCGATCCAGAAGGCGCAGCAGACAAGCGTGCCCAGCGCCGCCGCACCGCCCGACAGCAGCGCCATGCCGACGTCGCGATGCAGCGAGGGTGTGCCGGCATAGCGTGCGTGCATGCGCAGGTGGTCGGGCATGCGGTCGCGGCCCATAGCGATGTCGCCACGCAGCATCAGGCAATCGCTCCACACGTCGATCAGGTCGCGTAGCCGCACGCACAGGCTGGACAGGATCATCCCGTCCCACCCTTGCACATCGGACGGCTCCAGCGCCGCCACCCGCAGGCGAAGGATCTCCGCCTCGTGGTCCGATCCCTCCAGGCCTGAGGCGATCCAGCTGGCAATATCCGCGAGCACCGCCCGCACGTCGGGTGATGGGGAGAGAGCGGACACGCGATCACGCAACGCCGACAGGATCGGAAGGAGCGCGGTCATGTGCTGTTGGAGCACCCGCATCTGCTGTGTTGCATGCCGATAGCGCGACGTGTCGTACGCCAGGTGCGTGGTCAGCCCGACAAGTTCCACGGTGTCGGCTGCCAGCCGGCGGCGATCCTGGTCGGCCGCGTCGTCTTCCGCGCGCAGGAGGAGTACGTCCTGCGCCCAGCGGCCGGCATCGGTGAGCCAGCCATCGACCCGCGCTGCAATGATCGGTCCAACGTGACGGGGAAACACAACGCGGCTGACGATGGCCGAGCACAGGATGCCAAGCGTAATCTCCTCCACCCGGGCAAGCGCAGTGTCGAAGATCGTCTCAGGAGCCGTCACCGCCGAGAAGCCGATGATGGCCGCCGTGTAGCCGCCCAGCATGAACACGTAGGAGCGCGGCGTGCGGTCGAGCAGGCTGATGAAAAGGCAGGTGCCCACCCACAGCGCCAGCGCCAGGCAGAGCAACTCCGGCGCAGCCACCAGATTCGGCACCAGCACCAGCGTCGCGATGGCGCCAATCAGGGTGCCGAGGACGCGGTAGAGCGCCTTGGAGGTCACGGCCCCGGCGAGCGGATGGGCAACGACATAGACTGTTCCCATTGCCCAGTACGGCTTGGGCAGGTCCAGGCTGACCGCGATCCAGAGGGCAAGCAAAGCCGCCAGAAAAGTCTTGGCCGCGAACAGAAACTCGTTGCGTCCCAGGCCCGGCATGATCACTTCGTCTTGCAGGAGCCGAGCAGGGTCTGCTCGACCTGACGCAGAACGGCCAGGGTCGTCCTCAGGTCTCCGGGGTCGATCGACGACAACATCTCCGCCCTCATCCGGGCCACGACAGCCTCGATCTCGCCGACCCGTGCCAGGCCGCGCTCGGTAAGCGAAAGGATCTTTGCCCGCCGGTCTGACGGATCCTCCCTGCGGGTAATCAGCTCGTCCGCAATCAGATGGTCGATGATCCGCACGAGCGACGGCCCCTCGATCCCGAGCTCTTCGGCGACTGCACCGGGACGCTGATGATCTCCCAGCCGAAAGAGGGCCAGCAGCGGCAGGGCCGTGGCCTGCGACAGGCCATAGTCGGTCAGGGCCTGATCGGCAGCCCGCCGCCAGTAGCGACCTACGTGGATGACGAGCTGGCCGAAGGTCGCACGATCAAGGAGGGGGTCGGTCATGGCTACTAGCTAGGCTTCACTAGGTTAGGCCGCAATAAGATAGGATGCTACATAAACGCTGGTCGGACCTGTCCCTGGTGCATCGGCCGCACCTATCCTGCTGTCCGCTTCCTGTGCAGCGGCAGGCTCGGCTGCCGTCGTGCTTGGCGCAGTTCACCGATCACGATCATCACGCCGCTCAGCATGATCAGCCCGGCTCCGCCGAACACGGCCGGCGCCGGTACATCACCCCAGATCAGGAAGCCTAGCCCAAACGCCCAGACGAGCGCGCTGAATTCCAGTGGCGCCGCGACGCTCGCCGGCGCGTGCTTGATTCCCTCGTAGAGCATGTACTGCGCGCCGGCCGCCAGAAGCCCGACCAACGCGAGCATCACGGCATCGCCTGGTCCCGGCGTCCGCCAGAGCCAGGGCAATGCCAGGCCGCAGCCGACGACGAACACGCTGCTGGTCAGGAACATCTGCACGAACGTGCTTTCGGCCTTCGCGAGGGCCCGGATGAGGATGATTGCATAGGCCCAGAGCGTTGCCGCCGTCAGCGCCAGGAGGACCGGCACCGGCTGATCGAGCTCCGTTGGCCTACACGCGAGGAGCACGCCGCCAAACCCGACCATGATGGCCACCCAGCGCGCAGGCGGCACCTTCTCACGCAGGATGGGGACCGCCAGCACCGCGACCAGGAGCGGCGAGGCAAAGTAGAGGGTCATCATCTCTGCGAGCTGCAGCCAGCGTGCCGAGGTGTAGTAGCAGAGCCAGGCGCCGAACAGGATGAAGCCGCGCAAGACCATGGCGATACGCACCGGCGATGCCACCGACCGGGCCACCACGGGCCGCTCCATGATCATGCAGAACGCAAGGATGATCAGGCTGCGGAAGAACAGGATCTGTGCCACCGCCATCTTGTCGACCAGGAGCTTGATGACCGCGTCCTGAAGCGCGAACAGGAGATAGGCCCCCATCACCAACGTGATGCCGCGGAAGGCCGGATGGAAAGCTGTCACGTCACGCGCCGGGATCATGGTGCATCAGCAGGACCTGGATCTGCCCTGCCGAGCACCGGAAAAAGTCCACGCAACTCGGTGATCGCGACCATGGCGGCCGGCTCCATCCCGATATCGCGCAGTTGCTGCTCCGTCATTCAGTCTAGCATGCTGGTCCGCCGTGGCGACAGTTAGCGCAGGCCGCAGTGGAATACACGTCCCGGGTTGCAGGTGAGACTCCCGCGCCGGGCGATCCGGTGCGACGGCGGTCGAAGCTCATGGAGGGCCCCCTCCCCTGCGCGTTCCCGAGGACCTGCACCATCTCGTCCTGAGCCGGGAGGCTTGGAGGTGCCTTCTGGCCGTTGAGCCGGATGACGTCGCACGTGAGCTGCATTCCCGGCTGAATTCCGTGACCATCCGGGTCGCTAACCCGGTGGCCGTGCGTTCTGCCGGCGCGTCCTGGTGAAGGTCGAGTCTACCTGGTCAGCGTTCCAGCTCTGCCAGGAGGCCCTGCACGTCCAGAGGCTCCGTGACCATGTGTAGCTTGCCGTCGGGATCACGTGGCCATTCCTGCTCCGGCCGGTCCCAGTACAGCTCGACGCCATTCTGGTCCGGGTCGCGCAGATAGAGCGCCTCACTGACGCCATGGTCGCTGGCGCCGTCGAGCGGTATGCCGGCACGGATCAGTCGGGCAAGGGCATCGGCGAGCGCCACTCGGGTCGGATAGAGAATAGCCAGATGGAACAGACCTGTCGCACTTGGCGGTGGCGGCTGGCCCCCCTTGCTCTGCCAGGTATTGAGGCCGATATGGTGATGATAGCCACCGGCAGAGATGAACGCCGCCTGTGGGCCATAGTTTTGCTGCAACTGGAAACCAAGCACGCCACAGTAGAAGTCCAGGGCGCGTTGCAGGTCCGCGACCTTTAGATGAACATGGCCAATCTTGGCATCTGGATGGATTGGCTTGGCGGTAGGGCTTGATGCAGGCACATCCGGTCTCCGGCTGAAGTCATGCCCGTTATATCGCAGTCCTACGCCATCGGCGGAATGGCCTTGCCAGGAAACGGTCCGTTGCTTCCGAAGCCGCGGTTGGTGCGATCCAGCCGGATTCTATGGTTCAGCACGTCCATGGATGTATTGCTGAAGAATCGCACGGAGTTGCACTGGGTCATACGGCTTGCTGATGATCGGCATGTCTTGCAGTTCGGCCGGTATCGGCATCTCGGCGCCATGGCCGGTGGTGAACACACACCGGACGCCAGCTGTCACCAACCTCCGTGCCAGAGCAAAGGTCGTGGCACCTCGTAGGTCGATGTCCAGGACAGCCAGCGTGGGCGTCTCCCGGTCGAGGACGGCAGCCGCTTCCTCCAGCGTGAATGCCGCCTCGACCCGATCCGCACCCAGATTCTGCAGCGTCAGGCTAGTGTCCAAAGAGATCACCGGATCGTCTTCCACCAGCAGCACGACGATCGATCCTCTGCCCTGCGTCATCGTCAGCGCATGCCCCTCCACCTCTCCGTCGACGCTTGGTTCCCGTTCCGACTGCTCACCGAAGGTGGCAATTTCATACGTGAGGCTGATCGGGTGGGCGGAGCCTAAGCCTTACGTCGACCTGAGCACAGAAGACCAACCTCCGTCTGTGCTCAAGTCGACATTTTATCCCAGGCCGGACGCATTTAATCAGCTCTGCTGCGTCCGGCCCGACGGCTGGCAGCTTCTGGGAGGATGCGTTGGAAGTGGTCGCGGACAGCGCCGTAGCACTCGCAGGATGCAGCTTCGAGCTTGGTCGCATCTTGGATCGTTATCCGGCCGCGCGCCTGATGGATCAGGCCGCGTCGCACAAGATCACCCAGGGTTCGGGTGACGGTGGTCCGCTGTACGCCCAGCATCTGGGCGATGAACTCCTGGGTAACGTCCAGCTCGTTCGCGCCCACCCGTTCACGGGTCGTCAGGAGCCAGCGGCAACAGCGTTGGTCAAGCGGATGAAGAGCATTACATACGACTGACTGTAAAACCTGCGCAAGAAGTGCGTCGGCATAGCGGGAGAACAGGTCTCGGAAATAGGGGCTGCGGCCCTTGGCCTCTTCCAGCCTCGCAGTCTCCACCCGGATGCAGGTACCCGGCAACTGGACCATGGCCCGCGCGAAGGCCGGTTTATGTCCAGTGCTTACGATGCCGCCAATGGCGCCCTCTTTGCCAATGGTGGCGGCCTCGGCGACTGCGCCATCGTGCATCACCAGGATCAGCGCAACCATCGCTCCCGAAGTCGGAAAATAGGTGTAGATCACGTCGTCGCCGCTCTCGACCAGAACCGCCCCGGCCTTCAGCTCGACCGGCTCTGCGAACGGAAGCAGGAACCGGCGGTCCGCCTCGCCTAGAGCATCGAGCAGACGGTTCTGCAACAAATATGGCGTCAAGACGCGGCTGATGTCCCTGAACTCGTCGTTGAGCAGTGACGGTGGCTCCATCGGTTTCCCTACGTGGCTTGCTATCCGTCCGCCGGGATCCTGAACAATGGACGGGGCATTGCTCCACCATAACGGCCAATACTCACGATCGTTGCACAACGCGCGTGCAATAGCGGATGGAGCCCCCTCGCCTCTTCTCGGCTCGCACGGTTCAAGCAGTTCCGTTCAGGATCCGGCCCAAGGTGGTCCAGAGGTCCTGCAGCGTCGCCCGGGTCGTCTGGTCCAACTGATCGCCATCCACCTGTGCGAGCGTCACGAGCAAGCGGCGACCACCGTCGTTGATCGACCGCGCTACCGGTTTTGCGGCGATCGACGGCTGTGGAACTGGCTTGGCGCCGCGCCGGACTTCGCGGACCTGGCGTACGGTGGCCAGTCCCTCTTTCGCCAGATCCCACAGGCGCAGTTGCTCTTTCTCATCCTGGATCTGAGCGAGTTCCACCAGCAGTGACCGGCCGATACCCGGCGCTTCTCCATATTCCGCGCGGATCAGCTCGGGCAGCCGCTCCAATGACAGCAGAGCGGAAATGGTGTTCTGGCGCTTGCCGACCGCGCTGCCGACCTCGTCCTGGGTCCAGCCTTTTTCCTGCATGAGACGGAGGATAGCTGCAGCTTCCTCAAAAGGACCCAGTTGCTCGCGTTGCAGGTTCTCAACCAGGGCGATCTCCAAGGGATCGCCATCCGTGACGATGGCCGCGATGGTGGTCCGGCCAATCGTTCCTGATGCCCGCCAGCGTCGCTCGCCGGCGACCACCACCCATCGCCCTGGCGTGGTGCTGCGGCGCACCAGGATCGGCTGGAGCAGACCATGGGCCTGGATCGAGTTCGCCAGTTCCTCGATAGCCTGCGGGTCAAAGTATCGGCGTGGCTGCTCCGGGTCCGGATCGATCGTCGCGAGGTCCAGTTCGACGATCTTTGGCAGATCCGCCGATGTCTTGAACAACGCATCGGCAGCCAGACGGTCTTTCAGCGTTGGGCGGGCGGCCTTAGCGAATTTCGTGTTCGATCGCATCGGCTACCTCCTCGATCCCCCGGATGACGTCGGCCTTGATCTCGTCCGGTGCAGACGTGACGGAAGCACGATCGAATGCCGTGGTACGGCGCACCGGCGCGAATACATGATGCTTCTCGCCCATGGCAGCCGTGAGTTCCTCCAGCGCTTCACGGTCGTGGCGATTGCGCACGTCATGGATGGTTGGCAGCAGGCCCAGCACCGCCAGGTTTGGGTTAAGCCTGGTGCGGATCCGGTCGATGGTGTCGAACAGCAGCGACACACCCATGATCGACAGGTAGTCAGTCTTGACGGGTACCAGCACCTGGTCGGCCGCCGCCAGAGCGTTGACTGTCAGCAAGCCCAGCGACGGGGAACAATCGATCAGGATGACGTCGAAGCGGGGCCCGAGCGGCTGCAGCTTGTCGCGGATAATGCTGGCGCCGTTCCAGGCCGCAGTGAGCTCGCTTTCAGCTGAAGCAAGACGGATCGAGGCGGGCAGGAGGGTCGGCGGACCTTCCAGCAGGACCTGGTCCACGTTCTTCCTGTCGAACATGGTGGCGTGCAGTGTCTGGTCCTTTGCTTCCAGTGCTCGCGGGTCGTGGCCGGCATAGACCGTGAGGCTGGCTTGCGGGTCATCATCCACCAGTAGGACCCGCCGGCCACGCCGCACAAGGGCGTGGCCAAGATGGAAGGTGGTGGTCGTCTTGGCGACGCCACCCTTCTGGTTGGCGATCGCGATGGTCACCGCCATTCTGGGACGTCCTACTGCTCTGGGCGAACTGACTGGCAGATGGCTACGCGGTGGCCTCCATCGGGGCAAGAGCGGCCTCATCCGACGTCGGATAAATGACGCTTGCTGTCACCTGGGCTCAGCATATCCGACGTCGGATAAATCGCTGTCGCTGCAGGCTCGACGTGAGCAGCCGTCCATGGCAGGACCGGCAGGCAAACCTCAGGCACGGCTGGGCAGAACGATGAGAGCAACGGGAGCAGCGCGGGTAGCCGGGGTCATGGGCTGGCCAATCACCCACTCGCTCTCGCCCATCCTGCATGGCTTCTGGTTCGACCGCCACGGCATCGACGGCGCCTACGTGCCATTGGCAGTGCGTCCCGGGAACGCCATCGAGGCGATACGCATCTTGCCAAAACTTGGCTTTCTCGGCTGCAACGTCACCCTGCCACACAAGGAAGCTGCCTTCGCGGCCGTCGATGTCCGCGATCCAATTGCCAGCAGGGTAGGGGTTGTCAACACCATCACCGTACACGCTGATGGCAGCCTCCATGGCACCAGCACGGACGGCGCCGGTTTTCTTGCCAACCTGCAGGAGCAGGCGCCGGCATGGCGCGCAAGGCAGGGACCGGCCGTCCTGTTTGGCACCGGCGGAGCGGCACGTGCCGTCGCCATTACTTTGCTCGACGCAGGCGTGCCGGGCCTGCGCCTGATCAATCGAACGATGGCACGGGCCGAAGCGCTAGCCGCAGGCCTGCAGGCTGCATTTCCACGAGTTTCAGTAGCCTGCATTGCGTGGCAGGAGCGGAACGATGCCCTGGATTCTGCGGGCCTGCTGGTGCAGGCCACCTCGCTTGGCATGAAGGGCCAGCCCGAGCCCGATCTCGTCCTGGATGCCCTTCCTCGAACGGCACCGGTGGCGGATCTGGTCTATGTCCCGTTGGAGACCAGCCTGCTGGCCCGTGCCCGCGCCCTCGGCCATCCGACAGTGGATGGACTCGGGATGCTCCTGCATCAGGCGGTGCCCGGGTTCATGCATTGGGGCGGGGTAAAGCCTCAGGTCGATCACCAGACCCGGCAGGTCGTCCTGAACGCGTTGCAGGCGAGAAACTGAAACTGTCGCATCATCAAGGCAACGAGCCGGCGGACGCCGGTGGATCGGGAGGACGACCATGGACCTGGGACTGACGGACAAGGTGGCGGTGATCACTGGCGGTAGCATCGGGATTGGCTTGGCGATCGCGCATGGCCTCGCTGCCGAGGGTGCCCATGTCGTGGTAGCGGCGCGCAACGCGGAGCGGGCCAAAGCCGCGGCCGATGAGGTGGCCGCCAAGCATGGCACACGCACGCTTGCGGTTGGCACCGACGTTGCCACCGCCGATGGCTGCGCCCAGCTGATTGACGAGGTGGGAAGGGCCTTCGGCGGCGCCGACATCCTGATCAACAATGCCGGCACGGGCAGCAACGAGACGATCCTCGAAGCGCCGGATGACAAGTGGCAGTACTACTGGGACCTGCACGTGATGGCGGCCGTACGCCTGGGACGCGGGCTGGCGCCCGGCATGATCAAGCGCGGCGGCGGGGTCATCCTGCACAACGCCTCGATCTGCGCCACCCAGCCGCTCTGGTACGAGCCGATCTACAATACCACCAAAGCGGCTCTGGTGATGTTCTCCAAGAACCTCGCCAATGAGCTCATTCCCAGCAATATTCGCGTGAATACCGTCAATCTCGGCCTGACCCTCACGCCGGACTGGGTAAAGACCGCCACCCAGCTCACCGAAGGCACGGACAAGACTTGGCAGGATTATATTCAGGGCATCGCCGACGAGTGGGCGCCAATCAAGCGCTTCGCCAGTCCGGAGGAAGTTGCCGACTTCTTCGTGTTTCTCTGTTCCAAGCGCGCCACCTACAGCGTTGGCACAACCTACTATGTCGATGGCGGCATGACGAAATGCGTCGTGTAAGCAAAGGCATTCTGCTCGTCTGATCCCAGCCATGGATCCGCGGCAGTCAGGCCTTGGGTCTATGGTACAGCACTTGCCCGGCTGCGGGTGCCAGTCTGCTGGGGCGCCCGGAGCGACAAGCCATGCTTGGTGGGGGGGACATGCCGCTCTGCTGGGATGAGCCGGCTACCGCGTCACGTAGCGGTGATCAGACCGGAACATCCGACCATCTTCAGCACCCTGGACTTGTCAGCTGCGCTGATCGAGCCTGCGTGCGAGGAGTCCTGCCCGATCCGACTAGAAAATAGCCGAATCGTCCAAGCAGATACGGTGCTCCACGTTGCTGACCGCACCGGCTGCACCGCTGGGTTGAACCTCGACACCTGTGGCGCTCTGGATAGACGCGGCAGATTCAGCGTCGATCAAATTGCCATCCAGACCAATAAGTCACACATCTATGCGATCGGCAACGTCATCAGCTTCCTGAACCTCGCCAGTCTCGGCGGCACGCTCGGCTATTTCATCGAGAACACCTTCACTTATCCGACTCTGGCGGAAGCCTATCATGCCGCTGTGCACGGCGCTCGAAACGGGATGCCACGCGGATGAGGGAAGGGGAGGGGCCTTTACCTGGACCGGGCAGTGAACCAACTGCAACGAATGCAGGCGAACGCCTAAGAGAGGGAAAATGTCGTTGGAACAGCGGGAACTCGGCAGGTCAGGCCTCAAGATCGCGCCGCTCATGCTGGGCGGCAACGTGTTCGGTTGGACCGCCGACGAGAAGACCTCGTTCGAGCTGCTCGACCGCTTCGTCGATGCCGGCCTGAACGCCGTCGACACCGCCGACGTTTATTCCGTATGGGGCGAGGGACATCAAGGCGGTGAATCCGAGACGATCATCGGCAACTGGATGAAGGCGCGCGGCAACCGCAGCCGGATCATGCTTGCGACCAAGGTTGGAATGGATATGGGCGGCGGCCGTACCGGCCTGAAGGCCGCTTACATCATGGACGAGGTCGAGACCTCGCTGCGCCGCCTGCAGACCGACTATATCGACCTGTACTTCGCTCACCAGGACGACCCAGAAACGCCCCTGGAGGAGACCCTGGATGCGTTCGCCAGACTGGTGAAGGCAGGCAAGGTCCGCGCGATCGGCGCATCCAACTACGAGGCGCCGCGCCTCACGGAGGCGCTGGAGATTTCCGCAGCCAGAGGCCTTCCGCGCTACGAGGTCCTCCAGCCGCACTACAATCTCTACGACCGGATGGCCTACGAGGTGGCGCTGGAGGAGGTGGTGGTCGAGCAGGGCCTGGGCGTGGTAACATATTTTTCCCTCGCCAAGGGCTTTCTCACCGGCAAGTACCGGTCGCAGGACGACCTCTCGAAAAGCGTGCGTGGCAGCGGCATGGCCGCCAACCTGGAAGAGCGCGGCCAGCGGATTCTTGCAGCGCTCGACCAGGTGGCGGCCGAGACCCGCAGCTCGCCGGCCCAGGTGGCGCTCGCCTGGCTGATCGCCCGCCCCTCCGTCACCGCCCCGATCGCCAGTGCCACCAGGATCGAGCAGCTCGACGAGCTGGTCGGTGCGGTGCACCTGAAGCTGTCGCCCGATGCGATCGAGCGGCTGGATCATGCCAGTGTTCCGAAGCTCCTGGAGGAGTCGGAGAAGATCATCGTCAACGAGTGAGCGGCTGCACCACGGTCTCCTAGGCAGGGGCAGCGGATCAGGCAGCTGCCTTGGTGCCCTCCACCGTGAGCCGGATCAACTGGTCGACGACGTCGATACCGGTCCGGTCTCCGCTTCCCTCCGCCTCGCGCGCCGCCTCCCAGGCGGCAATCTGAACATCCGCGCTGGTGCCGCGTGCGACGATGTCGTTGGCGCGGCGCATTTCGTCGGCGCAGCCCAGCTGGAGGGCATCCTCTTCCAGCTCCTCGACCAGCTCCGCCACGAGCTGCGCCACCGGGATCAGCTTCTCCCGCCTCAGACAGGCCATCTCCGCCTCCACACCGGCCAGCTGCACCCGCCACTTGTTCTCTTCGGTGACCAGCTTCTGGAAGCGATGTGGCTCCGGATCCGGCGTCCGTTCGAACATCGAGAGGAGGGACTGATAAAGCGCCGCCAGGGTGAGCGTGTCCTCCAGCCGTGTGCAGACCTCGGCGATCCTGAGCTCGACCGTCGGCTGGCGCAGGCTCGGGCGCACGTCCCACCAGATCTTCGAAGGGTCGGTGCACAGCCCTGTCCGGGCAAACAGACCGGTCAACGCCTGCCACTCCGCCCAGTCCGCCATGACCGGTGGAATGCCCGTGCGCGGGAACTCGCCAAAGATGGTCGGCCGGAACGCCTTCATGCCGGTCATGTGCCCCTGCCAGAACGGCGAGGACGTGGAGAGCGCCAGGAACAGCGGCAGGTAAGGCCCCAGTCGGTTCATCACGGCCACCCGCCGGTCCTTGTCGTCGATGCCGCCATGAATATGCATCCCGCATATCAGGGCGCGCCGGGCAACGACCCGGTAGTCCTGCGCGATCTTCCGGTAGCGAGCTCCCTTGCTGGTACGCTGCGCATCCCAGAGGGAGAAGGGATGGGTCGAGCAGGCCAATAGCGCCATGCCATGTTCACGGGCGATCTGGGCGATGCTCCCGCGCATCGTCGCCAGTTCCTTGCGGGCTGCCGCGATCGTGTTGCACACGCTGGTGGCAATCTCGATCTGCGACTGCATCAGCTCGGAGGTGACGCGGTCGCCTAGCTCCTTGCGGCAGGCGGCGAAGAACGAGTCATTGCGCTTCGGCACGAGCGCCCGGGTCTCCAGATCGACCAGGAGATATTCCTCTTCGACCCCGATCGTGTGTTGGACCGGCTTGCTCTTCATTACCGCTCGCACCCTTCACATGGCCTGGGCATGGCCATTCCTGCCCGCCTGCCGTTGAACCCAGCCGGAGGATTGGTGGTTCCGTGTAGAATAGCGACGCTGCGGCCGCCAAACTGCGGACGTCAACGCAGGGACAATGGCCCCGCGTCGGGACGAGGGCAGCGATGACCAGCTTCACGTTCAATACCACCTCCAGCATTCGCTTCGGCGCCGGCTCGATCACCGAGATCGGCAGGATCGCTTCCGCCCGGGGGTGGCGACGGGTGGCGTTGGTAACCGATCCCGGCATCGTCCGAGCCGGCCTGATCGAGCGTCCAATGGTCCTCCTGCAGGAAGCCGGGGTCGCCGTGAGCTTGTTCGATGCCGTCACCGCCGATCCGCCGGAAAGTGTGCTGCGTGACGCCGTGGCGTCGGCGAGAGCTGCGAGTGTCCAAGCCGTCATCGGCCTGGGCGGCGGATCATCCCTGGATGTGGCCAAGCTGGTGGCGCTCCTGCTCGGCAGCGGCGAAGATCTGGCTGCCGCCTATGGCGTGGGCAACGCCCGGGGGCCACGCCTGCCGCTCCTCCTGATCCCCACAACCGCCGGCACGGGCGCCGAGGTCACGCCGGTCGCGATCATCACCACAGGCCTGCACGAAAAGAAGGGTGTGGTCTCGCCACTGATCCTGCCCGACATCGCCCTGCTCGATCCGGAGCTGACCCTGGGCCTGCCCGCGCATGTCACCGCCGCCACCGGCCTCGATGCCATGGTCCACGCCATCGAGGCCTACACCTCGATCAGTCCCAACAACAATCCACTCTCCCGAACCCTTGCAACCCAGGCGCTGGAACTCCTTGGCGGCAACCTCTCCGCCGCAGTCCTCCGGGGCCGTGATCTGGCCGCCCGCTCCGCCATGCTGCTGGGCTCAATGCTCGCGGGCCAGGCCTTTGCCAACTCCCCGGTAGCCGCAGTGCATGCCCTGGCCTATCCGGTCGGCGGCCACTACGGCGTTCCGCATGGCCTCTCCAACGCATTGGTCCTGCCGCACGTTCTTCGCTTCAACATGGCTGCCTGCGCCGACGCCTATGCAAGGCTGGCGCCGCTCGCCTTCCCGGACCTTGTCGGCGCGTCGGGGCGGGCAGGGGCGGAAGCCTTCGCCGAGCGGCTGGCGGAACTCAGCCGGAGCGTCGGCCTGGAGCAGCGCCTGCGCGACGTTGGCATCCCCGAGGATGCAATCCCAATGCTCGCAGCCGAGGCGATGAAGCAGCAGCGCCTGCTCGTGAACAACCCGGTACCCGTACGGGAGGAGGACGCGGCCGCGATCTACCGGGCTGCGTGGTAGCATGTACGCGTTCCGTGACCTCATCCCGGCCGATCTTCCGGCAGCGCAAGCATTATCCGAGGCAGTCGGATGGCCGCACCGCCTGGAGGATTGGCAGTTCATGCTTCCTCTCGGTCGGGGGGTGGCCGCCATCGCCGGGAACCGTCTGGCCGGCACCGCCGTCTGCTGGCCATGGGGGCCAGGGCACGCCACGCTCGGCATGATCATCGTGGCACCGAAATGCCAGGGCAAAGGGCTGGGCCGGCAATTGCTGGAGGCGGCCAGAGCGCTAGCGGGCGACCGCGTCCCGCTCCTCCATGCGACGGCTGAAGGCTTGCCGCTCTATCGCAAGAGTGGCTTCGCAGGCGTCGGTACGGTCAGCCAGCACCAGGGCGTCGTCACGGCGGCCGCCAACGTGGCGCTTCCGGCTGGCGACCATATCCGCCCCATCGCCAGGGACGACCTGCCCCACCTTGCTGAACTGGATCGAGGAGCGTCCGGCCTGCCACGTGCCGAACTCCTGAAGGCACTGGCAGCGGTGGCCGACGCAGGATCCGTGCTGGAGAGGAGGAGTCGGCCGACTGGCTTCGCTTTCCGGCGCCGATATGGGCGAGGGCGCGTGATTGGCCCGGTGATCGCTCCCGATCCCGATGCGGCCAAGGCGCTGATAGCATCCCTGTTGCAGCCCGGCATGTTCCTGCGGCTCGACCTACGGGACCCTGAACCGCTCGGCACCTGGCTCGACGGTCTGGGCATGCCCCTGGCCGATCGTGCCGTCGCCATGGCCGCCGGCACGCCCCCGCAGCAACGCTCGCAACTGCACGCCCTGGTCAGCCAGTCGCTCGGCTGAAACCGGCTATTCCCTTTCCTGGTCTTCCAGCGCCTCCGCCGCATCCAG
>VFQN01002938.1_pt1 | contig 25352 bp, 22 predicted proteins | sample 3512371 | NCBI WGS metagenome assembly VFQN01 (sample SAMN10412370, study PRJNA504923) | tailings metagenome | isolation source: Replicate 2 from Balatoc abandoned mine | place: Philippines: Itogon, Benguet | collected 2017-08-28 | reverse complement strand
GATGTTCAACGGCCGCAATCTTTTAATGCTCTCAGAAGAGGAGATGCGCGAGCTCCGAGGCCGCGATATCTCGATGATCTTCCAGGAGCCGATGACCTCGCTCAACCCGATTCTGACCATCGGGTTGCAGATCACCGAGCCCCTGACCATCCATCTCGGCATGTCCGCCGATGAGGCACGCGCCCGGGCCATCGAACTGCTGGGCCTCGTCGGCATCCCCGATCCGGAGCGGCGGCTGGAACAATACCCGCACCAGTTCTCCGGCGGTATGCGCCAGCGCGTCATGATCGCGATCGGACTGGCTTGCAATCCGAAGCTGATCATCGCGGACGAACCGACCACCGCGCTCGACGTCACCATCCAGGCGCAGATCCTCGAATTGATGAAGGAGCTGTCGCGCAAGCTGAATATCGCGCTGATTGTTATCACGCATAACCTCGGGGTGGTCGCCCGTTACGCCGACCGCGTCATCGTGATGTATGCCTCTCGGCTGGTGGAGGAAGGCGACGCCGACGACGTTTTCCACCGTCCCCGGCATCCCTATTCGATGGGGCTGCTGCGCTCGGTGCCACGCCTCGATCGGCCGCGCGGCGACAAGCTGGAGACCATCGAGGGCCTGCCGCCCAATGCCGCTGCGCCTCCGCCGGGCTGCCGCTTTGCCCCGCGCTGTCCATACAAGCTGCCGGTCTGCGACACCGAACCGGACCTGATGCGCACCGACACCGGCGGACGCTCGCGCTGCCACCGGATCGCGGAGATTGCGGAAGGCAAGCTGGTCTGGGCTGCGGCCGGCGCCGGTTCCCAGCAACTCGATATCAAGAGCGGCGAGCCGATCCTGTCGGTCCGCAATCTGACCAAGCATTTCGAGGTCAGAGGCGGACTGCGCCGTGCAAGCGGCGTCGTGCGCGCGGTGGATGGCGTCTCGTTCGATATCTATCCCGGTGAAACACTCGGGCTTGTCGGCGAATCCGGCTGCGGCAAGACTACGGTCGGCCGACTGATCCTGCGGCTCGAGGATAAAACCAGCGGCGACATCCATTTCGAAGGCCGGGATTTGTCGGCGGCCGGCGCCAGCGACATGAAGGCGATCCGGCGAAAGATCCAGGTCATCTTCCAGGACCCCTATTCGTCGCTCAATCCTCGCATGACGGTCGGACAGATCATCGGCGAACCTCTGCATGTCTACAGGCTGGTGCCGGGCCGAAAGGAAGAACAGGCGCGCGTCGCACAACTGCTCGAGCAAGTAGGCCTGCGACCGGAAATGGCCGCGCGTTATCCGCATCAATTATCCGGCGGACAACGCCAGCGCGTGGGCATCGCCCGAGCGCTTGCAATGGAGCCATCGTTCATCGTCTGCGACGAAGCGGTGTCGGCGCTCGACGTGTCGATCCAGGGACAGATCATCAACCTGCTGGAGGACCTGCAGCGACGGCTCGGACTGGCCTATCTTTTCATCGCGCACGATCTCGCCGTGGTGCGGCACATCTCGATGCGGGTCGTGGTGATGTATTTCGGCCGCGTCATGGAAGTCGCCGACCGCGATGCGATCTACAACGAACCGCTGCATCCCTACACCAAGGTGCTGCTGGACGCGGCGCCAATCCCCGACCCGACCATCGAGAAGGGCCGCGAGCCCCGGCTCATCAAGGGCGAGTTGCCGTCGCATTCGTCGCCACCGTCCGGATGCGTTTTCAATACGCGCTGCCCGATGGCAAGCGACGAATGCCGTCAGGTCGTACCGGTTCTGGAGGAGAAACGACCGGGCCATTTCGCGGCCTGCATCAAGATATGAGGTTCAAGAGACGGAAAGTGGAGCGACACTGACAACGGACGGCAAAAATGCCGACGCAACGGAGGAAACAATGAGAATTTCAAGACGCAACGCCCTGAAGGGAACCGCTGGAGCGCTCGCTCTGGGAATGGCCGGGCTGAACTTCGACTTCACGAAAGCCCATGCGCAGGCCGACAAAGTGAAGCGCGGCGGCAATCTCAATTTCGCAATCAGCGCGGAAGCACCGCATTACGATCCGCATGCGAGCGACACCTATGCGACGTTGCATCTGGTCGCACCGTTCTACTCGACCTTGCTGCGCTACAACCTTGCAAAATTCCCTGAGGTCGAAGGCGATTTGGCCGCATCGTGGCAGGTCGCGCCCGATCAGATGAGCTACACCTTCAAGCTTCAGCCCAACGTCAAGTTCCATGACGGCACGCCCCTCACCTCGGCCGATATAAAGGCGACCTATGACCGCCTGCGCAATCCGCCGCAGGGCGTCGTGTCGAACCGCAAGGCAACCTTTGCGGACATCGCCTCTATCGAGACGCCCGATCCGCTGACGGTCGTCTTCAAAATGAAGGCGTCGAATTCCTCGATGCTCGATCATTTCGCGAGCCCGTGGAACGTCATCTATTCCGCCAAGGACCTGGCCGAGAATCCGGCGCTGCCGCGAACCAAGATCAATGGTACTGGCCCCTTCACCTTTGTCGAGCACGTCAAGGGCAGCCACGTCTCAGGCAAGCGCAACGAGAATTACTTCAAGAAGGACCTGCCCTATCTCGATACATTCCGCGGCATCTTCACGCTGCAGGCCGCTGCGATGCTCAACGCCCTGCAGGGCGGGCAGGTGCTCGGAGAATTCCGCGGCGTCTCGCCGGCGGAACGCGATCGCCTGGTCTCCGCGATGGGCGACAAGCTTCGCGTCGAGGAATCGAGCTGGACGCTCAACCTGCTGGTCCTGTTCAATGTCGAGAAGCCGCCCTTTGACGATGTGCGCGTGCGCAGAGCCCTCCTGATGGCGATCGATCGCTGGGGCGGCAGTCAGGGCCTGTCCCGCATCTCGACGCTGCGGTCGGTCGGCGGCGTGGTGCGCCCTGGCTCACCGCTTGCTACGCCGGAAGCGGAATTGGTCAAGCTCCCCGGCTTTTCGAAAGACATCAAGAAGTCACGGGAAGAGGCCCGCAAGCTACTCAAGGAAGCTGGGCAGGAAAACCTGAAATTCGTCCTGTGGAATCGCAACCTCGCGATGCCCTATACGCCTGCCGGCATTTTCCTGGTCGATCAGTGGCGGCAGATCGGCGTCACTGCCGAGCACAAGCAATCCGACACTGCGCCCTACATCGCGGCCATGAACAGCGGAAACTTCGAGGTCGCCATCGACTTCTCGAACCTGTTCAACGACGATCCCTCTCTGTCGATGACCAAGTTCCTGTCACGCGACAAGAATCCGCTGAACCTCTCGCGCTCCAACGATCCGGAGATCGACCGGCTGTTCGAACTGCAACTGCGCGAAAGCGATCCGGAAAAACGCAAAGTCCATATTCGGGCTCTCGAAAAGCGGCTATTCGAACAGGCCTATCAGCAGCCGCTGCTCTGGTGGCACCGCATCGTTCTCACGCACAAGAATCTTATGGGATGGGAGATGTCGCCCAGCCACAACCTCGGCCAGCAGCTCGAGGGAGTCTGGTTGAACTCCTGACCGTTATCCGGCGGCTCTCTCCCCGCGGCGCGGGGAGAGAACTTCTCTTGGCTGCGAAAGATATCCGCGATGCTCCGCTACACCATCAACCGCGTGCTGCTGATGATCCCCACCCTGCTGGGGGTTGCTGTCCTCGTCTTCTTCATGCTGCGGGTCGTGCCCGGAGACATCGTGGAGGTGAAGCTCCGCGGCGACGGCGGCAATGTCACGCAAGAGGTGGTTGAAGCGGAGCGGAAGCGCCTCGGGCTGGACCGGCCACTGCTCACCCAGTTCGGCGAGTGGATGGTCAACATGGCGAAGGGCGACCTCGGTATATCGATGTGGACCGAGCGCCCTGTAATGGAGGAAATATCGCTCCGGCTTGAGCTTTCGCTTCAGGTCGCGCTGATGGCGACAATCATCGCGGTATTGCTCGCAATTCCCATGGGCACGCTGGCCGCTCTATACCGCGACACATGGGTGGATTACCTGGTTCGAATCCTGACGATCGGTGGGCTGTCCATCCCCTCATTCTGGTTCGGCATGCTGATCATGCTGAGCCTTCTGGCCTTCTTCAACTGGCTGCCGCCGATCACATTCACGCCGTTCTATGTCGATCCCTGGGCGAACTTCACGCAGTTGATCTGGCCGGCGCTCGCGGTCGGGTACCGCTACTGCGCGGTCGTGGCCCGCATGATCCGCTCTTCCTTGCTCGAGGTTCTGAACGAGGATTACATCCGCACCGCACGCGCCAAGGGCGTATACGAGAAGCTCGTGGTCTCGCGCCATGCGCTGCGCAATGCGTTGCTACCCGCGATCACCGTCATCGGTCTGGAATTCACTTTCCTGATCGGCGGACTCGTCGTCACCGAGCAGGTCTTCAATCTCAACGGCATCGGCCAGTTGTTCGTGCAGAGTGTCGCTCGCAACGACTTCATGCTGATCCAGGGCATGGTGATGCTGATCGCGGCCTTCTACGTCTTCGTGAACCTCATCGTCGACCTTCTCTATGCGGTATTCGATCCGCGCATCCGGTTCGGTTGATCGCCATGGCAGTCGTCACCCTCGAAACCACTCCGACCCGCCAGCCGCGGGGACCGATCGCGGAATTTATCCTGCAGCAGCCGCTTGGCGCGATTTCGTTTGTCATCATCGTCGCCATGATGTTTGCCGGCATCTTCTCGGAATGGGTTGCACCCTATGACCCGCTGCAGATCGATTTTGCAGCGATCCTGTCGCCGCCGTCATGGGAGCATTGGTGCGGAACCGACGCCTATGGACGCGATATCTGCTCGCGCCTCATCTACGGCTCTCGCACGGCGCTGGTGATCGGCTTTTTCTCGTCCTTCATCGGATCGTCGCTGGGCGCCATACTCGGCATCGCATCGGCCTATTTCGGCGGCCGCATCGACAACATCATCCAGCGGATCATGGACATCCTGCTGGCCTTCCCATTGATCGTGCTGGCGCTGGTGGTGGTCGCGGCGCTGCGCCGCTTCGTGGTCGGCGGCGTCGACGTCAATCTGATCTTCGCGATCGCAATTCCGATCATCCCGCGCGTCGCCCGCGTGGTTCGCGCGGCCGCTCTCGGCGTGCGCGTGATGCCCTATGTCGATGCCGCGCGCGCCGCGGGCTATTCCAACACCCGCATTATCTTCCGGCACATGGCGCCAAATGTCGTCGCGCCTTACCTGATCATGCTCACGGCCTTCATCGCGCAGGCGATACTGGCCGAAGCCTCACTGTCGTTCCTCGGCCTCGGTGTAGCAGAGCCGACCGCCGCCTGGGGACTGATGCTTTCCGGCAATGCCGCCGACTTCTACCGCGAGGCGCCGTGGATGATCCTGTTCCCAGGCGCCGCGATTTCACTCGCGGTGTTCGCGTTCAATCTCTTCGGCGACTCGCTCCGCGACTTCCTCGACCCGCGGTTCAAGGTGTAACGGTTCAGGCTGCGGCGGGCGCAAGCATGCAAACCCGCCGCCTAACCTCGGCGATTACCAGGTCAGGGTCTTCGCGTTCTCCGCGAAGATGAAGCTCTGCGTGTAGCCGGGCTTGCCGAGTTCGACGCCCGGCACAAGCTCATCGAGCTTCAGTCCAAATTCCGCGAGACACGGCCCGCAGATCAAAACCTTGCCGCCGTCCTTGATGAAATCGGCGACGATGTCGCGGGGGATCCGCTGCATCGAAGGCCGCTTCTCCTGCTCGCCCGATTTGGCCGCGAGCTTCACCGCATCGAGGTTGAGAAAGATCGTGACCTGGTGACCCATTTTCATGGTGTTGTGGGCGAAATGCAGGCCCATCCAGCCACGCCACGAATCGCCGGTCGTCATGTTGACGAAGAGCGCTGGCTTCGCGGCCTGCGCCTGCGCCAATGGGCTGACGAAAAAGGCCGATGGCGTATGAGCCAGTGCGAATCCGAGAACCAGTCCCGTCAACAGGAATGCTGCGCGCCGCATCAGAATATTCTCCCTCGATCAAGGTCCCGGCTCAGTGCCGAAAGAGCATTTGCCGAGTGAACTCGTCAAGGTGACGAACCGTCTGCAGCGCCGATTGCAGCCGTTCGCGCTCGCGCGACGACAGTCGCTTGACCGCCACGGTGTTGGCCGCCGGTAGTCCGCCGTGAATATCCTCGAGCTGCTGCGCAAGAATCAATTCCAGAAACACCGGGTGGGCTTCCAGCAATGCATCGATATCGCTGTCGCTGCCAAGGCCGAGCGCACGAACGCCAAGCAGACGGGCCGGCGTTGCACGCTCCACGACATGATGACGGATCGCCAGCACGCGGGCCGCAGACACGATGCCGAACAGTCCCGCTCGCTTCAGATCGATGCGCCCATGGGTGGTGCGAAAGCCCCCAAAGAGGCCGACGGCACTCTCGACCTGCCCCGACGCCTCGACGAGCAGCTTAGCGAACTCGACCTTGCCCTTCGCGGCATCGAACGCGTGCCGCCATATCGCATCGGCCAGGGCGATCGATCCGTGAACGCCGCGCATGTCGAAGAAGATATCGACCGCGAGCAGATCGGCGGGACGCGATCGACCAATCCAGTCGCCGATCCGGCGATGCCATGTGTCGACCGACCCGCGCCAATCCGCGTTGCTCGCCATGACACCGCCCTTGCAATAGGGCACACCGACTTCGTTGAGGATATCCGCGACATGACGGCCGAGAGCCGCGAACCAATCGTCTTCGGGGCCACCGGGCTCGCCGCGTTCGAAAACCAGCGCGTTGTCCTGATCCATCGCCAGCAGGCTCTCGCCGCGCCCCGCCGAACCCAGCACCGTCATCGCGTAGGCGCATGGGGGTCCGCCGAGCCCCGCCTCGCGCATACGCTGCTCTGCTATCACCGCTGCCTGGCGTGTCATCGCCCCAAGTTCACGCGAGATAATGGCGGCGATGTCGCGTACCGGAACGCTTTCGGCCAGCAAAGATGCGGCGACATGGGGCAGCTTCGCCCAAGCGAGTCCGAGCGCATGGACGTCGTTCGCCTGATCGATCTCGTCGCCGAGCGATACCGCCTCGCCCGCCCGCAGCCGCAGCAGGTCGCGCGCCGAAAGAGCTCCGACCAGATGTCCGGCCTCGTCGGTGACGCCGAGGTGACGAATTTTCAGCCGGTTCATGCGGCCGATCGCGCGGTAGACAAACGCATCCGCCGGGATCACCGCAAGCGGCTTGCTCGCGAATTGATCCAGTCCAAGCTTGAGCGCGCCCTCTCCCGCGACCGCAAGTGCACGCAGAATATCACGCTCGGTGATGATCCCCGCGACGGATGACGCGACCTTGCCCGGATCGCTATCTGGCGGCACGACAAAGAGCGACGAAATCCGGTCGTGTATCAACCGGGTCAGTGCGTCGCCCAGCGTATTGGTAGCGGCAATCGTGAGCGGCGGCTTGCTCATGACATCGCGCACGCGATGGCGGTAGGGATAGGCATCGATCCGCCCCAGCGTTCGTTCGGCCGCGAGGTCGCTGCGGGTGTCGGGCGTGACCCAGCCGGCACGGTGCTGCTTGTCCATGACCTCCGTCAGCGCGCGGCAAGCCTGCCAGGCCTCGGCGAAGGTGCGGATGCCGCCCTCACGCAATTTCGGAATCAGCGCTTCGAAAATCCGCGCCGTAGTAAGCGCATCGCCCAGCGCGGAATGCCGGTCAGTGACAGCGACGCCGAGCCATTGCGACAGTTGCTCGAGCGAATAGCCTCCGAGCCGCGGTTCGGCCACCTGCGCGAGATGCTGGGTGTCGAGCGCCCGAGGCCTCTGCCAGCGCAGGCCCGCCCGTTCGCACTCGCGTTGCAATATGGCGAGGTCAAATCCGACGGTATGGCCGATAACAACAGACGAGCCCACAAAGTCCAGAAACTCCGGCCAGACTTGCCCGAACGACGGAGCGTTTTCGACTTTAGCGGCGTCTATGCCGTGGATCGCCGTAGAACTGGCGGGGATCGCCTCGCCTGGATTAATGAGACGCCGGAACGATTGCGTGGGCTCGATACGGCCGCTCACGATCCTGCAGGCCGCGATCTCAAGGAGACGGGCCTTCCGCGGATCGAGACCTGTTGTCTCCGTGTCGATAACGACTGCGTCGAGAGAGATGAGTGGCGTCGCGTTGGTGACGGCAGCCATAACGGCTCTCCGGGGCGGAAGCTCAACTGCCGCCCAGTTGCCTGACCATCGCCGCTCCGTCCATGCGATTGATCAACTCGTCCTGCACCTTGACGAGTTGCAACTGCATGAAGCCGCGGGCCGTTGGAGCATCCGCCGTCAGGAACGGCTTGTCGAACGGCATCATCGCGAAATAGCGCTCTGCGAAAGGCACCGGAATGTCGATGATCCGCTTCGGCGGGTGCGTGGACAGCCGCTCGAGATGCAGGGCGAGATCGGCGCGGCCCGCAGCCCATTCCTCATCCGTCAACTCGGCCGGCCTCGGATAGCGGTCGTAAACGCCCAGCACGAGCATGATCAGTGGATCGAGCTCGCGGCGGCGATCACCCTCGGCATGCTCCGCCAACACCGACTCCACGGTCTCTCCAACCATTGCCAGTCCAAGCGGGAATGCGCGCCAACGCGATCGATTGAGAGCCTTCTGAAATCCCTCGTCGGCCAGCATCACTTTCGAAAAGTGTCCGGTGCGCGCGCGCGTGTAATCATAAATCCCCTTCTGCACCAGGAATGCGGACTGTTCGTCAATGAAGTCCGCAAGCTGCGCAGGGGAGACGATTGCCGGTTTGCGGCGCAACAAAAAATCCAGAAGCCCCATTTCTCCCACCTCCGCGCCATTCCGGTCGTTGTTGCCGTCATCGCACCGCCGCAGCCATCTCGCAATTGCGAGACAGCACGTTCGACGAAAGACTAGCAAGTTCAGAGGGTAAAAGCCCCAATTTGGCCGAAAGTCTTATAAGGCCCATCCCTCCGTCGATGTTAATTTTTCGTATCGTTCTGCAAGCGCGACGGAAAGATCGCGTGTGGACAGCGGCAGGTTGGGGAGGGGCCGCAGATAACCGGGACGACCGGCTCTCCCCGCACAGACATCGCCGGATGCGCGCGCATTCGGTTCAAGAGGGAGGGCATCGAACTCATGGCTCAACAAACACCACCCCCTGGCACGTCCGCCAATGACGAAGCGCATTGGAAGAAGACGACCAACCTGATGTGGATCCATCTCGGAATCTGGTTCTTCTTCGGTTTCGTCATTCACATGTTTGCGCCGCAGTTGAACAAGATCGTCATCGCAGGTTTTCCGCTCGGCTTCTACATGGCCGCCCAAGGTTCGCTGATCGCGTTCGTGGTCCAGCTTTTCGTGTTCGCACGGCAGCAGGACAACATCGACCGTGAATTCGGCGTCGCTGAAGACGACTGAGGGAGAGAACAAAAATGGCTACTCCTGCTCAATCATCCGGCGCCGACGACTTCATCAAAAATCTCGGCAAGATTTACGGTCTGTACGCAGGCGGCTTCCTCGCCTTCGTGGTCTTCCTTGCGATCCTCGAACAGGTCGGCGTACCGAACAAGATCCTCGGCTATCTGTTCGTGTTCTTCACCATCGCGGTCTACGCCATCATCGGCGTGCTCTCGCGCACGGCACAGGTCTCGGAATATTACGTCGCCGGCCGGCGCGTTCCGGCTTTCTATAACGGCATGGCCACCGGCGCGGACTGGATGTCGGCTGCGTCGTTCGTCGGCATGGCCGGCACGCTCTTCCTGCTGGGCTATGACGGCCTGGCTTGGGTGCTCGGCTGGACCGGCGGCTACGTGCTCGTTTCGGTGCTGGTCGGCCCGTATCTGCGCAAGTTCGGCGCCTATACCGTGCCAGACTTCATGTCGTTCCGCTTCGGCGGCAACTTCGCCCGCTTCCTGGCGGTGATCGTGCTGGTGGCCTGCTCCTTCACCTACGTGACGGCGCAGATCTTCGGCACCGGCATCATCGCCTCACGCTTCCTCGGGATGCAATTCGAGGTCGCTGTGTTCGTGGGCCTGGTCGGCATTCTGCTGTGCTCGATGCTGGGCGGCATGCGCGCGGTGACCTGGACGCAGATCGCCCAGTACATCGTCCTGATCGTCGCCTATCTGACCCCGATCATCATCCTGTCCACCAAGAAGTACGGCATTCCGATCCCGGAACTGACCTACGGACAGGCGATCGCGGATATCACGGCGCGTGAAGGTCAGATGCTGAAGGACGGACTGGCGACCGCGGCCAACCTGAAGCCGCATATCCAGCCGTGGCTGAACTACACGCCTCTGAATTTCTTCGCCATCATCCTGTGCATGATGGTGGGCACTGCGTCTCTGCCGCACATCCTGATGCGTTACTTCACCACCCCGTCGGTCCGAGAGGCCCGTCAGTCGGTGGCGTGGTCGCTGTTCTTCATCTTCCTCCTGTACTTCTCGGCGCCGGCCTATGCGGCGTTCTCGAAGCTCGAGGTTTACACCAACATCATCGGCCGCAACGTGGCCGACATACGGCCCTGGATGTTCACGTGGGGCGAACTCGGCCTGATCCAGGTTTGCGGCAAGAATGCCGCAAGTCTTCAGGCCGTGATCGATGCCTGCAAAGCGGCCGGCACCAGCGTCGTTCGCCTGCAGGACTTCGTGATCAATACCGACGTGATCGTGCTGTCGACCCCGGAAATCGCGGGTCTGCCGTACGTGATCTCGGGTCTGGTCGCAGCCGGCGGTCTTGCCGCCGCGCTCTCGACCGCGGACGGCCTGCTGCTCGCTATCGCCAACGCTCTGTCGCACGACATCTATTACAAGATGATCGATCCGAACGCGCCGACAGTGAAGCGGCTGACGGTTGCCCGCATCCTGCTGGTCGTTGTGGCTGTCGCGGCTGCAGCAACCGCATCCACAAGACCGGCTGACATCCTGGCGATGGTCGGCTGGGCCTTCTCGCTGGCCATGGCCGGTAACTTCCCGGCCCTCGTAATGGGTGTCTGGTGGAAACGGGCCACGACCGCGGGCGCGATTGCCGGCATCATCGGCGGCTTCGGCATCGCGATCTTCTACCTCGTCGTGACCCGCTACTTCCCGGGATATGGCGTGGCGTATTTCGGAATGTCCTCCCTGACCAATCCGGCCGGCGCTCCGCTGATCGCGGATTTGGCCAAGGCGATGGCAGCTCCGAATGCGATGGACTCCTGGGTCGCGGCCAGCCATCCGCTCGCATCGAAGGTCGGCTGGTTCGGCCTCACGAATATCGCCGCGGGACTGATCGGCATGCCGGTCGGCTTCGCGCTGATCTATGTCGTGAGCCTCATGACCAAGGCCCCGTCGTTGCAGATGCAGGCCTATATCGACGAGATCCGCAAGCCGCGAGGCCGCACGGTTCTTCAGGAAAAGGACTGAGCCTTTTCAAACGAGCCTCTTCAAGAAGGCGTCAAACAAGGCGGGGCCCGGATTTCCGGGCCCCGTTCTTTTTGCAAGACCTGCGCAAGGCTTTGCGTTAAATCCTGCGGACCGTAGGAGCAACGTCGCGTGCAGCAATCGTTCTGGAGCCTCTGGTATTTCAACCTGCCGAACTTCGTTCTGGCGGTTGTGATGTACACCATGCTCGGCCGCGCCGTACTCGGCCTCTTTGTCGATGCCGATTCCAAGAACTACATCTGGCGCGGGTTCTGCTCGATCACCGATCCGGTATTGAAACTCATCGCTCCGATCACGCCAAAAGCTACGGCACCTGTCGTCCTTTGGCTGTTTGGATTCGTCTGGATGTTCTGGCTACGCGTGCTGCTGTTTGTCGTGTTCTTCGCCACCGGAATGCTGAAAGTGGGTGGCGCATGAACGAGCGCAATTTCTATTATATCGGCATCGCGTTCTTCGGGATGATCAACGGAATTTTCAATCCGCTGTTCTTCTTTGTGTTCCAGATATCCGCGTTCCTGATGGCAGAGCCGCTGTTCGGCTCAACCGCCGCCATCGCATATTTTTCATCTCTGATGCTGTCGACCGGGACGGTCATTCTGGGTGGCATCCCGGCTGCGATCTACGAGCGCTATGTCCGCGCGCAGGACGATTCGACCGTGGTGTCGCTGTGGATCTGGCTCGCCGGCACGGCGATCCTCGCCATTCCGGCGATCGGGAATTTTCTTAAAATCGGGCTATAGCCGCGATAAACGAGGTCCCGGCATCGGAGAGCGCGGACGCGCTGACGTTTTCCCGCCGTTTTCCGGAACCAGTCTGCTGGGAACGGCGTTTCGGGTCTGGCTGAGAGCGGCATGACCTTTGCTTTCACCGCTAAACTGGGGAGCAGTTTTAAGGGGCAGGTGTCCATCTTCAAGGAAGACCATCATGGATCAATTCGAGCGCTTTGCATCGTTCATGATCACGCGTGATGCCAGCGTATCGGCCTTCGCAGCAGCAATCCTGATGTTAGCCTACAGCTCCACCCCGGCGCTTGCTCTCGTCCTCGGCGCGTCAGTTGCCATGTTCTTCCTAGCGGTGATGCTGTTTCGCGCACTCTTCCTCACTGAAGATCGGGTCACCAATACCGAGCCCTGGCAAGTACTGGAGCCAGACCAGCGACCGGTCAGTTATGCCGCGCGGGCAATCGCATGTACGCAACTGGAAAACATGCTGCTGGGGGCCGCAAAGAAAGCGGCAGGCATTGCCTCCGTCATGTTTGCACTCGGCCTTTTGATCTCATGGGCGTAGCCGCCTCTCATCGGACACCGGTTCGTGACCTGCCCCGATCGTGAAAACTTGATACCTTTGCGCTGACTTCAAGAGGCGACAATGGAGCACATGCGCCGCATCGCGTACGAAACGGTTCTGCGGGCCTGTGGCTTCGCTTCCCTTGGTATTTTCTGCGTCATGACGGGGATGTCCTTCAATCCCAAGATGGCGTTTCAGACCGGCGGCTTTCTCACAACGATCATGGCCTTCGTGCTGATACTGAAGGCGCGGGAAGCATTGACCAAGGACTATCGCCGGACCGAAATGTGGCTCTACATCGACAAGGACTTCCGACCTCCGGAAGCCTATGCGCAATGGGCGAGTGCTACGGTCCTGCGCGACACCTATCTGACCTTCGCGATGTGGACCTCGCTGATCTCAGTCACGATGTGGGTCCTGGCGCTTGTCTTTTCCCTGATGGGGGCGAGTTCGACCTTGGCCTTTGAAGAGGCCCCGCCGCCGCGTGCGGTCCAGAATCCGAAGCCGGCACAGAGCGATGTCCTGGATACCGTGACGCTTGCCCCGGACCAACGGCGGCCGCCCCCATCGATCCGCTATCAGGTTTTCGAGTAAGGATCCGGGCCACAGGAGCGATGCGCCTTCCCTAATAGACAATGGTGCTTCGTAATCCGAGCAAGGCTCCGCTGCGGACCTGCCAGCCGGATCCTGAAGCGGCCGGAACATTGCCTCCCGGGTTGAAGACGTACTGAAAGAGCGGCTGAACCACCCAGCCCGGTCTGATCTGAGCTTGGTAACTGACCTCCAGCAACATCTCATAGTTCCTGACCGGCTGCAGCGCGCCGAACGCTATTGCGTCCGTGTCCAAGGCGCGGGCGCTTTCGGATATTCCTGCAAAGATCAGACTTGCGCCGAATTTGTCGTCCGGCCGGCCGGGAATCATGCCCGCAACAACGACGCCGGTGTCGAAAAACAGATCGACGAGATTTCGATCCGATTGTGTGCCGCCGACACGGCCGAATACGCTCACTCCGCTATCGGGGCCGCCGCCGGTCGGTCGATAAATCTGCTGATCAAAAATGCCGTAGATTCCGTTCGTCTGACTAAACCGCCGCGCAGTACCGCTGCTCGAGGGAGCAGCGAGAGACAAACCTAGATCGTCAAAACGCTGATCGTCGAACTCGCCGAAATGATACCATCCGCCAAGACGCAGAATGCTTGCCAAGCCGGACGCTTTCTTGTCCTGATTGAAGCGGAATTGCAGTTCGGCCATCACAAGTGGCGGATCGTTGACCCTGAAATTGGTTCCGTGCCGATTGACCGTCGCCTGATTTCCCGGATCCCCGTTGAATATACCGACCAACAACGACCAGTGTTCGTCCGGATTGAACTTCAGCCGAACCCCCGGGGTCGACAGCGGGTAGGCCGGCCCCCCGCTCGGTAGATTCGCGCCAAGGATTGTCGGCCAGTCGTTACTGACGAACATGCGAGCATAGTCGCTGATAAAGAACTCGGCATCGGCCGCCAATTGGCCGATCCGCACGCTGATCTTGTCCCCCAGCAGTTTCTGCTCGAGCCAAATCTCGGACAAGCGCGTCGACGATACCGCTTCAATGTTGCTGACGGTAATCAGACTTTCGAAATGGTCGTCCCGTAGCCCGCGGGTGCGATGAATCTGGAAGCCGTTGGCAAAAAGGTTGAGTCCCTTCCAACCGCTCAGCTTGTCGAAATCGATATTCAGAAGGCCCTCGAGTTTGCCTTCATAGATGCTGCCGCGTCGCACGCCCCCGGACACGTTGCCGAGCACCTCCCCCGTGTAGACGAAGCTGTAGGAGATGCCGTTATGGCCAAGCTGCTTTCGCATGCCAGATGGATCGCCGTCGGCAGGTAAGCTGGTTGCAATGGATGGGGCTACAATTCCTCCAGCGGGAGCATCCTCGGCGACTGCCGACGAGACGCATATGACGCCAGCGGCCCCGGCCAGGAGGCAGCCCGCAGTCCAGACACGCCATTTTTGCAAATGCGAGTTACTTGCATATTTGGCCAACAATACACCCTTCCGGAAGCGCTCAATTGCGAATGATTTGCAACTAAGCTTGACACAAGCGACGAGCGGACGCAAATAGTTTGCAACTAATTCGCAACTGCATATATCTGGTTTTCGAATTCGAAGTGCGACCTGATGGGGATGCTTGGATAGATGAAGAACGCAATCTTCGAGCGCGTGATCGCTGCCTTAATGATCGTCGGTATCACAGCCGGCATCGCTCAGGCACAGACACCGCCGAGCAAGCCGTTCCGGGTGGTGACCACGTTCACCGTGATCCAGGACATCGCGCAGAACGTCGCCGGCGACAAAGCCATCGTGGAATCCATCACCAAACCTGGCGCCGAAATCCACGATTATCAGCCGACCCCGCTCGACATCGTCAAAGCGCAAGCTGCTGATCTTGTGCTGTGGAACGGCCTTAATCTGGAACGCTGGTTCGAGCGCTTTTTCGACAACGTCAAAGAGGTCCCGGGCGTGGTCGTCACCGAAGGCGTCACGCCTGTTGGCATCACCGAGGGCCCCTATTCCGGCAAACCAAATCCGCACGCCTGGATGTCACCTTCCAACGCGCTGATCTATGTCGAGAACATCCGCAAAGCGCTGGTCAAGTTCGATCCGAAGAACGCAGATGCCTATAACAAGAACGCCGCCGATTATTCGGCGAAGATCAAGGCGCTCGACGAGCCGATGCGCAAGCGCCTCGCCGCGATCCCGGACAATCAGCGCTGGCTCGTAACCAGCGAGGGCGCCTTCAGTTATCTCACCCGCGATTACGGTTTGAAGGAAGCCTATCTGTGGCCGATCAATGCCGACGAGCAAGGCACGCCGAAGCAGGTGCGCAAGGTCATCGATCTCGTGCGCAAGAACAAGATTCCCGTAGTGTTCAGCGAGAGCACGATCTCCGACCGCGCGGCCAAGCAGGTCGCGCGCGAGGCCGGCGCGAAATATGGCGGCGTGCTGTATGTCGATTCACTCAGCGCGGCCAACGGACCGGTGCCCTCCTATCTCGATCTCCTCAAGGTGACTGTGGAGACGATCGCCAAGGGCTTCGGGACGTGACAGGTCACCGGGTATGACCGCCCCCGCGAACCGCCTTATCCGGCCAACCGACACCTCGCTCGGCGCGAGCATTGCCGTACGCAACCTCAGCGTAACCTATCCGAACGGCTTCACCGCCGTGCGTGACGCGAACTTCGCGCTCGACCCGGGTACGATTTGTGCGCTTGTCGGCATCAACGGCAGCGGCAAATCCACGATCTTCAAGGCGATCATGGGCTTCGTGCGTCCGTCCACAGGAGAGGTACGGCTGTGCGGCCTGCCGGTTGACGAGGCGATCAAGAAAAACATTGTCGCCTATGTCCCTCAAAGCGAGGACGTGGACTGGAATTTTCCGGTGCTGGTCGAGACCGTAGTGATGATGGGCCGCTATGGCCACATGAATTTCCTGCGCATGCCCTCTCGCGCCGACCGTTACAAGGTCGACGAGGCGCTCGAGCGAGTTGGCATGAGCGCTTATCGCCACCGCCAGATCGGCGAATTGTCCGGCGGCCAGAAGAAGCGTGTCTTCCTCGCCCGTTCGCTGGCCCAAGAGGGCAGGATCATCCTGCTCGACGAACCTTTTACCGGCGTCGACGTGAAGACAGAGACTGCGATCATCGGCCTTTTGCGAGAATTGCGCGATTCAGGCCATCTGATCCTCGTATCCACCCATAATCTCGGAAGCGTTCCAGACTTCTGCGACCAGGTAGTGCTGATCAACCGCACCGTGCTCGCGGCGGGACCTACCGCCGAAGTCTTCACGCAGAAGAATCTCGAACGTGCGTTTGGCGGCGTGCTGCGCAATTTCCAGCTCGGCGGCCGCGATCTGCATGACGACGACGACGCGCGCAGCGTCACCGTGCTGACCGACGACGAACGTCCGCTCGTCTTCTATGGCGACCAGCCCGAACGCGTCCCAGACTCCGGTAACAAAGATCAGGGCGGCATATGAGCGCCTTGCTCTCCGAACTGCTGGTTCCGTTCAACTACAGCTACATGCTGAAGGCGATGTGGGTGAGTGCCCTGGTCGGCGGCGTCTGTGCTTTCCTGTCAGCCTACCTGATGCTGAAGGGCTGGTCGCTGATGGGCGATGCACTCGCGCATTCGATCGTGCCGGGCGTCGCTGCGGCATACATTATCGGGGCGCCGTTCGCGGTGGGGGCGTTTTTTGCAGGCATCATTGCCTCGCTTGGGATGCAGTTCGTCAAGCAGAATTCGCGGCTGCGTGAGGATGCGGTGATCGGCCTCGTCTTTACTGCTCTGTTCGCGCTCGGCCTTCTGATGGCCTCGATCTGGCCGACGTCGGTCAGCATCCAGACCATCGTGCTCGGCAACATCCTCGCCATCGCCGACGAAGACGTCGCCCAGGTCGCGATCATCGCCGCCGTTTCACTCGCTGTTCTGGCGCTGATCTGGAAAGATCTGATGGTCACCTTCTTCGACGAGAACCATGCGCGCTCGATCGGCATCAACACCCGCTTCCTGAAGATCGTGTTCTTTACATTGCTCTCGGCTTGCACGGTCGCTGCTCTGCAAACGGTCGGCGCCTGTCTGGTGATTGCTATGGTCGTGACGCCCGGCGCGACCGCCTATCTGCAGACCGACCGTTTCGGCCGGCTGATCCTGATCTCGATCGCACTCGGCGTGAGCACCAGCTTTCTCGGCGCCTATATCAGCTATTTCCTCGACGGCGCGACCGGCGGCGTGATCGTGACGCTTCAAACGCTGCTGTTCCTCGGAGCCTTCATCTTTGCGCCCAAGCACGGGATCATCGCGGCGCGGCGCCGGCGTCTCGCAGGCGCGGAGCTTACCGCATGACCGCGCTTTACGATATTGTCGCGCTCCCGCTGTCCTATCCGTTCATGCAGCGCGCACTGATCGTATCGCTGCTGGTCGCAGCGGTCTGCGCCGTCCTTTCCTGCTATCTCGTGCTGAAGGGCTGGTCGCTGATGGGCGACGCCATCTCGCACGCCGTGCTTCCCGGCATCGTGCTGGCCCATGTCCTGAGCGTGCCGCTGGCGATCGGAGCCTTCTTTGCCGGACTGACCTGCGCTGTCATGACGGGTTATCTGAAGGAGAACAGTCGCATCAAGGAAGATACGGTCATGGGGATCGTGTTTTCCGGCATGTTCGGATTCGGTCTCGTGCTGTTCACCAAGGTCGAAACCGAGCAGCATCTCAACCATATCCTGTTCGGCAATGTCCTCGGCGTCACATCGCGCGACCTGATCGAGACGGCAATCGTGGCCGGCGGCACGCTCCTGATCGTGCTCGTCAAGCGGCGCGACCTGCTGCTATATTGCTTCGACCCCAACCACGCCCGCACCATCGGTTTGCCGGTCCGCGTCCTGCATTACGGGCTGCTGGTGCTGCTGGCGCTGACGATCGTGGCGTCTCTGAAGGCCGTCGGCATCATTCTCGTGATCGCGATGCTGATCGGACCCGGAGCGACCGCCTATCTGCTGACCGACTCGTTCGAGCGCATGCTTGGAATCGCGACTGTGGTGGCGCTGGTTTCGGCCTTCATCGGCACCATCGTCAGTTTCCACATCGACGGCGCGACAGGAGCCTGCATCGTCCTCACTCAGGCGCTGATCTTTACTGCGGCGTTCCTGTTCGCACCGAAGGGCGGAGTCCTGCGGCGCCGCACGGCCTCTTTGCCCTCCCCTTGAGGGACAGGGTCAGCACCCAGCATCGTTATCGCTATCGCGACCGTAGAACTTTGTGCCAATCTCGATCGGTTCGCGGCCCTGGCTGCGCCTGTGCAGGTTGGTATCCCGCAGCGAATAAACGCAGCCGCAATATTCCTGCTGGTAGAATTCCTCGCGCTTCGAAATCTCGATCATGCGGGCGGCACCGCCGCCCTTGCGCCAGTTGAAATCCCAGTAGCTCAATCCGTCGTAGCGGCCCGCCGCACGTTGCCCGCAATCGTTGATCTGCGCCATGTTCTTCCAGCGCGAGATTCCGAGCGATGAGGTCATCACCGGGAAGCCATGCTCGTGCGCATAAAGCGCCGTGCGCTCGAACCGCATGTCGAAGCACATCGTGCAACGGATGCCCCGCTCCGGCTCCCATTCCATGCCCTTGGCGCGCGCGAACCAGTTGTCCTTATCGTAATCCGCATCCACGAACGGCACATTGTGCTGTTCGGCGAAACGCACATTCTCATCCTTGCGCAGCAGATATTCGCGCTCGGGGTGGATGTTCGGATTGTAGAAGAAGATCGTGTAGTCGATGCCGGAGGCCAGCATCGCCTCCATCACCTCGCCGGAACAGGGCGCGCAGCAGGAATGCAGGAGCACTTTCTTGTGCCCGCCCGGAGGGGTCAGAGGTTTGCGGTCGTAGGTCTGCGTCATGGCCGGCCTTTTAGCCGATGAGCCGGCGGCGCGCCACCGGCCTTCGCGGCTTCGTGACCGGCCAGAGCTTTTGGTGCGACGGTGGAACCGCGACCTAAACCCCTTCGGCCGCGGGCAACGGCGGCCTGCCGCGGATCATGTCGGCCGCCTTCTCGGCGATCATGATGACCGGCGCATTGGTGTTCCCGCCGATCATCCGCGGGATAATCGACGCATCGACAACGCGCAGCCCCTCAACACCACGGACCCGCAGTTGCGCATCCACGACGTCTGTCTCGTCCTTGCCCATGGCGCAGGTGCCGACCGGATGGAAGCAGGTCTGGGACGACGCGCGGATGTAGTCCTTCAGCGCATCGTCGCTCTGCACCTGCGGACCGGGCCGGATCTCCGCGCCCCGAGCGCGATCCCAGCCCGGCGCTTCGAGAACCCGCCGCGCGAGCCGCACCCCCCGCACCATGTCGTCGAGATCGTCGGGCTCGCTGTAGAAGGACGGGTCGATCACCGGAGCGAGGTCCGGATCAGGTCCCGCGAGTTGCACCGTGCCGCTGCTCTTCGGCCGCAGCAGAATCGTGATCAATCCGTAGCCGTGGCCAATACCCATGCGGCCGTCCGGGGTGCGTTCGGCGGGCATCAGGATGAACTGGATATCCGGACGGTCGAGACCCGGCTTCGAGCGCACGAAGCCGCCGGCATGCAGCGCCGTGTTGGCGAAAATGCCGCGCCTGAACAGAGCATAATCGACAACGCTCTTCGCCAGCCACGGCAAGGTGCGCCACGAGATGCCATAGGGGATCGTCGTCGGCGTGGAATATTGCACCGGCGACGAGATGTGGTCCTGCAGGTTGCGACCGACCTGCGGCGCATGATGCACCGTCTCGATGCCGTGCCGTTGCAAGGCCGCGCCATCGCCAATGCCGGAACGCTGCAGGATCGCGGGCGACGCGAACGCACCGGCGGAGATAACGACTTCGCGACGCGCTTCGATCCGCCGTCGCTCTCCTGCCTGCACGATATCGACGCCGGCTGCGCGCCGTCCCTCGAACACGACGCGCGACGCCAGCGCATCGCTGACAATGGTGAGGTTGTCGCGCTTCTTCGCATCGCGCAGGAACGCGGTCGCGGTTGACTCGCGACGGCCGCCGCGCACCGTGACCTGCCTCTTGCCGAAACCTTCCTGCTCGCGACCGTTGAAGTCTTCCGTCAGCGGAAATTGCAGGGAGCTGGCCGCTTCCAGCATCATGTCGGTCAGCGGATTGTAGCTTTCGCAGTCGGACACATTCAGCGGTCCGCCGACGCCGTGATAGGGCGATTCAGTGAACTGCTCGTTGTTCTCCGACTTGCGGAAATAGGGCAGCACCTCCGCATAGGACCAGCCCGGGTTTCCCCATGCCGCCCAGTCGTCATAGTCGGAGCGGTGGCCCCGGATATAGATCGTGCCGTTGATCGAGCTTGAGCCGCCCAGCACGCGGCCGCGCGGCAGAAAAACCTTGCGGCCGTTGAGATGCTGCTGCGGCGCCGACCAATAGCACCAGTTCAGCCGCGGGTGCTTGATCAGCCAGGTCACGCCGAGCGGGATATGAATCAGCGGATGGCGATCGGCGGGACCCGCTTCGATCAAGCAAACCCGCACCGCCGGATCTTCGCTCAACCGTGCGGCCAGAACGCAGCCCGCTGAGCCAGCACCCACGATGATGTAGTCGAATGCGGCGCCGCGATGCGATGCGTGGCGCGAAACCTGGGCGGCGGACATTTATCCTCCCGCGGCATGGCTGCCGCTCTGCTGGCGTTGTTGACAGCACGCCATTTCGATTAGCAGAATGGCATTCCAAAATCGGACTGGCAACGGTCCGGGTTCGCGCGGCAAGCTGCCTTGCGAAAACAACAATGGTCGGAGGAACAACGATGGCGCCCGCTACGCCGAAGCTCGAATTCGTTTTCAGAATCAAGATGCAGCTCGGCATCCGGCAGAAGTTCGGTCCGCTGCCGCAAGGCAGCATCCGCGGCTTCGTTTCGGCCGCCGGCGGTACGGTCGAAGGCCCGCGACTGAACGGGCGCGTGGTACCCAACAGCGGCGCGGACTGGGCGCTCTATCGCGACGATCACACGGTCGGCTTCGACGCACGCTACATGCTGGAGGCCGACGATGGCACGCCGATCTACATGATGAATCGCGGCTACCGGCACGCCCCGCCTGAAGTCGCGGCCCGACAAGAGGCGCTCGAGCCGGTGGAGCCATGGGAATATTACATGCGGATCGCGCCCACCTTCGAGACGCCGATCGGAAAGCATGACTGGCTGACGCGCACCATCATCGTCGGCTCGGCGGAGCGGCGCACGGACCACTCCGTCTTTGATTATTACGCGGTGTTGTAAATCGCAGCTGACTTCCTCGATTAATGCCCGGACTTCAGCCGGGCATTAATCGTTCCGTCCGAAGGCGTGGCGGCCGGCAGATGCCCGGCCATGACACCGATCAGATCGCGCAAGGACCTGAGAACATGTCGCGCATATCCGCGACGCTCTCGATTGCTGCGAGGGCATCCGCGATCTGCCTGGCCGCCGCAGCATCGATAGGCCGCCGCGCTACCGCCAGACAATCCGCGAACTTGCGCCGCATCGCCTCCTCGCTCATCGGATTGCGCGGATGACCGAGCGGATCGATGACCTCGCGGGTCATGCTGGTGCCATCGGTCAGCACAAGAGTCAGTTCACCACGCGTCGACTGATCCTGCGTCCATGACGGTTCGACCGCATGATGCACCTTGTCGGCGAGTGCATGCAGCCTGGGATCGGAAAGCCGTTCCTGCGAAAAATCGCTTAACGTCACGTCGCCGCGGGCGAGCGCGACTGCGAGCGTGTAGGGAACGGAAAATTTCGCATGGATCGCGGTCGCCGGGCGGCGCTTCTGTTCCGGCGGTTCGCACAACACCGCGAAGAACGGGCTGACCTTGATGTCGATCCGCGCGATGCGCTCCGCGTCAATCGCGTTGGCCTGCATGAGTGAAAGCGCCGCCTCGACGAAAGCATGCGTGCCGCGACAGGACGGCCATGGCTTGAAGCTGACGCTGGCGCCTTCATAGACCGACCCGAGGCCTTCCAACATCCGCGCGGCATCGAATTTTCCTCGCGCAAAGTTCGCGTAAAGTCCGCCAGGCCCCTCGAACGGCCGGTCGAAAGCCTGGAGGCCGCGGCGCGCGAGCAGGGCGGCGGTGACACCGGCTCGCGCGCTGAATCCATCGCGAACCGCGCGCAGGTGCGACGGCGGGTACGCGACCAGCGCGTCGCTGAACACGGCCTGGCAGGACGCCAGCGCGAGGCTCTGCACGATCTCGGACTCGGACAGCTTGAGAAGCCGTGCGGCCGCGGCCGCCGCGCCATAGGCGCTCAGCATCGGGATGAAATAGAAGCCGCGTTTCTCAGCGCTTTCCGTCAATCCCAGCGCTAGCCGGCAGGACAGATCGGCCCCGATTGCAACCGCATCGAGGAAATCGCGCCCGGTGACGCCTCCCGCAAACTCCGCGATCGCAAGCGCCGCAGGAACCACCGCGGCATGCGGATGCACCAGCGTCGCATCGTGCGTGTCTTCGAAATCGATCGCGTGCGCCATCGCGCCGTTGGCGAACGCCGCCATGATCGGTGACGTACGGAAGCCGAACCCGAGCACGCTGCAAGGCCCGCTTTCACCGCTTTCCTTTGCCAGCGCGGCGAACGCTTCACACCCCTCGCCAAGTCCGCTCGCAGCCGTCATCACACCGATCGCATCGACGACGGCGCGCTGCGTGACCCCGCGCGTTTCCGGGGGCACGCTGGCCGCATGGATGTGTCGCGCGAAGATGGCCGAGATTTCCGGTACGGCGGTCATGACGTTTCCTCAGGCACGGCCTTGTTCACACGGCCGCTGCATTTCTTGCGCGCAACGTAGCAAGCGGATATCGTGCCATCCAGTGATATGCCATTCCGATAAACGAAACGAAGGCATGATGGGAGGAAGGCTTACACAGGGACTGCGCCGCGCGGCGCAGGTCAAACCTGACGGCATCGCCGTGATCGACGGCGCGCATCGCTATTCGTGGAGCGAAGTCCTTGCGCGCGTCGCGCGCGTCGCCGGTGTGTTGCGCAGCGGCGGACTATCGCAGGGCGGGCGCATCGCGATCCTTGCACTCAACAGCCATCGCTATTTCGAGATTTACTACGCGATCCCCTGGGCGGGCGGCACGATCGTGCCGCTCAACACGCGGCTCGCCTTGCCGGAACTGCAATACATCCTCGAGGATTCCGGGACCGAGATCCTGATCGTTGACGACAATTTCGTCGACATGGCGCGCGCGATCCGCGATCGCGTTCCGGGCTTGCGGATGCTGCTTCACGCGGCCGATACGCCGGCGCCCGATGGCTTTGCCGATTACGAGGCGCTGATCGCCGCCACCGACCCGGTCGAAGACGCGGATCGTCACGGCAGCGACCTCGCCGGCATCTGCTACACCGGCGGCAGCACCGGCAAGGCGAAGGGCGTGATGCTCAGTCACGACAATTTCGTGACCAACGCCGTCAACGGCTGCTACATGATCGGCTACGATCCGACCAGCGTTTACCTGCATGCCGCGCCGATGTGCTACCTCACCGACGGCATGTCGACCTTGTCGATCACCATGGCGGCGGGCACGCATGTCTTCATCCCGCGCTTCGAGGTCGAGACGTGCCTCAACGCGATGACCGAGCACCGCGTGACCAATATCGCGCTGGTGCCGACCATGATCTCGATGATCGTGAATTCGCCCGGCATCGAAAAGCGCGACCTTTCCTGCTTGCGCCAATTCATGTTCGGCTCCTCGCCGATCACCGAAGGTACGCTGAAGCGCGCGGTCGAACTCTGGCCGAACATGCGCTTCCTTCACGGCTGGGGTATGACCGAGTTGTCCCCGATCGGCAGCATGATCCCGCACCATCTGCGCGATCCGAAAGTCGCCGGCGACCGCCTGAAATCCTGCGGCGTCGCGCCTCCCAATGTGGAGGTCATCATCGCCGATGACGACGGACGCGAAGTCCCGCGCGGCACGATCGGCGAAATCCTGGTGCGCGGCCCAATCGTGATGCAGGGATACTGGAACAAGCCGGAGGAAACCGCGAAGGCGCTGCGCGGCGGCTGGCTTCACACCGGCGACGCCGCGGTCATGGACGACGAAGGCCTGATCTACATCGTCGACCGGCTCAAGGACATGATCATCTCGGGCGGCGAGAATGTGTATTCGACCGAGGTCGAGAATGCGATCTCGGTGATGCCCGAGGTTGCCGAAGTCTCGGTGATCGGCATTCCCGATCCGAAATGGGGCGAAGCCGTCCACGCCATCGTGGTGCCGCGCAACGGCGCGACGCTGACGCCGGACGCGGTTCAGGCGCATTGCCGCACGCTGATCGCCGGCTACAAATGCCCGCGCAGCGTCGAGCTACGCAATGAGCCGCTCCCCGTCTCCGCTGCCGGCAAAATCCAGAAGAACGTGCTGCGCGAGCCCTACTGGCGCGACAAGGAGCGGAAAGTGAACTGACCCGCGCACAACGAGCCAAACATCGGGCGCGGCAAGAGCATGAAAAGGGAGGAAGATGATGGCCAACGACACACCGATCGCTCCGCCGGCCCGCGTCGGCTTTTTCGGTATGGGCGCCATGGGTTGCGGCATGGCTGTCAATCTGGTGAAGGCGGGCTTTACGGTCTCGGCCTACGATCCTTCCCCCGAAGCTCGAAAAATATATGAAAGCCGCAGCGGCGCAAAAGCGGTCGCGAGCGCACGCGAGGCCTGCGAAAATCAGGACGCGATCGTCACCATGCTCGGCGACGGCAAGATCATGCGCGCCGCTTTGTTCGGTGGCGATGCACCGATCACATCAGCGAAGAAGGGCACGCTGGTGATCGACTGCTCCTCATCCTCCCCGCCGGATACGCTGGCGCTCGGCAAGGACCTTGCGCAGCTCGGCCTCGGCCTGATCGATTCACCGGTCTCCGGCGCGCAAAAAGGCGCCGATGACGGCACACTGACGCTGATGGTCGGTGGCGACGCCGATCTCGTGAAGCGTGCGGACCCTGTCTTGAAAGCGATGGGAAAGGCCATCTTCCATACCGGCCCGCTCGGCGCGGGCCATGCGATGAAGACCATCAACAATTACATCGCCGCCCTCAATCTCGTTTCGGCCCTTCAGGGCCTGCTGGTCGGAAAAAAATACGGTCTTGATCCCGAGCAGATGGTCGACATCATCAACGCATCCTACGGGCGCAATGCCGCAACCGAATTCGTGGTGAAGCAGCAGGTGACGTCGGGAAAGTTCGCCGCCAAT
>VFQN01002937.1_pt1 | contig 25359 bp, 20 predicted proteins | sample 3512371 | NCBI WGS metagenome assembly VFQN01 (sample SAMN10412370, study PRJNA504923) | tailings metagenome | isolation source: Replicate 2 from Balatoc abandoned mine | place: Philippines: Itogon, Benguet | collected 2017-08-28 | reverse complement strand
AGGGCAGCCGCAATCCCGGCATGTCGGGCAAGTTCATCAACTTCAACCGCAACAAGCGGTCGATCGTGCTCGACATCAAGCAGCCGGAGGGGCTGGCTGCGCTGCATCGCCTGATCGAGAAGGCGGACGTGTTCGTGAGCAACGTGCGGCCCGAGGCCCTCACCCGCGCCGGGCTCGATCACGCGAGCCTCGCGAAGAAGAACCCGAAACTGATCCACTGCTCGATCCTGGCCTTCGGCCGCGACGGCCGTTACTACAACCGACCCGCCTACGATCCCATCGTGCAGAGCCTGTCCGGCGTCGCCGGCACCCTGGAACGCGCCACCGGCGAGCCGCGCTTCGTGCCCATGGTGATGAGCGACCACACGACCGGCCTGATCGCCGCCCAGTGCATCGGCTTTGCCCTCTATCGCCGCGAGAAGACCGGCGTCGGCGAGGCGATCGACGTGCCCATGCTCGAGAACATGGCCTCGTTCGTGTCCAGCGAGCATCTCGGCGCCGCGACCTTCGATCCGCCGATCGGACCCAGCGGCGACGGAAGGCTGCTCAGTCCCGACTATCGTCCGCTGCCCACGAAGGACGGCTATATCACCGTCGGACCCAACACCAACCAGCAGGCCTTCGCCTTCTTCGACGCGATTGGCCGGCCGGAACTCAAGACCGATCCGCGCTTCGACAGCGCCTTCGCCCGCACCAACAACGCCGCCGCCTATTTCGAGGTCCGCAAGGAAGGGCTCGCGCAGAAGGCGACGGCGGAATGGCTCGAAATCTTCGACCGGCTCGACGTCCCGGCGGCCCGCTACAACACGATCGACGACCTGCTCACCGATCCCCACCTCGCCGATGTCGGTTTCTTCCAACCCGAGGAGCATCCCAGCGAAGGCCGCATCCGCCGGTCGCGCCGCGCCAACAAGTTCTCGGGCGGCGAACGCGCGGCCGAAACCCATGCTCCGACGCTCGGTGAGCATACGAATGCCATCCTTGCCGAGGCGGGCTACGGCGCCGCGGAGATCGAGGCCCTTCGTTCGTCGGGCGCCGTCCGTTAGGCGAATCGACAGGCCGTCGCCCGCGCCGGGGTGACGGAAAGCACCTCGCCGGCCGGCCGGCCCTCGGCCGCACCGGTCGGGAGCAGCCTCACGAGGCGTTGCTCGCCCGGTAGCAGGTGGAATCCCTCGTCCTCGGCATGATGATACGGGACCTCGATCTGGATACAGGGCGCGAAGCGGCGCGCCCGGATCGCGACCTGCCATCCCTCCCCATCCCGCTGCAATTCTGCCGACAGGCCCGGATCGTGCGCGATCGCCGCGCGACCCTGCGGATAATGCGCGGCCTCCCCGAATCGCTCGCCCGTTCCGGCATCGTCGAGGGTGACGATTGCGACCTCGAGCGGCGGCGGCCCGAAGCGGTAGGCGTAGGTGATGTCGAAGAACGAGCCGATCAGCTCGGCCGAACTCATCGTCCGTGCGCTTCGCGGCGGCAGGACGAGCTCGCATTCCCGCCGCATCACGACCACGTCGCCGCCCTGCAGGCAGAGCAACGACATCCTGGCCGAGACCGGCGCCGCCGTCTCGTTGAGCAGATGCAAGCCGAGGCCGTTCAGCCCCTCGTCCGTGAGCGCGACCTGCACCGGCCGGAAGGCGCGGCGCAACCCGTGCCAGGCGAGCTTGGGTCTGCCGGCGAAATCCACGACGCCCCAGCCCGGACCCGCGCTGAGGTCCTTCATCATCCAGACCAGCGCGCCGCTGCAGGACGAGGCTGGCCGCCGCCATTCGGCGATCGCGGCCTCCATCAGTTCCGCCGGCAACGCGCGCGACAGCCTGAGATAGTGCGCCTTGTCCTCGGTCTGCAGTTTCGCGGCATCGACGCCGTAGACCAGACCAAGGTAATGGTCGCGGACGCCCACGAAATCCCAGTCGGCGCCGCGGTCGCGGGGCACCGTGTCCGCGGCACCCGCCGGGGTCGCGACGCCGGGCGCGTTTGCGAAGCCCAGGCACTCCGCGGCGAACCGGACACCGGCGCGCCGCGCATCCCCGAGCGGTCGCCGATAGGCGCCGACGCCGTAATAGTGGGACACGCCCCCATCGATCTGGAACGGCAGATTGCCTCCGCCGGGGGACTGCGCGACGAAGACCACATGCGGGCAGCGGACTCTGGCGATCTCCGGGAGGATTTCGTCGAACAGCGCACTGCTCCAGAGCGCCGGCGGCAATCCCAGCATCGCCGCCTGCTGGGCGATCTCGCTGCCGCCACACAAAACCGCGAGAGATGGATGGGACTGGACGCGGGCCAGGAACTGATCCGCCTCCCGCTCGACATTGGCACGAAACGAGGAATCCGCGATCGGGTAGTCCATGTTGGCGAACATGAAGTCGTGCCAGACGAGAAGGCCGAGTTCGTCGCACAAGGCGAAGAAATCGTCGCTCTCGTAGATCATCGTTCCGCCGACGCGGAGCATGTTCATGTGCGCATCGCGGGCCTGACGCAACCACGGCGCGAGCGTCTCGCGGTCGCCCGCCAATGAGACCAGGTCCGCCGTGCTCCAGCAGGCACCGCGGGCAAAGAGCGCCTGCCCGTTCACCTTGAGGGTGAAGCCCCTGCCGTCGGATCCCCGATCGACTTCGATCGACCGGAAGCCGACCCTGCCGAGATCGACCTCGACCTCGCCCACGGTGGCGCGTACCCCGTACAGGAACGGTGTGCCGTGCGTATGGGGCCACCACTTCTCCACGTCCGGTACGCGTACCCGGCCTTCGAGGCGCCCTTCACCAGACCATGCCAGCGGTGCGCTGAGGCCGGCGATTTCCACCCGCGCCCCAGGCCGTGCGCCTTCGCAATCGAGGTCGAGCGCCACGGCGAGCAGCCCGTCGTCGCCATCGAGCGTGGCGCGCACCTCGGCGGCCTCCAGCCGGAGCGAGCCCGCCTTCTCCAGCAGCTCGATCGCGCGCCAAGGTCCGACCGCATGCACCGCCGGCTGCCAGCCTGTCATGTGTCCCAGCAACGTCGTGCGTATCTGGCGCAAGGCATTGTCCGCGACCAGCCCAGTCCGCCAGCGCGCCCTCTTCTTTCGACGCGCGAGCTCGGCGTCGAGCGAGCGGAAGACGATCGCGAGATCGTTGTCGCCGGCGAGCTCGACCTCGACCTCGTGGCATAGAAACATGTTGTCGGAGACGAGGATCGACCGGCCGTTCAGCCATACCTCCGCAACGGTGGCCAGCCCGCCAAACCGCAGGACCCGAAGTCCGCTGCCGCCGAAGCGGGTGCGGTACCAGATGTCCTGGTCATGCAGCGGCAGCGGTCGTTCCAGCGTCCAGTGCCCTGCATTGCGAAGGGCCTGGGCGGCCGTCCCAGGGACCGGGGCCGCGATCCAGTCCAGCGACGTTGGCAAGTCCGCCGGTGCTTGCACCGATCCGGGCACGGTACGGGCGAGTTGCCATTTCATCAGCCGAACCGGGCGCAAAGGGCGGCAAAAATCGAATCGTGGGCCATCTCGAGCGGTCGCAGTTCCACGCCATCGGCGTCGAACTTCCGGCGATGGGCCATGCGCGCCAGCTGGAACTGCACGGTCTTGGCCGCCTCGGCAATGCGCCGGCTCTCGGCCGCGGCGCCGGCCAGCCCATCGACCCCGTTTGCGCCGAGCCATTGCAGGTAGGTGCCGAGCATCTCGAAGTTGGCGCCCAGCTGACGAGGGACGTTGAAGGCATAGAGATGAAAGTACGCCATGTCCCGGTCCGCCAGCCTCTCGATATGGGAGGGCAGCGCCGCGTGCCATGCGTCTATCGGATTGCCGCGCGGGCGCCGCTTCAGGTGACCGCGCAGGAGCGCGAGGGAAGCGTCGAGCAGTTCATGCCCCGCCCGCGTCTCGCCATCGCGCTTCACGAACTCGGCATAGGGAAACAGGACCGTCGGCTGGCGAAACAACCCGTCATAGTCCTCTTCCGCCAGCTCGTGATAGCCCGAACCGTGGAAATATCCCAAGCGACGCCCATGGGGATCGAGCGCGATCACGGCCACGCTCGTCTTCACATGCGCCTTGCGATACGCTGCACCGGCATCGGGCAGCCAGAAGGCATCGACCTCGACCAGCACGGGACGTCCCCGCCGCAGCTGGGCCATCGCCTGGGCTTCGACCGAGTCATAGATGGCGAGTTCCTGCACGGAGAGGCCGAACAGCGCCTGAAGGTCCTCGAGTGGAAACTTGAAGAAGGTGAACTGGTCCCCCTCGAAGTCCTGCAGCACCGTGAAGGAAAGTGCCGCTTCGGCGGGATGCCCGAGCGCCGTCAACAGCTCCACCCACAGGTCGACGTAGCAGTTCGTCTCGGGCCAGACGCGATCCTCACCATGAAGCGCGCTCCGCCTCCACGTCGCGGCGCCGAGCCCGAGGAGATCGACGGCCTCAGAATCCGAGGACACGGCGCACACGTTCCGGCCAGTCCGCGACGACGAAGCCGTGGTGACGAAACAGCGCGAGCGTCAGCCGCTCGACACCGAACCCGACACAGGCCGTGTGAGCCGTGCTGCCGGACTTCGTCTCGATGGACCAGGCCCGGCCGAACAGGTCGCGATGATCGTTGAAACTGACGCAGGCCGTCCGCGGCCCCTCGGCGACGATCGGCACCAGAAGCTCGAACTTGAGGCTTTGCTCGCGCTGGTTGGCCGCGAGGAGCTTGCCGGCCCGGCCGAAGAAAGGGTCGTTCGCGACTTCGATCGAGACAGGCAATCCGAACGATTCGACGAGTGCGCGCGCCCTGTCGAGCCAAAGCGCGCGAAACGAGGAGACCTGCTCCGGCGAGCCGATGCGGACATGCTCGCGTTGCCGGAACATCTGCATGCGCGCCGGATCGATGGAAGGTTCGTGACGGAAGCACCAGGTGTAAACGTCGACCAGCGCCCCGTCGGCGCCGAGACGCCCCCGCGACGCGATCACCGGGTAGACGCCATAGCAGGCGGCCGGCGTCAGGGCGACGCCGGTCGGGCGTTGCGTGTCCGTCCAGTCCTCGCCGTTCGACAGCCGGGCGAGAAGCGCCGCATGATCCTGATCCGAGCCGGCAAAGCTGGCGACGGTGCCGGGCAGAGTCGGGAAGTTCCGGACATAGCCGCTCTTCTCGAGCTGAAGACTGCCGATGCCCGGCGGAAAGCGCATGATTTCGGGCTCGTCCGGGTCGCCGGTCGCGCCGATCACCGCATTCAGGCGCTCCACGACATGTTCGAAAGTCCCGCTCCGGCCGTAAAGTCCATCGACGCCCATGGAAATCAACAGGCCATGGCTCAGCAGCTCGTCCCGGAACGCCTCATAGGCAGCGGTGACATGCTCCTTCATTGCAGGAGCTCGGGGTCGTCCCGCAGCGCCAAGCCCAGGATGGCATTGGTCGCGACAATCCGGTCGTTGTTGACCATCACGACCGCCGAGTGAGCATCGCGCAGATGGCGTCCCATGCTGAAGGGCGAATCGTTGCGATAGCCGGCCAGGCCACAGACCAGCATCGCCGCGCCGATCCCGACCACCGATCGCGAGGAGGCGAGCTTCAGGTTGTTCATGGCGACGGCAAACGAGATTGCCGAGAGCCTGTCTGCCGATCCGATCGCCGCTTCGTATGTGCGCAGGCAGGAAGCGAGGTTGCCCTTCATGGACTGCAGCTCGGCCGCCGCACCGGCCAATCGGCTGCCGCCCGTCGGTGACTCTCCGGGGAGTGTCTTCGCCGTTGCGCGAACGAAGGCCCTGGCTCGGCCCAGCGCGTTGGTGGCGATCCCGAGCCACACGGCACTCCAGGCGAGATGGGCGACCGGAAGCATGGTCTGCGCGGACACATCGGCATAGGGCACGGGGATGACCTGACCAATCTCGCCTTCCACCGTCAGGCGATAGCCTTTCGAGCAGGTCCCGCGCATGCCGAGGGTGTTCCATGTTTCCTGGGGCTGGAATTCGACACCGGTTCGCGGCACCACGACGATCACCTGATCGGAGGCCGGCGACTGGGGCCCCCGTCGGGCAGTCACCAGGATCGCGTCGCTTTCCTCGCCGTAGGAAATCACGGGCGCCTGCTTGACCAGGCTGAAGCGTCCTCGTTTCTCCGTGAGCGCACAGATGCTCGACCTCACGTCGCCATCCACGCCCGCTTCTGAGGTTGCGGATGCGAGCAGCAGTTGTTCGTCGGCCATTCGTGTCAGGAAGGCGCGCAACCAGGGATTGGCCCCGGCATGCTGAACGATGCACGCAGCCTGGATCTGATGCATCGCGAAGATCATGGCCGTGGAGGCGCAGTGCTGGCCGAGTTCGTGGCAGATCGACACCACATCGGCGATGCCGGCCGCGGGACCGCCCGCGCTCTCGGGTACCAGGATGCCGAGCAGCTTGCGCGCCTTTAGTGCCTCCATGGCCTCGGCGGGAAAGCGAGCCCGCACGTCGACGTCATCGGCGTGTCGAGCGGCGATTTCAAGGCCCACCGCGCGGGCCGCGGCGAGCCACGGGCTCATGCCGCCTCGTCTCTCACACCGATCTCGCCGAGGGCCTCGGCGATGGCATCGATGCTGGAGAACGTCCGGCGCCGAAGAAGGCGGTCCGGAAATTCGACGTCGAAAGCCTCTTCGATCGCCAGCATGAGGCTGACAGTGGCGTGCGAGGTCAATCCAGCCGCGTGGAGGTCTGCGGCGTCCCCGAGTGTCTCGGCACCATTTTGCAGGCATCCGGCAGTTTTTAGAATGGCTCGAATGCGATCCTTCAGCGGCGAGGACACGGAAACTCCCAGCTAATGGAATCGAAAATTCTCAAGCAATTCCTGCGATTCAGGATAATCTGCCTCCGGGGACAAATCAATTTGCAGGCGCTTCCGGGTGTGGTGGGACACGCTCGAATGTGCACGTGGGCTGTAAAGGGAAGGTATGACACCGGTTGCGGTTAACGACTGCTTCGGATGGCTTCACACGCCTGCCGACGCTCGTCGTAGAGACGCGGCAGTTCTGGTTTGTCCCGGATTGCTCGGGGACGAGCTGGTGGCGTACTGCGCTTTCAGGGTGCTCGCCGACGAACTGGCGCGGGCGGGATACTGGACCATCCGCCTCGAGTACCCGGGCACCGGCGATTCCTGTGATCACGCCCTCTCGCGGTCGGGCGGACACTGGCCGGCCTGGCGGGACAGCATCGAGACCACCGCCGACTGGCTGAAGTCCGTAAGCGGTGCCCGGCAACTCGTGATCTGCGGCATGCGGGCCGGCGCCATGCTGGCGACCCTGGCGGCCTCGCGCCGGGACGACATCGCCGGGCTCCTTCTGTTCGAGCCCACGGTGAGCGGTCGCTCCTATGTCCGTGAGTTGACCCTCGATGCCGAGCTTCATGGCGGCCGCGTCCTACCTGCGGGAGGCGGCATCGAAGTCGGCGAGTTCAGCTTTAGCGCCGACACGATCGCCCGGATTACCGGTACGGACCTGCGCAAGACGCCTCTAAGAGCGGGCCAGAAGGTTGCGGTCTTCGCCCGTGCGGAGACCAGGCAGGTCGCCGAATGCCTCGATACCTGGCGGCTTGCCGGCGTCGACGTGACGAAGGGCGGCTGGAGCGACGATTTGGATTCGCTGGTCGGGCATCCCACGTTCGACGCCGTGCGGCTCCCGAGCTTTCGAGCCGTCGTCCACTGGGTGGCGACCACTTTCCCCCTCGCGACCGGTTCGACGAAGAGCGGGCACTCCCCGCCCGCATTGCCTGCCGAAGCCACCTTGCGGCCGGACGGCTGCATCGAGACGACGCTCCGCTTCGGCCCCGGCCGCCGGCTGTTCGGTATCGTCTGCAACCCCGAAACGGGCCCCTCCAGGGACGTCGTTATCATCGTGAACGGCGGGCGGGACCCGCGCTATGGGGCATCCCGACAGGGCGTCCAGTTCGCACGCCGTCTCGCCCGGTGCGGGCTTTCTTCGTTGCGGGCGGACTTTGCCGGTCTCGGAGACAGTCTCGGTCCGCCGGGCAAGGAAGACATCATCAGCCACGCCTTCGCCGACCGGACCTCGGACATTCGCGCAATGGTCGATGCCTTGGAAAAGCTCGGCTTCCGGCGATTCACGGTGCAGGGGATCTGCTCCGGCGCCTACCACGCCTTCCACGCGGCCCTCGCCGACCGGCGCATCGGCGCCCTAATGCTGGTCAACCAGCCGCTCTTCACCCTGCCGCGACGGACGGATGAGATCACCTACCTCGATCATCGCGGTCAGACGCCGCTCTTTTACCTTCGCAAGATCGCCAGTCCGCAGAGCTGGCGCACGCTGCTCGGGGGACGTGTCGACTTCGGCAGGACCCTGCATTCGCAATGGGTGCGCACTCTGCGATCCGCGCGTCTGGGCACCCGGCAGATCGGACGGGCGCTCGGGCTGATCCGAAAACGGTCCTTCGCGCAGTCGGCGCTGTCGGATCTGTGCGCGCGCCGGGTCAGGACCCTCTTCCTGTTCTCGCCGGCCAAGCAAGACATCGAGATGTTCCAGCGCGAGTTCACCCTGGAGCCCGCCGCGCTGACCGAGTATCGCGGCGCCGAAATGCGCATTGTCCCGCGGATGGACCATGCGCTGATTTCAACCACGAGCCGCGAGGATGCGGCGGCCGAGATGCTCGACTTTCTCGGCAGGTCGCGACGTTAGAGCGCCGGCGCGATCAGCCGCGCGACCAGCGCATTGGCCCTATCGGTGAAATGCCAATAGACGAAGAAGGATTCGAGCTCCTGAGCCACACCCTCCTTCTCGAAGTCAGCGTAGGTGTTCAATGTCCTCAGGCCGGCGTTGCGCGCGCAGTCGAGTACCGCCGCCACACGCCGATGCTGCGTTGCTCCTTCCTTCGGCCAGGCCCAGTCTTCATAGCGAGGAAATGCGACCACCAGGGCCTCCACCTTCTCGCGCTGCACCAATCGCGCGAACCGGGCCATCAGACGGCAGGAGATCAGATCGCTGTCTTCGCCGGTGTGGAGCGTGTCGCCATGCCAGAGTTCATGTGCGCCCAGCCGCCCCATGACCTTGTGAAGAAGATAGGAATGGCCCAGCACGCGGCGCACCGGCGTGTCGGGACCGGCCACCGGCATGGTGGGCACCGGAACGTTGCGAAGCTCCACTCCGTCCGCCGCCGCCACGAAATACGGCTTGTATCTCATGTTCTGGGCGGCCCGCCCCGTGCGGTCGATGTCGGAAGCGATGAAGGCAAGAACCACGGCGCCGGGTTTCAGGGTCGGCACCAGCCGTTCGGCCTTGAGGATCATCTGGTCGAGGCCATAGTCGCGCACGCCGCCGGCGAGGACGCGCCGGCCGGTGTGGCGTTCGAGATGGGCGGGCCAGGTCTCGTCGTCAGCGACCGCGAAACCCTCGGTGTAGGAATCTCCCAAGGCGAGAATCGTCGGACCGCGGCCGGCCTTGACGCCGGATGCATGGTTGCGCGTGCCCTCGGCGGAAATCGAGATCGGCCTGTCCGCAAGAAGACCGGACGCACCGGGCTGCAGGTCCCAGCCGAGCTCGTGATCGTAGCGCAGCTGCGGTCGCTCCGCTTCGTTCGACCGAAGGTCGAGCTGAATGAAGTTCGGGTAGTGCCACAGGAGACTGGCCGACGTGTGCAGCCTCAGCGCCATCTCCGCCGCCAACAGGCAGACCACCACGGTCAGGACGGCCAGGATCAGCGCCGACCGCATCGACGACCGGCGTGACGGAGCCGCGCCTTTCATCAATACGGCCGATCTCCCTCGATCAGCACGCGGTGCATGATCCGTCTCTCGCCGACCGGATAGTCGATGACGACACGGTGCATCGTGGCACGGTTGTCCCAGACGACGATGTCGCCTCTGCGCCAGACATGGCCGAAATGGTGCTGGGGCTTGCGCGCCTCGTCGGCCAGTTCGTCGAGCAGCGCGTCGCTTTCGGCTCGCTCCAGGCCGACGATGCGGTCCAGCCGGTTGGGGTTCAGGTAGAGCGCCTTGCGCCCCGTGACGGGGTGGGTCCGGACGAGCGGATGCTCGACATCCGGCGTCTCAGCGATCTCCTCGGGCGTGCGGGGCGACGGCCGGTTGCGGGCGCGCGGCGTGTCATAGCCATGGATGGCCCGCTTGCCCTCGATCCGCTTCCTTGTCGTTTCCGGCAGCGCCTCGTAGACCGAATGCATGTTGCAGAACCAGGTGGCGCCTCCGCGACTCGGGATCTCGATGCCGTGCAGCAGGGTCGCCTTGGCCGGAATGGCGAAATAGGAATCGTCCGTATGCCAGTCTTCGGCGCGAATGGCCGTCTTGTCGGTCGTGCCATCGGCCATGAGGGTGCTCACCATGACCGACACGTCGGGCACGTCGCCACTGCGCTTGTAGCGCAGCAACTGCTTCTGCGGCGCGCCGAAGGCCTTGGAGAACTCGCGCGTCTGCTCCGGCGTCATCGGATCGCCCGGAATCACCACCAGCAGATGCTCGGCAAGCGCTCGGTTCAGCATCGCCGCGACTGCCGGCTCGTTCGCCGACGTGCGATCGAGTCCTTCGATGCGTGCGCCCAGGGCGGCTGCGTTGGGAACGACTACCGGCATGGTCCTGCAACTCCCGTGAGGTTCATTGGCTGGGATGAACCTAGCCCGGGAGCGGGCGGCCGCACAAAGGCGCGAACCGAAGAGCGGAAAGGCCAGGAAGCGCGATGAGTGCGTGTCTCACGCACCCCTGTTCCCGCCCGGCACGAAGGTATCGGGCGCGCCGGGCGGAATCGGCGGATGGGCCTTGAGGCTCTCCTGAAAAGCCTCGATCAGGCGGCGAATCGGGCCGCGCACCCAGCCGTCCTCCATGTTCGCATCGGTCTCTTCCTTGGGGTCCCTCACGAGATTGAACAGATAGGGCGTTTCCAGCTTGATCGGACCTTCGTTGGGCTCGACCTCCCACATGAGATGCATCTTCCAGTCGCGCCATTTCACGGCCCGCAGCTCGGCCTTGATGTAAAAGGGAAACCCTTCGCGTGCGGTCGTTGGCCGCTCGCCGAGGAAGAATCCCAGCTGGTCGATGCCGTCGATCGGCCGGTCGGCCGGCAGGCGGGCGCCGCCGACCTTCGCAAGGGTCGGATAGAGATCGGTGATGTGCAGCACGTCGGTCGAGCGGCGCGGCGCGATGCGGCCGGGCCAGCGCAGGATGAACGGCACGCGGAGCCCGCCCTCCATGGCGGTGTGATAGGTCCCGCGCCACGGACCGGCGGTGCCGCGCCATGGCCGCCGGAACTCGGGGCCGTTGTCGCTGCCGAACAGCACCAGCGTGTCCTCGCGCAAGCCGAGGCTGTCGACCACGTCAAGCATCTCCCCCACCCGATGATCCATCTCGGCCATCGCATCGGCGAAGTCGCCGGCCCCTGTGCGGCCCGCGAAGTCGGGATGCGGCAGCGTCGGAAAATGCAGTTGGGTCAGCGGCACGTAGGCGAAGAACGGACGCCCGGCGGCCGACTGACGCTCCATGAAGGCGATCGTCCGCCGCGTCAGTTCGCCGTCGATGAGGCGGCGCTGCTCCAGGTCGTAAACCGTGAGGTCGCGGGCCGGCGCGCCCTTAATGCCCTCCATCACATGAGGCATCGGCACGATTTTCGGATCGAATCCGGGCGCCGCCGTGAACATCGCCTCGTTGGAGGTGCGCGGAATGCCGTACCATTCGTCGAAGCCGCGATCCTTGGGCAGGCGTCCTTCCCGGTCGCCCAAGTGCCATTTGCCGAAGCAGGCGGTGGCGTAGCCGGCCTCCTGCAGCAGCTGCCCGATTGTGATCTCCCAGGGGATCAGCCCCTGCGGCAGTCCCGCCGGCACCGACTGCATCGCCCCGGTACGGATCGGATGCCGCCCCGTCATCAGCGCCGAGCGGGTCGGCACACAATCGCTCTCGACGTTGAAGTTGAGGCAGGTCAGACCTTCCGCGGCCAGAGCGTCGATCCGCGGCGTCGGTGCGCCGCGCAAGACGCCTCCGCCGTAGCAGCCGAGCTCGCCCCATCCCAGATTGTCGGCGAGAATCAGCAGTATGTTGGGTGGGCGATCGGTCACGGGTCGGGCTCCTCTGAAAGACTTGCGGAGACTGACAGCGCGCCCTTGTCCTGCAAAATGCAAACGCTGACGGCAAGACCGGCGTCCGCCTCGCGGCCGGTTAGCGTGCCAGCAGGCCGGCCACCAGGCCCGACAACCAGCGGCGCAGGCGTTGCACCATGGCTTTGGTATTCTGCCAGACCGGCAGGGACTGCACGAAGGCATAGAGCCTGTCGCGCCATTTGAAGACCCAGGTCTCGGAGGCGAGGAACCAGGGCATCGTGATCAGGGTGGGCCGCAGGATCTTGTAGAGCCGTGCGACCAGGGCGGTCGCCAGCATCTTGCCGATCAGGATGCTGGCCGTGGCGAGGGCGAACTTTCCGTGCAAGGCGAAGCCGAAGGCCGCCAGCTTGATCGGCAGCACCAATGCCGAAGGCGCGACGAAGGCGACCACGGCTCCCCAGGGTGGCAGACGTGCGAACCAGGCTTCCAGCCGGGCAACCGGCGGGCACCTGGCGAAGGCCGCCATGGCGACGCCCAGGTAATGCAGCAGCACGTCCTCGATGAAGACCAGCGCCGCCGCCAGGGGCATCAGGATCAGTTCCAGGGCACGCTTCAAGTGGCGCTTCATGCTGCCGCCATCCAAACCCCACAAAATGTCATTATGGTGTTTAGCATGTTTACCCGCCGCACGTTCGCCCGGCTCGCGGGCGCCGCTTCGCTGGCCCCCGCCGCCGCCCTCGCCCAGTCCGAAAAGCCGCTGTCGCGCATCGCCTTCGGCTCGTGCGCGAAGCAGACCCTGCCGCAGCCGATCTGGGACCCGATCCTCGCCTACCGGCCGGATCTGTTCATCTTCGCCGGCGACAATGTCTATGGCGACTTCAATTCAGCGGATGCCGCCGATTTGAAGCGGGCCTATGAAGAAGCGACCCACATCGCGGGATATGCGAAGCTGCGCGAGACGGTGCCCCATCTCGCCGTCTGGGACGACCACGATTACGGCGTCAACGACGGCGGCGAGGAGTTCGCCCATAAGGCGCTCGCCAAGGACCTGTTCCTCGATTTCTGGAAGGCGCCGGCCGGCGACATCCGCCGCACACGCGGCGGCATCTACGATTCGCGGATCATCGGACCCGCGGGAAAGCGCGTGCAGGTGATCCTGCTGGACGTGCGGTGGTTCCGCTCGCCCCTCCGGATCACCGACCAGCGCGGCGCGCCGGGCAAGCAGCGTTACCTGCCCGATCCCGATCCGGCGAAGACGATGCTGGGCCACGAGCAGTGGGCGTGGCTCGCGGCGGAACTGCGCAAGCCCGCGGAGTTGCGCCTGGTCGTGTCGAGCACGCAGGTCCTCGCCGAAGGCCATGGCTGGGAGCGATGGGGAAACATGCCGCTGGAGAAGCGGAAGCTCGTCGATACCATCCGCGAGACCGCGGCCAGGGGCGTCGTCTTCCTGTCCGGCGACCGCCACATCGGCGCGCTCTACAGGGAGACGCCCGAAATGCTCTATCCGCTGCACGAGGTCACCTCGAGCGGCCTCAACATGGTCTACTGGGCGGCCAAGGAACCCGGCCCCAACCGTCTCGGTCCCCTCTTCGCCGCCGCCAATTTCGGCGTGGTCGAGATCGACTGGTCGACCCGCACGGTCCTGCTGGCGCTACGCGACGACAGCGGCGACACGCGGCGCGCGGTCGATATTTCCTTCGATACGCTGGGCATCGCGTAGAAGCAAAAAGGGCTGCCTTGGGGGCAGCCCTTCATGCCTGTGGCCGCCGAGACTACTGCGGCTGGACGCCGGCGGCCTTGATGGCGGGCACCCACTTGTCGATCGAGGCCTTGAGTTGGGCCCGCATCGCCTCGGGCGTCGCGTCCTTCGGCTCGGGCAGATCGACTGCCTGCTCGATCAGGCGCGCGCGCACCTTCTCGTCGCCGAGCGCGGTGACGAGGGCCTTGTTCAGCGTGTCGATGACGTTCTTCGGCGTGCCTTTGGCGACGAAGAAACCATTCCAGATGGTGACCTCGTAGCCCTTGAGGCCCGACTCGTCGATCGTCGGGACGTCCGGCAGCTGCGGCAGACGCTTCAACGTGCTGACGCCCAGTGCCTTGATGGTGCCGGCCTTGATCTGCGGCAGCACGTTCACGGCCTGGTCGACCATGTAGTCGAACTGGCCGCTCACGAGATCGTTCAGCGCCGGGCCGGTTCCCTTGTAGGGGATCTCAAGCACGTCGACCTTCATCATGCTGTTCAGCATCAGGCCGCCGAGATGCGAGGCGGCGCCGATGCCGGCCATGCCGTACTGCGCCTTCTTCTGGTTGGCCTTCACGTAAGCCAGGAACTCCTGGAAGTTCTTGGCCGGAAGGTCCTTCTTGGTCACCAGCACCATCGGGTTGGTGCCGCCGAGGCCAACCGGCTCGAGGTCCTTCTGGCTGTCGTAAGGCAGCGACTTGTAGAGCGCGATGTTGACCGCCAGCGTGCCCATGTGGGTGAACAGGACCGTGTAGCCGTCCGGCGTGGCCTTGGCGGCCTTGTTGACACCGATCGTGCCGCCGGCGCCGCCGACGTTTTCCACGATCATGGTCTGGCCGAGCGCCTCGCCCATCCGGGCGGTCAGGACGCGGGCCAGTGCATCGGTGGGGCCACCGGCGGCAAAGGGCACGATCACGGTGATCGGCTTGGTCGGGTATGCGGCTTGGGCCAGCGCGCCGAGCGGGGCCAGGGCCAGACCGGCAGCCGCGGCCGTAGCGAACAGGTTGCGTCGTTTCATGTGGATTCCTCCCTGAAGTGTGCAAACGCCATGATAATCCGGCTGCTACACCGTCCTCACGAGTTCGGCAATGGCTGCACCGACAGTCTTGGTGTCGCCGTTGCCACCCAGGTCGCGGGTCCTGGGGCCGCCCTCGACCAAGGAGGCTGCAATCGCCCGTTCGATAGCCTCCGCCGCCTCGGGATACCCCAGGTGGCGGACCATCATGGCGCCCGACCAGATCTGGCCAATCGGGTTGGCGATCCATTGGCCGGCAATGTCCGGCGCCGAACCGTGCACGGGCTCGAACATCGACGGGAATTTGCGCTCCGGGTTGATGTTGCCGGAGGGCGCCACGCCGATCGACCCGGTCAAGGCGGGGCCGAGGTCGGACAGGATGTCGCCGAACAGGTTGGAGCCGACGACTACGTCGAACCAATCCGGGTTGCGCACGAAGTGGGCCGTCAGGATATCGATGTGGTACTGGTCTGCCTTGATGTCGGGGTAGTTCTTCCTCATCTCGGCGAAACGCTCGTCCCAGAACGGCATCGTGTGAATGATGCCGTTGGACTTGGTGGCCGAGGTCACGTGCTTCTTCTTCGTCGTGCTCGCGAAGTCGAAGGCGAACTTGAGGATACGGTCGACGCCCTTGCGGGTGAAGATCGACTGCTGGATCGCCATCTCGTCGTCGGTGCCCTGGAACATGCGGCCGCCGATAGAGCTGTATTCGCCCTCGGTATTCTCGCGCACCACCCAGAAATCGATTTCGCCCGGCTTGCGGTTGGCCAGCGGCGACGGCACGCCCTCGAAGAGCCGCACCGGGCGCAGGTTCACATACTCGTCGAAATCGCGGCGGATAGGGATCAGCAGGCCCCACAGCGACACGTGGTCGGGCACGCCCGGCCAGCCGACTGCACCAAGGAAGATGCTCTCGAAGCCTTTCAGCGTCTCCATGCCGTCGTCCGGCATCATCTTGCCGGTCTTGACCAGACGGTCGCACGACCAGTCGAAGTCGGTGAACTCGAGCTCGAAGTTGAAACGTCGCGCTGCGGCTTCCAGAACCCTCACGCCTTCCGGCAGAACTTCCTTGCCGATTCCGTCTCCCGGAATGAGCGCGATCTTGTGCTTGGCCATCCATATCCTCCCGAACCGCGCGGAACGTAGCAGCGCGACCTTGCCATGCAAGCACGGCATTGCCCCTGCGACGCACCCGCGCCAATATGAACAAGCGTTTACCCCGGAGTGGCCATGACCTTCGACCTCAAGATTACCGGCGGCACCATCGTCGACGGCACCGGAAAGCCTGGCTTCGCCGGCGATCTCGGCATCAAGGACGGCAAGGTCGTCGCACTCGGCAAGGTCGAGGGTCCGGCCTCGCAGACGATCGACGCCACGTCCAGGATAGTTGCGCCGGGCTTCGTCGACGTCCACACGCATTACGACGCCCAGATCCTATGGGATCGTATGCTCACCATCTCGCCCTGGCATGGTGTGACCACCACGGTGATCGGCAATTGCGGCTTCGGCGTCGCTCCGACCCGGGAAATCCATCGCAAGATGATCATGCAGACTCTCGAAAAGGTCGAAGGCATGAGCCTGGAGGCACTGGAGGCAGGCCTCGGCACGGCCTGGCCCTTCGAGACCTTTCCGCAATATCTCGACGCGCTGGAGACGCGCGGCTCGGCGATCAACGTGGCCGCCCTGTTCGGGCACACGCCGCTCCGCCTCTACGTCATGGGTGAGGAATCGACCGAGCGCGCCGCGACGGCCGACGAGGTCGGGGCGATGAAGAAGCTCGTGCGCGAGGCGATGGAAGCCGGCGCCATCGGCTTCGGCACTTCAGTGTCTGTCAGCCACAACGGCTATGCCGGCAAGCCGGTGCCCAGCCGCCAGGCGACGCCCGAGGAAATGGACGCCCTCGTCTCGGTCATGGGCGAGATGAAGCGTGGGCTGATGCAGATCACCATCGGACGCGATTTCTCGACCCGCCACATGGCCGAGGTCAGCCGCAAGTACAGCATCCCGGTCACCTGGACCGCGCTGCTGTCTCACCTCTACGGCCCGGGTGGCCATCGCAAGCAGCTCGACCTCGCCGCCGAGCAGCGCAAGTCCGGTGCCCTGGTCATTCCGCAGGTGAGCTGCCGGCCGCTCAATTTCGAGGTGACCTTCGCCGAGCCGTTCATCTTCGACGTGATGCCGTTCATGAACGAGCTGGCGAAAGCCGACGCGAAGGAGCCCGGCACGCGGCGCCGCGCCTATGCCGATCCGGCCTGGCGGGAGAAGCTCCGCAGCGAAGTGACGCCGCTGTTCCGCAACTGGTGGGATCGCGTCGTCATCGCCTGGTCGCCGTCGCATCGCGAGCTCGAGGAGCAACCGCTCACCCTGGCGGCCGCAAAACTCGGCAAGGATCCGGTCGACCTCGCCCTCGACATCTCGCTGGCCGACGACCTCCAGACCCGCTTCCGCATGGCCGTCATGAACTTCGACGAACAGGAAGTGGCCGAGCTGATCACCGATCCGAACACGATCATCGCGCTGTCGGATGCCGGCGCCCATGCCAGCCAGCTCTGCGACGCCTGCTACTCGACCCACCTGCTCGGCCACTGGGTGCGCGACCGCAAGGTCTTCACGATCGAGGAGGCGGTCCACAATCTCACCCAGCGTCCGGCCGAAATGTTCGGCATCACCGATCGCGGCGTGCTGGCCGAAGGCCGCCCGGCGGACGTCGTCGTCTTCGACCCGAAGACCGTAAACCCGGGTCCGCTGAAGCGCGTGTACGACCTGCCGGCCGGCGCCGACCGCCTCGTCTCCGAAGCGAGCGGCATCGATGCCGTCGTCGTCAACGGCAAGGTCATTCGCCGAAACAACAAGGACACTGTCGCGGCCGACGACAAGCTGCCCGGTCGTCTGCTAAGACACGGCCGCGCCGCCTGAGGCCACGAACGAGACCAGAGGGAGACAGTCATGATCCACGTCATCGCCATCATCACGGCCAAGCCCGGCAAGCGCGACGAAGTCCTCAAGAACTTCAAGGATAATGTCCCGGCCGTGCATGCCGAGAAGGGCTGCATCGAGTACGGCGCTGCGGTCGACATCGATGGCGGCCCCTTCGCCAAGTTTGGTCCGGATACGTTCGTCGTCATCGAGAAGTGGGAGAGCATGGACGACCTCAAGGCCCACGGCGCGTCGGAGCACATGAAGGCCTATGCCGCCAAGAACAAGGACCTGCTCGCCGATCGCGCCGTCCACGTCCTGCAGAACGCTTGATCCCCGTAACTGACGCGGACGTCGCCGCGTACGAGCGCGACGGCGTCGTCTGCCTGCGCGGCGCCTTCGATGCCGTGTGGGTCGGCATCCTGTGCGAGGCGGTCGAGCGCGATCTCCTCCAGCCGGGTCCGCATGCGACGAACTTCGCGGAAGGCAGCACGTCGGGAAAATTTTTCGGCGACATGTTCATGTGGCAGCGGGACAACGATTTCCGGCTCGCCGCCCTCACTTCGCCCGCCGCCGAGATCGCCGCTGCGCTGATGCGCTCGCAGAATGTCGATTTCTTCTACGATCAGCTGTTCGTGAAGGAGCCCGGCACGGCGCATCCCACGCCGTGGCACCAGGACCAGCCCTATTGGCCCGTCACCGGGCGCCAGGTCACCTCGGTCTGGATCGCCCTAGACGATATCGATCTCGGCAACGGCGCGGTCGAATTCATCGCCGGCTCCCATCGCTGGGGCATCAACTACCGGCCGACGCCCTTCCGCAAGGGACACGAGGCCAAGTTCACGTCGAGCGATCTCGTCGAGATCCCCGACATCGACGCCGAGCGCGGCAAGTACGACATCCGGTCCTGGACAATGGAACCCGGAGACTGCCTCGTCTTCCACGCCATGATCGTTCACGGCGCGCCTGGCAATGACACGCCGGGCGCGCGGCGCCGCGGCCTTTCTCTGCGCTACACAGGCGACGACGCCCGCTACGATCCTAGGCCGGGAACCTTCCAATTTCCCCACACGCCCGACCTCGCTGCCGGCGCCCCGATGACCTGCGACCTCTTCCCGAGAGTCTGGCCGAGGCGTTAGTGGGCTGAGCGAAGCTCAGCCCGTTGAGCGACAGGACATTGCCTACAATGTCCGATAGCGCCGATGGCCGAACGACCGACTTATGACCCTCCCGTCGCGTAAGATCCGACACCTCCCCATTTGAATGGCGAGGAAGTTGATTCTAGTCTCCGCGCCCGTCTCCAAGAGCAGGTTCAATGGAAGAGCGCGGCGTCGATCAGGTGACCGAGGTCACCGGCACATCCTGGTTCGCCCGGCTCGGGCAGGCGATCGTCGGCGTCCTGATGGGCCTCATACTCGTCGTCGTGTCGGTCGGCCTCCTGTTCTGGAACGAGGGCCGTGCGATCCGGACCGCGCAGGGCCTGACGGAGGGCGCCGGGATCGTGCGCAGCGTTTCGGCTGATTCCGTGGACCGGTCGAACGACGGCCGGCTGATCCATGTGACCGGCATGCTTTCGACGGCCGGCCCGGTGTCCGATCCCGACTTCGGCCTCAAGGTGCAGGGCGTACGGCTGGCGCGCCATGTCGAGGTCTATCAGTGGAAGGAAGAGACCCACAGCGAGACCCGCACGCGGCTCGGCGGCGGCGAGGAACGCACCACGACCTACAAATATGTGCGCACGTGGTCGGACAAGCCGATCGACTCGGACCGCTTCAAAGAGCCGCGCGGCCATACCAATCCGGTGATGGTCTATCAGTCCCGCGACGAGGTGGCCGCGGGGACGCGGCTCGGCGCCTTCGCCGTTCCCGATTCGCTTCTGCACCGCTTCGGCGAGGCCCGGAGGGTCGCCGCGACGGAGGTGCAGGCGAATGCCCTGCAGATCCGCGTGAACAAGCCCGTCGCCGTGAACGACGGCGTTCTCTATGTCGGCCGCGATCCGTCCCAGCCGGTGATCGGAGACATGCGCATCTCCTTCGCGGTCGTACCCTTGCAGATGGCCAGCGTCGTTGCCGCGCAGGCCGGTTCCGGCTTCGCGCCCTTCCCCACGCACACGGGCACGACCGTCGAGCTGATCGCGGCCGGCAGCGTGCCGCCCCAGGTGATGTTTCAGCATGCGCAGGAAGAGAACGTCACCTTCACCTGGATCCTGCGCCTCGCTGGCGTAGTCATCATGCTGATCGGATTCAGCCTCGTGCTGCGGCCGTTGAGCGTCGTGGCAAGCGTCATCCCGCTGCTCGGCGACGTGATGGGTGCCGGCACGTTCCTCGTGGCGCTGGTCTGCACCGCCGCGATAGCGCCCATCGTTATCGCGTTCGGATGGCTGTGGTATCGGCCGCCGGTCGGCATCGGCGTGCTGGTCGTCGGGGCCGCGGCGACCTGGGGCCTCACGCGCCTCCTGCGAGCACGAGCAGAAGCGAAGAAGGCCGCGCGTCCCGCAGCCTAATCTTCAGTCGGCCCGGATGATGCCCTTCATCACGATGTCGAGCATGCCCGTACCGAGCAGGTCGCGATTTGACCACGGAAAGTCGGGCTTCAGGATCAGGGCCGAGACGACGCCGTGCATGGCCATCCAGCACAGCTCCGCGCAGGTGTCCGCCGGATAATTCAGCTTGAGGCCGGAGGCCTCGGCCTCGGCCAGAATGCCCACGAGCCGCTGGAACACGATGGCGCCGCCGATGCCCGGCCGAGTCGGATCGTCGGTCGGCATCCGATGTCCCAGCTTGCGGACCGATTCCGGGATGTTGGTCCCCAGGAAGATCAGCTTGTACTCGTCGGGATGGGCCAGGCCGAACTTGAGGTACGCCTCGCCGAAGCGTCGGATGCGCTCGCGCGGATCGCCGACGGTGCTCTCGATCTCGGCGATCCTCTCGATCAGGTACCCGAAGGTCTGATCGCAGAGCGCGAGCATCATCTGCTCCTTGTCGGGGAAATAGAGATAGAGCGCCGGCGCGGACACGCCGACCCGGTCGGCGATCCGTCGGATCGTCGTGGCCTCGTACCCCTGCTCCAGGAACAGTTCCTTGGCGGCCTGGAGGATCTCCTCGCGGCGGGTATGTCCCTCGCCGCGCTTCTTCCGGCCACCCGTCGCCGCTGTCGAAAAAGCGCTCAATCGGGTTCTCCTACCCTTGACTATTATATTAACACAGATAACTTATCAACGATAAGTTAACGGCGTTTAGGTTCTCCAGCCTAGTGTAAACGTCCGAAGGAAGCCCCGCCATGCGTCTCCCCAACGTTAGTCTGCCGCGTGCCTCTGCCAAGAAGCTGTTGGTGCTGGGCACTGTTGGCGTGGCCCTCGCGGGCGGGGCCTTCGCGACCTACTCGCTTACCGCGAAGCACAATGCCCCGCAGGCCAGCGCAGAGCCGGTCATCCGGCCCGCCCGGGTCGCGGAGATTTCCTACAAGACCCAGGGCCAGACGCTGCTGCTGGCCGGCACGGTCGTGCCCCGCATCGAAAGCACGCTGGGTTTCCGCGTCTCGGGAAAGATCACCCAGCGGTCGGTCGATGTCGGTGCGGTCGTGAAGCCGGGAGATGTCATCGCGGCGCTCGATCCAAGCGACTACCAGCTCGCCGTCGACAATGCGCGCGCCGCCCTCGCGTCGGCCGAAGCCGACCATGTGCGGGCCAAGGCCGACCACGAGCGCTACCTCAACCTGCGCGGCAGCATGGCCTTCGTCCCGCAGACGCTCGACCAACGGCAGTCATTGGCCTCGACCGCCCTCGCGCGCGTCGACCAGGCGAAGAGCCAGCTGGCGTCGGCCGAGAATAATCTGGCGTATACGGTGCTCCGCGCCGATGCGGCGGGAGTTGTCACCGCCGTGCAGGCTGAGGTCGGCCAGGTTCTGTCGCAGGGCCAGGGCGTGATCCGGCTCGCGCGGACGGACGAGCTGGAAATCCTGGTTGGCGTCCCCGAGCATCGGCTGAAGGCCGTGCGCGAGGCGCAGGGTGCGAGCTTCGAACTCTGGTCGGATCCGGGCCGGCGTCATGCCGCGAAGCTGCGCGAACTGTCGCCCAGTGCCGATCCCGTCACCCGCACCTATGCCGCGCGCTTCAGCGTGCTGGAGCCGCCGCAGTTCATCGGCCTCGGCATGACCGCGACCCTGGGTTTCGAGCGGCCCGATCGCACGCCGGTCGCCGAGGTGCCCCTCTCCGCCATCTTCCAGCGGGGCACCCAACCTGCCGTCTGGGTGGTCGACCGCGACACCGGCACCGTCGAACTGCGCCCCGTTGCCATCGCGCGCTGGCGCGACGACACCGCCGCTATCCTCTCGGGCGTCAAGGAGGGCGAGCTGATCGCCACCGCGGGTGTGCACAAGCTCGAGACCGGCCAGAAGGTGAAGCCGCTCCAGGCGCAGCAACAGGCGGCCCGCTAGCGACTTCGCCCGGCCGACTTCGCTCCAAGGGGAGACGATCATGACGACGCGCACCAACCTCTCGGCGCTGGCGCTGAAGTACAGCACCCTCACCGTGTTCTTCATGATCGCGTTGGTGTTGGCCGGATTCTACGCCTTCTTCAACCTGGGCCGCGCCGAGGATCCACCCTTCACCATCAAGCAGATGGTCGTGTCGGCCGCCTGGCCCGGTGCCACCGCACGCGAGGTCGAGCAGCAGGTCACTGAAAAGATCGAGACCAAGCTGCAGGAGCTGCCCTTCTTCTACAATGTCCAGAGCTACACCAAGCCCGGCGAGACGGTGATCTACGTCTCGCTGCGGGACGACACGCCGCCTTCGAAAGTCGCGGACCTCTGGTATCAGGTGCGCAAGAAGGTCGGAGATATCAGGAACTCGCTGCCGCAGGGCGTGGTCGGTCCGTTCTTCAACGACGAATACGGCGACACCTACAGCCTCATCTGGGCTTTCGAGTCCGACGGATTCTCGCCGGCCGAGGTCAAGGAGATCGCCAAGGCGGTGCGGCAGCGCCTTCTGCGCGTGCCCGACGTCACCAAGGCCGACCTGTTCGGCCTGCAGGACGAGAAGATCTACATCGAGTTCAGCCACACGCGACTCGCGCTCCTGGGGGTTCCGGTCGAGCAGATCCTCGACGTCGTGCGCCGCCAGAATGCGATCGTGGCCACCGGCACCGTCGAGACCCGGGGCGAACGCGTGGCCGTCAGGGTCGACGGCGCGCCGACCTCCGCCGAGCAGCTCATGGCGCTGCCCTTCACCGCCAACGGCCAGACGCTCACCCTGGGCGACGTCGCCGAGATCAGCCGCGGCTACCAGGACCCACGCCAGCTCGCCATGCGCTACAACGGCAAGGCGGTGATCGGCCTCGGCGTCGTCATGGCGCCGGGCGGGAATGTCCAGAAGCTGGGTGCGGAACTCGACAAGACCATGGCCGAAGTCGAGGCCGGCCTGCCTGTCGGCATCACGGTGCATCGCATCGCAAACCAGCCGGAGGTCGTCACCAAGTCCTTCGAGGAGTTCAGCTCGGCGCTGCTGGAGGCGCTGGCGATCGTGCTGGTGGTCTCCTTCATCAGCCTCGGTGTCCGCACCGGCGTGATCGTGGCGCTCTCCGTGCCGCTCGTGCTGGCCATCACCTTCGTCGGCATGCTGCTGCTGGGTATCGACTTCCAGCGCATCTCGCTCGGCGCACTGATTATTGCGCTGGGCCTTCTGGTCGACGACGCCATCATCGCCGTCGAGATGATGATGGTGAAGCTCGAACAGGGCGCCAGCCGCCTGGAAGCCGCGACCTACGCCTACACTTCGACCGCCTTCCCCATGCTGACCGGCACGCTCGTGACCGCCGTCGGCTTCGTGCCGGTGGGCTTCGCGCGCTCCGGCGCCGGCGAGTACACCAACTCGATCTTCTGGGTTGTCGGCCTGTCGCTGATCATCTCGTGGTTCGTGGCGGTCCTGTTCACGCCGTGGATGGGCTACCACTTGCTGCCGACGCCCAAGGTGCAGCACCACGACCCCTACAATGGCCGTCTCTACAGGCTCTTTCGCAAGGTCGTCGTGTGGTGCGTGACCTGGCGCAAGACCACGATCGTCATCACGGCGCTCGCCTTCGTGGGCTCGCTTGCCGCTTTCGGCTTGGTGTCCAAGCAGTTCTTCCCGACCGCGAACCGGCCCGAGCTGATCGTCGACCTGAAGCTGGCGCAGGGCGCCTCGTGGGCCGCGACCGACGCCGAGGTGCGCAAGCTCGAGAGCTGGCTCGGCAACAGTTCCGACGTCGCCTCCTACACCGCCTATGTCGGCGCCGGCAGCCCGCGCTTCTACCTGCCAACGGTGCCCGAGCTGTCGAACGCAAATTTCGGCCAGGTCATCGTCATGACCAAGGACCTGGTGGCCCGCGAACGGGTCGTCGCGGCCCTCGACGAGCTGTTCAAGAAGGACTTCGAAGCCGTGCGCGCCCGCGTGCAGCGCCTGCAGAACGGCCCGCCGGTCAGCTACCCCGTCATGTTCCGCGTGCTGGGCGACGATCCGCAGCAGGTCAGGCAGGTGGCCGAACAGGTCCGCCAGGTCTTCAAGGCCGATCCCGCGACCCGCGATATCAACTTCGACTGGAACGAACTCGCCAAGACGGTGCGCCTGGAAGTGGATCAGGCGAAGGCGCGCGCGCTGGGCGTCGACTCGCAGGCGCTGGGCAACACGCTGCAAACCCTGCTGACCGGCATCACCGTCACCCAGTATCGCGAGCGCACCGAATCGATCGACGTCGTCGCCCGCGCCGTCGCGCCGGAACGGCTGAGCGTCGAGGGGCTGGAGGCGATCAACCTCCGCACCTCCACCGGCGGCGTCGTCTCGCTGGCCCAGCTTGCGACTCTCAAGTTCGAGCTTGAGGAGCCGATCCTGTGGCGGCGCAACAAGGACCTGCTGATGACCGTTCGCGCCGGCGTCGCCGACGGCGTCCAGGGTCCCGACGTCGCCGCGCGCATCGACAAGGCGCTGGCGCCGGTCCGCGCCGGCCTGCCGCCCGGCTACCGCATCGAGGTCGGCGGCGACCAGGAAGAGTCGGCCAAGAGCCAGGCCTCGATCTTCAAGATGATGCCGCTTATGGCCTTCCTGATGATCCTGTTCCTGATGCTGCAGTTGCAGAGCTTCTCGAAGCTGGCGCTGGTTCTGCTCACCGCGCCGCTCGGCCTGATCGGCGTGTCCCTGTTCCTGCTGCTGTTCAACCAGCCCTTCGGCTTCGTCTCGTTGCTGGGCGTCATCGCGCTCGCGGGCATGATCATGCGCAACTCCGTGATCCTAGTGGACCAGATCGACCAGGACATCGAGGCGGGCCATACCAAGTGGGACGCGGTGATCGACGCAACGGTGCGCCGGGCCCGGCCGATCCTGCTGACCGCCGGCACCGCCATCTTCGCCATGATCCCGCTGTCGCGCAGCGTCTTCTGGGGGCCGATGGCCGTGGCGCTGATGGGCGGGCTGCTGGTCGCGACCGCCCTCACCCTGCTGTTCCTGCCGGCGCTCTACGCGGCGTGGTTCAGGGTGAAGAAGCCGGCGGCCGCGACGGAGACCGCGCCGACCCGCCACGTCCCGCCGCCGCTCGCCATCGCGGCGGAGTAGCCGCACGCTGGCCCAATAAGTTACTCCGTCGTCTCGACCGGAGCCTCGCGTAGCGAGGCGGAGTGGAGCAACTGTATTGTTAAGAGGGGAGTGGATCGGCGAGGGCTTAAGCGAGAGCGTGCCTTGCGGGATCCCAT
>VFQN01002936.1_pt1 | contig 25364 bp, 34 predicted proteins | sample 3512371 | NCBI WGS metagenome assembly VFQN01 (sample SAMN10412370, study PRJNA504923) | tailings metagenome | isolation source: Replicate 2 from Balatoc abandoned mine | place: Philippines: Itogon, Benguet | collected 2017-08-28 | reverse complement strand
TTTTTGCACACATGGGCTACATATGGTATGTTCATGTATTTAAAGGCGATAACTCAGGCTCTATGTGGACAGAAGGTCCCATTCTGGGCACTCAGACCCCCTGTACGGCAACCGCTGTACGGCAGGCCAAATACAAAAAAACAAGGATTTGACACATACAGGCCGCTAGTACACGTCAAGAGCTGCGCGGTGATGTGCGTGGTGTCCTTGTTTTTTGGTATTTGGGGGGGTTTATTGCATTTGGCAAGTACACCTTGCGGTGTACTCAGTGCCTGGGCCAAGTGGTACCCGCTTGGCGGGACCTTGTGGGGCCACGAGCGAGGATGATACCAAGGGTAGCAGTTGGCACAGGGACAACTCATGCTAATATTTATTTCAGTATGTGTGCTGCAAACGACTTCGGCGTTTTCGGTCCGCAGCTGAGTGCCCGACGTAAGTGGTTGTTCAGTTGTGCTCAACGCCCAGCTCCGATTCTCACAGCACATGTTATTGTAGAGCACCCAGCCACATACTCACGGTGGGCAGGCTCACAGTCCGGCGGCAGCAGTCCCGGCCAGCGTGCATGGCAACCAACAGGCAGTGCTGAACACGGCCTCCGCTTCACTGCAGACGCATCCACCTCTGCTTATGTCGTGGGCGATGAAGTAACTTTTGGACACGGCTCTTGAACCCTGCCAAGATAGTCGTTAGTGTAGCGTACGCGCCTGGTCCTATTTGAGACGCAACAACTTTAAGGTCAGGGGCACTGCTACTCGGGAAGTCCTTTGTTGCTTCTGTAAATAATGATTGATTGTGAATAAGCATAGCTTGTGTCGTATGAGAGTAAGCCCCCAGCGCAGGCCTAAAAAACAGAGCTCGGGGCACATGCGACTGCGGGAAGAACCCATGCACATGGCCATTTTCATAATGCAATTATATAATGTTGTTTTGATGTACCATGGACTGCCGGTGGTGACAAGCTGCCTCACAGGGTCTGACCGGCATCGTAGGCACGCTATACACTACGCGCAAGCAACCCTGTCGGCAACACGTTAGACCAACCTGCTGCCCAGGACAACTATAGCACCGCCATAGCTGTACAGCAGGGTGACGACGAGGATCCGGGCGCCAGCTCCAGCAGTCGGTTCATTGCAGCCTTCTGCACCCGAACATATATACTCAGTCGATCGCCGAACGACGTAGATGATAATATGGTAGATTGGGTTAAGAGGGTAAGGCTCGCGAGATCGTAAGGGCAGGCTGTATATGTTACAGCCTGTATTTGGTAGGAAAGGCAGCAGCAGGGAGCGAGGCAGCGCACATGGAACACCTGTGGTGCGTGTGTCTATTCAGTTGTTTGCAAATGTCACTACACAACGGCAGCATTTAAGGCTCTTTCAGCTGGGAGTACAGTCCCAACTGTCGGATCCCCCGCCCGTGCAGGATTGCCAGCACGGTAAGCAACTTTACTTGACTACAAATGCAGCAGGAGCCCTTTCTGGCGGCTTCCCCTAGCCTGCACCATATAAAATGCCCAATATTTGCGAACGGAAATTCTGCCGCTGGGTTGCTGTACCGTAGTCCAGAGCCGTAATATTGCCAACGAACGAAGAAGCCAAGCTGAGGCACCAGTGTGTGCAAGATGCAGCACGCAGGTTCAGCTGCCGTGTGGTTGCGCAGCCCACCTGTACTGCAAGCTAGCAAGGCTGCGTGGCCGCATGCCTGCGGGCCTCTGTCATCAAGCAACGACCCTAGATAGCACGGCCGGGCAACAGATTGAGCCTGCTTACTTGACCTGCGCTTCCCTGCTGCTACTGCTGACTGTGTGCCGCCGCTGCTTCATCAGGGCCCTGCAGGCCCCATCCATGCATTAATACCGCCCGCCTATTGCCCCTACAGTAGAAGATATCGGTACTGCGCCTTCACACGTGGACCCTTCCGCACGCTGGCTGGATTCCTGCTGGTAGATAGAGTGGGAGTAGTACCGGTATGCATGGTATTACTACTCTTGGCACGGCACGCAATGAGGTCTGGCCCGCCCCATGCATCTATCTACCGTAGCTGTTACTGGCAAGATGATCAAAAAACTTGCTTGCTTGCTTGTCACCTGCATGCATACCGTAATACCGGTGTTCCAGTTAGGAATATTATTACACATGCATGCGACTGCAACTGCATTCTGGGCACTACCGGTACTTGCGTGCGCTGAACAGTCAACCGAGCACACCAGTTGGCCAGATCGAAAGTCCCTGCTTGCTGGCCACGTTCCGTCGTGCCTTAACTGCATGTCCATTGCAAGTGTATGTGGATGGGCTAGGCACCAAAACTCAGCAAGCAACAAGGAGCGTTGTCCTGCTGCTGCGAGCTGCCGCAGTGCAGCACACGCCGGCGTGCATGTACGGTACGCTGCGATGCTCGTGTACCGGTCTGCAACAGCCATGCCACCGCGGTGGCCATTTGCCACGATGCTTGAGTGGATGCCAAGCAAGGTGAGGCAGCTAGGGCCCGCGCCTAGCCTAGGCGCTCTACCCCTGTCGTCCCCCCGCGGGCGGCACCGGCGTCAGCACTGGTGGCGGTGGCGGTGGTGGAGCGGCACCAGCAGCGGCCGCCACACCACTGGCACCAAGCGAGTTGCGCAGGTCATTAACGTCCTGTGGGCTGAGGGAGCCCTCTGCCAGCGCTTGCGCACCACCTCCTGCTGCTGTGGTGGACGTGCCCGCCGGCTGCTCCTGGGCCGCTGTCGGCGCGTACATCATGCAGTACATACAGCAGCAGCGCCACGTGGCAGTGGTACGGTCAGATGCGTGGAGTATGTAAGTGCATGGGTTCAGTTGGGATCCGTTTCCACAGGAAGCGCACAATGAGGATTGGGGACATGCAAGTAACGGTACAGGAATGGAAACAGCAGCTCGTCAACCCACATGACGCAGCGTGCACGTGCTGGACCAGGATGGAATTAGACAGCGTACCCACATACCAGTGCTACAGCCATAGCCCATGGGCCATGCAGTGGCAGTGCTCTGCGTACTGTAGCCGCACAGGCGCCGTGCGTGTTGCAGCCACGCACGGCGGGCTTACCTCTGCTGACCGACCCCGCTACTGGGGTTGGCGGTTCCCCAGGCCCCTCCGCGGCCTGCTGGGCTCCTTCCTCAACACCCGCCTCAACAGCTGCGGGTAGGGGCAAGGGGCGGGCCAGACAGGGGCCACAGGGCGTGGTAAGACTACTCCTCCAGAAGCATCATGACCGTAAAGCTGCTTATTAACTACTGTATCTATGAAGCTTCGTGAGTCTGGCTAGTGTCGGTGGCATTCACAGCTGTCCATGTCGAAGTAAGCGAGCGGTGGATGGGCGTGGCTGTGCAGGGGAGCGGCAGGATGAGGGGCGCACCGACCTCGCAGGATGGGCCCGAGCTGGAGAATCTGGCGCCGCAAGGCTCCTACAAGCATTGCAAACAAGTATTGGCACAATTTATATATCAGAGTACGTTAGCGCCTGGCGGAATCCTTCGGCTTAGCTCGGCGGACACGCACGGTCACTACAAGCAGAGTGACCCATGGGTCCGCGTTGCCACGGCCGGGCCCAGTTCGAGTCAGGCGGGGGCCCCTGGTTCAAGTGTTCTTTCTTCGCTGCTCGCTTACCGTCCCTTGCCATGCGGGCCTCACAAGCCCTGGGCTGCCATGCGATGAAAATTGCTGTAACGATAACTGCAGCAAACACCAGCCGCGCGTGCGCATGCCGAGTTGTGGGTCGTGTCATGGTGGTGATCGTGGCACGGCGAAGGAGAGCCGCTTGCTTGGTTTATCGGTACCGTACGCCGCGCTGACTGGTACGCTGTATCAGCTGAAAATGCAGGCCGTGTACATGAGCGGAGAAGCTGTAACGGTTGTAGCGCTCACCTTGTACTAAAGTCTGTTGGGCCCTCGCATGACTCTACGAACAGGCCGCGCCTGAACGACGCACCTGGTTCCCAGCTTCCCTCGACTATGGTACGGTACAAGACTGTTTTTTCCCGCAGTTTGGCTACGCCTCTGACTTGTGCACAAGGCACATGTTCTCTGCCTTCCAGTCCGTCCGGTGGGTTTGAAGGCAGGATCGGGGAGGCTCCCTGCGAGGGATGTCTGTAGTGGGTGTCTGGGAGGAGGGTCAGGACAGGTCAGCGCAAGCAGATGGCGCCGTGTAAGGCTACAAAGCCCAAAAGGTAGGTCGTAGGAATCTGAGCAGCATTTGGGGCCTGCGGGGGCCGCATCCAGCAGCATCCAGCTACCTTCCATCTCCCTCCCCCCGCCTCCCCGTCCGTCTGTTACGTTGCTGCTCTGCGATTACCCTCGTCGTCCCCGTACAAGGGCTACCGCCCACCGTTGCCTACGTGCAAGTACGCTGCTGCCTAACTAGAGATACCAGCGGTTGTCGGTGGCTGGGTAGAGCGGGACTTTTGGGGACTGCCGTACCGCTGCGGGGCACGTGGGCCAGCCATGCTGGGGTGGCCGCCGTGGGGTGGCTACCGGTATGATCCGGCCAGTGCGTCCTTGGGAGCCGACAGGTGAAACCAAGGCACACAATGACGCCGTTGGCCCGGACCACCCCAGGGGACCCTGCGAGCTGTGCATTGGGGGGGGCCTGCTAGATATCTGGGAGGGGACCAGCAGTTGATGCTTTGGGGCCGGCTCCACAGGAAATTGCGCCTAGGTAGGGCCAGGTAGGGCGTAGGGGAGTACCGTACGGTACTTACACAACGCTGTTACTTGTCGTCTTAAGCTCGCTGCATTTTGCGTTCAGCACCCTATCTAGAGTACCTTGTCAAGGTGACTTTGGATCAGGCAGGCACCCGTCTTGTCCAGCCCGCTGCCACCCAGGCACCACGCCACCTCTCGGGCTGTTCCACCTGCCCTGCCCCACACGAGCAGGGGACCAGCGACGCCCAGCGACAACGCCGCATGCTCAACACCACTAGACGACAAGATTCTGAGGTACTTGCTGTGGTCATAGGCATCACGGCGATATCTTAAAGCATGCCACAAGAGGGCATCGCGGTATAAATGGCGAAGACCACGTACTGTCATACACCCAAGCGCCGTTTCGAGCCGTCCAAGAGGCTACATGCTCGGCGGTTTGCCCGGCCCTCCGGCCCTCCGCCCTTGGGCTAGACGACACTTGCCGGTGTACGAGCTTGGTCGCGTTGTAGCAGGGCTTGACTTATATACCGTATATGGAGCCCTGCTGCCGATCCTATGCATCACCTGACAGCTGCCTTCCGCAACCCGCAGTCTCCTCAGTCCGTTGCCGCACGGCCGTTGCGACCTCGCTCCAAATTCCGAGTTGTTCCTCGCCTCCGTAATAAAGACGCGTCCACCCTCCGCCCTTTCCGCCCTCACTTTCAAATCTCCTGGTTCTGTCTACGCCCGTCCCAGCCCACAAACCAAGCAACGACCATGACCAAGCGCGCACACGTGTCACGCTTCCCGCTGGCGCTCGTGGCGCTGGCCGTGCTGCTGTCGGCCTCGGCAGCGCAGCGCGGAGGGCCCATGGGCCCGAAATTCTTGGCCAAAGTACTCAACAGGCTGCGGCTGACTCCGCTGGGCAGAGTGGAAGAGCTCAACATCTTCTCGGAAGACCAAGTCATCCACACCGTCAACGTCGATGGTGGGTACGCATGTTCTAAGGTGGCCCCGTGTTGGCCTAGCCCGTACTGACGGGTACCGTACGTATGGTACAAAGCCCCACGATGGCATGCCCTTGCGCGCTTGCAGTCCGCACGTGCACATGCGTGCCCGATCCCTGGCATGCACGCCAGAAGACCCCTATCCCTGCCGAGTGCTAAGGCGGCGTGTGCTACGTAGCAACTCCACATACAGCAGCGAGCGGTTCCACTGAACCTTGCTGCCCTACATGCTACATGCTCATTGCTCAGCCCCCTGCCCCCCTCGCCCCCTCGTACGGTACCATCCAGTATTGGCCAATTTCTCCGAGGGCGTCATCGCCGCGCTTAACGACCTCGTGGACCCGCAGTACCTGGGGGCGCCTGTGAGCAGGGGAGACCTCGTGGTGGTGCTGTCGCAGCAGCTGGAGGACGCCAACAACGGCCGCGTCAACCAGCTGGCCACCTTTCTGTGGCAGCTGGGGGTGGTGCTGGTGCCAGGGACCACACGGGCCACCATCAAGTTCTCCCGAGACGTGGGTGCTGCCTTGGGGTTGTGCGGTATGCCGGTGACGGCCTTGTGTTCACTATTTTTGCTGTGCGACCCAGCCAGTGGTCATGCATGGCAGCTACCGTACCTCGCCGACTCCCGGATGCTGCCCTTTGCTTGGACCCTGTAGACCCTGTGCCCAAACCAGCCAATGCCGCCCGTTCGCCATCCGGCACATGCCTTGCGGCACCCCGGTCCCTGCCCCAACGGCCCCAACGCCCCTAACACCACATGTGCCCTAGGAGCTAGGCCCCCTACCTGTGCCTTCCCACGTGCCAAACACACCCTATCATACCGCCTGCCGCTCTCTTGCACGCGTTCTTTGGCACGGCTTGCCACGCAGTCAGCAGCTTGCGCCAGCTTCGCATGCGTGCTCACCTGCTCCGTCCGCCTTCATGCACCGCCCATGCCCCCCGCGCCCTGCCCCCTGCCCCCTGGCCACCTGCTGCGTGCACAGGCCCTGGGCGTGGTCCAGAACCCCGTGGTGCTGTACAGCCCCTCCACAAGCACCCTCTTCGTGTTCGGCGACGTGAGTACCGTAGAAGTGGCTGTCACACACTGCATGCATGTACCGTGCGTGTGTGAGTGGTCAAGGCGGCGGCACGGCATGCACGCAGCGGTAACGGCGAGCTGGGATAAATGCTCAGGGCGTGGCATGCGGCACTGGCATTAACTGCCGGGCGGCAGCTAAACAAGCCTGGCGAGCCGAGCTCACCGTTAGCTTAGAGCTGCCTAGTTGCGTGCTGCTGTGATCGATGGCAGGTAGCTGTCCCGCCTTGCGTGTGTTAGTTGTTGTGGCACGGCAGTCATGCTTGCTCCAAGCCCAACAGGCTCGTCTGCGTGCCAGCAGCAGGGGAGCTAGCAGCTCCCCTGCGTGCAAGCGAATAAGGACTGTGCAAGCAAGGCGCCCCCCAACGCAACTTCTGCCGCCATTTGCTTTGCCGCAGATCCTTTTCGAGGACCTCGGCTCTCGCTGAAGGCTCACTGGCCCGGCAATGGCCACATGGCGACGGCTCCGTGAGCGGCAGCTGGCGGCGGCAGCCCACAGCAGCAGCGAGCTGCCGGCACACATACACCAGCCAGCAAAACGAAAGGCATGCAGCGATACTAACGAAGCAGAAGGCGATTGCTTGACTGTCAAGTAGTACCGACCAGGGTATGTACTGGCACGTGTCCGTCTTCCAGTTTCTAGGCTGGTACCAGAGGGCCATTTTTGGTGTTGCGTTTATACAGGACCGGACAGCTGCACGGTCCCATGCATGGTCGACTTGTAGCGTAGGATAACCGTGGCTGGCCAGTCCTGGCGTAAATGAGCGGAAGTTGATGGGACACAGTCGAACGCGCAGTCAACGCCTATATGCAGCTTTAACCTCGCCTGGCCACGCTCGTGGTGCTGTGGCCCTTGATGAATTGTTGAGCTGTTGAGTGACACATGAGACCCATGATATACCGGTCTGATGTACGGCACTGAGTGTGACAGTGTTTACACGCACAAGTGAAGATGCGTAACAGTTACCATACTGTTCTCAAACCGTGCCCAATAATCTAGCCGTGAGCAATAACGCACCGTCAACACCATCAATGGATGTAAAGGCAACCCAGTCAATACCAAAGCCACCTCTGCTCTGCGCTTTCAACGCTGCCTGCATGCACGCATGTGTGCCAACAGTGCCAGCGCAACCCACAACGACAGCAAATCCGCAACAGGCATAAACGCACAACCACCCTTTGTATGTACCGATATGCTAATGCGGAGAAGCACAACAACGGCGGCGTGGCGGTTAGTTGGCTAGGCACCGCATTCGTAGCACCTCGCTAGCTAGTCAAAGGTGTACGGCCTGCGGACGGAGCGCAGGCGCCTGCTGCCCCTGACCGCGCCTCCGGCCCCGCCGCTGCCGCCACCACCACCCGTTCCAACGCCTCCCGCAGTAGTGCTGGTGCCGCTGCCGGTGCCGCTGCCGCTGCCCGCCGTTGCTCCGTTGCCGGCAACCCCACCAACTCCAGACGTACCGCCCGCGCTCCGAGCGCCACTGCCAGCGGAGGCCTTACCGCCCTCCTGCCCGCTGCTCCCACCGCCCGTAGCGCCCTGACCAGCACCCCGCGGTGAGGTGGGCGGCGGCGGGACGCCAGCGCCGCCTGTCGTGCCCCCACCGGCCACACCACCCGGACCCGGGGCACCAGCAGCACCGCCCGCGCCAGGGGTCGCGCTGCCTCCCCCGCCGGCTGCGCTGCTGCTGCCAGCGCCGCCGCCGCTGCCCGCCCCTTCGCCGATGGGCACCAGCGTGATACGCCTGCAGGGATGAAGCAATATGTCGTATTGCTGTGTCACTTACTGCGGTGGCAGATTACCACCACACGCTACGCAAGCGCTGCTACGAAGTAGCCGTGCTCTCCCACCAAATGCCAACACCTATGCCGCAATCATGTACATGAAAATGAAAGGCAGCCCGGTCCATAACCGCAGAGTGAACTTACTCGCCGGGCGAGCTGCCGAGAATGGGGATCTGCACAAGGACGGGATGCAGACAGCGGGATGCGTCAACTTAGGCGGGAGGTGGTACACAAACATCGCTGCTGTATGGCAGGCATACCACGGCTGGCTCCTCGCATACGAGTACCATCGTGCTGGGCTGCTGCGGTGTTGCGATGCAGTCCGCGTGCGACGCCCCAACCAAATACCTATGACCCGTCGCCTACATGCGACCGCGTGCAGCAGGGATGGCCTCCCTGTCGCCTTCCAGTAAGTGCTCCACAGCCGCCCTGCCCAGGACGGTGCCGCCTACCTGAGAAGCCGGCAGGACAGGAATGCCGCCAAACCCAGGGAGGCCAGCAGGTCCAAATGCACCCGCGGACGCAGGGCCACCTAGCCCACCGCCCACGATGCCGCCAAAGCTGCCGCTGCCGCCGTCGCCGCCGCCGAAAATGCTTCCGTCGGGGCCGCAGTTGACCGCGCTGCTCCCGGTGCCAACTCCCATGCCGCCATCAGCCCCTGTGCCCTCTGAGCCTGTGGTACCGGTACCTTGACACACGCCGCCGCCGCTGCCGCTGCCGACGCCGTCGCCAACGCCAACGCCGCCGACGCCGCTGCTGCCGCTGCCGACACCAACGCCGCCGACGCCGCTGCCGCCACCGCCGACGCCTCCTGCAGCCTGGCCGCCGCCGCTGCCACCAGCGCCCGGCTGTTGCTGCTGCTGCTGCCGCTGCTGCGCTGCTGCTACTGCAGCGGTGAGGCGGTTGGGGCGTGTGCCGTCGGCGCCGCCACCGTCGCCTGTCTGCCTCAGCCCGCGGCGGCGGCCGCCACCAAACGTGATGCTGCCAATGCCCGGGATCTTGACGACGCCACTGGGGGGCGCAGGCATGGTGCAACGCATAAGGTGGCGAACGGGTTGTTGCGGATGCGGTGCGGTATGGCGAAGGGGTTGTGCGCGTGCCTGTTGTGTGCCGCGTGCCCTGCAACACCTGTTAAAGAGCTCTGCACACTGCACACTCTGAAGGATACATTCACCCCTTGCATCCTTGCATTCTTGCGTAAGTGAACGCACGGACCTACACCAACACGTACGGCGTCATCCCCACCTGCCGCTGTCATCGACCGCCACCTTAGCAAATGCGTTGTCCACGACGGTCTGCGGAGGTTCGCGGGGGCCGTAATTAGCATTTACGTACAGTTGTTTACCAAGGTACGTGAATGGAAAGGCATGCCGCGTGGAAGACAATTGCAGTGGAGGCTGCAGCTTAGGCTGCAAGCACTCTGCTGGCCGCCTTGTGCCATGCAACAGAGTGGGTAAGCACCTCGCCAAGCCAAGGTCGCTGCATCGATCTCAGCTCGTGCAACATCCGTGCACCTTTCGGTGCTCGCTGCCATCGTGGCCTCACTCCAAGAAACCCACCATGGGGTACGCACTAGCACCCGCTCGCCGCCCCTTAGTTCCTCATGCCCTCAAGGCACGGGCCACAGCCTGGTTCCCACCCCTCGCTCCTTGCCTCCCGCTAAGTCACAGGCCATACGCCCACCACAACCCACCCCTTGGTCCGAGCTGCCCACGGTTGTGAGGGGCGCCTTCACCGCCGTGTTGCCATCCTGCGACACAGCGGTGGTGCCGGGGGCGGTCACCACCGTGGTATTGCCCTGGTTGGCCACCGCAGTGCCGGGGGCCGTCACCGTGGTGGTGCTGCCGCCTTGGTCGGTGGTGGTGGTGGTGGTCGTGGTGCCGGGCGCATCCACAGCAACAGTGGTGCCCCCTGGGCTGCCGCCGCCGCCGCTGCTGCCACTGCTGCCGCCGCCACCGCTCCCATCCTGCAGCGGACGGCGGTGCTGGTGGAGGCGGCGGCCACCAAACCTGTTGGCACCACCTGCGGTGCCCACAGTGCCCGCAGTGGTAGTACCTAGGCCTCCCGCGGTGCCCCCAGCCGTACCCGCGGTGCCCCCAGCCGTACCCGCAGGGCCCCCAGCGGTACCCACAGGGCCCCCAGCGGTACCCGCAGGGCCCCCAGCCGTACCCGCAGGGCCCCCAGCCGTACCCGCAGGGCCCCCAGCCGTACCCACAGGGCCCCCAGCGGTACCCGCAGGGCCCCCAGCGGTATTGTCACCGTCATCATCACCGCCGTCGCTGCCGAGAATGACGTCAATGACACTCTGACTCAGACGCCTCCCGCCGCCGCTCTGCCGCTCGACTGTACCCTGGCCCTGCCCCTGGCCTTGCTGCTGCTGCTGCTGCTGCTGCTCCGAGATGCAGCCTGGGCCTCCGCCGCCCCACTGCACGTTAATGCCAATCCACGGCAGCTGCACGCAGCCACTGCGCTCGCTTGTCGCACATGGTGGGGAGTGGGAAGTCCAACAGCGGCCGTGTCAGTCGGCAGCATCATGAGTTGCCCCCTTGGCTTCAGCAGTCAGCTTTTAGAAAAAAGCTTTCAGCCGTTCGAGCGAATAGAAGTTTAGGATGGATATCGCTACGTGCGTAGTCCGAGCGGCCAAAGGCAGTGGTTCGACGTACTGTGTGCGGGAAACAGCAGGACAAGGGCCATGCGTGCTAAGGGTAAGGCACACAGCTGCCAGCCTGCCACGTGCAGCCTGCTGCAACGTTGCTTGGGAAGCCTCCGTTAGGGACACGTTGCTGGCTGTACGACAGTCTATGTATGGCCCCTCACTAGGCTCCGTACTGTGGCTCAGGCCTTACCCGCCAGTCTGCTTGTCAACGTCCACATTAACGAAGGGGGTGCGCACCGCCGTCTAGGAGGAGGGTGTGCAAGGGGGGCAAGCCATCAGGGGCATCATGGCAGAGCGGATAGCAGCATGGGGCAAAACGGCACGTCAAGGGGGGCCTGCGGTTAGTGGTATGCCGTAGGCCAAGCGCACTACACCAGGCAATGCCCCCGCCGCCATTGCGGTACGGTCCCGTCTCCAGGGCATCCGAGATGATGCTGTTAAATGGGCCCTATCTGCAGCTGTAAGTACGCACGAGGTACCGCAAACGCCACAAGTGTGATTGCGTACGTACCGAGCGTAATCTTTGCACACCGCCCGTCTGCTCACCTCGTTTGGCGTAGTGCCCACGACTGTCAGCGGCGCTTGGACGACTGTGGTACCGTTCTGCATGACGCGTAAGGAGCCATGGCAAGCATCGGTAACGGTCATCACGGTGCTTACAGAGTGATATATCTAAGCAATGAAAGATTGAGAGACCGGTACTGAAGGTGCTGAAGGTCTGCAGCAGCGGGACACTCAAGCTATCCTTCCTCAACATGCTACACACATGCTGAAGGTCTACAGCAGCGGGGCACCCAGGCCCACCTGTGAGGCGGCCACAGTGCCGGGGGCGATGACGCTGACGCCTTCCGCTGCGGGGCACGAGGGTTGGGCCGACTGGTGACCGCGGTGGGACAGCCGACGGCGGTGACAGCACAGCAGCGTCACAATGGATACATGCACTGGGTACATGTCCTGGCTATCGGCATCTTAAAAACCGGTTCCCAAGGTTCCCAAATTCACGGGTGCATACTCCGCTCCATTCGGTTATCGTACCCACGGCAGCACCCACCCGTCTTGTTGACGCTGGTGCCCGGGGCCACCACGGTGACGTTGCCGCCCTGAGGCTGAGGCTGGGTGGCAGCGGGGGCCTGGGCGCCGGCGGCCGTGCCGGTTGTGGCGTTAGTGGGGAGCGTGACGTTGGGTCGGGTGGCGTTGGGAGCGGTAACAGTGGGGGTAGTCGCGGTGGGGAGTGTGGCGTTTGGGGCGGTGATGTTGGGAGCGGTGGCATTGGGGGCGGTCGCGTTCGGGAGTGTGGCGTTAGGGACGGTGATGTTGGGCGTCGGAGGCACGACGGTGGAGGCGCCGACCGGCACAAGGGTCACGGGCGTGCCTTCCGCGGGAGGGGCCCCCACGCCGGGGGGCGTGGCGGGGCCCGGGCCAGTTCCGACCGGAACACTGCCCGCGACGCCCGTCCTAGCACCACCGGGGGCCACACCGCCTCCTGTTGTAGCTCCGCCACCATTTTCTGCGCCGCCCGCTCCACCGCTCACGCCCTGGGGCGAGGTGCCCGAGGCCGGGAGCACGGCCCCGCCCCTGGTGACCACAAGGGGCACTGTAGTGGCGCCTGCGGTGGGTGTGTTTAGGTGGGTTGCGGTTGTGTTGGTGCAGTTGCGGCTGTAGCACATGGCGGCGCAGGCGTGCAGCTGCGCGCACCATGCGATTGCGCTTGGGATAATGGAATGTACCGGTAATCTACAAGGAGCAATGGCAGCTGAACAAGGGAAGTGGTTGCGTTGGTCGTGGCGCAACGGCGCGCAGCCCGACTGCAGCATGAGGAAGCGGGCCGGTGCGGAAAAGGCTGAGGCTTCTTTGTGTGTGGATGGAATGACTTTAGGTTGCTGCGCCTGTGGCGATGTGCAACCACCGTGCAGACCGTCACAGCTGTTACCCTTCAGTACCCTTGCTTCTGTGCGCTACCCTGCTTTAGTGCCCGACGACGCCAGACGCACTCACCCTGATCGGTGCCGCCGTCCGATGCGCTCGCTTGCAGCAGGAAGCGCCTCGCCACGCCTTCGAGCACGACAGCAAAGGAAGGGGTATCTGTGCCATGGTGCGTGTACGTACACAGGTCAGGGCAAGCTAGTGCTTGCGTGTACCACGAGTGCGTGCGGCAAGCCCGCTTCCACCGTTTCAGCCTGCATTATATATACTATCCTATGAGCATAAAGCGTTGGAAAGCTATGGACCCTGTTCCCAAGCCCTTTGTCTTGGGTCCGCGCGACCCATGGGTCAGGCCCAGCATGAAGCTCTTGCACGGTCTGTCTCCCATCGCGATGTTGTGCCAAATTAAAAAGTCGCTTAGCTAAAATTGGTGGCGCCCGAGTGAGGCAGTCAATGCTTCTTTGCTTACCATCCGGTACCAGTGCTCCTTGCGCCTTATCCGCGCCGGCGCAGGCGAGTTTTGCGGTTAAAAGGCATAACGCTGCCAGACACAGCGTTGGCGCGGTTCGTTTGGCGCCGGGGGCCGACCCGCGGGCCGGCCGCGAGGCCTTTCGCATTCTCATGACGCTGTTGCACTGTATGCTATGTAAACTTAGGCAGCAGCGGTTGCAGATGTCGCTTTGCTCATATCCGTGTCCAGTGTACTTGCTTCTTTGTGCCCTAAATGCAAAATAAGGAGTGGCCGCGGTGGCGCAGGCGAGGGCTTGCAGTCGGCATTGGCTTCCAGCGTCCGCCACCTCCCGCCTTGGACGACGATTGAAGCAGCGCCTGACGAAATAAGCTATACGTAACTGCCCAACACAGTTTGCGCCTACGCCTGGACCTCGTCCACACATCCTGTGGCAACCGAGCCCTCCCCTATGGCCCACGTTGCGATTTTCTCAAGAGTTCCCACCAACGCATGTTGATATACCTTACGGTAATTAGTGCACCCAAGTGAACGCACCTCGTACGCCTACGACAGGGTGAGAGCAACGAGCAGAGCGCCTGGCTGTCCTGTTGTGCAGCTGTTGTGCGCCTCGAGTCCAGCAAGCAGCCGAAACACCTAGCCGGGAAGGGGAGCGTGATAGGGGCGCGAAGGGGCAGGGCGGGGTCAGGCGATGCCATGATGTAGAGAGAGTTTGGGGCAACCAAGCGGGTGGGCTAAGATATTACTTGAATCTGCTGGTGAAGTCGTCACTGACAGCTGTGGACAGTTCCGCTGCACAGCAGGATAGCCAACTCGTAACACTCCTGCATGCCTGCATAGCAAGTGCAAACGCCCCAGAGCAATGCTATGCTAGATCAAGGCATGACAAGCTTTAGCGACCCAGCCACACACCCTCCAACCCACCTGGTCAGGGTCCGGCGCCGTGCCGTACGGCAGCTCAAAGGAGGGCCCCATGTCGCCGTCATCCTCTTCACCGGCACTGCCACCACCCCCTGCCCCTCCCGCCTCCCATCCCCCGCCCCCCTCATGCCCCCCACGTGCCCCTTCCCAGGCTCCGCCGCCACGCAGGGGCCACGTGTCTGCCAGCTGGTTTAGTAGGTGGCGGCAGGTGCGCGCACCTGCCCCGCTCCTGCTGCTGCCCCTGTCCCCGCTACTGCTGCCCTTGCTTGTACTGCTACCCTTGCTTAATGCTGCAGTCCTGGGCAGCAGTGCGGGCGGCTCCTCAGCCGCTGCACTGTCAGTGCCTGCTGCCGCTGCTGCTGCTGCTGCTGCCGCTGCTGCTGCCGCTGCTGCTGCTGCTGCTGCCGCCAGCATTCTCTCCAGCTGCTTGAAGGTGGTGGTGGCGGGCGTGTGGCGGCCGATGTCGCCATGGAACACGGGGCCACGGAACAGCATCACCTGGGGGTTGCGGGGTGTGCTGGGGTGTGCGCGGACGTGAAAATGTTGGGGCACAGGTGTTGAAGCGCAGCACATTTGGGTAGTGCACAGGCACCAGGGACCTCCGTTTGGGATAGTCATGGGGCATCGCGCCGGGGGTTGAGCTCAGCGGGTGACACCCATGGGGTGGAGCGAAGCGTGCGAGCCGCAGTGCGGGTCAAGGGCAAGGGGAGGGGTGAGGAAAGCGCGCGTTTGGTGGCGGGTCTGCGGTGACATGGTGCAAAGAGGGAGCCATGAAAGGGGGAACACGCCTCTGGCTGTCCTGGCATTGGTCTGAGCGATCTGTGATAGCTGGTGCGGCGCACCTGTACTGTACAGGTACATCCCCGACGGCCCGGGCCATGTGCTGCAGGCTGTCCATGGGCCCCCACAAGCGCAGCGCGGGCCATGCGCAGCTGCCATGGTGCGGGGCTGGGGCGTGGGCGAGTGGGTGGCCAGGGGTGGAGTGCCCGGGGTGGAGGCTCCAGACACACCCAGGGCCGCACCGCATCCTGCCACACCCAGGGCCACCGTGGCGGAGTGCAACAGCTGCTAGCGAGGGATCTGCTACAGCAGCGGGAAAGGATGCCACCGAAGTGCTGGTTGTATTTATGGTATTCTCCATATAGTTCTGTAAGGTTTGTTTGCTTACGCGGGCAGGCTCGTGTGGTCGCTCGTTGCAGCTATGGACTTCCGATGTTTCCAATGGCTTTAAGGAGCTGCGACTACCGGGGGTGATGGCTGCTGCTTGTTACAGCATTTGCTTAGTTTCGAGTGAGGAGCCGCCTGCGGCCGGCAAGGCGCGAAAGCTCGAAGCCCGAGCCGCACGTCGTACGGTGGCCAGCCTGGCAAGCTAATTACGGTTGCCCTGTGACGTGCAGGCCGACTGGCCATGGGTGAAGCCATTGGCAACCAACTTCGTCACCCTCTGGCACATTGACACTGCCATACGGTATCAAGAGGGCAAGGACTGGCGACGTACACCAACCGGTACGCAACACCACACCTGCCAGTCCAGGCTTGGTCACAAATGCAGCGCACGAACAGCCAGCGGAACGGCATTACCAACGCGCTTTATGGTGTCTCTCCATCAGCAACGTTCGCCGTTTTGTTAAAGTGATTGCATCATGTGACCAGTCACCTTCCTGCTTTTGCAACAGCATAGGTGCAATACGGTAGTCAAGCGTGTCAGGATCAACCGAAGGCGTACGTGAACTGCCCCCATTGGTAGGTGTAGCAGCTGCCAGCGCCTATCCCCAACCCAAAATTTCAATCTCACGCATTCAACACCTGACTGCCCCCCGTCTGCGTGCTGACCCGATCCGCAACCACGGCCAAGCCACAACAGCCAGCACGGTTTCATGACCCCTGCATGTACCAGTATACATAGTACACTACTCGTGTTACGACTCACTACAGCAGCAGCGCAAGCAGCTGCTGCATTACATGACAGCATCTCATACATTACTCAGGTGTACCGCATGCGGATGGAGCGCAGGCGCCTGCTGCCCCCGGCCGCGCCTCCAGCCCCGTCACTGCCGTCACCAGTCGATCCGGCACCTCCCTGTTGCTGCTGCTCCCCGCCGCAGCCCGAGCCTCCGCTGCCCCACGACACGTTCACGCCCAGCCACGGCACCCGCACGCAGCCGCTGCGCTCCCTGGTTGCACAACAAGGAGGGAGAAGCAGAGGGCACATGCCAGGAGGCGGTCAGTCGCATACGTCATATTGCAATCAGCACACTACGGCGGGTCTGTACCAGTCTAAGAGATGGAGGGCTGCGAGGCAGGCGGTAACCGAAGCATGCAGGCAGCAGCAGCAGCAGCAGCAGCAGGGTAAGAAGCATGCATGCCTACCAGCACCGACATGGCATCTGCAGCTGCGGCGTGCACTCAATGCGCATGCCGCGCGGTAGGCTGCATGATGCTTGGCGCACGGAAGCCTGCGCCCATCATCAGTATTCTCCCGCTGACATGACATAAGATATATGACCCAAGCCCGGCCGTTGCAGGGCAAGCCTCTACTGCAAGACCGCGTGGCCGTTATACGACAGCCCATGCGCAACCCTTCAAATCTTGATATCACGTCCCGACCCGTACAGGTGCTCACCCATCGGTGCCGTTGACGACAGTCACATTGGCGATGGGGGAGCGAACCACTGTCTGGGGGCCGGTATGCAACGGGCGAACAGCATCATAACAGGAGCATAGAAACTCAAACTGCAACACAGGGCACCGGTGTGGAAGGGGACCGCCGTGGGAATTGCGATGAATGATGAGCCCTAAAGTAGCTATCTCCACATAGGCACCATCCCTGCTGACAGGAACGCACTGCCCCCTCTCCACGACACACCAAAGCATTCGGTGCCAATCCCGAACCTTTGCTCGTGAGTGCAGGGCGCCGTCCAACCCACGGTGCATGGACCTGACGTGTCGGCTTACCTCGTTAGGCGTCCTGGTCACATTGACCAGCGGCGCTGTCACAAACGTGGTGCCGTTCTGCGTGGGGCATAGGGCGGGATAGCAAGCATTGGAAGACACACACGCTTGAGGCGCAAGTGGTTCACTGCAGGCACCAGCAGGACCGGGGCAGCCACCTGTGCATCAGCCGACCAGCCCCTGCAGTCCTTGAAATTTCGTTCGGCAATACGGCATGCTGTTTGGGACTTCCTCCGTTGCCCACCACTGTCAACAACACAAAGCGAGCCAGTAATTTGCTGTAGCGAGCGCCCCGGCCCCACCTGTTGTGTGACCGCGGTGCCGGGGGCTGTGACATTGACGCCTTCGTCTGCAGGGAACGAGGGACGGGGTTGGGCGAGTCGGTGGCCATAGTGGGACAGCTGACCCGACAATGGCAGCGCAGCCTTGGCAAGCATTCACAGACTGGACACGTCTCCAGCCGAAAAACGATACACAAGGTTGCGTTGCTTTGTTCCAGGGTACGCACGCCGCTTCCGCACCCCCCCATACCGGCATCCACACCGGCACCCACCCGTCTTGTTGACGCTGGTGCCCGGGGCCACCACGGTGACGTTGCCGCCCTGAGGCTGAGGCTGGGCGGCAGCGGGCGGTTGACGGCCGGCGACCGTGCCGGTCGTGGCGTTGGCGGGGCCGGTGGCGTTGGGTGCAGTCGCGTTGCGGGTCGTGGTATCGCTCAGGAGTGTGGCATCTGCGGCGGTGGCGTTGGGCGTGGTGGCAGTGCTGGGCCGAACGATGGACGAGGCACCCGTCTGCGCAACGCCCGTGGCCGCAGCGCCACTGCCAGCGGAAGCACTGCCGCCTCCTTGCCCGCTGCTCCCGCCAGCGCCACCTGCCGTGCCCCCACCGGACAAGCCACCCGCACCAATGGCGCTGCCCCCCGCACCAATGGCGCTGTTGCCGACGGCGCCGCTGCTACCCCCCTGCTCGCCGCCAGCTGCAGCGCCGCCGCCTGTGCCTCTGTCAGTACCGAGGGGCACCAAGATGACGCGCCTGCGAGGAGCATGGAATGTGCCGCGTTCGTTGGGGTATCCGCAACGGGTCAACACGTGCAAGAGACGCCACGCAAGCGCTATGAGACCAAGAGTGATGGGCTGTGCGCTGTGACTTCCAAGGGCGAACGAACCCCTGTACGCCCCCCTCATACGGTGATGTTGAAGATCCCGGTACTGCCCCACAACCTCAAGACAAGTCACGACCTACTCGCTAGAAGCTCCTGGTAGGTCAGCGGGGGCCGACGCAGCACCGGTGCCGTCAGGGCCCGTGTTGCCGCCCCCCGGTTCGCCCACGCCGCTGCCAGTAGTGACGTTGTTGCCGCCCAAGCCGCCAGTGTTCCCGCCTGCGGCGCCATCGACCGCGCTGCCCCCGGTGCTAGCTCCCACACCACCACCAACGCCTGTGCCAGCTGAGCTCGTGGTACCGGTAGCGGTGCCCGTGGCACCACCTTGGCCAACACCGCTGTTGCTGCCGGCACCGCTGCTACCGCCGCCGCCGCCGCCGCTGCTGCTGCTGACGCTGCCTCCTGTAGCCTGGCCGCCACTACCAGCGCCAGGCTGTGGCTGCGCTGCCGCTGCCGCAGTGGGGCGGTTGGGGCCTGCGCCGACGGCACCGCCATCGTTGTCGTCATCACGATCATTTCCACGGTCATCGACTGCACCCTGGCCCTGGCCCTGGCCCTGCTGCTGCTCCCCGCCGCAGCCGGAGCCTCCGTTGCCCCATGACACGTTCACGCCCAGCCACGGCACCCGCACGCAGCCGCTGCGCTCCCTGGTGGGATGGCAAGTCCAAAAGTGCGTGAGTCAGCGTTGTGGGCGGCCGTTTACCATCAAGACCGCATCAGGACGGGTATGCGAAGGCTGTGAGTTGCAAATCAGGCAGCGTTTCCAAGCGTGCGGGCAGTAGCAGGGCGCGGGGCGCGCCTGCTAGCACAAGACACGTGCAGTGCAGCTGCGGTGTTCGGGACGCATCCAAAAGGTGTCATGCCCGGTAGGCTGCAGGATACATGGCAATACAGCATTGCAGGGTGTAAACCTAAACACCATCATTAGCCCCCCATCTGCTGATACGCTCGCGAAGGAATCCCTTGGTGCAGGAAGGCCTCTGGCGTGGGCACCACCAACACGTCACACACTGCATGTGGCCCGCGGTATGTACGACAGCCCATGCACGGCCCCTCAGGCTCCGAGTAACGCCCACAGCCGCCGTGCGTACACGTGCTCTCACCCGTTGGTGCCGTTGCCGACAGTCACATTGGCGACGGCGGTGCGAATAGACGTCTGGGGGCCGGGCATGCAGTCGGGGCACAGCAACAGGAGCATGGAAAGTCGAACAGGGACACAAAATTATTACCGGTGTGGAAGGGGACTGCCGGGGTTGCGGTGAGTGACGAGCCCCCGGCAGCTCACTGCATGCAGTTTCCTTCCCGCTGACACAAACGCCCCGGCCCCGCCCCTGCTCCACGGCACCCCAAAGCAGTCGGTACCACAAAGAACCTTCGAACCCGCGAGTGCAGGGTACAGTCCATGCCATCGTTGAAGCTGTGTCTTAAATGTAAGCCGGCTCACCTCGTTTGGCGTATTTGTCACGTTCGCCAGCGGCGCTGTCACAAACGTGGTGCCGTTCTGCATGCACCACATGGCGGAATACATAGCAAGCACAGGAACACTTATGCGCTTGGTGTTCATGTGGCACTAAGAGCTCTGGGACAGCAGTGTATGCACGAACTGGCCAATCACAGCGTAGCTACGGCATGCCTTCAGGGCCTTCCTGCGTTAGTTGCTCACCACCCGTGCCAACGCAAAAGCGAGCCCCAAAGTCGCAGCAGCCGAGCCCCAGGCCCACCTGTCGTGTGACCACGGTGCCGGGGGCTGCGACATTGACGCCTTCGGCTGCGGGGCACGAGGGACAGGGCCGGGCGCAACCGGTGAGACAGCCGACCCGACAAGGACAGCACAACAGCCTTTACACACGCACACAGACCGGACACGTCTGCAGCTGACGGAGGGCCCACCCATGAAAGGTTGCAATCCGTCATGCAGGGGTGCACATGGTGCTTCCATCCACACCGTACCGTGCCGTACGTTAACCGTACATTCGGGGCCACCCACGCACCCGTCGTGTTGACGCTGGTTCCCGGGGCCACGACGGTGACGTTGCCGCCCTGGGGTGACGGCTGGGCGGCGGTGGGCGGCTGGGGCCCAGCGGCCGTGCCGGATGTGACGTTGGTGGGGGCGCCGCCGCCGCCGCCCACTAGCGAGCCACTGGGGGCGGAAGCACCCGCGGACCCCACAGCGCCGCCGACGCTGGCGGCCGCGCTGTCCACAAAGCCCATGCCGCTCCTGACATCAATGCCACCTTGGTCGTCACCGCCACGGCCACCATCAGTGTCACGGTCGTCGCCTCGATCGCCGTCGCCCGTGTGCCTCAGCCCGCGGCGGCGGCCGCCACCGAACGTGATGCTGCCAATGCCCGGAATGTTGACGACGCCACTACGGTAGGGGCGGTAGGCATGGCGCAGGCCGCATTACTACTGTTGAGTGCTTTCACGCGTGCGTGCCTGTGTGTATGCACTAGTCTGCGAATGTGAAGTCATGCCAGCACTTGCTGTCGCCGCCTCAGCGGCAGGAGTGAGTGGTACAGGCCGTGCAAGCGACATAGTGACAGGTTAAAGGACGCTCCAATGCTAGGAGAGATTTGGCGTCTCGAAGTAGCATTGCTACCTGAAGCCCATGCGGGCGGCACTACGCTGCGGGAAGTGTAGGCTCTGCAGCACCTACCGTATTGAGGGAGCCCGGAACACGGCGCGCTGCATCCCGGCATGCACACGTGTCAGACGCAGCAAGGCCTCACCTGCCGCTGTCATCAACCGCCACCTGGGCGTAGGGGTTGTCTACAACGGTCTGGGGAGATCCAAGGTAAGGCGCCAGTCAACAAACACACTCTTGGAATACAATCGTTCATGAATGGTACAGTGTGCTGGCGGGCACTGCGTGGCATACTGGTACACACACATTGGGGGATGTATCTCAGTCAAAGGTCCGGTCGCAAACACATTGCAGGTTGCCTTGTACGATATTGCCTAACAGAGTCAAGCACCCGGTGTTGCCCCATCGACCCCAGCCGACGTAATGCCACGCGAGGTGGTCTTCCTTTGCAACTCCAAGCCACCACCTGGTACCCACCCCTTGGTCCGAGTTGTCCACGGTGGTGAGGGGCGCCTGCACCACCGTGCTGCCGTCCTGCGACACAGCGGTGGTGCCCGGGGCGGTGACCACCGTGGCGTCGCCCTGGTTGACCACCGCAGTGCCGGGCGCCGTCACAGTGGTGGTGCTGCCGCCCTGGTCGGTGGTGGTGGTGGTCGTGGTGCCGGGGGCATCCACAGCAACAGTGGTGCCCCCTTGGCTGCCGCCGCCGTCGCTGCCGCCACTATCCCCGTCCGCCCGGAGGCGCCTCCCACCACCGCTCTGGCGCTCAACTACTGTTCCCTGGCCCTGGCCCTGGGCCTGGCCCTGGCCCTGGCCCTGGCCCTGGGCCTGGCCCTGGCCCTGCTGCCCCTGCTGCTGCTCCCCGCCGCAGCCCGAGCCTCCGCTGCCCCACGACACGTTCACGCCCAGCCACGGCACCCGCACGCAGCCGCTGCGCTCCCTTGTGGGGTAGGAAAACCCAACATGGTACAAGTCAGGAAATAGCACTATGGGCGGCCGTTGAACCATCAAGAACACACTGGAACGGGTACGCGAAATTTGTGAGCTGTGAAAAGAGGCGATGATTTGGCACAAGGCAAGTGTGGTGCAGCTGCGGCGTTCGGGGCATATCAATAAGGTGTCATGCCCGGTAGGCTGCAGGATACATGGCAATACAGTACTGCAGGGTGTACCCTTGAACACCATCCTTGACCCCAATTTGCCGATATGTTCGTGAAGGAATCCCTTAGTGCATGAAGCCCTCTAGCGTGTGCACCACCCACACGTAACACACTGCATGTGGCCCCAGCCCATGCACGGCCCCTCAACCTCCGTATAACGCTCATGACCGCCATGCGTACACGTGCTCTCACCCGTTGGTGCTGTTGCCGACAGTCACATTGGCGATGGCGGTGCGAATAGATGTCTGGGGGCGGGCGTGCAGTCGTGGCACAGCAAGAGGAGCATGGAAAGTCAAACAGCAACACAGGGTACCGGTGTGAAAGGAGCTTGCCGGGAGGTTTGCGGTGAGCAAAAACCCCTACCGAGCCTACTCCATCCCCGCTGACACAAACGCACTGCCCCCTCTCCATGGCACTCCAAAGCATTTGGTGCCACGGCCGAACCTTCGCCGCGAGTGCAAGGTACAGTCCATGCCACCGTTGAAGCTGTGTCCCAAATGTAAGTCGGCCTACCTCGTTAGGCGTACTTGTCACGTTCGCCAGCGGCGCTGTCACAAACGTGGTGCCGTTCTGCATGCACCACATGGCGGGGTGGCAATCACCGGAACACTCATACGCTTGGTGCGTGTCCACGTGGCACCAACAGCTCTGGGCCAACTAACAGTCTGTGCACGAACTGGCCGGTCACAGCGAAGCAACAGCATGCCTTCAGGGCCTTACTGCTTTGCGCGCCGCCCTTGACAACACAAAAGCGAGCCCCAAAGTCGCAGCAGCCTGGCGCCCAGGCCCACCTGCCGTGTTACCGCGGTGCCGGGAGCTGTCACGTTGACGCCTTCGGCTGCGGGGCACGAGGGACGGGGCCTCGCCAGTCGGTGGCAGTTAGTGGGACAGCCGAACTGCCAACGACAGCACAGCAGCCTTTACACACACATACAAACTAGACACATCTGCAGCTGCATACATCCCTACGGTTGCGCTCCCTCATTCAGGGGTACGCATGCTGCTTCCACTGCAGCGCCCACCCGTCGTATTGACGCTGGTGCCCGGGGCGACCACGGTGACGTTGCCGCCCTGAGGCGGTGGCTGGGGGATGGCAGGTGGCGGCTGGGGCCCAGCGGCCGTGCCGGTTGTGGCGTTGGTGGGGGCGCCGCCGCCGCCGCCTCCTGGAGAGACACCGGGGGCGGACGCACCCGCGGACCCCACAGCGCCGCCGACGCTGGCGGCCGCGCTGTCCACAAAGCCCATGCCGCTCCTGACATCAATGCCACCTTGGTCGTCACCGCCACGGCCACCATCAGTGTCACGGTCGTCGCCTCGATCGCCGTCGCCCGTGTGCCTCAGCCCGCGGCGGCGGCCGCCACCGAACGTGATGCTGCCAATGCCCGGAATGTTGACGACGCCACTACGGTAGGGGCGGTAGGCATGGCGCAGGGCGCATTACTACTGTTGAGTGCGTTTACGCGTGCGTGCCTGTGTGCATGCTCTAGTCTGGGAATGTGAAGTCACGCCGGCACTTGATGCTGCCTCCTGAGCAACAACAGTGAGCGATGTAAGCCGTGCGAGTGACACGATGACAGAAGAAGTAGAAGACGCTGCATCGATGAGAGATGTGGCGTCTCGAAGATGCGCTACCACCTTACGCCCATGCGGGCGGCACTGCGCTGCGGGACGTGTATGCTTTTTCAGCACCTACGGAGCGACCCCGGCACACGGCGCGCTGCATCCCAGCGTGCACACGTGTCAGACGTAGTAAGGCCTCACCTGCCGCTGTTATCAACCGCCACCTGGGCGTAGGGGTTGTCCACAACAGTCTGAGGAGTCCCACGGCGCAGGTCAGCATGTACGCTTGTTTTGTATAATCGTTACTATATGGTGTGAGTTGCGCAAGCAGACAGTGGCACGTGGCATTCTGGTGCAAATGCATTGGCGGATGTGTCACAGCCAAAGGCCCACTCGCAAGCACGCACGTTGTAGGCTGCCTTGTGTGGTAGTGTCTAACAGGGTCAAGCACCCGATGGGGCCTATCCACCCCAGCGAGTGTGACACCTACCCGCACAGAGTGGCCTCTGTGTGCTGCCTCGCACGGAGCCTGGTACCCACCCCTTGGTCCGAGTTGTCCACGGTGGTGAGGGGCGCCTGCACCACCGTGCTGCCGTCCTGCGACACAGCGGTGGTGCCCGGGGCGGTCACCACCGTGGTGTCGCCCTGGTTGGCCACCGCAGTGCCGGGGGCCGTCACCGTGGTGGTGCTGCCGCCCTGGTCGGTGGTGGTGGTGGTCGTGGTGCCGGGCGCATCCACAGCAACAGTGGTGCCCCCTTGGCTGCCGCCGCCGCCGCTGCCGCCACTATCCCCGTCCGCCCGGAGGCGCCTCCCACCACCGCTCTGGCGCTCGACTACTGTACCCTGGCCCTGGCCCTGCTGCTGCTGCCCCGCCTGCTCCCCGCCGCAGCCCGAGCCTCCGCTGCCCCACGACACGTTCACGCCCAGCCATGGCACCCGCACGCAGCCGCTGCGCTCCCTTGCGGGGTGGAAAGTCCAACGAATAGAGCACGAGTCAGGCGATTCAGGGGAGCATTTTGGGCGGCCTTCCACCACACAAAGGCGGGTATGCCAAAGTTGTGAGATGCACAGCAGACTGTGTTCCAAAGCATGCGGGCAGTAGCATGGCACGGGGCACGGCTGCAGGCATGAGGCACGTACACCTCAGCTGCGGCGTTCGTGGCACACCCATAAGGTGCCATGCCCGATCGGCTGCACGATACAAGGCTATCGGTATACAGCATTGCCGTGTGTACCCTGGAACACCATCACTATGCCCCAGATTGCTGAAAGCAAAGGTTAGTCAGGGCGGGGGTAGAAAACTCAGAAAGTGGACATATGCTGGAAATGAAAGAGCTCAATTAGAGCATTCCAATGATGTTTTCAAATTTGAAAACGGTGTACGACACAGGAAGTTACGGGGTGTCAAAGTGGGTTGTACGGCAGGGGGCGGTGGGGCGGGGTCGGGCCCCCTGGAAGTAAGTTGGACCCCCCTTGGAACTTTG
>VFQN01002935.1_pt1 | contig 25373 bp, 21 predicted proteins | sample 3512371 | NCBI WGS metagenome assembly VFQN01 (sample SAMN10412370, study PRJNA504923) | tailings metagenome | isolation source: Replicate 2 from Balatoc abandoned mine | place: Philippines: Itogon, Benguet | collected 2017-08-28 | reverse complement strand
GGCGTGGTCTTGTCGCAGCCGCCCATCAGCACGACGCCGTCCACGGGGTGCCCGCGCAGAAGCTCCTCGGCGTCCATCGCCAGCATGTTGCGGTAGAGCATGGTCGTCGGCTTCAGCAGGCTCTCCGACAGCGACAGCGCCGGCAATTCCATCGGGAAGCCGCCGGCCTGCAGCACGCCGCGCTTCACGTCGTCGACGCGCGTCTTGAAGTGCATGTGGCAGGGCTGGGCGTCGGACCAGGTGTTGAGGATGGCGATGACCGGCTTGCCGGCCCATTCCTCCGGCGCGTAGCCCATCTGCATCGCCCGCGAGCGATGGCCGAAGGCGCGCAGATCGTCGGGCGCGAACCAGCGCGCGCTGCGCAGCTGGTCCGGCGTCTTGTTCCTGTTGCTGCTGTCCGGCATGTCGTTTCCTCCGCGCCGGACGCGACCACAGTCAGGGGATCGTGGTCAAGCCGCGACGCCGCAGGGCAGGACCGGCTTGCTCATGTAGACCGTGACGCCGAGCGCCGAACTCTCCTCGCGATCGATCCGGTAGCCGAGGGCGAGATAGAGGCGCACGTTCGCCTCGAACATCCTGTTGGTGTAGAGCCGCACCTCGCCATGACCGAGGTCGAGCGCCAGGCGCTCGGCGTGCGCGAGCAGGTATCGGCCGAGGCCACGCCCCTGGAAGGCCGGCGCGACGGCCACATTCTCGATCACCAGATGGTCGCCCTTGTCGATCGTCTCGATGAGGGCGGCGAGGCCACCGTCGAGAAAGGCGAGGTCGATACGATGCCGACGCACCGCCTCGTCATAGTCGGCGCGCATCGGCAGCGGCTCGCGGCCGATCACGGGAACCCACTTGGCGTAGGCTTCGCGCGTCAGCACCCGCACGGCGGCGGCATCGTCCGCCACCGCGCGCCGCAGCACCGGCGTCTCATCCATGACGAAAAGTCTCAGCCGACCTTGAGGCCGGTCGTCTCGTCGACGCCGGTCTTCAGGTTGATGCACTGCACCGCCGCGCCCGACGCACCCTTGCCGAGATTGTCGAGCGAGGCCACGGCCAGCACGTTGCCGTCGGCGTCGTTGCCGTAAACCGCCAGTTCCATCGTGTTGGTGTCGATCAGACGGTCGGCCCGCAGGAACCGGTCGCGCTCCAGCCACGCCCGGTCGGCGAGCGGCCGCACCGGCACGAAGGTCTCGCCGGCATAGTAGTCGCTCAACACCTGGTGGACGTCCTTCGCGGTCACCTGCTTCGTCGTGATGTCACGCGTGATGGGCACGGTGATCAACATGCCCTGGGCATAGTGGCCGACCGACGGCACGAAGAGCGGCGCATGCGTGAGGCCGGAATACTTCTTCATCTCCGGCACGTGCTTGTGCGTGAGTTCGAGCCCGTAGATTCCGAACGGCTCGACGCCCGGCTGCTCATGGACGGCGATCAGCTCCTTGCCGCCGCCGGTGTAGCCCGACACGCCGAACACGGCGGGCGTCGAGTCGGCGCGGACGATGCCGGCGTCGACCAGCGGCCGCAGCAGCGCGATGGCGCCGGTCGGATAGCAGCCCGGGTTGCTGATCCGGTTCGAGTCGAGCAGCTTCTGGCGCTGGTCCCTGGCCAGCTCGGGGAAACCGTAGGTCCAGCCGTCGGCCACGCGATGCGCCGTCGAAGCGTCGATCACGACCGTGTCGGAATCGCCCCCCTTCATTCCATCAAGCGCCGCGACCAGCTCCTTGGCCGCCGCGTCGGGCAGGCAGAGCACGGTGATGTCGGACGCCCTCGCGATCTCGGCGCGCTTGCCCAGGTCCTTGCGGTCGGCCATCGGCAGCTCGAGCAGCTCGATGTCGGCCCGGTCCTTGAGCCGGTCGAGGATCTGCAGGCCGGTCGTGCCGTGCTGGCCGTCGATGAAAATCTTCGTCTTGTTGCTGGTCATGGTCTTCTCTCTCGATGCAGGGCCTTTGAGGGGAAATGGCCGACTGGAGGAGGAAGGATGGAAGCCGCTTCGTTTCTCCAGCGGCTTCACGATACGGCGCGTTTGTTACTGTTGCGCGCGCGCGTTCTCTTACCGCTTTTGCGAGCGGCGACGTCGCGGCCGGAGGAGGGCGGGCGAAATCATGGTGGGGCCGATATTTCATCGGGGCTCCCCCCTGTCAAGATGGAGCCGACGCGCTAGGGTCGATTATTCCCTGTTCTGGAGACAAGCCATGAGCCAGTCGCCCGCCGCCTCCCCCCACCCCGAGGGCCTCTCGATGCTGGAGAAGCGGCGCATCGAGGCCGAGATACTGAAGGAGGTCTACGAGACCCTGAAGGCAAGCCACGGCGTCGAGGTCGCGAAGAAGACGATCGAGGAATCGGTGCGCCGCTCGGCCATCGAGCAGGCCCGCCAGTTCGCCGCGTCGGTGCCCGGCGGCACGTCGCTGAAGTCGTTCCAGGACATCCAGCATCTGTGGACCGCGGGCGGGTCGCTGGAGATCGACGTCAAGGAACAGACCCCCGACACGTTCAGCTTCAACGTCGTGCGCTGCCGGTATGCCGAGACCTACAAGGCGATGGGCCTGGGCGAGATCGGCGCCCTGCTCTCCTGCAACCGCGACGGCGCCTTCTGCGAGGGCTACGACCCGAAGCTCAAGCTCGAACGCACGCAGACGATCATGCAAGGCGCCAGCCACTGCAATTTCAAGTACACGTACGAGGGTTAAGGATCCCTCGCTTCGCTCGGGATGACACCTGAGCGTGATGCCACTTCCTACATTGGTGTCATCCTGAGCGCAGCGAAGGATCCTCCTCTTCGCTGCGCTCACGACGAACTTAGTTCAAGAACTCCGCCACCACGATGTGACCGTCCTTGGCCGGCCAGGTGCGGGTCGGGATGGTCTCGTTGTTGAACACCGCCATCACGCTGCGCGTCGGTGCGGCCTCGAAGGCGAGCCGTCCCGTGGAAACGCCGGGAACGCCGTCGTTGATGCCGGGCGGCACCTTGCCGTCGAGCGAGAACTTGTCGCGACCGACGCCGAAATAGCCGCGCGGCCGGCTCATGATCGTGACCGCGCCGGCGCCCTCGTCGGCCTTGGCGAAGGGTTGCGGCATGAGCTGCACCACGTCGGTCGAGCGCAGGAAGGGCGACCGATAGGTGTGCGTCACCGGCAGCCCCGGCACACGGAGCACGAACTCGTAGTAGGAATCGGAGCGGCCGACGAAGGGGCCCCAGACGCCATCTTCGCCGGTCGTCTTGCGATGCAGCGCCACCGCGCTCTTGCGCTCGCCCGTCCGGGCTTCGACCTCGAAGATTTCGACCTCGGCACCGGCGGCGGGAATGTTGGTGTAGGTGCCCTCGGTGAAGCCCGTCACCTTGCCGTTCAGGATCGGCAGCGGCTCCTGGGCGATGAACATGCTGGCGGGCGGCTTGCCGGTGATGTGTTCGAACATCGCGGCGAAGGCCAGCTTGTGGAACGCGACCTCGCGATGGTCGAGGCCGTCCAGGACGACGTTGCGCGCGCCCCTCAGCTCCGAGGCATCGTAGCCGACGCCGGTCGGCTTGCCGGGGGCGCCGATGAAGCGGCCGTCCGGTTGCGAATACTTGTCGTTGCTGTCCGACCGGATCGCCATCATCTCGACGCCCGGGATCAGGTCGTCGGGCCCGTCATTGAGACCCTTGAGGAACGGGAAGGCGCCGTTGAACTCGCTGCCGACCAGCAGCTGTTCGGAGATCACGATTCCCTTGTTGGGCGTGCCGCACAGCACGGCGTGACTGACCATGTCGGCGCCGCCACCGTTTTTCAGCATCGCGCGGATGGCGTTGCCGCCGCGCGAGGAGCCCACCAGGGCGACCTTGCGACGGCGCGTGGCCTTCAGGACCTGCACCACGAAGGACGTCAGTTCCTTCATCTGGTCCTCGGCCGAGGACCGTAGGGGCTGCGGCTTCGAATCGTCGCTGCGGGCGTTGGGGTAGACGAAGTCGACCGCGAAGAGCTGGTTGCGCTTGTAGCCGTTGGCCTCGAAGCGCCACAGGTTGTTGATCCAGAGTGCGCTGGAATCGCCGTTGCCGTGAACGAACACGACGGGTGGCGGCCCGGATTCGGGCTGCTGGCGCCGCGGGCCCGGCTGGGTGCGGGCGAGCCTGGGAAGGGCCAGCGTCGACGCCAGCACGACGACGCCGCCGAGCAGCGCGCGGCGGGTAGGGCCGTTCTTCGAGGGCCTCTCGCCCCTGCTCATCGCTCCCCCAGACATGCTCCCCCATGTTGGCAAATGCCGCAGTCGGGCGCTACGCTTGCCATATGTCCATTTGTTACGTCGACAGCCCGGTCGGCCGATTGGCCATCGAAGCGGATCACGACGCCGTGACTTCGGTGCGCTGGGCCGGCGCGGGCGAGCGCAGGCGTGACCCCACCTCGACGCCGCTGCTCGAGGAGACCGCACGCCAGCTCGACCGGTATTTCGCGCGCAAGCTCAAGCGCTTCGACCTACCGCTCGCGGCGCGCGGCACCGATTTCCAGAAGAGCGTCTGGAGGATGATGAGCGAGATCCCCTTCGGCGGGACTGCGACCTATGGTGGCATGGCGATGGCGCTGGGCTCCGGCCCCCGCGCCGTCGGCATGGCTTGCGGCCGCAATCCCATCCCCATCATCGTGCCCTGCCACAGGGTTCTGGGCAGCGGCGGCCGGGAAGGCGGCTTCTCGGGCGGCCGGGGCCTGCCGACCAAGCGACAGCTGCTGGCGCTGGAAGGCGTCGTGCTTCTTTAATTTCTATGACGTTGCGTCGGCCGGACGCCCCGGCTACGGAGTCGGCATGCGCGTGCTGATCACCCGGCCGGAACGCGAGGCGACCACGCTGGCGACGGCGCTGGCCGAGCGCGGCCATGTCCCCGTCATTGCGCCCCTGTTCCGTCTCGAGATCCTCCATCCGCCGCCGGCGTTCGCCACGGATCTCGCCGAATGCCAGGCCGTCCTGCTGAGCAGCGCCAATGGCGCGCGCGCCCTGGCCGATGCCAGCGAACAGCGCGGCAAGCCCATCCTGGCGGTCGGCGACACCACCGCCTCGACGGCGGAAGGACTGGGCTTCGCCTCGGTCGCGTCCGCCGCCGGCGACGGCCAGGCGCTGGCCGAGCTGGCCCGAACGCGCCTCGACCCCAAAGCCGGCCCTCTCCTGCACGTTTCCGGCGTCGACATCGCCCAGGATTTCGCGGCCGCACTCGCCCCGGACGGTTTCGAAGTGCGCCGTGTCGCCCTGTACGACGCGCGCGAGGAAACCATCCTGCCCGATTCGGCGCGAGCGGCGATCGAGGCCCGCGCGCTCGACGCGGCGATGTTCTTTTCGCCGCGCGCGTCCGAGCTGTTCGCCCGGCTCGTGCAGGAAGCCGGGCGTTCCGCATCGCGGTCGAACGTCACCGCGATCGCCATCAGCCCTGCGGCGCTCCAGCCCTTGAGCACCCTGCCATTCAAGGCGACGGTGGCGGCAGCCCGCCCCACCCGCCAGTCCGTTCTGGACGAGATCGATCGGCTGCCCGTTGAAGCCGCTAGGGAGGCCTCCGTTCCCGAGGCGGCCGCAGAAGGACCGAGCATCATGAGCGACACACCTTCTTCCCCCGAGACAGCCGCGCCGCCGGCCTCTCCCGTCCCGCCCCCATCCCCGCCCGTGCCGGTCCGCCGCGGTCTGGGCGTGGTCGGCGCCTTCGTCACCGGCCTGGTGGCTTCCTGCCTGGTGCTGGCCGGCGCCCTGATCAGCCTGCCCTACTGGCCGGCCGAAATCCGCGCGCTATGGCAGGGCCAGGGGGCGGCTTCGGGGTCGCCGGCACCGGCCCTCGACCTGCAGCAGGTTCGCCAGGATGCGGCCGCCGTCGCCAGCGCCTCGGTGGAGGCGGCCAAGCGGGAGATTTCGGCGCGCCTCGATGATCTCGAAAAGCGGGTGCGCGCGGCCTCTGCCGCCGCGGCCGAGCGGCCGGGCAGCCCCTCGGGCAGCGAACCCGATCCGGCGATCGCCGAACTGCGTCGCAAGATCGAGGCGCTGGAGAGCCGCCCCGCAGCCCCCGAGGCCGCGACGCCTGCGCCGGCACCGACGCAGGCAGGTCCCAACCCGGAGCAGGAAAAGGAGCTCGCGGCCCTGCGGCTCGAACTCGCCACGATGCGCAATACCGTGCAGACGATCGACCAGACGATCGCCGTGCAGCGCGACCAGACGAAGCTTCTGGCCGAGGCCGTCGACAAGGCGCGCGGCGAGGCGAGCGCGCGCAATGCCGGCGAACAGAAGGCGATGAGCGCGGCGCGCGCCTCCGCTCTCATCGGCATCGCGGCGCGGCTGAGCGCGGCCGTCGAATCCGGCCTGCCCTTCGCCACCGACCTCGCGTTGCTGACGCCGCTGGCCCAGGGTGACGCCAGGCTGACCGAGAGCGTCACCGCCCTGCAGGCCTACGCCCAGACCGGCGTCGCCTCGCGGTCCGCCCTGGTGGCGGAGTTCCCGGCCGTCGCCAAGGCGGCGCTGGCCGACGACCTTGCCGACGACTCGTTCGGCGAGCGGCTGCTGGGCAAGGTGCGCGCGCTGGTTTCGCTCCGCCGGGTCGGCAACGATGTCGAAGGCGACGGCACGGAAGCCAAGCTCGCGCGAGCGGAAGCCGCCCTGGAGGCGGGCGACCTCGCCAAGGCGGTCGCCCTGGTGAAGAGCCTGCCGGCACCGACGGCGCGCGCCACCGCCGGCTGGCTGTCGCGCGCCGAAGCAAACCTCGCCGCCAAGCAGGCGGCCGACCAGATTTCCTCGCAGGCCGTCTCCCTGCTCGGCTCGGCCCGGTAGGTCCTCGAATGACGATCCTGCGCACCATCATCTGGTTCGTCTTTGCCATCGTGGCAATGCTGGGGGCGGTATGGCTGGCCGAACGGCCGGGCTCCGTAACCGCCGAGTTCCGCGGCTGGCGCCTCGACACCAGCGTCGGCGTATTGCTGGTCTCCGTGCTCGTGCTGATCCTGGTCAGCGTCGGCGGATGGCTTCTCTATCGCTGGATCGTCGGCGCGCCCGGCGCGCTGCTGGAGGGTTGGGGCGAAAGCCGGCGCCGTCGCGGATATCGCGAGCTGACGCAAGGGCTCGCCGCCGTCGCCGCGGGCGACGGCGTGGAAGCCCAGAAGCACGCGCGCAAGGCCGAGCAGCTCCTGTCGGAACCAGCGCTCACGCTCCTTCTTTCGGCACAGGCGGCGCAGCTCAACGGCGACCGCGACGGCGCACGCCGCGCTTTCACCGCCATGCTCGACGACGACCAGATGGCCTTCCTCGGGCTGCGCGGCCTGATCGGCCAGTCGCTGCGCGACGGCGACCAGGCCCAGGCGCTGGCGCATGCCGAACGCGCCTTCCGGCTGCGGCCTCAGACGCCGTGGGTCGTGCATTCGCTGTTCGACATGCAGGCGCAGGTCGGCCAGTGGCGGGCCGCCCAGGAGACGCTGGAGACGGGCATCCGCCGCAAGGTCGTCACGGCGGACAAGGGCCGCACCCTGAAGGCCCTGCTGGAGGTCGAGCGCAGCCGCGAGGCCGAGCGCGAAGGCCGCCCCAGCGACGCGCTCGCCCTGGCACGAGAGGCGTTCGGGCTCGCGCCGGAGCGCATCGCCGTGACGCGGCGCCTCGCCGAGCTGCAGATCAAGGCGGGCGAAGCGAAGAAGGCGATGAAGACGATCGAGCGCGGCTGGGCGCTGGCGCCGCATCCCGATCTCGCAACGCTCTATCTCGACGCGTCGGGCGAGACCGAGGCGCTGAAGCGGATTGCCGTCGCACGGCGGCTGGCCAGTCTCAATCCGTCCGACATCGAAAGCCACCTGATTCTGGCGCAGGCCTCGCTCGATGCCGGCCTGTGGGGCGAGGCGCGCCGCCATCTCGACAGCGCCGCCGGAACCAATCCATCGACCCGCGTCTGCCGCCTGATGGCCGAGGTCGAGGAGCGCGAGCAGACCGGGCCGGACAAGGTACGCGCCTGGCTGAGCCGCGCCGCGGATGCGCCGGCCGATCGCGCCTGGCGGTGCAACGCGTGCGGCGCCCATCACGAGGGCTGGCGGCCGGTCTGCGAGAGCTGCGGCGCCTTCGGCACGCTGCAATGGCGCGCGCCCGGCACTTACGGTCACATACTGCCGCCTGAAGGTGTGCCGTCCGCGGCGCTTCCGTCATCGTCGCCCGTATCCAGCCTGCCCGTGCCGGCCACCAACAACACGACAAGCTAAAAAAGAGGAAACACCATGTTCGAGACGACGCTTGCGGGCAGCCTGCCCAAGCCGGCCTGGCTCGCCACGCCCAACGTCCTGTGGGCGCCGTGGACGCTTTCGGGGGAACCGCTGTTCGAGGCCAAGGACGATGCCACGTTCCTCGCCATCCGCCGCCAGGAAGAGTCCGGGCTCGACATCGTGAGCGACGGCGAGCAGGCGCGGCAGCATTTCGTGCACGGCTTCCTGGCCGAGGTCGACGGTGTCGACTTCGACAAGAAGGTCCGCATGGGCATCCGCAACAACCGCTACGATGCCGACTGTCCGACCGTCACCTCGGCGCTGAAGCGTCGCCGGTTCGTGCACGAGCGCGAAGCGCGCATCGCCCGCGCCGCCGCTTCGCGCAAGCTCAAGTTCACCCTGCCCGGCCCGATGACCCTGATCGACACCCTGGCCGACGGTTACTACGGGGACAGGGTGAAGATGGCCTTCGCCTTCGCCGAACTGCTGAACCAGGAAGCCAGGGATCTCGAAGCGCTCGGCGTCGACGTCGTGCAGTTCGACGAGCCCGCCTTCAATGTCTACCTGAAGGAAACGGTCGACTGGGGCGTGCCGGCGCTCGAGAAGGCGGCCGAGGGGCTGAAGTGCACCACCGCCGTGCACATCTGCTACGGCTACGGCATCGAGGCCAACAACAAGTGGAAGGAGACGCTGGGCGAAAGCTGGCGCCAGTACGAGGAGACCTTCCCGGCGCTCGACCGCAGCTCGATCCAGCAGGTTTCGCTGGAGTGCCGCGACAGCCACGTGCCGCCCGAGCTGATGAAACTCCTGAAGAACAAGACCGTGCTGGTCGGCGCCATCAACGTCGCCTCCGACAGGATCGAGACGCCGGAGGAAGTGGCCGCGACCCTGAAGCTCGCCACCGAGTTCGTCGATCCCGAGCGCATCCAGGCCTGCACCAACTGCGGCATGGCTCCGATGACGCTCGGCGTCGCCTACGGCAAGCTGCGCGCGCTCTCCGAAGGCGCTGCGCTGGCGCGAAAGGCGTTCGCTTAAGCCGCCCGAACGGCGCAGACCAGCCCCACTGTCATCCCGAGCGCTTGCGCTCGGAATGAAAACGAGGAGGAGGTTGCCGCTACGATTCCGATAGTCGATGGCGCAGCGCGTACAGGACTTCCAGCGCCTCGCGCGGCGAGAGTTCGTCGGGATTGATTGCCGCGAGCTCCTTCTCGACTTCCGACTCCTTAATCTTCGCCGTGCCGCTCGCGGGACGCGCCGGCGCGGCGGCGAAGAGGGGCAGGTCGTCGGCGAGGCGCGTGACCGCGCTCGACTGTTCGCCTTTCTCCAGCACGGCCAGCACCTCCTCGGCGCGCGAGACGACGGCGGCGGGAAGGCCGGCCAGTTGCGCCACGTGGATGCCGTAGGAGCGGTCGGCGGCGCCGGGCGCGACTTCGTGCAGGAACACGACCTCGTTCTGCCATTCCTTGACGCGCATCGTGTAGGGCGCCAGCGCGGACAGCCGCTCCTTCAACGCGCCGAGCTCGTGATAGTGCGTGGCGAACAGCGCGCGGCACTTGTTGACGTCGTGCAGGTGCTCGAGCGTTGCCCAGGCGATCGACAGGCCGTCGAAGGTCGCGGTGCCGCGGCCGATCTCGTCGAGGATGACCAGGCTGCGACCCGTCGCCTGGTTCAGGATCGCGGCGGTCTCGACCATCTCGACCATGAAGGTCGAGCGGCCGCGCGCGAGATCGTCGGCGGCGCCGACCCGGCTGAACAGGCGGTCGACGATGCCGATGGTGGCGGCCTTCGCGGGTACGAAGGCGCCGGCCTGGGCCATCACGGCGATCAAGGCGTTCTGGCGCAGGAAGGTCGATTTGCCGGCCATGTTCGGACCGGTCAGCAGCCACAGCCGGCGCTCGGCGCCGAGGTAACAGTCGTTGGGCACGAAGCCCGCACCGTTCTGGCGCGCCAGCGCGGCCTCGACGACGGGATGGCGGCCGCCCTCGATGGCGAAGGCCGGATCGTCGGTCAGTGTCGGCCGCACGTAATTGCTGCTGGCGGCCAGCTCGGCCAACGCCGAGGAGACGTCCAGCGAGGCCAGCGCGCGGCCGGCCGCCGCGATCGATGCCGCCACCGCCATCACCTTGGCGACCAGCTCCTCGAACACGGCGAGTTCCAGCGCCAGCGCCTGGTCGGCGGCGCGGCCGATGCGGGTCTCGAGATCGGCCAGCTCCGCCGTGCTGAAGCGCGTCGCATTCGACATCGACTGCCGCCGCGTGAAACCGAGCGTCGCCAGGTCGAGCTTGTCGGCATGCGTCGCCGTCACCTCGATATGGTAGCCGATCATGTTGTTGTGCCGGATCTTGAGCGACGGCACGCCGGTCGCCGCCCGGTACTTCGCTTCGAGGCCTGCCACGGTCTTGCGGCTGTCGTCGCGCAGGGTGCGCTGCTCGTCGAGTTCCGGCCGGTAGCCCTGCCGCACGAATCCGCCGTCGCGCACCAGGAGAGGCGGCTCGTCGGCCAGCGCCTCGGCGAGCGCCGCCACGGTGGCGCCGTGGTCGGAGCAGCACATGACGATTTCGGCGAGCGGCGCCGGCGGTGGAAGCAACGCCTCGGGCTCGGCGCGCAGCGACCGGGCCAGCGCCTCGCCCAGATCCAGTCCATCGCGCAGGGCCGCGAGGTCGCGCGGACCGCCGCGGCCGACCGACAGGCGCTGCAGGGCGCGCTCGATGTCGGGCGTGCGGCGCAGCGCCTCGCGCACCCGCTCGCGCACTGCCGGTCGCTCGACGAAAAGCTGCACCAGGTCGAGCCGGCGCTCGATCTCGACGCGATCGGTCAGCGGCGCGGCGATGCGCTCGGCCAGCAGCCGCGCGCCCGGTCCGGTCAGGGTGCGGTCGATGGTCGCCAGCAGGCTGCCGTCGCGGCGCCCGTCGAGGCTCTTCACCAATTCGAGATTGCGCCGCGTCGCCGGATCGATCTCCATCGTGCCGTCGGCGCGCTCGCGGCGCGGCGGCACCAGGGCCGGACGCTTGCCGGCCTGGGTCAGCTCGACATAGTCGAGCAGCGCGCCGCAGGCCGCGACCTCGGCGCGCGAAAAATCGCCGAAGCTCTCCAGCGCCGCGACGTTGAAGGCCTGGAGCAGGCGCTTGCGGGCATTGTCGCTGTCGAACCGCGCCGAGGGCAGCGGCGTCAGGACCGAATTCCACTCCTCCAGCGTGGCTTTCAGCGGCTCGCGCGCCAGCAGCCGGTCGGGCACCAGCAGCTCGCCCGGCGCCAGCCGGGCCAGCGCCGCCGCCAACTGCCCGGGCAGCAGCGGCTGGGTCGCGAAATCGGCGGTCGAGAGATCGAGCCAGGCCAGCGCCAGGTCGCCCTGCGCCTCGGAGAGCGCCGCGAGGTAGTTGTGGCTTCGCGCATCGAGCAGGGAGTCTTCGGTCAGGGTGCCCGGCGTGATGACCCGCACCACCGCGCGCTCGACCACGGACTTGGCGCCGCGCTTCTTGGCCTCGGCCGGATCCTCGATCTGTTCGCAGACCGCCACCTTGAAGCTCTGCCGGATCAGTCGCGACAGGTAGGCCTCGTGGCTGTGCACCGGCACGCCGCACATCTTGATGTCTTCGCCGAGATGCTGGCCGCGCTTGGTGAGGGCGATGTCGAGCGCCGCCGAGGCCTTCACCGCATCGTCGAAGAACAGCTCGTAGAAATCGCCCATCCGGTAGAAGACCAGGTGATCCGGATGCGCGGCCTTGATCGCCAGGTACTGGCGCATCATCGGCGTGGCATCTGCGGGGATGGTCGGACTGTCCGGCACTGGGAGCTTCCTCGAAGAGGGTTGGTCTAGCACACGCCGCAGGGCGATCCATGTGGACGACAGGTGGACGATATTTGAGCAGTGAAAACGCGCTGCAGCGCGGGACGGGTGTCTGGCACGCGCGACGGATTACCGCCAATATGCGGCCTCAACTGGGAGAGAAACAGCAGATGACGGGCAAGAGCTCGGAAGAAATGGTCAGCAACCAGATGGGCGATCTCGACGGCGATTCGCTGATCATGCATCGCTCGGGCCGGCCCGGCAAAATCGAGATCATCGCCAGCAAGCCGCTCGTGACGCAGCGCGACCTGGCGCTGGCCTATTCGCCGGGCGTCGCGGCCCCCTGCCTGGCCATCGAGAAGGACCCCGCCACCGCCTACGACTACACGATCAAGGGCAATCTGGTGGCGGTGATCTCCAACGGCACGGCGGTGCTGGGCCTGGGCGACATCGGGGCGCTGGCCGGCAAGCCGGTGATGGAAGGCAAGGCCGTCCTCTTCAAGCGCTTTGCCGACGTCGACTGCATCGATCTCGAGGTCGACACCAAGGACGTCGACCAGTTCGTGAACTGCGTGCGCTACCTCGGGCCGACCTTCGGCGGCATCAACCTCGAGGACATCAAGGCGCCGGAGTGCTTCATCATCGAGCAGCGCCTGCGCGAGCTGATGAACATCCCGATCTTCCATGACGACCAGCACGGCACGGCGATCGTGTCGGCCGCCGGCCTGATCAACGCGCTGCACCTCACCGGCCGCGACATCAAGGACATCAAGATGGTCGTGAACGGCGCGGGCGCCGCCTCGATCGCCTGCATCGAGCTCGTGAAGGCGATGGGCATGCCGCACGAGAACGCCATCCTCTGCGATACCAAGGGCGTGATCTACCAGGGCCGCACCGAAGGCATGAACCAGTGGAAGAGCGCCCATGCGGTCCGAACCAAGGCGCGCACGCTGGAGGAGGCGATGAAGGGCGCCGACGTGTTCTTCGGCCTGTCGGTCAAGGGCGCCGTCACCAAGGAGATGGTGCAGTCCATGGCGGCCAAGCCGATCATCTTCGCCATGGCCAACCCGGATCCGGAGATCACCCCGGAGGACGTGCGCGCGGCCCGCGGCGACGCGATCGTCGCCACCGGCCGCTCCGACTACGCCAACCAGATCAACAACGTGCTGGGCTTCCCCTACATCTTCCGCGGTGCGCTCGACGTGCGCGCCACGACGATCAACGAGGCGATGAAGGTCGCCGCCGCCGAAGCGCTGGCCAAGCTCGCCCGTGAGGACGTGCCGGACGAGGTCGATCGCGCCTATTCCGGCCGTCGCCTGCGCTACGGGCCGGACTATATCGTGCCGGTGCCGTTCGATCCGCGCCTGATCGTCGAGGTCTCGGCGGCCGTCGCCAAGGCGGCCATGGAGTCCGGCGTCGCCCAGAAGCAGATCACCGACATGGCGGAGTACAAGCGCAGCCTCAGTGGCCGCCTCGATCCGACCAGCCACTTCCTGCAGAGCCTTTTCGAGCAGGTGAAGGCCAATCCGCAACGCATCGTCTTCGCCGAGGGCGAGGAGGAGCGGACGATCCGCGCCGCCGTCATGTTCCGCGACAACGGCTACGGCACGCCGATCCTGATCGGCCGCGAGGAGCAGGTGCGCGAGACCATGAAGTCGCTCGGCATCACCGACGACACCGGCCTCGAGATCCACAATGCGCGGCTCTCGACCAGGAACGCCCCCTACACCGACCTGGTCTACAAGCGGCTGCAGCGCGACGGCTATCTGCACCGCGACGTGCAGCGCATGGTCAACCAGGGCCGCAACGTGTTCGGCGCCTGCATGGTGGCCATGGGCGACGCCGACGGCATGGTCACCGGCATCACACGGCGCTTCCCGGAGTGCTACGCCGACGTGAAGCGCGTGATCAACATCGACGCCGGCAAGGTGCCGATGGGCTACTCGATCGTCGTGTCGCGCCAGGGAACGGTGTTCCTCGCCGACACCTCGATCAACGAGACGCCGACGCCCGAGCAACTCGCCACCATCGCCAAGCAGCTGGTGAAGAACGCCCGCATGATGGGCCACGAGCCCCGGGTCGCGTTCCTCTCCTTCTCGAACTTCGGCAGCCGCGAGATCGAGCGCATCGACCGCATCCGCAAGGCAATCCGCCTGCTCGACGCCGAGCAGGTCGACTTCGAGTACGACGGCGAGATGCAGGCCGACATGGCGCTCGACTACGAGCTGCTGAAGTCGACCTATCCGTTCACGCGCCTCACCGGCCCGGCCAACATCCTGGTGATGCCCGGACTGCATTCCGCGCACATCTCATCGCGCCTGATGCAGTCGCTGGGGGGCGTGACGGTGATCGGTCCGGTGATCGACGGCCTCTCGAAGCCGGTGCAGATCGTGCAGATGGGGGCCACGGTCAGCGATCTGGTGAACCATGCGGCGCTGGCCGCGTATGGAGCGTTGATCTCGCGGAGGTAACAGGTTCCGTCGTCTCGACCGGAGCCTCGCGCAGCGAGGCGTAGCGGAGAGACCTTCTTTCGACGATAAGCCGGCTATTCGTAGAGAGAAGGTCTCTCCGCTTCGCGCCTGGCGGCGCTTCGGTCGAGACGACGGATCTTGGCTTTACGCCAAAGGATCTCTCAGGCGACCTTCACCACCGTGAGCCGGTGCTTGCGGCCGTCGCGGGCGGTCCACGAAATGGACTGTCCCACAGCGAGGCCGATCAGCGCCGCGCCGACCGGCGTCATCACCGACAGCTTGTGGGCGTCGCTGTCCTCGTCGGCAGGATAGACCAACGTTTCGGTGAGCTCATGCTGCTCGCCGTCGCCGCCGGCGTCGGAGCGGAAGGTCACGGTCGAGCCCATGCGCACGACGTCCGCCGGCACCTTGTCCTCGCTCACCACCTTGGCGCGCTCCATCTCGGAGAGCAGCTCCTCGGCGACCTCCGGCAGGCGCTCCAGCGAGGCGGTCGCCAGGTCGGTGAGGCGGTCGCAGTCGGAATCGCTGACGACGATGTTGGGGACGGAACGGTTACGTGCAACGGCGGGCATCGCGGATGCTCCTGCATTGATGAAGACGAATTGTCGAGAATCGGTGATCGCGAAACGCGATCGTGCCCCGATGCCGGGACACAGGGAGGCCGGCTCGGGGACTACGCTTCCGCGATCGGATGGTTCCGTCGCGGTACGCGCGAAATGGGTCCTGAAAAGCTCATGGGAGGAGTTAAGCTCCTCCGGCGTCGGCGTTCAAGCCGCTTTGCGGGCGCGCTTTGCGAGATAGACCTGCAGGTGTGCGTAGGCGAGACGCAGGTTTGGCGTCGCGATGCCGGCCTTCTTCGCACGCGCGATCATGTCGCCCACGATGTGGTCGGCCTCGACCATGCCGCCCTTCTCGAGATCGTGCAGCATCGAGGCGGTGAACTTCGAGCCCTTCACCGTCAGGAACGACCGAATGGTCTTCAGGCCCTTCTCGCCGGGATCGTGGCCGGCCGCAGCGGCGACCTGACGCGCTTCCTCGACCGTTTCCAGCACGATCGCCAGGCCTTCGTCGGCTTCCAGGACATCGCCGGAGGAGCCGCGCATCAGGCAGCAGGTCGCCGCCAGAGTGCACAGCATGATCCACTTGTCCCAGAGATCCTGGACGATGTTGGCGTTCAGCCCGCCATCGATGCGCGATGCCTTGATGGCGGCATCGAGATCGTTCAACGTCTTGCGCGCGGGCTTTGCATCGCGCTCGCCGAAGGAGATCACGGCGAAGGGGCTGGTGTGGAGGATATGGCCCTCGCCGTTCATGGCGACGCCAACGCGGGCCAGCCCGCCCACCACCTTCTCCGCACCGAAGCGGGCATCGAGCGCCTCGAGATGGCGCATGCCGTTCAGCAGCGGCACGATCGTGGTGTTGGCGCCGACCGCCGGGGCAATGGCGTCCATCGCCGAATCGAGGTCGTAGGCCTTGCAGGTCAGCAGGACGAGGTCATACGGGCCGCCTTCGGCCCCGTTCGTGACCGTCTTCACCTTCTGGGTGATGTCCCCCTTGGTGCTCCTGATCACCAGCCCGTCGCGCTGCAGCGCCTCGTTGCGCTTTTCGCGGACGAGGAACGTCACGTCGGCGCCGCTCTGGTGCAGGCGTCCGCCGACATAGCCGCCGATCGCGCCGGCGCCGAGGATCAGGATCTTCATGGCAACCTCTACTTCAATCCACCCACTACCTTAGGCCGCCACGCGCGCGGCGGGCTTCGTATGTCTGCAGATGGGCGTAGGCGAAGCGCAGGTTGGGCGCGGCGATGCCGTGCTTGCGGGCGCGCGCCAGCATGTCGCCCACGATCTGCCTGCCCTCGGCCGCGCCACCCTTCTCCATGTCGCCCAGGATCGAGGCGACGGCCTTGGAGCCCTTGGCCGTCAACATGCCCTTGAGGTTGGCCACGACCTTGTCGCTGGGCGCCTGGCCCTCGGCGACGGCGACCTGGCGGCTTTCCTCGAGCGTCTCCGCGACGATCGCCGCGCCGTCCTCGCTCTCCATGATGTCGCCGATCGTGCCGCGCATCGAGGCGCACATGCCGGCGATGGTCGACAACATGATCCACTTGTCCCAGAGATCCTGGTTGATGTTGTCGTTCAGGCCGCCGTCGATCCCGGCCTTCCTGCAGGCCGCATCGAGCTCGGCCAGCGACGCGCGGGCGGGCTTGCCGTCGCGCTCGCCAAACGACACGCCCGAGGCGCCGCTGTGCAGGATCTCGCCGTTGGGGCCCAGCATGCCCGAGATGCGGGCGAGCCCGCCGGCGACGCGTGCCGCGCCGAACTTCGCGTCGAGCGTGGCGAAATGGGCGTGCCCGTTCAGCATCGGCACGATGACGGTGTCGGGTCCGACGGCCGGCGCGATGGACTCCATGGCCGAGTCGAGATCGTAGGCCTTGCAGGCCAGCACGATGACGTCATAGGGCCCGCCGTCGCTTCCCTTGGTCACGACCTTGACCGGCACGACCGCGTCGCCCTTCGGGCTCTTCACCACCAACCCTTCCTGGCGAACCTTCTCCGCACGCTTCTCGCGCAGCAGGAAGGTGGTATCGATGCCGGCCTGGGTCAGGCGCGCGCCCCAGTAGCCGCCGACCGCGCCGGCGCCGAGAATCAGGATCTTCACGTCTTGAGGTTCCTTTCGGTCAACCAGTCGTCGAGCCAGGTGGCGAGGTCGTCGGTCTGGTGATGGATGTGGCTGAGGTCGGCGTCGACCGCACGCTTCACGCTTTCGTCGGTGCGGATCCACACCGTGCGCATGCCGATGTCGGCGGCGGGCTTCAGGTTGACGGAGATGTCGTCGGCGAAGCACGCGCGCGTCGGGTCGACGCCGTGCTTCTTCACCAGCGCGTCGTAGATCTGCGGATGCGGCTTGGGCCAGTATTCGCCCGCGGCGATGTCGAAGATCGCCTCGAAATGATGCGCCACGCCCAGCCGTTCCATCACGCGCTCGGCGTGCGGCACGTCGCCGGCGGTGAAGATGATCTTGCGGCCGGGCAGCGCGCGCAGCGACGCTTCGAGCGCGGGATTGGCCTCGACCGGCGAGTAGTCGATGTCGTGCACGAAGTCGAGATAGTGCGTGGGATCGACGCCGTGCAGCGTCATCATCCCGCGCATCGAGGTGCCGTGGTCGCGCCAGTACTGCTTCTGCACCACCCGCGCCTCTTCGGGCGTGACCTTCAGCCAGTCGGCGATGTAGCGCCCGATACGCACGTCGATCTGGGCGAACAGGTTGCAGCGCGCCGGGTAGAGCGTGTTGTCGAGGTCGAACAGCCAGACGTCCGGATCGTGCGCCGGGGGATCGTATTTGCGAGCCATGGGACGCTTGGATTACCGGCCAGCCGTGCGCTTGTCGAGCCGGCGGATTATAAGGAACGACAATGGATATCCTGTCGATCGCCCTCCTCGCCGCCGTCGTTTTGCTGGCCCTCCTTCTGGTCGTCGTGCTGATGCGCCAGGGCGGCGGCAACCGCGAGGCCGAGCAGCGGATGCAGCAGCAGCTCGCCCTGGCGCTGAGCCAGCAGGCCGAGACCGTGCAGCGGGTCGAGAAGTCGCTGCGCGAGCAGGAGCAGGCCCTGGCCAGGGTCGTCGTCGAGCGGCTCGACCGCACAGAGAAGGCCACCGGTCAGATCGTCACCGACCTGCGCGAGCGGCTGGCGCGCATCGACGAGGCGCAGAAGAAGATCGGCGAGCTGTCGACGCAGGTCGTCAGCCTGCAGGAGGTCCTGTCCAACAAGCAGGCGCGCGGCGCCTTCGGCGAGGTCCAGCTGAACGACCTGGTCCAGTCCGCCCTGCCGCCCTCGGCCTATGCCTTCCAGGAGACGCTCTCGACCGGCGTGCGCGCCGACTGCCTGCTGCGGCTGCCCAACCCGCCGGGCCCGATCGCCATCGACGCCAAGTTTCCGCTGGAAAGCTACAGCCTGCTGCGCGCCGTCCCCGCGGGCGACGGCGCGGCGCTGCTGGCGGCGCAGCGCAGTTTCCAGCAGGCGATCCGCAAGCACATCGCCGACATTCGGGCCAAGTACATCGTGCCCGGCGAGACCGCCGAATCGGCACTGATGTTCCTGCCCTCGGAAGCCGTCTATGCTGAACTGCACGCCAACTTCACGGGCCTCGTAGAGGAATCCTACAAGGCGCGGGTGTGGATCGTGTCGCCGACCACCATGATGGCGACCCTGAACACGGTGCGCGCCGTCCTGAAGGACGTGCGCATGCGCGAGCAGGCGGGCGAGATCCAGAAGACGGTCGGGCTGCTGCTGGGCGACGTGAAGCGGCTCGACGACCGGGTCGACAATCTCAAGAAGCACTTCGCGCAGACCGAGAAGGACCTGCGCGAGATCGACACCTCGACCACGGCCATCACCCGCCGCGGCGAACGCATCCTCGCCGTCGATCTCGGCGATGAGCCGGCGGCGCTGCCGCCGAAGGTTTGAAGCAGCAAACTCCCATCGTCTCGACCGGAGCGCGCAGCGCGGAGTGGAGAGACCTGCTCTCTACGATTAGCCGGCTTTAAGTGGAGAAAAGATCTCTCCACTCCGCCCCTTTGGAGCTCCGGTCGAGATGACGGCCTTCTTTGTCGGACTTCTTGTCGGACAGGCCGACCTCAGCCCCACGGACCGCGACGCGGGGTCTGGGGCGCGGCGCCGCCCCACGGGCCGCGGCGGGGCGCCGACGAGGCCTGCGGGCGCGGCTGGGCGTAGGTCTGGCCGCCCATCGCCTGCAGGCGCGCGATGCGCTCCTCCATCGGCGGGTGGGTCGAGAACAGGCTCGACATGCCGCCGGCCAGGGCCAGCGGGTTGGCGATGTACATGTGGGCGGTCGCCGGATTGCGCTCGGCCGCCTCGTTGTGGATCTGCTGCGTGCCGGCATGGAGCTTGGCCAGCGCCGAAGCGAGCCAGTGCGGCTGGCCGCAGATCTCCGCGCCCATGCGGTCGGCCTCGTACTCGCGGCCGCGGCTGATCGCCATCTGCACCAGCATGGCGGCCATCGGCGCCAGGATCATCGCGGCGATGGCGACGATCGGATTGACCAGCGGCCGGCCCTCGGAATCGCGGCCGCCGCCCATCAGGCCACCGAAGCTCGCCAGCATGCCGATGGCACCCGACAGGGTCGCGGCCACGGTCATGATCAGCGTGTCGCGGTGGCGGACATGGGCCAGCTCGTGCGCCATGACGCCAGCCACTTCCTCGCGGCTGAGATAGCGCAGCAGGCCGGTGGTCGCGGCGACGGCCGCATGTTCGGGGTCGCGCCCGGTCGCGAAGGCATTGGGCTGGTCCTCGTCGATCAGGTAGACGCGCGGCATCGGCAGGCCGGCGCGCTGCGCCAGCTCGTGGACGATGTTGTACAGCTCGGGCGCGTTCTGGGGCCCGACTTCCTGGGCATTGGCCATGCGCAGGACCATCTGGTCGCTGTTCCAGTAGGCGAAGAGGTTCATGCCCAGCGCGGCGACGAGGGCGATGACGAGGCCGGTCTGGCCTCCCAGCAGGTATCCCGCCACGAGGACGAAGCCCGTCAGCGCGGCGAGCAGGAGGGCGGTCTTGAAGTAGTTCATGCCGGGTAAGTTGGTCTGCAAAAGTGGCGAATCAAGGTGGGGACAGGCATCATGCGGCCATGACCGACACCAGCAAGCCCACCCCGCCCGAGCCGCCCAAGGCGGAAGCTCCCACACCCGTCCCGCCCGAAAAGCCCAAGAAGGTCGAGGAGATCGGCGGCCCGCCCGGCCCCGAGCCCACCCGCTACGGCGACTGGCAGTTCAACGGCAAGGTGACGGACTTCTAGACACGAGGCGGTGGCACGAAGACTGCCTCGCGGTGCCCGACACGAAGAACGCCGAGTAAGCCCATGACCAAAGCCGACATCTTCCACCCCAGCTTCAAGGCGCAACCCTGGTGGTGGGAGGCGTGGACGCCCAACAACGCGCTGAGCGTCGATCCGCCGGCGAAGACCGACGTGGTGATCGTGGGCGCCGGCTATGGCGGCCTGTCGACGGCGCTGGAACTCAGGCGCAACGGCATCGACTGCGTGGTGCTGGAGCGTGGCGTGTTCGGCATCGGCGCCTCGACGCGCAACGGCGGCATGCTCTCGGGCGGCACCAACATCGCCAAGGGGCTGGGCGGCAAGAACCCCAAGGTCGAGGCCGAATTCGAGGCCAACAAGGCGGCCTTCCTGGGCAGCGGCGCGGATTCGCTGCAGACGCTGATCGACATCATCCATCGCGAGAAGATCGACTGCGGCCTGATCACCAACGGCCGCTTCACCGGCGCCTGGACGCCCAAGCACTACGACGACCAGGCGCGCAAGGTCGAGATGTTCAACAAATACGCCAATGTCGGCGCCGAGATGATCCCGCGCGAGCGGGTGCGCGAGATGATGGCGTCCGACTATTACTACGGCGGCATGTACGTGAAGAGCGGCGGCAATCTCCACCCCGCGCGCTACTACAAGGGCCTGCTCGAAGCCGCGCACGCCCAGGGCGCGGTCCTGTGCGGCGAGGTCGAGGCCGAGCGCATCGAGAAAACCAGGGACGCGAAGAGGGGCAGCGGCTGGCGCGTGCTGACCGCCAAGGGGCCGATCGCCTGCCGGGAAGTCGTCATCGCGACCAACGGCTATACCGGCGACCTGACGCCCAAGCTGAAGATGCGCGTCGTGCCGGTGGCGAGCCACATCATCGCCACCGAAGAACTGCCGATGCCGGCGACGGATCTCATTCCGATGCAGCGCTCGATCGGCGACACCAAGCGGGTGCTGACCTATTACCGGCCCTCGCCCGATGCCCGGCACATGATCTTCGGCGGCCGCGCCCGCTTCACCGCGGCGCCGCCGGAGGTCAGCGCGCCGATCCTGTACCAGTACATGATCGACCGCTTCCCGCAGCTGAAGGGCATCCGCATCACGCACGTGTGGACGGGCAACGTCGCCTTCGCGCTCGATTCCATGTCGCACATGGGCCAGGACGACGGCATGCACTATCTGCTGGCCTGCAACGGCAGCGGCGTCGCGATGATGACCTATCTCGGCACCCAGACGGCGAAGAAGATCGCCGGCGGCTCCAACGCTCCGGTCAATGCCTTCGACGGCCGCGACTTCCCCGAGCATCCACTCTACAACGGCGATCCCTCGCTCTATCTCCCGCTGATCGGCGCGCTCTACCGCACGCAGGACTGGCTCGACCGCAAGTTTGCATGAACGCTCCCGTCGCCGACACCCTCCCCGTCTCCCTCACCGACGTCCGCGCCGCCGCCGCGCGCATCGCGGGCGCGGTCGTCCACACGCCCTGCCTGCGCAGCGAGACGCTGTCGCGCATCGCCAGGGCCGATGTCTGGATCAAGTTCGAGAACCTGCAGTTCACCGCCTCGTTCAAGGAGCGCGGCGCGCTGAACACCTTGCTGCAACTCAGCGACGACGAACGGCGCCGCGGCGTCATCGCCATGTCGGCGGGCAACCACGCGCAGGGCGTCGCCTATCACGCGGGCCGGCTTGGCATTCCGGCCACCATCGTGATGCCGTCCTTCACGCCCAACACCAAGGTGAAGCACACGCGCGGCCACGGCGCGCGCGTCGTGCTGCTCGGCGACACGCTGGCGGAAGCGGCGGCCGAGGCGCATCGGCTGGCCGAGGCCGAGAAGCTGGTCTTCGTGCATCCCTACGACGATCCGCGCATTATCGCGGGCCAGGGTACGATCGCCCTGGAGATGCTGGCGGACGCGCCGGACATCGACACGCTGGTCGTGCCGGTCGGCGGCGGCGGCATGCTGGCCGGCTGCGCCGTCGCGGCGCGCGGCCTCAAGCCCGGCATGACGGTGATCGGCGTCGAGACGGCGGGCTACTCGGCAATGCGCCAGCTGCTCGCGGGCGAGACGGTGACGGTCGGCGGCGACACGATCGCCGAGGGCATCGCCGTCCGCGACATCGGCCAGGCGCCGCTCGCCATTGCTCGCGCCCTGGTCGACCGGGTGCTGACGGTCGACGAGGTGGCGATCGAACGCGCCATCGCCCTGTTCCTCGAGGTCGAGAAGACGGTGGCCGAGGGTGCGGGCGCCGCCGGTCTCGCGGCCCTGCTCGCCCATCCCGAAGTCTTCGCCGGCCGCAAGGTCGGACTCATCCTGTGCGGCGGCAACATCGACACCCGCCTGCTGGCCTCGGTCCTGCTGCGCGGCCTGGTCCGCGACGGCCGCATCGTCCGCTTGCGCCTGATGATCCCCGACCTGCCCGGCCAGCTCGCCCGTGTGGCCGGCCTGATCGGCGGCGCCGGCGGCAACATCGTCGAAGTCCAACACCAGCGTCTGTTCGGCAGCGTGGTCGCCAAATCCACCGAGCTCGACGTGACGCTCGAAACCCGCGACCGCGACCATGCCCGCGAGCTGGTCGCGGCGCTGCAGGCCGAAGGCTTCAAGGTCCGCGTCCTGGAGGGCGCCGACGCGTAGCGCTATTTCAGCGCCGAGACGACCGTGCCGGCCACAGCATCCGTGACGCCGAGACCGTTGCCGAGGTCTTCGAGCGTATCGCGGAAGGAATTGAGGGTCGCGATCATGGCCGGCCGCGCGGCGATACAAGCCTCCATGTCCGGCCACTCGGCGATCAGGCAGTAGGCACGGTCGCCGGTCTTGATGATGTTTGCATGCACCAGGTCAGGCCAGGCCTGGGCAATGCCGTCATGGGCATCCAGAAACGCCCGGTCGCGACCGGGCTTCACACGGAAACGCACCGTATTGAAAGCAGCCATTGACCCCTCCCCCTTCGTTCCCGGAACAATTCGCACGCATTGTGCGTGCACGCAATCCGGAAGTGCACTTCCGCGACTGTCGGCTCGGCCGGCAGGGCCATGCGGGCCGGCAAAAAAGCCCAAATGACACAGGGCAGGACGTAGCGGGATCGGCCTGCGCGCCCTAAAAGACCGGCCATGTCCGCCTCGACCCAGTACGTCCCCTCGCCCACGCCCGACCTGGCCCGCATCCAGCGCGCGTTGATCTCCGTTTCCGACAAGGAGGGCCTGGTCGAGCTGGGCAAGGCGCTGGCGGCGCACGGGGTGGAGATCCTGTCGACCGGCGGCTCGGCCAAGTCGCTGCGCGACGCCGGGCTCAAAGTCGTCGAGGTCAGCGACCATACCGGCTTCCCCGAGATCATGGACGGGCGGGTGAAGACGCTGCAGCCGTCGATCCATGGCGGCATTCTCGCCCGTCGCACCGACGCCGGGCATCAGAAGGCGATGAGCGATCACAGGATCGCGGGCATCGATCTGGTGGTGGTGAACCTCTACCCGTTCGAGGTCACGGTGGCGCGCGGCGCCGACTTCCCGACCTGCGTCGAGAACATCGACATCGGCGGCCCGGCGCTGATCCGCGCCTCGGCCAAGAACCACGACTTCGTGACGATCGTGGTCGATCCGAAGGACTATGCCGCGGTGCGCGAAGAGCTGGCCGCAAACAAGGGCGCCACGACGCTGGCGTTGCGCCGCAAGCTCGCGGCCAAGGCCTATGCCCGCACGGCGTCGTATGACTCGGCGATCGCCAACTGGTTCGCCACGCAGGAAGGCGAGACCTTCCCCGAGCGGCTGACGCTCTCGGCCGAGAGGGTGCAGACCCTGCGCTACGGTGAGAACCCGCACCAGAAGGCGGCCTTCTACAGCGACGGCAGCAAGCGGCCCGGTGTCGCCACGGCGCGGATGATCCAGGGCAAGGAACTGTCCTACAACAATATCGGCGACACCGAGGCGGCCTATGAGTGCGTCGCGGAGTTCGCCGAATCCGCCATCGTGGTCGTGAAGCACGCCAACCCCTGCGGCGTGGCGGTCGATCCCGACCAGTTCACCGCCTACCAGAAGGCCTATGCCTGCGATCCGGTCTCGATCTTCGGCGGCATCGTCGCGGTGAACCGCACGCTCGAAGCCAAGGTCGCCGCCGAGCTGGTGAAGCTGTTCCTCGAAGTGGTGATCGCGCCCGACGCGACGCCCGAGGCGCTGGCGATCCTCGCCACCAAGAAGAACGTGCGCGTGCTGCTGGCCGGCGCCCTTCCCGATCCCTCGACCGCCGGCATGACCCTGAAGAGCGTGGCCGGCGGCTATCTCTTCCAGACGCGCGACAACGGGCACCTCTCGAAGGCCGACCTCAAGGTCGTGACCAAGCGGTCGCCGACGGCGAAGGAACTCGACGACCTGCTGTTCGCCTTCACGGTCTGCAAACACGTGAAGTCGAACGCCATCGTCTATGCCAAGGACGGCGCCACGGTGGGCGTCGGCGCGGGCCAGATGAACCGCCGCGACAGCTCCCGCATCGCCGCCATCCGCGCCGCCGAGTCGGGCGAGGCCGCGGGCCTCTCGGTGAGCCCGGCGGTCGGCAGCGTCGTCGCCTCCGATGCTTTCTTCCCGTTCGCCGACGGGCTTCTGGCCGCAGCCGAGGCTGGCGCGACCGCGATCATCCAGCCCGGCGGCTCGATGCGCGACAAGGAAGTGATCGAGGCCGCCGACGAGAAGGGCCTCGCGATGGTTTTCACCGGGATGCGGCACTTCCGGCACTGAGGCACATCCTCATCCTGAGTAGGCTGCGAAGCAGCCGTCTCGAAGGATGGGGTGGAAGGTATCGCTACCCGACCTTGATCTGCTTCGCGGACGCCATCGCCTTGCGGCGGGCTTCCTTGACGGTGCGGCCGGTCGCCAGCGCGACAGCCATGCGGCGGTGGCCCTTCACCTCGGGCTTGCCGAAGATGCGGACCGACGTGCCCGGCGCGGCCAGCGCCTTGGCGATGCCGGTATAGGTCGGATCGCTGATATCGCCGTCGCCGAGGACCGGCACCGAGGCGCCGGACTGGCAGGTGATCTCCGGGATCGGCAGGCCGAGGATGGCGCGCACGTGCAGCTCCATCTCGCTCATGTTCTGCGAAACCATCGTCACCATGCCGGTATCGTGCGGCCGCGGCGACAGTT
>VFQN01002934.1_pt1 | contig 25399 bp, 37 predicted proteins | sample 3512371 | NCBI WGS metagenome assembly VFQN01 (sample SAMN10412370, study PRJNA504923) | tailings metagenome | isolation source: Replicate 2 from Balatoc abandoned mine | place: Philippines: Itogon, Benguet | collected 2017-08-28 | reverse complement strand
GTCCGAACCAAATTTTAGGCATGCGGTCTGGCACTTTTTTCCGTACCCCCCCCCCTGGGGGACCCCTTCCGGTCGGGGTGTCGTACCACACCCACCACCCCAACGGTGAAAACCCCAAGGAGGTTCGGTCCAGAGACGAGAGAGTCAAGGGGGCACTGGAAGAGAATAATGCACATGCTGCAGACGCTTAGACCGAGCACGCCATCTACAAGGAATACGGAACCGCCACCCCTCCTTCAGAATGGCCATGCGAGTGGAGCCCGCACGCTCAAGCCACACGCTGCCCAAAACAGTGAGTACCAAACACGACCCACTGGACTTCCCTCCGGTGCCCACCATGCTGCACGTGCCGTAGCGGCAACCCTACAGGTAGGGGAGCTTCCGTATCTTCCTTTACGCCATGCTCTACTGCGCGCACGCACCTGGCCGCCTTGAATCACCCAACCGCCCAAACCGTACCACCCAACCGCCCAAACCGTACCACTCCGAGACAGCCACCAGCGCAGCCGTCACCACAACCCCCACCAGGGCCAGCACCACAGATCCAGCCTGCTGCGGCGCCGTACTGTACGGCACCGCTGACGGCTTCAGTACCCCAGCAGTGAGGCCACATCCTGGGCGCCCCCGAACACGGTTAGTGGGTGTGAAGCTTGCGCAGCAGCGTACAACGCACGAGCGTGCCGGGCGAGGCGAAAAGCGCCGCAAGTGGCAGTGGTGACCTGTGCGGAAGGTGAAACGAAGGGAGGTGTCAGGCAGGCACGGGTTGCAAGCAGCAACAACTTTATGGTGCCGCTGTGATATGTGGCGGCGGTGACGTGTGCAGTGCTGGGTGGGCGCGGGGAGGCAGGCGCGGTGGGACACGTGGCGGCTGAGTGGTGGTATGGTGCGCACACGGGGGCGTCGGGGGGCCCAGACTTCTTGCTCCAGTCTCGCACAAGTGGGTTGCATGGATGGCTAGGACCGTCAGTAAGGCGCACACAGCAGGCGGAACGTTGGCTAATTCCCACCACTCTGCGGCAGGCAGCTAGGGGCGGGGACGGGGGCGGGGGCGGGAGGCGCATAGCCAACTGCCCTCTGGTGCTTGCTCAGCAGCAGGTGCACCAGCAGCCATGCCTGTGCCATGTGCCACACACAGCGCCCACGGCCATGCCCCTGCACTTGCACCCCATTCTACGTGCTCACCTGCAGATGCACACATGCCCAGGTGCAGCAGCGGCCCCATCGCCATGCTGCCGCCCAGCCCCAGGTGCAGCAGCACCAACAGCAGCAGCAGCCCCCCCTAATACACACACACGCACTCACCTGCGGCTGCACGCCCAGGTACAGCGGCGGCCCCATCGCCATGCTGCCGCCTAGACCCAGCAGCCCTCCAGCTACCCCTGCCATCCACGTCTGCCTGAGGGGTCGGCCGCGGTGCTGCGAGCACCTTCACTGCTAGCTCCTGTTGACGCCTCCACAGCACCCTCCGCCGCTGTCGCCTGGCCAGGGGCCCAGTTGCCGGGCCCCGCCCCACTGCACTGCACCGCCCTCGTCCGTAGCACAATTCTTTATCACGGCCACGCCACCGGCTCCTCGCACCTGATCAGCTCCTGGTAGGACAGGTGCTTGCCGGCGGTTCAAGCACCAGCGCCAGCCGGAGCCGGAGGGCTTGGCGGCAACGGCAGCCTTGTGGCTGTATGTCCGCTGCTGCTACTGCTGCCGCCGTCGCCGCCTTTGCCCTACAAGCTCCGACACAACCGGACACCGACCCATGCATCGCTGCCGCTTCCCTTGGCCCCGCGTGCTGCTCTGCTGCAGCCTCCCGTGCCCTCTGCCCTACTCACGGCTGCTCCTCCCGTGCCCCAGCGCCTTCCGCACTGCCGCCTCCCATAACCCCCGCCCCTCGCACCGCTGCCGCCTCCCATGACCCCCACCATTCATCCCCGCCCTTCGCCCCCCTGCTGCCTCTCGTAACCCCCGCCTGTCGGCCCCGCCCTCTGCCCTCTGTTTCTGGCAACACACTGCACTCACACTGCATGTACGGTCATCCAGCCGCAGCAGCGCCTGGCAACTGTGGTGGTGGTTCTGGAGCTGGCATACCAATTCCCTCGCCAGCGGACACATAACCTGTTCCGAAACAGGTCCCCGCTGACGAGCAAAGTGGTAAGCCAGCTCCAGAACCCCCACCACAGTTGCCAGGTGCTGCCGAGCCTGGCCGACCTCACCTGCAGATGCACATATGCCCAGGCGCAGCGGGAGCGGCCCCATCGCCATGCCGCCGCCTAGACCCAGCAGCACTCGAGCCATCCCTCCTACAAACGGAAAGCCGGGGAGTCACCAGCGGCGCTGCGAGCACCTTCACGGCGCCGCTGCCCCCACCAACCCCGCTGCCACCAGAGCACCCGCAGCTGCTGCCGCCGTTGCTGCCGCCCAGCAAGGGAGCAGCACCCTGCAGCACCCCGCCCCAACACAGCAACGCCAAGGGCAAGAAGCACGGAAGTCCTGCCCCTCCGCGCCCCTCCAGCCTCTCGTTCCCCCTTGTAGCTGGCACGGCTGCCGCCTCCCGTGCCCCTGCCGCTGGTGCCCATAGCCCCGCAGCGACCGCCTCTGCCGCTGCCAGCAGAATCCGCCAAACCCCCGCTTGCCGCCTGCACGCCGCCGGTTGAGCTGGCGGCAGCACCAGCCACTCATGGTTGCCACACCAAGCGTAAATTTCCTGGACAACTAGTCGTCATTAAACGGTATGAGTGGGTCCTGATCGCCGATGCGGTAGGCCTTCAGGGGCACCAGCAGCACAGTCCCCGGCGCCCCAGGCTGCTGCCCAGCACCCTGCTGCACCGGCGACAGCACCTCGGGACCGGCCAGCTGCACCTGCAGGTCCTCCAGCAGATCCTTGCGGGCAGCCAGGGCCCCGCCGTTGATGACGCCGCATACATACGCCTGAGCATCCAGGCTGGGTCGCTCCCAGGTGTCCCGCCTCCACAGGGCCGAGAGCAGGTTCTGCGTCCGTCTGCGCGAGCAATGGTACGCGAGCTCCAGGACTGCCACCGCGGTCGCCAGGTGCCGCCGTGCCTGGCTGACCCCTGCGGCAGTGGGCGCAGCGGCAACATGGCAAGCCACCGGTGGGGAGGGGCAACGCACAGGGAGCGTGGTGGTGCTGCGCACCCCGTATATGCAGTAAAGAGCAGTGGCCAGACAAGTTGGACGGCTGGAATGGCGTCTCTCGGCCAGTTCTGTGAGCATGGGTTAGTTAACAGGATCAACCCTACCCAAACGGCCGCTGAACCAGGCACCGGTATGTGCAAGCCTTAATGCATTGACAACAAGCTGCATCCTACTAGCAGCCCCCACCACGCACCTGCCACGTCAGTCCTCATTGCTCCCACAGTCAGCCGTGGCTTGCCAAACGGCACAGGCTCGAGCCGCACCAGGTCCAGGTCCAAATCGACACGTAAGCGCCCCACAGTCATCAGGAACAGCAGCAGCAGAGAGGGGCTTGGCTGATGACGGGAGCCACTGCTGCTGCCGCTGCCGCTGCCGCTGCCACCACCACTGCTGCTGCTAATGAGCTCCAAAAGGCTGGAGGCAGCGTTCCAGTGCAAAGAGTCCTCGTCAACTAGCAGGCCAGCGGCCTGCAGCAGGTCCCTGGCCTGCTGCACCAGCAGCTGCGTGTGGGCCACGTTGGGGTGATGATCCTCTGCGGCCTGCTGTAGCTGCACCTGGGGGAACACAAACGGGGGCAGAAGCCTGGGGGTTAAGAGGCCAAGTGGCATGGCTGTACAGTAGAAGTATCGATATTGGGGGTGGCACCCAGCCAGTTAACAGTGCAAACGCTGCGCTGTAAAGCATCGCGGGCGCACCGCAGTTTGCCAGCCTCTCTCGGCCCTCGCCCAGCAGTGGTTCAGGCCTGGCAAGCATTATACAAGCATGCACGATGCAGCTACTGTGGGAGGTGTGGCGGGCTAACTGCGTGCTGCTTCGAGGCGACTGGAGACCGGGGGACCTGTGACGGTCCGCTACGTGTGACGAGCGGCACTCCGAACGCACCTTGAGTTCCTCAACTGCTGTGTTGTCAGATAGCACCGACGCAGTGAGCTCCTCCTTGACAGCCAGCAGCAGGCGGCGCAGCACCTGCTCAGCCCCCTCTCTGCTGCAGAGGAGGGCCTCCAGGACGGCCGTTGCAGTTCCCTTGCCCACGAGGTCGTCCAGGTCGGCGTCGGTCACCAAGAGCACCCGCTGACGACAGCCCCGCAGTTCGTAGGGCAGATTTGAAAACGAAGCCACCTCCAACAGAGCGCCTTGCGCTTTCGCCGTCGCACCTAGCTCGCGCTTCAAGCTGGTCACCTCGCGCTGCAAGCTGGTCGACTCAGCTAGGATCTGGCGAAGTAATTTATTGGTATCGGTAGTGTGGCCTCTTTGCATACTACGACGTGAAGGAGTCTGGCCGGGGGTTTGCTGGTCGGCGATATCGCAGCAACCTCACGGTTCCCAAGCGTGCGGGCCAAGGCCTCGCACACCCGACGGTTGACCCACATACCTTGTATACTATTGCTGAGCTCACTAGTCGCTAAGGATGAGGAGAGCGAGCCTTGCCCTGGGCGGGGGAGGGGGGTACGACACCCCGACTGGAGGCACCGGAGGTCCCTTGCAGGGGAGGGGGGCTAGGCCTCTGCAGGGCTCCTCTGGTCCCCTTTAAAGAACCAGACCGAAATACTGCCGTATGTTCCGTTATGTAGCTTCATACCTCGAAGCAACGTTAGTGTGACTGGTGATCACCTGATCCTAACACATGCCATTAAAAGTCCGCATGTCCCAGAACGAGGGACACCTGGACACCTGCCCACCTCCCCTGCTGCCCAGTGCTTGACGTTCCTCACCCGCACATCCTTGCTTTTGCCCAACCGTGCAAGTGAGAGGAGCTTACACGTGCATATGGCTACGGCATGCAGCAGGGATCTTCCAAGCGCCGGCGGGACAACAGTATGCACTCTATGCTGACTAGGGCACTCTTGGGGCCTCGGTACGTGCACATACCCCTTGTACATCACAAGCTGTACGGCAGGGATAGTAACAGCCCACAAGCCTTTCAACCTGTGAAGCGGCAAGGAGAGGAGCCATATGGTATGCTGGATATCCTTGTGGGACTGTCCTAACGCTACACTTGGCAGGTTGCGCGTGTGCCCGTTCCGTGGGCTTGAGGCCCCGTGCTTCAGGTCCTGGATGAGTCATGCTTGTAGATGGGTTCGTGAATCAGAGGCCACGTAAGCCATCTGAATCCCCTGCATTGTGTATGTGCTTATCTGATCTCGCGTCTCGTGAGCAAGGGTTCAGGTTTGTCAAGGCAAGGGGCCCACCTACGGTAAGCCTGCTGAGCGCTCAGGCCCCCGCGGAGCAACACGAGTGAGGAGTGACACGGGCGGCACGGGTCGAAACACAGGCTGCGCCCCTCCTTGCTCTTCCTGGCCTGCCCATCTGCAGCCGTTCCGCCGACACAGGCGAAGCCCTGCATCGATGATGCAATTCGTTGGGCTCAAAAGGAGTGCAACGGCTGCACGATACCCAGCATGAAGGGAACAGGAAATGAATACTGTGCCGTACGGCCTACGTACCCGTGAACCGGTCAGGTGCCAGATGGCCCAGGAGCCGTCGTATTTAAAAGCGTCCGAGGGTTACTGTCACCATCGCATTCACAGTATCTCTTCCCGCAGCTTCGAGCATAGTGCTAGGCAGCGAAGCTTTCGCAAAATGAGCCCGGGACCGCGCGGAAGGCCACTGCTGGCCGGCACGCAGACGCTTAAAGTGATATCGTATAACATACTAGCTCCTAGGTACGCAAACTACAACAGCTACTGCCCTCCGCAATTCCTGAACTGGGAATACCGGCAGCGGCTGGTGCTCCAGGAGCTGGAACACCACAACGCAGACATTGTGGCGTTGCAGGTTGGCAGCGTGCTGAGAGTCGCAACACTTGCGCCAAAGCGGGTGCTTTAAGTGGGCCTCGGCGCATTCCTGTTGCACCAGGAGTATGGGCAGTGCCCCGCACACGTAGCCAGCTTGCCACATGCGACCACCCCCTCCGTCGTGCGGCGAGACGGGTCCCAGCTCGACACAGCGCCTCCACGATGTGCGCGTTAAATCCATCCAGCACACCTGCACCACTGATATAACACACATACACAATTCATTACCAATGCATACAAGCCTCCATGTTGAGTTACGCCAGCGATGCGATGGGACGCTCCCCTTAGCCAGCTGCTGCCCACAAACCGCCTGCGCCCGTGCTACTTGCTTCCACCTCACCTTTTACCTGCTGGATTCGAGCTGATGGCAACCCGGAAACTGGACCACTAGCCAGCTATGCACAGCCGACTTGCCAGGCATAAATACCGATTATACAATTTTGCCCGGCCTTTATCCGACCACCGTACGCTATCCCCAGGAGTGCGACCAGGCGTTCTTCCAAGGCTCGCTCCAGGGCTGGATGACAGCCATGGGGATGGAGGGGGAGTTCCTACCCCGGCAGGTACAAACCGGTCATGATAGGCCTCCGCTGCTGTGCTGTGCGGATGCTGATATTGTCCGAGCGTGGGTTAGCTGGCATCCTTCGTTGCCGTGTCTGGTGCTTGAACCGCTTCCGGACGCTACCTCTACGGCAGCTCACGGCAGCTTCCTCCTGGCGTGCCGTACTGTACGGCAGGTCGGGCCGGTGCCTGGTCCCACGGAGGGCATTGCGCTGCTGTGGCGGGCGGGCGCGCTGCAGCGGGTGGAGGTGCAGGGGGCGGAGTACCGGAGCATGACCCCGGGGGACATGGGGCTAAAGGCGGAGGTGGCAGGTGAGGGCTGTATGCGATGAGAAGGGTACAAGAGGGGCACATGTAGCCTCGACAGGACTGCTGGTAGCACATGGGTGCAATGTTGGAGCTGTTGAGGTTGCGACAGCCTGGTCTGCACGTGCGTTAGATACCTGTTCACAAGTGCGGCGGACAGGATGTGGCCGTGACATGCGCCTGAAAAACTATACAGTGCTCTATGTGGTGGGTTTTCCTGCGTCTGTGACACTCTTTAGCTCGTAGTGCCTCGCTTTTTCCGAGCGGTGTGCCCCTGCGGCCCCCCATGGCACTGCCACCACCCCGATCCGCTCCCAGGCAGCCCCGCGTGGGTTAACATGGCACAGCGCGGCGAGGGCGTGCTGGCGGCGGCGCTGCGGCACACGGCCAGCGGGAAGCTGCTGGTAGCTGCCGTGACGCACCTGTTCTGGGACCCGACCTACCCCGACGTCAAAGCGCTGCAGGTGGGATGGGGTAGCTGACCCATGGGTCCTCTGTGCCCCTATGCAATGGGCAGCTGACCCACGGGTCATCTGTGTGCCGGTACTGACGTACCCCAACGTCAAGGCGCTGCAGGTGGGCTAGGGTAGCCGACCCACGGGTCGCGCATGGGGCAGCTGATCGCCACTCTGTGGGGTAACTGCGGGGGGCCTTGCTTTACGAGTGTGTACGTACTTGCTGCCGCAGGCGGCCCTCATGTGCGCCTTCCTGACCCGCTTCTCGGCCAAGCTGGGCCGGCAGCAGCAGGAGCAGCAGCAGCAGCAGCAGGGGGAGGGAAGCGGCGAAACCACACCCGTGCCCCTGGTGCTGGGCGGTGACTTCAACAGCCTGGCGCTCAAGCTGGTGGCCGACAAGTTTGACCCGCAGGTGCGGCGAGCACGCACACACAGCACTTGTTGGTTTGACCTAGTTTGCACCAAGAGATTTGCCAGGGTGACAACAGCCGCAGTAAGGTGGACCTGCACAGGCAATATCCAAGTACAGGTAGGTACTCGCAGCTGCAAGAAGGTGGCCGCACATCGGCATGTATCCCCTGCTGCGCCGTGCAAATGTGCATGCAGGCTGGCACGTGGCTAGGGACGCTGAACAATGAGCAGGGGAACAGCTAGGAGGGGAGGAGCTAGGACATGGTAGGCTGATATAAAGCAGCTTGGTGCAGCGCCCAGGGCATGTGCATGTGTGTCGACCTCCATCTAGACCAAGTTCTGCTCCGGCAACGGCACGGCTTCGTTTTAGACGGGTGAAAGCGTTCGCCCAGCTAAGGTCCTGCAACCGCAGCGCACGAGCGTTTCCGGCGGGTCTGCCGGGCAGGTCGCAACATCAGTGCTCGTCGCGCATCTGTGATCCACAGCCTGCGCCCGTGCTTCACGCATCCGCCCACGCCCAACCTCTGCTGAGCAGGTGCCAGGAGATGGCATGGTTGGGTCTATGCATGCTGCTGTGAACTCATAAACTTTCGCCCGCTCTTCACAATGGCCATGACACACCCATCCGATTGCACTCTCGCTCCGTTCGTTTGGCAGGTACCGGAAGGTGGCCTGGTGTCGGGCGTGTACGAGCTGCTGTCACGTGGGGTGCTGCCCCCCGAGCACCAAGACCACCCGGCGAGGAGGGCGCAGCAGGCGGCGGAGGGGGCGGCAGGGACGCAGCGGGAGGGTCAGTGCGGTGTGGCGTTCCCGGAGGCGCCCCTGACGGCATCGGGGCTGGAGCTTCAGAGCGTCAACGCAACCGCCTTCGGCAGGTGGGCCTTGAAGCTGCGTTACTGCTGGCATGTTTGCAGACGGCTGTGAACGGCGCTACTGCGGGCGTACGATGCAGCATGGGTCTTTGGCTGCGGTTCTTATGCCAGAGGGGTGGCCTGACGTGGCGTATGTGCCGGCAGCAGATCGTTGCCATGTGTGTTGGGCGGCCAAGGCATCGCACTGCAGCCTGGATCATCCCACTGTGCATTCCTGTGGGCTAGCTCCCAGGTGGCTCGCTAAATCACATGCTTATCACGGCAACCCTAAACGCCGCCCGTGCCCCAGGGAGCCTCCCCTGACGACCCGCACCGCCACGTGGGCCGGCTGCATCGACTTCGTGTGGGTGACCCGCGGGTCGTTCGCAGTGGCCAGCGCCCTGGCCCTGCCGTACAGCGACGGCGGGCGCCCGCCTGTGGGACCTGGGCCCCTGCCCCCTGGGGCGGAGGGCCAGGGGCCGGGAGTTGCGGCAGGCGGCGTAGCGTGGCGCGACCCGTTGAAGGACATTGAGTTCGTGGCTATCCCCGACCAGCGCTACCCGTCAGACCACTTGGCAGTTGGGGGCCAGGTGGTGCTGCTGTGAAGGGCTGGGCTGACGTGCATTCCTGCTTTTGTGTCATGCATTTTGGGCATGCTGGCTGTACCCACCTGCAGCGTTCTGGGGAGCTGCCTGTCCGCGCGCGGTGCCACGTGGCAGTGCGTGATCCACTTGGATACGGTACGGCAGTGGGTGCTGCCCCTTTTGGGCTTCCACTGCTGCGCTAGAGATTGCGTGCTGCAGATGCCCCAGGTGCCTGTCATCATGTTGAGGCTTTTTGCTGCTTCGCTACTGTGAATCAGTGTGTAGCCGTGTACAGTGAAGTGTCCTGGCCTGCTTATAGTTAACATAGGGTTCGGTTCGTTTTAAGATTTACACGGCGTGCATGGGGGTCTGGACAGGCGTACATGCGGTTGGGAGCTGGGGCTGTAGGGCCGCAAAGGCTTTACCATGCTGACTACCTGACGTGTCAAATTCGTTGCTGCGCACCAAACTGATTAGCCTGATGTTACGCGGTGCAATGCTGATCAAGCCGTGCACATTTTCCGTTGCGAAGTCCGGACGGTTGTTACTTGTGTGTGCCAGACGCTGCGTCCGTGTGTGGAGCCTTGTGGGGGCGGGATCAGGTTGGGGTAGCGAGGCGGGGGTAGCGAACCCGTGGGTACTGGTGGGTATGCTTCTTGGGCCGTGAATTTTTTGCTGGGGCCCACCCAGTTCGCTTCAGATCTTCCGTTGTTTAGCATGCTAGGAGTACGGTAACTTCCCGTATGTGCCGATTGCTCAAGCTTGCTCCTGCCCATGATGACGAGGGGTGGCAAACCATGTGTTCCTGGGCCCCGGGGCTGGAGCCTGGAATTGTACGGTACATGATACGATAACTTCAGGATATGCACTGCAGAGCAGCGGCAGCTGGTGGCAGTGGCTGCTGCACACGTGCCCCCCAATAAGACACAGACTTTACGGGACACCGTATGAAGGGGTCATGCCTGAGCAGCAGTTAGGCCCAAAGCAATCAGGACCGCGTAAGCAGTATGATCCCGCCAAATCCAGCACATCCCCACTTGATTTCGTAAGGACCCCTCGTAGATCACAGCGGTCTGTGGCAAGACATCCTTCCCTCCATCGCCACTCAGTTCTTAGCCCTCTGCACAGCGCACACGCAGTGCAGCATGGTACCGTACCAGCTTCGCGCTGCCATGTTGCACCCAGATAGCAACCGCAACCAGCTGTCACGACGCAAACGCGAAGAAAGCACCGTACCCGCCACAAACCCGCCAAGCACACTCATGCGTGCAAGCGCTCGCCAACGTCTCCACCCCACGCCAAAGTTTGCTTGCCATGTCAGCAACGCACTGTGCTCCAGCCTTCCATGCCGCCATGCCGCCGCTTAAATACATTTTTTTATTAATGTATTACATAAATTTGAAAGTTTACACAATAAAATAAAATAAAATTTAACAAAACAGCGCACTTGACTCATACATATTAAAGACACCACGGACACCCATGACGCCGCTCCCCAAAGTTGCACGCCATGCAAACGAGCTCCTACCGGTAGCAGTGCACCGCGCACTCGTCCGTTCCCCTACGCCCCCTTGCCCCTGCACTCCTCCCTGTGCCCGCCCTCCTTCCAGTGCGCCACCTGGCACCCCCTGCAGCAGTACGCAAGGCGCTTGCACCCGGCGCACGCCTGCAGCCCTGCCCCCGCCTCGCTGTCCCCCTCCAGCCTTCCACACCGCGGGTTGCCGCACAGCGGCAGCAGCGCCCCCGCCGCACACGGCGGCGGCAGCAGCTCCCCTGCGCGCACCATCCTCGAATCCGCAATCGTGTCAATCGGCACCCGGCATGCCTCGCCCTCTCCCTCCAGCCCAGCGAGCGTCTTCATCCGCAGAGCCTCCAGCATGCCCTGAACCTTCTTCCCCGTAGCCGCATCCGCGTGCGGCCCGTTTGGACCCATCACAGCCTCCACCGCAGCCCACAGCGGCCCCGCCAGCCCCTTTGCGGGCTCCGGAAGCACCGCAGCATACCACTCCTCCGGCAGCACCGACGGCAACAGCAGCAGCAACCCCGCCGCGGTGGCGGAGGCTCCCCTCGTCACCGCCAGCTGCCTGTCCGCAACCGCCAGCGCGTGCAGCATCGGCACCAAGCAGCCCGGCAGGCGCATGTCCCGGACTAGCACCCGGTGCCAGCTGGCTGCCGCGCGTGTGTCCGCACGCGCCACCGCCGCAAGCCTGGCCCAAAGCACGAGCTGCATGGGCACCAGAACGCCCAGGACATCCTCCACCAGGGCGGCGTTCCAGGCCGCACTGACGGTGGTGTCCCGCTGGACCACCCACTCACGGGCGTGCAGGCAGGCCACGGTCCAGCGGACCAGCGCCAGGGACATCAGACGCAGCGCCTGGCGCGCCGGAGGCGGCAGAGCCTGGCGAGCGGCCCCGTGGGCAGACGGGAGGAACACTACACCGCCCACCGGGGCGCTGCCGCTACTGCTGCCGCTGCTGCTGCTGCTGCCATCCGCTGAGTCGGTCACAGCCTGCCCCTGCTCCCCCTCCTGCCCCTGTCGCAGCTGCTTGCCCGCCTGCTGTCCTGGGAACGTGTCCGGCAGCAGATCGGGCAGCTGCATCGCGTCCACAACCACCGACAGCAACCACGCCATGCACTCCGAAGCCCCGACCCCCTCCCCCTCCCCCTCCCCCTCCTCCTCCTCCCCCGCCTCCAGGTAAGCAGCCACCGTTGCGCTCCCCATCCTGGCCAACAGCTTGCCCGCCGTAACCACCAGCGCCACCAACTGCCGTTCGTTGCCGTACCCGAACACGTGGTACAGCAGGGGAGTCCTGCCCAAGGGCTCCAGCAGGAGCTGCGCCCTTTCCCCATGGTCGGCGTCACGCTGGGCCACCCGCATGAGGCGCTCCAGGCAGGGCACGAAGCCGGCGGCCAGGGCGGCGGCGATGTTGGGCGGCGGGGAGGGCGCCAGGGGCAGGCCTGGGGAAGGGTGCAAGACAGAGAATTTTCTTAGTTATTATTTATAGTGACATTTAGTAATTTCGGCCAAAAGTAACAAGTAAGGGGCAGGCCTGGGGCCGGGTGCGGGGCCGGGCCGGGTGCCAAGGATGCATGGGAGGCGTTTCTTGTGCATGGCTCGTTCAAAAAATCACGATGTTCACAATGAAGATTAGGATGACGATCACGAGACACATAGGCATAGGCAGAGCTGCTGCCCTAGTCGGACACAGCACAGGTCCGGTTGCGGCAACGGGCCAGTAGGATTGGGCATCGGTGTGCGGTAACCCACATCGTTAGCGCCTGCCCGGGGGCTCACGTTGGGCACCTGGTCCAGCCCAGAACGAAGAGGATATGGTACAAACATAACACATGAACAAGAATAAACAATCAAAACCCTTCGGGGGGCTCACCGTTGGGCACCTGGTCCAGCGGCGTCATGCACAGCGACATGTGCAGAGCCAGGTTGCCCACCGTGGCCTGCCTGTCCGCCTCCTTACTGCTGCTGCTGCTCTCCACCTTGTACATCTCCATGCCGGCAGGCACCCCCAGCCCCACGTCCATCACCGCGTGCAGCAGCGGCACCGCCACGTCCCACCACTCCTGCAGCAGCTGCCGCCCCAGCCGCCGCCCCGGCGCCCAGCACCGCTCCACGCCACCTACTCCAGCCCCGCCCTCAGCAGCCGTACTGCGCTCCTCGCCGCTGCTGCCGCCGCCCCCATCGCCACCGCCACCGTCGCCGCCATCGCCACCGCCACCGTCAACACCGCCGCTGCCACCGCCGCCGCCGCCGCCATCGCCGCCGCTGCCGCCGCTGCTGCCACCCACGCTGCCGCCCTTGCTGCTGTCGCCTACACCAGCTGTGGCCGCGCTGTGCGGTCCCTTCAGCGCTGACTCTGCCGCCGTGGAGCCCGCACGGTACTCCACGGGCCCAAGCCGCATGGCGTGCATGAGCTCCCCCGCCTCCCGGAGCACATTCATCCCCAGCTGGGGCAGCTTCTCCCGCTGCTCTTCACTGCCCTCGTCGTCGTCTCCCAGCTCATTGACCTGCGCCAGCACTACCCGCAGCTGTCGAATGCACGCGCGCGCTGCCATCAGCGGCACGTGTCTTAGCTCGTGGTGCGTGCGCATGGGCCCCGGCACCGCGACGCAGACCATGTGCAGCAGGTACAGGCCTTCCATGACGTCAAAGTCGGCCGTCCGGGGGAGCACGTGCCGTACCGGCATGCCGTACAGCGGCCCGGAGTCGGCGTGCCGTAGCTGCGAGAGTACGTCGGCGGCGAGCATGTACTGCACGCAGGGCCCGGACAGGATGGCGTCCCTGGCGAGCAGGCTGGCACGGCCGCCGTGGGGCTGGGGCCGGTGCAGCTGCAGCATCGCGGCAAGCTGTCCAATGCCGGATAAGCTCTTGGACACAGCTTCCAGCACCTTTTCGTCCCTGTCTCCCGCCAGCGCGGCCCGGCAGCAGTGCTCCACCACGCCGCTGTGGGCCAGGGCGGCCAGCATCGCCAGGCCCACGCCCGCCTTGCGGTTTGAGCGGGGGGTGGAGCGCGGGGGATTGACAGCAGTTCCACTGCTGCTGCTACTGCTGCTACTGCTGCTGCTGTTGTTGTTGTTGCTGTCTTGGCCGCTTGCGCGCTCGTGGTTGAACGCGCCTGACCCAGATGGTAGCGGGTCCATCGCCGAGCACAGCGCCGTCAACAGCACGCCGTGCAGCAGGTTGACCCCAGCGAGCACCACGTCGGCCGTTGTGAGACGCTCCTCGCGCAGGGCGGCGGTTGCGGAGGCCATTAGCCGGCTGAGCGCTTGCAGCGTGTCGGTGTGAAGCAGCAGCTGCACGACGTGCCGCGTGTAGGGCGTTGCCGGCTGGTGCGTGTGGTCGATGTGCAAGCAGACGAACAAGTTGCACAGCCTGAGCATGCAGTTGCTGTACTGGGAGACGTCTCGCCTGCTTGGCTTGCGGCCTGCGCTGCTGCTGCCACTGGAGCTAGTCCCATGGCCCCCGCCCAACACGGCGTCCAGCTCCCGCAGGGCCATAGCCAGCAGCTGAACCAGAGCAGCACGAGCCCGCGGCCGGTTCCAAGCGTGGAGCGCCAAGTGATTGACCTGGGAAGGCGCCAGGAGTAGCTGGCAGAACGCGGTCTTGCTGATGGTGAACGGAGCGAGGCACTGCGCGGCTTGGTTGAGCTGCTCTGAAGCCAGGCTATGCTGCTGACGCAGATTCATTTCAACCACTAACTTCACAATTTCATCGATATTGCCAGCGAGCCTAGCCGTAAAGTCATCGACGCCGTTCTCCGTGTGCTGACCCGTTGGCCGCCGTTGTTGTGGCCGCACACGGGAAGGCATCCTGTAGCAGTAAGCTGTTTCAGAGCAAGATGTTTTGTGCTATGCTGACTGGGATGAGTCCCTCATGTTGCAGGGCGGGCCAAACGCAATCAAACAGCGCGTTAAGGAACAGCACAACCTATAAAATACTCGTTAGCAACAATGTGTTAAACCTGACAGTAACAAAACATAGCGTCCACCTCATGGCGGCAAGGCGGTTTCGGAGGCGAAGGTTAGTAAGCATTGGTTTCAAGGCATCCGCTTAACCAGGGTATGCATAAATCCTGCCGCGTCTGACAAAAGACACTCTCCTGGCGACCGTCACCGCCCTTCAAGTATCAAGGCTGCTACCTCCGAGCCAGCCACTCGCTCAAATTGTCATGCGCCAAAGATATTACCGGTAACAACTCTGCCATGATGTAAGGGAGTACATGGGTGTGTGGCCATAAGCGGTATGCGTAAGAGCTGCTCACCCTCTAATCCGACCTGCAGAGTCAGCACCGCCCCTAGGCGGATGTCCGTTGGTTGCTGCTGCCACGTGCCAGTTTGAAATTCCACACAGCGCATCCCAAGTCGAGCCGCTGCACTGCCAGGGTGCACAGCGGAAACGCACACCCAAGCCACGCAGTGTAATGCAAAAGAGTTTCGCGCCCACACACCCAGACACCCACACACGCTACGCCCAGACCACCGCTCAGCATCAAGGGTATTCGGGCCTCCGGACAACCCACAAGTCACACGCAATAAGCGCAAAGCCCTCCTTGTCTACAAACCCGGCCTGCTCACCACTGGTCAGCTGACAGCCAACAAAGACCCATGTGCCGAACAGCGCCGCCTCTGCTCCAAAGCACATCCTAACCGCGCGCCCACGCGCCCACTTGGAAGGCGTCACAGTGCACTTGTGGGCCGGGCGACGGAATGCGCCCGCGAAGCCCCCTGGCTGCTCCCTGGCATGCACCGCCCATCGGCGGGCGAGGCGAAGGTCCATACAAAAGAAGATTGCCCGGAAGCCGCTGACTTCCAACGCACACCGCGGCACACGTGTTGCCCCGAAGCCAGTGGGATACCCTCGCCTCCGAGGACAGCTGGGTTGGTGCACGGGTTTGCCAAGTAGCGTGTCCTGGGGCTGATGCGGGTGATCTGCAGCTGCGGACTGCAGGAGCGCAGCTGAACCCAGCTGGCAATGAAGTCCACGGCGCCGCCATGGGGACCCGAAGGCAGGATGGTACAAGTACCACCTACAGTTGGCACCTTCGGCCAGCCCCACCGCACGCCTCCTGCCGCAGGGGGCTCCTTTTATCGGTGCCTGCCGCCCACTGTGCCCCTCACAGCTGGGGAACCATAAGGGCCTGCACTCCCTGTGCATGGGACCTGGCCTGTGGACGCATGCGTTTGCTGGGTTGCTGCGTGTCCTGAGCTGCGGCTCGCAAGGCTGGCGTGAAGAAAGATGGCGGAGCGGGGCGGTGGAGAGAGGCTGTGGAGAGAAGCGGTGGAGAGGGGTGGTGGAGAGGGGTGGTGGAGAGAGGTGGTGGACCTCAGTAGCGGTAGTGGCTGGAGGACTGAGGCAGGTTGGTCCCTTGAGGAACGGAGGGAAGGCACATTGGGGCGGGGTGCTCGCCACGCCCCGCCCCTAGCCGCCTCTGCTGTACAGCTGCTGACTATGCTGCCGCCTGCACTGCCCCTGCCCCTGCTGGAGGGGGCTGTGGGGGCTAGGCCACGTGCCGCAGGCGCGCCGGATCGGGGTGCTGAGGGCTCCGTATGGCGGAAAGCGATACTAAGCATCGCGCTTAGCGGCCTGTGGGACAGGGATTTTGACAAGTACGACACACACGCTTGCGTAAGCGAGCAGCATGGGCACGCCTGACGGCTGGACGCAATGGAGGAGTCCCATTTCTAGTCATGTGCCGGGCCCATGCCAAGCTGCATAACCAGCCTAACCAGCACTCAACACTCAGTCTTCCGGTGCATGCCGGTGCGCTAGGCATAGGGTGTAGGCTTGAACCCAAGCTCACGACATGCACCTGAGAGGCAACGACCTGCTGCTCACCCCCAGTAGGAACACGCGAATCAGCCGGGGCATTCGGCCGATTCTCCTCCGGCTTTACCCCGGGTAACAGCAGATGATGCAGCTCCTGAGCCCATCTCTGGTCCCGCCCCTCGCGCCACTTGTCACGGTAATGCTCCGGGCGGACAAAGGCAGTGTCAACCTGTGTGGGCGGTTGTGACATGGGCGGCTTAAGGGCATTTGTGCTGTATGCAGCACAGACTTGCCAGAACGTCCACCGCCAGCCATGTGACATGTCCAAGTGGCCCCGGTATCTTTGCATGACAGGGAACGGATGTAAACAACTTACATACATCGCTGCCGAAGCCATGATCAGCAGGCCGCCCAGCGCTGCGCTTCGCCGTTCCCATTTGCCCATGCTCGCCCATGCCTCCCGTAGACCCATGGCTGTTATATCAGAGGAAGGCCCAGATGCTTAGCTCTCTTTGCTTTGCGGCAAACTCCGTGTTGTTGTTGTGAGCAGAATCCAAGTGCAATGCAATGGCACGAATAGCTGAAAACAGCTGCAATACTGTATCATGTACACAGAGCACGGTGTGTATAGATTGCGCGTTTTGTTAGTCATGGTTTCGGGGTGTTGCCTGGGCCTTCTCAGTGTTGCTCAGCGTGTGACTGTGACTACTCCAATTACTGGCATAATCTGTGAGTGTACCAGCACAGGACTGAAGCTTTCACCTCCTGGCGGTGGGCAGCCAACGAATACGTAGCCTTCACACTAGCGACGTTTGCGTGTAACAAAACTTACACCAAGACACACATCGCCCATTGTGTTGAGCAGCCTGGGCTGGTGTTGAAGGCAAAGCGCAACTCCACTAATTCCACGGACTTCGGGCGAGGCCGCAGCTGCAAGGAGGCTTTCCCCATACTGACAGCCAAATGGTGGAAGAGGATATCAACCGAAGTAAGCCGCGCAACAGCTTACAGTGTTGCTGTCCTGGGCGGTTGAGTCGAAGTCCCTTCGAAGCCCGCACGGGTTTCCCGGTTCCGCTCTTTTGTGAACCTTGCGGATTATGTTGCCTTAGGCGCAAATAACATCAGCTTGATACAACGCACCACGACTGATGGCGCATGCGTCTGCACGGTGCAGAGCAACACACTATCCGAGTGGAGCTTGCGCGGAAAGAAGCCGTATGCCGCGACCGATCTACTCAAGCACTGTCACCGTAAGTAGTCGTAGGACCGGTGTATGGCTGTCCGCATTGCGCGCAGCGGGCGCGTTGCACTTTCCTGGACACGCTGGTGGTCAAGGTCAAGAGTAGGGTATAGCCGCACTGCCAGGCGGCTTAGACCTGGTCCAGGCACGTCGAACGAGCTCCACCTATGGCAAGCATGCTGCATGCTGCATCTCCCACCACTCTCTTCCCCCTCCCCCCTTGCTCGACCCGCTTCAGGTACATGGCCCAAACCAACACCTACAAGGCGCGGTGCAGCGCTCTGGACCAAACACGACTAAACACAGACCCGAGGGTGCAGGACTGGGCCTCTATAGCGGGCACGCGCCGTAGCCTGCCCACCAACGTGCCGGACGGTGCTAGCGTCAGCGTCAATCGGCTCAAGTAAGCAGGCTACCGGTACGAGTTGGCTATGACAACGTATTGGCACGCACGCACGCACATGCATGCTCTGCACAATGCAAGCAGTCGGCCACATGGCCCTGCGTTGGAGCCCCTGGCCCTGCTCACACCTGCCCGTTTCAACCCACCTAAGAACCCAAACTTAAAACCCCTACGCAAATGGCAGAAAGAGCTGTAAATGTCGCATTGTTGCACGTGTACGACGCATGGCAAGGCAGCCGCACCCGTCCGAACGTGGTCCAAGCAGGCCGCTGCCTTTGCGCAAACACCCCGCCCCGCCGCGAGGACTCCTTCACCCACATCCTGCCCCCGTAACACACACATCCCGCTCTCGCTCACAGATGCCCTCACGCTCGCTGCTGCCGCCTGGTCCACCTTACAACACCCCCCACGAACAGCGCTTCCGCGATCCCCTGACGCCATACACGGTTTCTCGCGTTTTACGCGTACCCCCCACGCACAGGTTCAAGCGCGACACCGACTTCATCTCCACCAACCCCTACGACGGCGGCCCCTCCTACAACGACCAGGTGTGTGTTAACAACTGGACGGAGGAGCAGCACGACAGGAACTACAAGACCGGCTTCCACCCCAAGCCGCTGCGCAAGGGCGGGCGGTTTTCCACCGAGTACATGCAGCGCTACTCGCCCACCAGCGAGGAGTACAGGCAGCGGCTGAAGGACACGTACAACACAACACAGGTGCGCCTTGGGGTTTTTTTGAATTAGGGCTTCAAGCAACTGGTCTGGGTGAGGATTGTGCCGTAGGGCAGCGGCCCAAGGGCACGTACAACGCAATACAGGTGCGTTCAGCGGTCTGCACCCCTGACAGCCCTACAGCTGCGACGTGCACAGTATGGGACGGTTGTCCTAGGTAGCGGGGGTGCCGTGGTTGTCCGGGCTTGCCCGTTGTGCCTCCCTCCGGAGTCCAGCGCACTGACACCCGCCTTTGCCTCGCATTCTGCTTTTTGCCCATTGTCCGCAGCGCTTCGAGGGGCTGCACCGCATCACCATCAACGCCATCGCCGCCCCCGTGCGCCCCGAGCGGGCAGCGGACAACTCGGGCCAGCACGGTAGGCCCAGCCGCCCGTGTGTGTGCGCAACCCGTGCAAGCGTTGGCATGCGAGCACGCATGCATGTTAAACTCATCGTGCAAGACATTACTGTCCAGCTCGCAGCAGCCGTCCAGTGCTGCCCTGTCAATTGCCCTTCAATTATCACCCCTGCCTTGCGACGAGCCGGTGTGGTGCTCACGTCCAGCTGTGCGGCTTTGACACGCTGCTGCCGATGCCCAAGCCAACCAGCATTCGTGGGCACCTTGCTCGCCCGTGTCCGTGCCCGAGCGCCCCCGACTCCCGCTCCGCAGCATGCGCATGACACGCAAGGACCTGCAACACGCTGTTAATCCGATGCCGATGATCCCCCACCTCCCGACTCCCAACCTACCCCCCGCAGTGTTATACGCCAAGGACGGCTACGGCGTGGCGGCGCACCAGGACCACACGCACCCCACGCGGCGGGGCAACTTCTGGGTGGGCACGGTGGCTCCCTCGCCGTACGACAGCGTCACGCACAGCACCATGCGGCAGGAGCCCATGGAGTTCCAGCGGAGGTGCCCCATGGAGGGTGAGGCTGGTCCGGCGGGGGGAGGCGGGGGAAAGAAGTTACCATAGAATTTGAGCTGAAGTGCTCCACGTGAGGGGGGAGCGGGGAGGTGTCACATGGGGGGTGCGTGGGGCTGGGCAAGGGAGGAGGGGGGGCGCCTGGAGGGTGCCCATGGATGGTGTATGGGGCCGAGGGTTTGGAAGGGTTGGGGGCCGGGGGTGCGTGGTTTGCCCTGCCGGTTGTGTTGCCATGTGAAGGCGCAACGGTTGCACTGGCTGCATACCTCCATCCTGTACCGCCCACCCGTCATCCAAGCTGCATGCACTCGACTCCCAGTGCCTCCGCCCACCAAACCGCCCTCCCTCCCCTAACCCACGTCCCCTCGGCCCCAGACGCGCGCTCCAAGATCCTGTTGGGCAACAAATCGCTGATCGATGAGAGCCCCCGAACGCTGCGCATCCGCGAGGAGCTCATCGCCACCAACGCCTTCTCCCGCACGTGGCAGTCCACCTACATGGCGGACATGCGGGACTTCAGCAGGCGGCCAAACACCGTGGCGTGACCGGGGCCAAAAGGGCCTTTCGGGGCCCAACGGAGCTTGCAGGCACGACTCCGGGTGCGGCGGCAGCAGGGGTACGCGTAAAACTCGAGAAACCGTGTAAGGCGTCAGGGAATCGCGGAAAGGCTGGTGCCTGCACGCGAAGGGAAAGTGGAAGCGGCAGCAGGGGTAGCAGGGAATGCAGGAGCGGAGCCAGGCGTGGAGTAGCGGTGCGCGCTGCTGTGATACCAGCAGCTCTGCACAGTGCAATGGAGCTGTTGCGTGATCAGCACATGGCGGTGTGAGGAAGCTGGAGGCCCCGCAGCCGGCTGGGTAGGTAGGGCAAACGGACGAGCGCATAGGCATTAGCGTGGAAGTGACGGTGGCGTGTGTTTTTGTGGACGCGTTGTGTTTGGTGGTCCCGAGCCGCGGCTGGGTTCCAAGCTCGTATGGGACTGTGTTCTACAGGGGAGGTAGCTACAAGGGCTGCTGCGGTGTTGGTGCGCACGGGTGGTTGTCGGGGGCCGGGTTGGTGTAGCAATGGCAGCAGTGTTCCGGCGCGGGTGATGCTGGCATGCGTGGGGGGACTGCTATCTAGCACCCGCTGCCATGCGGCTGGACAATGAAGGTACCGTGGCTTCGCAGCCATGTCTTGGCGTTCCTTGTAGGGGGATCTGCGCAGGGAGTCCACATATGGCAGAGAGTTTGCGGCAGTGGGGTTGCGTTGGTGCGTGCGTACGGCATGTGTAAAGCAGGTAGGCAAGCAGGCGGTGGTGAGCATGTAGGCGTGCCAAAAGGCACGTGGGGGGGGTGGTGTGTTTTGGCAGATGTTGACCATACTTGGTGCGGCGGTACATACGGAGCGCTCACCACGGTCTGGCTTGTAGGGCTGCAAGCCTTAGGGCTCCATAGATAGCTAGGCAGCTAGCTGAGTAGGCAGCAGGTAGGGGGTAGTAACAAACAGGTATAATCGTTGCTGCTAAGGTACTTGGAAGTCACCGTGTGCCTGTGTGCCTCCATGCTTGACGTTCCTGACGGTTATCTGCACCGCATGCACGGAGGCGGCAGCGCTGAGGGACGTGCATGCCTACTGTGAGTACTACACTGAGGCCTGTTGAGACTTGTTGCGGGCTGACAGTCCTGGCACGGCCGCCTTTGATGCAGCGCACTTCGTTTCCGTTGTACGTACGGAGGGACCTGCTGTGCATGGCGTGACAGAACCTGTGGTGGCCCTCGACCACCTGGGGACAGTGCTAGCAGTATGTGTCGGCCAGGGGGCAGGGTTAGAACGTAGCGGCGAGCGATACGGTACTGCTGACTGCGTGGGCATCTGGCCGATTGCAATTGACGGTTGACGTTGAGTACGATAATGTGCCATGGGTTATCGCCGGGCCTCAATGTGGCTTAGTAAGTGCTGGTCACCGTGGCAAAGTCCGGGGCATGTTGCATCAGTACCATACTCCCTAACGTTGAGTTCTAGCCAGGGGCCCCTTGTTCTTGCTGCCCCGGAGCTATGAAGCCAGGTCATACAGTAAAGGGCTTAAGTGTGGCCTCCCTACGCCCCTACAGCGTCTTGCATCGGTGGGCGTCTACTGACCACGTATCGTCCGTGCGGTGTGGGCGTCGGGCGAGGGGTTCCGCCTATTTCGGGCCAGTTCAGGGCTCAACTCGCGAGATCCGAGGCAAACGTATAGAGTTGGCCGCTGCGCCGTCCAGGGGTCCCCTGCGGGCGCCGTCACTCGTGCTGTAATCTAACCCATGGTGCTCCAGCGGGCTCAACTTCATCGCGCAAGCCTTCATCAACTCAGTCCCTTCCCTATCTACTGGTATGCAAGCAAATATGTAGCAGACGACATACCGGGGCCAACAGCACAATGCAGCAGCCGCAAACCCACAACGTGGCGTAGCACCTCACGTACTTGCGCAACACACCGCCTTGCATGGCATCCTGCCAAAGGTTACCAGCTTACGACGCACAAGCCAGTGGGCAACAAGGCATACATGTCCTGTAGCATTGCCCAACACATTTCGTCACCCCTCCACATGGTGGCACGCACATCATCATCGTCCGCACCACCCGCCACACTCCGCTGCGGGGGGCCGCCGACACAGCTGTGATAATTGCAGAAAAGATAAGTGCACAGGACAGCAGACGGGCCTACAGCTTGGGTTTCGCTTAGAACCTCCCTAGTAACCGCACATGCCATCGCGGTCTAGACCTCTTGACTTCGCCGCTTTGAATCATGCGTTGTACCTACCCTCACTGCATCCTGCTACACACTCCGCTGCGGCTACACGCACTGGACGAAGCAACCCACCCGCAGCCAGCACTTACGGGCCCGTCAGCATGCCCCCAACCCAGTCCTATCTCGTGGTCCTATCTCCTAGGAGCGCCCAGTCCTTTATGGAACGTGATGCTGCCGGTGATCTTGCCCTCGTGCAGCCAACCCGACCAGCGAGCCAGCTGCGCCGCCACATCCGCCTCCACCCCGCCAGACGCGCTCCCCTTCCCGCCGGTGCTGCTGCCTCTGGCCGGCAGCAGCGTCAGCGCCGTGGGCCAGCTCCGTCCACAGCCACCCGCCGGGAGGGCATCATCGCATGCATGCTTCCAGCCCGCCTTGCGATCGCCCTGGGCCCAGCTGTGCACCGCAAGCTGGAAGTTTGCGACGGCTACCACGCCCTCTGCCTTGCCCAACTGCCAGGGTATCGTGAGGCCCGCCATGACACCTGCCGCGTCGGACATGGCGGGGTCCAGCACCAACTTTACCCACCACAGCCCGCCGTCTGCTAGCACACTGCTGCTTCCAGCGCTGCAGCCAGCCCCTGCGCCCACTGCCGCGCCAGAAGGCCCAAAGCGCGCATCAACGTACACCACCTCCTGAGTCTCCAGCATCTCCCCGAGCCCCTGCGCCAGCTGCTCCCCGCTGATGCTCCACTCCACAGTGCGCCCCGCCTCCGGCCCTACCTGCCGCCGCGCGGGGGAGCAGTACCAGGGAGAGAGCCGCCGCTGGGGCTCATATGCGCGCAGCTTCTCCCGTATTTGCTCCCCAGCCCCCACATACCGCAGGAGGAACGCCAGCTCTGCCCGGCTGATGGTGAAATGCTCAACCGCAGGCAGCAGGTGGTACAGATACATGCCGCTGAGGCGGTGCAGCCGCACCAGGCCGCACAACTCGACACGTGTCTGTGCCGACACGTCCCGCTCCCCCTTGTTCGCCTCCAGCCAGCATGCCAGCAGCAGAAACACGCTGTTCTCGCTGTCCGTGCCGAAGTCGTCAGCTGCCAGCAGCTCCCTCACCGCCACCGCGGGCAGCTGCAGCAGCTGCCGGTACAGGCCTGGACAGGTGAGAGCTGTCACGGCGTCGCCAAAGTACTGCACCAGCTGCTTAGTAAGGGCGGCGCGCACGGGCTGGAAGCTGGTGGCATCAGGGGAGGTGCCCGGCTGTGGGAACAGCGCGTGGCAGGCGTACGCCTGCAGCACAGGCGGCTCGGCGGCAAGGGGAGCTGCACAGGTACATGCACCCTCCCGCGGCCGCTGCTGCCCCTCTCCCTTCCCCGCCTGCAGCAGCGCCTGCATAGCCTGGTCGCAGGCCTGAGGGCAGTGCTCAATGCCCAGGTAGCACGCCTGCTGCCGCACCCGCAGCAGCGCCTCGAAGCCCAGGTCTGCACCGAGGCGGCCCGTGTAGATGTACTCGATGGCCTGGCGAGCAAAGGGCACCTCAGCCTCGGAGCTGAGGGGCACAAGAACCTCAGGCAACGCGCTGACAGCGGGGGCCTGTCCGTTGTCCGTGGGAATGCTGGGACCCGCGGACTTGTGTGGGGTGCTGCTAGTCCGCCTCTTCTTCGCCGGCCTCACGTCCTGCGTCTGAACGTCAATTAAGCCACCCGCAGCTGCCCCGCCTCGCCACCATGGGTCCGACACCCTGGCTTTGAGGAATGTGGAGCCGGCTGCAAGAATGATCTTGTGGGCGGGCAGGGGCTCTCCCACAAAGCACAGGCCCGAAGCAGCCGCTCCTCCTGTCCCACTCTCCGCATCCTGTTGTTCCTGCTGCTGCTGCTGCTGCTGCTCGGGCGTGCGCTCAAGGTGAAAGCGGATGCGCACGTCGGCGTGAGCCCCAGCGTGGAACTGTGCCGCTATGCCAGCACGGAAGCTATCGCTCATTCTTCTACAACGCAACGACGCGCCGAAGAACAAGGACTCTTTAGATAAATGGCAATGGTATTACGTTAGGTTGCGCCTCCTCGTGAGCTGGAAGGAGAGCAAGTGGAGCTCTCAGGCCGCTTACTCCGGTGACCTGAATTGTGGGTCGGTCGCGCAGGCTATGTGAAGTGCTTTGTCAGCTTGGCGGCTTGGAAGCGTAAATGCAGCCCCTGCCTAACAGTCAACTAGTCTCGATGTCGGAATTGCGGTCAGCGGCGGTTGGCGCCGAGTCTGCACACAGGGCTACGTAATCAAGTGACTATGTGTATTTTGGCCCAGTCTCAATCAAAGCCGTGCCTTGGTTGGACGGACCTTGGTCTCGCGGGAGTTGTTGACATTCCCCCGATCTCCCTCATCGATTACAGCAGCAGAGTTTTACGTTGCCCTGGATGCCCATCACACCTTTGCAGGCTTCATGCATTCAGCGTTTCCAACACACCGCCCAACGCGTCCGTACATCTAGTACTGCACCAGCAGATCGCAACTGGGAGCGCCAACGCCATCCAAAAGGGCAACACCCACCATTGCACGCCTGTATGTCCGACCTGACCTACACTGCCACACCTCACGCCTTGCCTTCATGCCCCACGCTCCCCATGCCCTCCCCCTACCGCGCTTTAGCCTCCTCTTTAGCCTCCTCTCTCCCCGGCCCCTCCGTCTGCTTCCCCCCTCCCCGCACATACCCGCGGGGGATCAATGCGAATGATCCCCCGTGGTGCACGGGGTCGGTCGTGAGCCTCCTAGGCCCCGACCCCGTGCCCGCATGCACCTGGGGTAGTACGGTTCGCCGTACTTCCCCGCGTGTACGTTGCACCCATGTGTTCTTTTCCCGTTTCACCAAATTTGTTCTTACCCCGTTTCACCGTACTAGTCTCTTACGCATCTTAGCTGCATTTGCATCGCACGCCACGCCCCCTTTTTCCTACGCCGCCCAATGCTAACGATTCCGCGCCTCTTCCTCTTGCCCCCACTTCGCGCCGCGCCGCTGCCCATGCTTCCGTTAGGT
>VFQN01002933.1_pt1 | contig 25401 bp, 46 predicted proteins | sample 3512371 | NCBI WGS metagenome assembly VFQN01 (sample SAMN10412370, study PRJNA504923) | tailings metagenome | isolation source: Replicate 2 from Balatoc abandoned mine | place: Philippines: Itogon, Benguet | collected 2017-08-28 | reverse complement strand
AGCGCATGAGGGTGGGGTGGAAGCTGCAGCGTCTTTGGTGCACTTCACAATAGTCCCTGTGAGCAGAGTACCGTAGACCCAGTAGTACGCCTTTAGAGTGCGTGGGGAGCCCGTTGGCACACTGGCACCTGGTGGGTTCAGTATACGGAGTGCGTGCGTACCCTGGCGTCACATGTACTGTGTAGCCGGCTGCAGCTGGAAGCGCCGGCACATGTTGCATGGCGCCAAGCGTATGCTAGGTGCCATCAAACGCACAAGCGAGCCATGTAAGCAATACCGGTGCGTACCTGACAGTTACGGTCATATCTCAGTTTGTCCCCTGCCCTCACGCACACTGCCATGTCCGGTCCACTTCTCCACAATTCACCCCGCAGAGAAGCCGTACACTACTATCTCTACACTGCCGTACACTGCAAAAAGCCCAGAGGTCAGCAAAAGGAGCACACCTGCTCCTGCCACCCCTCGGTGGCGCCTGGTATGCGGTAGCCCATACTACTACCAGCCCAGACAATTGTTTCGCCTGGGGCAACCAGGACGCGGACCGGACACTACGCGCCCCTAGTGCCTGCTCGTATGTGAGTCCAGCGGTAGGTTGGAAACCCTGTCCTGTGATGGTGACGCTAAGTACCGATGAACGTGAAGCCCGTAGGAGAGTGCGGGTTAGGGAGGTGGTGGTTGCTGGTGTCCCATGCTCGTTGCCGCTGTAGTCTAAGTTGAAGATGGTGGAAGGAGAAGGGGATTAGGTAAATATGCAACTAGTCGACGCCTGCTGAAACCTAACGTAAGGTGGAGGAGGGATAAGGGGAGAGTAGGGAGGTGTGTGATGTAGCACCGTGCCTGCTGAGTCCTAGCCCATGCTGCAGTCCGTGGTCCACCCCATGCACCATGCACAGCCGTGGATAGAGACACAGGCAAGGGAGCCACCAAGTCATCACACTTCGACCTTACAGAGTCGTTGAGCAGCACACACAAGGCAAACGCCACGCGTGCACAAGACACACGCAACACACCATTGACAACTGCAGCGCGGCCAGCTGGTAGCCCAAAGGCTCTGTGCTACGCATGCGGCGCCCTGCGAACACGCTCAGCCACGGAGCCACGCGGGGCACCTAAGCATGCCCAAAAGCGATACCCACATGCCAACACAAATGCTAGCGGCAACATCAAAGGCAGCCGTTAGCCCACAATGTAGGCTATCGACAAAGCGCCCACCAGGACTCCGCGCCTACTGAAACACACCACTTAGCTTAGCGCACAGGCAGAGCAAGGGCGACACGCCAAGGCATACAGGCACGCAACCTGTGCCTAACCAACAAACCAAGAGGGCGTGGCATGCACCCTGAATTGCACACATAGGTACACACACGCAGTGCTCCTCGCACACGCACGATGCAATGTCACGGCTGTCGCATGCAAAGTCGTGTGCACGTTGCAGCACCGAAAGTTACTCCGTGGCCATCCCTGGTGGCCATGGTCTTCGTAGCGCGCATGCATCACAAGTTTATGCATACACAAGTAAACTTAAATGCATTGTATGGCCGTCGTACAGCGTCTGCCGCTGAGCAAGCAGCTGCGCGCGAACAAACCAACCGCACGCTATGTCCTGCATCGCCTCTCCTCCCGCTGCCGACTACCTCGGCCTAAACTGCAGGAACACCCGAGAATAACCTCGCAACTATGCAAACTAAGCGCTCCTAACCCCAGAATAGCCTGTCAGGACCTCCCTTGCTCTCCCGCCGAGCTGCTCTACTGCTGCACCGCTGCTGCTGGTCCCATGCACAGGCGTGCGTGGGCTGAAGCGCAGTGCTGGCGTCCCCCTGGCCCACCGACCCACGGGTCGCGCTGCCGCCGGCATCCTAACCCTCAAGCTCTCCGCCCGGGCCACACCTCCTCCTGCGTCGCACCCGTGGCAGCTCACAGGCCCCGCGCCGCCAGCAGCACAGCGGCCAGCAGCAAGCAGAACCAAGCCACAGTTCGCCACTCCCGCCCCACAATGCGCGCCAGCGTGGACAGGGGCGTCTCCCACATGGCAGTGTTGATTGCCTTGGTGAGCTGGAGCGCGGGCACCATGCCCAGTTGCTCCGTGGACGTGACCTTGCCGAGGAGGCACACCGTCACGGTCACCACGCCCCAGAAGTGCAGCGCCACCAGGTCGCCCTCCACCTGCACGTCAGCGGCGCCCGCAGAAGATGATGAGCGAGACCAGCACGATCATCCAAAATCACTTCCGTAGGAGTCCAATAACGCAGGCCTGGGGCACGAGGCAACACCGAAAGACGACACTGTGTGCTGCTTTGACAGCTTGCCCACCCGCTCCTTGTCAGCCTCCACGGCCTCCTTAGCGGCCTCTGCGGCCTTAATCACGGTTGCCATTATAGCCCCAGCCATGATGGCTGGGGATACCATGGCTAAGCCGATCAGGGCGGCTGTCGCGACCTCCATCGCCTCCTTGCTCGACGACTCCTGCACGAAAAGCAACCATTTTAATCAGTCTAAACGAAAGAGCAATGCCATTGCAAAAGCAACCTTGTGATTGTGCAACATTGTTCCCCCTGACACAGGAAACTGCACGCGTACCTTGTTCGCCCCGGGCCCGGTCTCTCTCGCCGATGTGGTGCACCGCACAAGACGTGCGGGGCTTTGGATGCCCTTGCACTGGTACCCGCATGTCGGCGCGGGGCGACGAAGCACGCAGACCGGGCGCTGACCCGCCCGAGAGCAAGGCGTGCAGTTCATGCTTAGAATGGAGGTATGTATGCTATACATGTTGCATTATAGTTAAGCTGTGTGTGTCGATGCAGCAGACAAGCAGGCCATATGTCCAGGTTCCGGGCGCAGGGGTTCCACTCCACGCCCCATGGGTCGCATCCCTGTGCCCCCACTCTTCTTGGCGAGACCACCATTACTACTTACAATCAACTGTATCAAAATACTGTACGCATGCTCAGGACCTGTAGTGGCCCCGCGCGCAAGTCTTTGTCCTGACGCGGTCTCCTTGTGCAGCTCGCGACCTTCTAGTTCTGCGACAGGCCCTACGAATGCTGCGTCGTATGCAAGAAAGTTATACACAAGGATGGGAAGGCCGTTACTTGGCGCCTTTCGCAAGATGCGGCCTCAGTCCCAAGCGCGCGAGGCATGGCGACAGCAGTGTTCCGGCTGCTGAGGCGCATGAGAGGTTTACAGGCAGCTGCTGAAGTGGCGCAAAGAGCTAACCGCTGCGCCGCGCGGGCAGAGCTGGGCAGGGTTAGGGGTTTTTAGCACGGAGGAGCACAGCGCCAGAGCGCTTTTGCGAGCTAATGCGGCAGGACTTTGCACAGCATGCGCCCCCGGTGCCAAGCAGCAGGCAGGTGCCACCTCGGGGTGCCTCCACACCCGCTCCAGCCAGCCGGAGCATCTGCAGGATCCCAGCAACACCCCTGCCGATGCTCAAGGCAGCCGCTGCGCGTGCCGAACACAACCAGGAAGTGCTGGCAGCCAAGGCGGGATGACAGCGGCAGCAGCGGCAGAGTCTCGGTCGGGCCACAGCTGGCCACAGCTACAGCAACCACCACCTCCGCCACCGTCATTACCATCACCCTCGCCGCCACCCCATCCGCTGGCCCTGTCCCCGCCCCCTGGCGCTGCTGCGGCCACCCAACGGCCGACGCGGGTTGCAGCAGCTCCGTCGCACTTGGCGAATTATACGGTGACGGCGTGCAGCTTCCCGCAGCTGCAAGCAAGCACGCTAGGGTGGTACCTTGGGTGGTACCGGCTGCAACGTGAGGCCATCGGGCATGCCCGACTGCAGTGCCAGCACCCCAGCAGCCAGCGGCACCGGTGAAGACTGCTGAAGACGAGTTCTGCATGACATGCGGTCGCAGGAGGTCCTGCCCATGCCCATGCTGCTGTGTGACGGGAGCGACGGCAGGGAGTGCCCCTGGAGCTACGCGGGATGGCACGGTCCCTGCCTGACCCCCTTCGTCCCCGACGGTGCCAGAGGGCACGCGATACTGTCCCAGGTGCGCTGAGGCGGGCGAGAGGGCGGGGGGGCAGCCTCCGGGGGCGCAGCCGGTGTTGCGCTTGGCGGCAGAGCTTTGCATAGCCACTGCCAATCGCAGACAGCCAACAGGCAACACCGACGGCCGACAGCCAACCTTTATCTGCTATCCGGGTCCACCAACACCGAGTCTGGCTTCACGGTGACGTGACACTCCCCCATAGCCCATACGCAGGTGGAGGTTGTGGACACGGTGGGTTGCGGCGACTCGTTCGCGGCCGCCGTGGTGATGGGCTTCTCTCGCGGCTGGGCGCCCGAGGTGACGCTGGCGCTGGCGTGCGCCGTGGGGGCGGCCACCGCCACCGGCAGGGGCGCGGGCCGCAACGTGGCCAGCACGGACAAGGTGGGTGGCTCTGTAGTATCCACTGTACGGCAGGAGCGCACGGGGCCTTAAACGGGCACTTGTCTGTGCCACGGAGGGTAGATTGTTGAGCGAAGCTAGCAGGTAGCGGGTGACAGCCAAGATTGACGCCTCGAGTGCTCGCCTGGTTGAGGACACAAGAGCTCCGCTTCGCATGCCAGAGAAAGCAGCGTTTGCTGTTCTTATTTTGGCCACGTCCTGAGGATGCGGACGGGCGGCGCTGGGCCTGCGGCGGTGGGGAACTTGCGCTCTGTGACGGCCTGCTGACGTGCTCCTCCCCCGGCCACCTGGCCCATCCCGCCCGCCTCCCCCAGGTGCTGGCGCTGCTGCACCAGGGCGCCACCAGCGGGCCCGTGGAGCAGCGCTCGGCCTTCAGCACGGCGCGCACGCTGCTGCTGCAGGAGCTGGCGCTGGCGGGGCACCAGCAGGCGGGAGCGGGGGCGCTGGCAGCGGCCGCAGCAGCAGCGGACTAGCGCGGCGGCTTGGGGCACGTGACCTGTGGCGGCATCAGACCGGGCCATGGCCGCAAGAGTGAGCATGGGTCTGGGGAGCACACGCGGCAGGCAAGGGCCTGGCTACAGCGGCAGGGTGAAGTCCGCGACGCGAGGCAGAGTCTACGGTTAGCATGTGACGGTGAAGGATTGTGCGCAATGTGCGTGGCAGCATGTGATGGGTTGAGCGAGCCAAGAGTGCAGGAGTTTCTGACGACGCTTGCGACTGAGCAGATGCAGTATGGGGCTGGGAGCCAGCGTGGCGGAGTGAGACACGTGGGTGCAGGGGGTGACCGTGGTCAGGTTGCGTGCGTGCTGCAGCGGCGGGAGCTGGTGCTCTCCGATGCGTCACGACGCTTCCTTGCCTGTCTGGGGATCCCTGTCTGCTTGGTATTGGGATGCCGTACGCTGTACAGTGCCTTTCACGTTAGCGGGTGAAGACGGTGCCTGGTGTGCGTGGCACTGCAGTGCCTGTTGGGTGGCATCCAGCATGGTAAGAATGTTGGGCAGTTGTGTGTTGCGTAGCCAGCATCAGAAGTCATCACCTCGGTGGCCGCACTCATGCGCGGTCCACTACGTACCAAGGGAGAGCGCATGAGGGTGGGGTGTAAGCAGCAGCACCTTTGGTGCGCTTGGTATGTAGTAGCTTCTGTGAGCAGAGGTACCATAGACCCACCAGTACTCCTTCACTGGCCTTTGAAGACGTGCGCGGGGAGCCTGGTGGCACCTGGTGGGTTTGTGGCACTGAGTGCATACCCTGGGCGTAACATGCACTGCGTAGCCCGCCGCCTGGAGCCCCAAGCCTGCCGAGGCAGGCCGGGGCGAACCAGGGGCAACTGGGAAACCGTGTAATGTGTAAGGAGTCACGAAACGCGGGGGGCCTGCACACCGGGGCAAACCTCGACGGAATGCTGGCGTGTGAAACGCACCCGCTGAGTCATGCATGCTGCCACCTGCTGCAACGGTCAGCGGGACGGCCTGAAGGTTGGTCGCTGCCACATGCGTGACGCACGCCTGCTGGCTGATCCGAGGTGCTCCGTGTTGGGCTGAGCCCATGCCAATGTGTAACCCCTCGGGCCAGCAGGAACGAAAACAGCAAAGAGAGCATGCTTCCTTACACACATAGCCGCCACGTGTTGTACCTACTGCCTTTGTGCACCACCAAGAACCCAAAGCAGCAGGCCGTAGGTAGGGTACGCAACAGTCGGCACAGCAATAATCCATAGCGATACACAACTAGCCTGCGCCATCACAAGCCTAAACACGTATACGCGATTCAGTACATGCCTCTTTCACCTGTGCGCATAGTGTCTTGTGGAAGCTACGCGTTGTAGGTGTACCAGTACCAGTACGTTGTAGGTGTACGTACTGCCGTACAAAAACAGGTTAACAGCTCTATCTGACCCCTGGCCCGCATCTGACGACGCCAAGCAAGTGCGTGTCCCCTTCCCTTCGCATGCAGTGTACTCGTGCATACATCGTCTGCAGCGCAGACCATTGCACAAATTCAACACCACGGAACCAGTACCCATCCGTGCACGACAGCTTCCGTTCCGGCGCTGCAGTTCCGGTGTGCTGATCGATAGGCCAACGTCAACCCACGGCGCAACAGCTACCCGCGCTGCAGTTCCGGTGTGCTGATAGGCGAATGTCAACCCACGGCATGACAGCTACCCGCAATGCAGTTACGGTGTGCTGATTCCTGCCGTGATAGGCCAACTTCAACCCCGCGGCTCCGCCGTTGCCATGCAACAATAAACCGTAGCAGCACCAGGTTGTACCGTAGCAGCAGTAAAACACGTCAGGATGCAACAACCTGGACGGCTGGTGCAGGCCGTCTGCACAGCACCCACGAGTTGTATCCAGGGATACTACCCACGTCCGCAAAGCACCCACAGGACTTCTCAACGTTTCGGCCTATGTAAGCTATTACACTGCTGTGTTCAGTTCAGCACCCCAGGCACTGTCGCCATTGCTCCGTCCTCTCACAAACGAAAGCCGCTAGCTAGGCAACAAAGCAGATAGGCCAATACAGCGAACCCGCTGCCGCCTTGAGGAGCAACAGTGCACATCAGGATCAGCCCAACAATCCAGAGGAATCCGCTTTCGGCGGCCTACGGCACAAGGCAATACCGAAGAACAACGTCAGCGCCTGTTGTTCGGACAGCAGAACAATATGCTGCTTCAACAGCTTGCTCACCCTGTTCTCAGCGGCCTCCCTGGCCTTCTTGGCGTCCTCCAAGGACTTCTTGGCGGCCTCTCGGGCCTTGATTGCATCGGCCAGGGCAGTCCCCTTGCATGACGATTCCTGCACGAAAAGCAACCATGTCATTGGGCAAACTCGTTCCCGCTGGCACCAGGAACTGCACGCGTACCTGGTTCACCCTGGCCCCAGCCATGCACACCGAGGTGGTGCAGCGTGATTTTGGATGCCCTTGTATCTGCATGCCGGAGTGGGGCGACCGGGCACGCACGCAGCAGAGCAGGTGCAGACCCACCTGAGACGGAGGCGTGCACTTCGTGTGTAGGGAGGTATGTACCGCCGGTACGTTCGTCTGCGTGTCAGCGCCCACAGAAGGTGACGAGCAACACCAGCATGATCATCCAGATGAGCCCGATAATGCCGGCCTAGGGCACGAGCCAACACCGGAAGACAACGTCAGCGCATATTATCCCCGGCAGAACACTGTGCTGCTTCGACGGGCGTACCCACCTGCTCCGCAGCGGCCTCTGCGGACTTTTTGGCGGCCTCTGCGGACTTTACAGTGTCCCATGCGATCTTAAAAGCAACCTCTGCTGCGGCCTTCATGGCTGGGCCTGCCAAGGCTGAGGCAAATAGGGCGACTGCCGCGACCCTGGCCACTTTCGCCTTGTAAATCAACGATTCCTGCACGGAATGCGTTCGTCTGAGTGTGCAAAGTACCTCTCGCTGTGACAGGGAACTGCAAGGGTACCTGGTTCGCCCCGCTGGCCCCGGCTGCGCCCGCCGCTGTGATGAAGCGTGCAGGATATCCATGGCTTCGCATGCCCTTAGACAAGCATGCCTGCGCGGGGCGACTAGTGACGCGGAGCTGATGACCCGGCCGAGATGGACGCATGCACTCCATATTCAGGACGTTTCACACTCAGAGAGATACATGTGTATATTATGTTGAGGTGGAATGAAGCCTGAGTATGTCATTGAGGCAGACAAGCAGGCCAAGCGTTTGGCGTAGGGTTCTGGGTTCTGCATACATACGACGCATCCCGAGGGGCCACGGGGGAGACCAAATACCGAGCGTGATGAGGCTTTAGACACTAGCAAAGCCGGTAATCGTGGTCAAGGCCAAAACGATACAGCTGAACAGCTGCCTCAGGGAAGCCAAGCTGTGGACGACTCCCGTTCCAGGGGGAACGGCGGCGGCGGCAAGCCAACCGGCGGGTCTGGTTCAGGCCGGCAGCAAACGTCACTCCTGAGGGTGCTAGCCGTGTACACCTCGTCCTCAGACGTGACCACCAACCAGCTGCAGTAGACTCCCGCCCGGTCGGTAGGCTGCATGGTTAGGGAAGGCCAGCTACTTTGCCAATACCAAGGGAACGAAACTTGAGACCTGTGGAATCTGTTGAGCTATTTACAATCGTTGTCATGCCAGTCTATGCTTTCTTGCGCGCTGCGACCAGGGTGGCGGCTTTGCCCCTATGTGTCCGAGCAGAAGCAAGGGGATGCAGGGGAAGAGACCCACCGGGAGCAGCCTCCATGCAGCCATGCAGCCATGCACCTGCTGCGGCGGCCGCGCACAGCACCGCCTTCTCCACACTCACACCGAGGAAAACGCCGCTGCTGAACAGCACCACGACTCAAGCCATCCCTTCCGCCCCCTTCACACTGCCGCTCTTGCAGCGTCGCGTCCATCCGCTCACAGCACCGCCTCCCCCTCACTGCGAATGAAGCTACGACCGCCCTGGATCATGCTGCCCGCCCGCTCCACGCGCGCGCGCGCCTCCGCCGCCCTGCGCGCCAGCAGGCTGTCGGCCTCCTGACCGTCGGCCCCCTCCTCGCCGTGGGGCCGCTTGCTCTTCTTCAGCCCCCACATGGATCCGTACAACTTGCCGTCGATGACGTCCTGCTCGATCTGCCACTCAGGCTCCGCGTACCTGGATGGGGTCGAGGGGCCACAATCGGCATCACAATCGATTAAGGACGGGCCGCATCGAGCAAGGGTGGTAACGGGGTCGCAGACGGGTGGCTGACTGCAAACCACATCGATGCCTGAGGCACGCTGTACACTGTTGTCGCCATCAACCAAGGGCCCAGAGGTAGCCTACCGCGCGCTCACCGGAATAGGTCAGCATGTACCGTATACCCGGAACAACGCTTAGGAGTATGTAGTCCTGACATTTATGATGTATCCCAAATCCCGACATCCCGTTAACCCACCAGCAGTCTCCGCTCTCGATCTGCAGCGCGTTGACACCGCGCTCCACCCGGAAGAAGCCCAGCTCGCCCCAGTAGGCGCCCCAGCTGTTGCGCACCACCCAGTACTTGACGCCGTCCTCCTCGCCCCAGCCCACGACCTCCACATCTGCAAGGCAGGGAGGGGGAAGACAGCAGCAAACCAGGTGATCAGCAGCTTTATTTGGGATAAACGCTCAGCCGGCAACACAAGAGCGAGATGCACAAGACAATGCTGCCCTGATCCTCGTCACCGGGGACCGGCCGATGTCCTTGTCCGTCGTCCCCATCTCCTTACGCCCCCTCCCCTTTTCCTCAAACGGCCCTGAGGCCGTGGAAGCCCACAGGCCCTGTGCACCCGGCGTCGCGCCTTCGCCTGCTGCCCCCCACCCCGCTTGCGCGTCCGTGCGGCCGTATAGGGCCCCGTCTCGCACCTTTCTCCCCGTGCGCCTAGCCCTTGCGCACTCACGAAGCCCCTCTTATGAACACCCTGCAGTCAAGTCTCCGGTAGCCCTTTGCACGATCCGCCATGACGCATAACCCCCGGCCCTAAGAGCCCCTCCAGCCCCGCTGCAGCCCGCCCCCGCGCACGGTGGTCTAGCTAACTCTCCGCTGCCAATAGCCCGCAGCTCAGCAGCCCCGCATGCTACAGCTCGTGTACCCAACATGCCCCTGCCTTTGGACTTCCCCCCATCCATGCGCCTCAGCCCGCTGGGGCCCGTTCACGTGCACGTGCACGTGGTCCAGGCCCTCTTGATGTCCGAGATTACCTCCGCCTCGTCCCCGCGTCCCCGTGCACCTAGCCCCTTGCAGCACCCACCGTGGTCCAGCTCAGTGTCCCCGCTGCAGCCCGCCATCCCGCTGCAACTCGATCCCGCTCACCCTGGTCCAGCTTCTGTCCCGCCGCTAATACCCCTCAGCTCAATAGCACCTTGCTCGCCCCACGTGCCACAGCCCCGGTACCTATGGCCCTGGAACCCCATGGTCCTCAGCCCGCTGTGGCCGTGCATGATCACCCTTCGCTCCGCCTCGCCCCCGCGTCCCCGTACAGTGCCGTACAAACCATGTACAACGCCTAGCCCCTTGCAGCACCCACCGTGGTCCAGCTCCGTGTCTCCGCTGTGGTCCCTGTAGATGCCCCCCCGGTAGTCCCACGTGAAGTCCTCCGGGCAGGCCACGCCGCAGGTGATGGGCCCCCGGTGGAAGATCTCGGACAGCATGGCCTGCGGGCAGCAGCACAGGAAAGGACTGCGTCAAAGGCATCAGGGAAGTGCCTGGACAGCATGGCATTGGAGGCCGGCGGGTGCGGATGGCAGCGCGGCAAAGCAAGGCAAGCGCCCTTCCTGCCTCCGCCGCCGCCCCACCCGCCCCCTACGAGCTGCAACAGCTCACAGATCCAAAGTGACACCCCCGAGTACTCACGTCCTTGTCCAGGTTGCCCCAAACACGACTGAGGCCCCAAACACGCTCTCTCCTTCCGCCCGTGCGCTGCCCCGCCCCGCACCCACATCCTGACCCTGCGAATGCCACCCCTTGCTCACAGGCGCCCCGCCCCGTAACCTGCACTCACGCCGCGCCCCGCCCTCTGCGCCCTTTGTCCCCTGCCGCTGCCCCGCCCCGCCCCCTGCCACCTCGATACCTCCCCTCCTCGCGTTTTACGCGTACCTCCCCTCCCGCCCGTCCCACCCCGCATCACCCTGCCTCCCGCACTCACGTCCTCGCCCTTGTCCAGGTTGCCCCACGAGGTGAGGTAGTACTTGACGGGCCGCTCTATGGCCCAGCACGTGTCCTTGCCCTTGAGCGGCATGCAGTTGAGGCACTGGCCCTCGGGCGGGCAGTGCTTGGCGCCGCGCCACTTGGTGTGGTCGGTGGCGTTGTACGGCATGCAGCCCTCGTCGGGGAGGCCGAACCTGGGAGGGTGGTGATGGTGGCGGCGGTGGCGGCGCGTGTGAGTGCGAGGAAACCACTATGTAAGGCGCCAGGGAGTGGTGGTGGTGGTGGTGGTGGGAGGAGCGCTTCATGTTGGGGCGGCGTATTGGTTCGACGGAATGTTCAACACCCCTTATTGCAAAACGAAGCACGATTGCGAGCTGAGTTGACTAGCTAATGACATCAGCGTGGATGGAGAGGAGGCCGTCAGGGCGTGTGCTGCGACTGCCTTCCACAGGCCGCACAAACCGGTGTTGCGTGCGGCCATGCAGACTCACTCCTGCATGTAGCCGAACACGTCCACGGTGTCGCCTCCGTCGCAGCCGGAGCCGTAGCCCTCGAACCAGGCGCAGTTGAGCAGCGTCTGGCGGCCCAGCATGACGTCGGGGGACTGCGCCTTCTTGATGATCTTCAGCCTGCGGGGGGTCGCATTGGGTTTGTGCTGTTTGGTGCTCTGGTGGTGGTGGCCCTGTAGGAGGCAGCGGTGGTGTGCTGCAGTACTGCATGGGCCGTGACATTGTTATGTAGTACAACATTGAAGGGGAACTGGCTAAGCGGGTTTTCGCACTGTTTGGCAGGAGCAGCCATGCTCGATAAAGCATTGGGCCTCGCTGGTGGTGGGGGATTGTCAGGGACTGCACGGCCTCAACGGTGTGGTCGATTTGGGTATGCGCACGGGGAGGATCCGGCCCACGTGGTCGCAGGTAAAGGTGCACTTAGCCTCCGGTCAAGTATGGTATACCGTAATACCGTAACTGATACCGAACGACGGAAGCAAGCAATTGGTGCTACCGAGCTTGGACACCGCTACGCACGTGGTCGTCCTACCGCGTCCAGCCTAGCAGCCATGCCGCCCCATTCCATCCCACCCCACCAAGCATGCTTTCAGTCTATGGGGAGAGTCGGTCCCCACTGTGACCTACCAGTCGCACTTCCTGTTATTGTAAAATTGTTTTGCCCCTAAGCTCGCATGCTGGGCCCACCTGTCCTGGACCATGGACAGCGAACCGTGCACCCAGCAGGCGCCGCAGTATAGCGGGATGTGCCTGAATGGGGGGGGAGAAGGGTGGGGGGGGAAACGCGGGGCTGGGAAGGAGCGACCAGGTACCGTACAGTGCAACCAGGGGAGTTGAACCCCTTGCTGCGACAGACCCGGCCACGCCAGCAACGCACAGGGCCACGCTCCACGGCCCAGTCCGGAAAAGCTGCAATCGATCATGTCGAGGACCCCGAGGCCTGGGCATGAAACGAGGTTTTGTCCGCAGACCCTCAGGGGGTTGGGTGGAGTGCTGGGGCGGTATTACGTGGTACCCGCGTGAACTGGCGGGAGACCTCCAGGCCCGCACACGCATATTCCACGCACAATTCGCTTGATGATCAACGCAGTCGCATTCTGGAGCACTCCTTGCCTTTGCACGCCCAGCAAAGGAAAGCCCAACTACCTTGTGCCCTTTTCCTGCATCACTCGGCATGCGCTTACTGGTTCCAGTTCGACGTGCAGTAGTTCGTGCCGTCGATGTCACACCAGTTGAAATTCTGTGGCAGCTCCTCTGCCTTCTTCTGCGGGGCTGGCGCATGGTTGAAGAACCGGCGCGACTCGCGGAGGGCCTTCAGCCGCTGCTTGGCTGCCTCTTGGAGCTCCTTGTTGCGATACCCCCAAGCTGCTGCCTCATGATGGAGACAACAGAGGACCACAATGGAGAGGGCGAGGCAGGCTGGCGCTTTAACAGACCAGGAGGCCATTTGTCGCGAGAGGGGCGTGTCGGGGAAGGGGAGGAGGGTTACTACCCCGAACTGGCCGTGTGTTATCTAATTATTATACAACCAATCTATACAATGTATCTGATATTGGACTGGCATGGCGGGGGTCTTCGTAAGGCTTCAAGTCTCCGCGTACGGGACTCATGCCAGCGGGAATTTGAGCCTAGCCCAGAGAGGGGCCCCGCACGCTGCCCCAACAGCTTTTTCGCAGTTGACTTTTTACCGTTTCTTTAGCAACAGTAAAAATGCAGTCTGCGATGCTGCGCACCCCTTTCACGTCTGGCCGTGCTGCGGCGGTCTCCCGTCGCTCCGCTGTGACCGTGCGTGCGGTCCAGGAGGTGAAGGGCGTTGTTGTTAGCACCAAGATGAACAAGACTGTCGTGGTTGAGGCTGAGCGCCTAGCCACGGACCCCGTCTACCTGAAGCGGAAGAAGGTCACCAAGCGGTACCTGGCCCACGACGCTTCTGGCGACCTGAACATTGGTGACTTCGTCCGGCTTGCGGGGAGCCGGCCACTCAGCAAGACGAAGCGCTTCGTGGTGGAGGAGGTGCTGCGCAAGGTGAGCGGCGACCACAAGGACGTGTGCAAGGACGCCTGGCGTATGCAATATAAGAGAATCCATTCTCTAAAAACTTGATCTTACACTTCCCCTTCTGCCCCCTGCAGGCCGATTAAGGAAGCGGCTTGGAGAGCGGCTGGCCACATCCTTGCCGGAGTAGCGCGCGAGGAGCAGCAGGAGCCGCAGCGATGGACTTATGGGACATAGGACAGGATTTGTAATGGAAGGCATGCGGCGACCGATGCAGTTCGGGGGCGAATTTTGGGGCTCATGTCGTCGCACACTGGACTGCGGACCGGGCTGCATTTACGCAGCGGACACAGCGCGTGCTGCTGCAGTTTTGCTGGAAGCTGGGTACATGAGGATACCACGGTGGGCATGGGTTTGTAGGGCAGGGTTCGCGGACAAGAGACACAGCGCGCAAGCGCGCGGAGGTTACAGAGTCTTGTAACAGCATTATGCGTGTTGCCCTCGCATTTGCCGTTCTCAATCACTGCATCTTGCATTTATCGTCGAGGTCACCCGTCAGCTCCGCCAGGGCCGGGTGGTTCGGAACATCCAGGGGGGTCTCGCCCTCTGCCGGGTCAACCGTGTTCAGCACCGCGTTCAGGTCTCGCCCAGCGCCTTCCGTCATCTCCTCGACGATGTCCCCGGGCGGGTCTCCGTACGTTTGCATCTGCAGCACAGCAGGCGGGTGCAGCAAGGAGGGGGAGTCAAGGTGAGTGGGGCAGGCATGGGCCCAGGCGTTCGGGTTGTGATTGTGAGTTGTTCGCACGCTGTGTGGAACTGTAGATGGTATGAGGCAGGCAGGCACAGGCTCTCCTGTTGCGGGTTGCTGGGTCCTAAGCTGGTGTCGACGGGTGCAAGCGGTGTGGCTGGGTGGAGCCACATGGGTGCATTGTTACTGAGCACCTGTGGTTGCAGTTGCGTCATCTCCTTGTGTATTTTCCTGCCTACCGGTGAAATACCGTATGTCTGTTTCGTGCGTGCTTCTGTGCTCGTGCTGCGAGGTATGTGCCCATGTGCCATGTTCTCTCAGTGTGCGGACGCGTGATATGGAGTGGAAACCGTATGAGCTTATGCCGTCTTCAGCGCAGTCGAAAGGTTAACTTGCGTCTGCGTTGACTGGTGTGATCACCGTCTGGCGTTGCAGCACACCGACCGGTACGATGTGCGTGCAGGGCTGATGGGTCATTGGCAGTGCGGCCGATGTGCCACGTGCGGTGGGACCTGCATGCGGTAACCATTCGCCCGTACTAGTGGCAGTGCGTAGCCTTGGTTTCATGCGACCTGACACACGAAATGGGCGCAAGCAAAAGCCCTGCAAGGCACAGGAGAGCTCTGACCCGTGCGCCAAGCACCGCAAGACCATCATGCGGCGAAGAGTCCCCGACACCGCGACCCTACCATTCTAAGCAGGAGCACATGCAGCACACAGCTGTTGAAGCAAACCAGTAACGGTACTATCCAATATTCGTATCAGGGAAGCCGCAACTTGCGTACAGCGCACGTGCCAACCATCCCCTGTCGTACACGGCCTTGTATGGCTAATACTCGGACAGCATCCGGCCAGCGCCCCTCCCTATCCCGCGCTGCCCCAGCCACGTGCCGCAGTTCCCACCCCTGCCCGCCCTCCCGCCACTTGCACGTTTCCATTGGCAAAGCCCCATCAGCTATGCGCAAGCCCCCTGCCGCGCACACGCTGCTCAGCAAACGCTGATCTGGCCGCGTGAAGCCCACCCATTAGCATACTCCCCAACTCCTTGCACGCCACGAAGTCATGACGCATTTCACCAAACACACTCCCACGCGACCACCTGTCCCACTGGCACGTGGCACCCGTCACCCACCTCCTGGATGAGGTCCATCAGCTTGGCGTAGTCCCCCGGCGCCGCCTCGTAGTGCGCGCACACGCGGCAGATGCTGTCGTACTGCGCCGCGTAGCGCTCGTAGTCGGCGGCGGGCAGCGAGCCGCGCTTGGCCTCCAGCCAGGGCGGGTAGCGGTCGCGGATTTCCTGCAGGGGGCCGGGGGGACAGGGCAGACGCGGGTAAAACAAAAGGGTTGTGTTGGGCTGGTGGTCTTGAGTGCTATGCAATGCCGTATGCGCTGTAGTGAGGGGCTACGCGTCGGTGCGGAGGTGGGGACTGGTTGGGTCACAGCATGTGCAGCCGTCGCCGCCACGCGTGACGCGCGAGACGCGGTACAGGCCATGCATACCAAAGCTCCAAGGGACGCACCCTGGTGACTCAACAGTGATGACGCTGCATCACACCTGCGCAAGGCCGCAGCCGAACCGGGCACCCACACATCCTTACCCCAGTGCTGCGCTGCAGCCAAACATGACACCTCGCAGCAGCCCCGCGCCCCAACCGCACGCTCCAACAGCCCCCCACACCACGCCCTCGCGCCCCACCTTGAGCGGCCCGTACAGCACGTCCTTGCTGAGCAGCTGCTGCATGATGTAGTCCACCATCATGTTGACGCCCGGGCCCGTGCCGCCGCCGCCCTCACCTCCCGCGCCCGCGGCCCCGCCCGCACCCATCGCCCCCAGCAGCGCCCCTAGGCCCCCCAGCGGCCCGCCCGCCCCGCCCAGCCCTGCACCCCCCAGCCCCGCGCCGCCTAGCCCCGCTGCCGACCCAGATGGCCCCCCGGCGCCGCGCCCCGCCGGAGCGTGCCCCCGCGTCTTCTTCGCCTGCTTCGACACCGTCTTGAGGGTCTGCTTGGCCAGGCCCGACAGCCGCGAAGACGCAAGCGCGTCGTCTTCGTCCGCGCCCGCGCCCGCGCCCGCGCCCGTGCCCGCCTCACCCGCCGACCCAGATGGCGCTCCGGAACCGCCCATGCCCATGCCGCTTGCCCCCATGCCGCCCATCGCCGCCGCCAACTCCGCCATGCCCTCCGGGCCCCCCTCCCCGCCCCCCATGCCCCCCATCATGGCCATCAGCTGCTGCTGCAGCATGGCCTCAAAGCCCTGCCCGGGAAAACCCCCTGCAGCCGCCCCCTCCTCCTCCCCGCCCTCCCTGCCCTCCCCGCCCGCCTCCACGCCCCCTCCCGGGCCCCCCGGCCCCCCCATGCCCTGCATCATGCGGCCGAACAGGCGCACGAAGGGGTCGTCGTTCCCTAGGTCGCCCGAGGGCACGCCGGGCCCGCCAGGCACGCCGCCGCCGCCCAGCCCCAGGCCCAGCAGATCGGGGGCCGCCCGCTCGCCGGACGCCCCCAAAGCGCTCATGTCGGGCAGCATCTCGTCTGCGGGAGCGAGGACATGGGGGGAGGAGGCTGCTATCTAGCCATAACGGATTATGTGTTGGATGGGGTTTCGTGTGGGAGCCGTGTGGCAATGCCCGCCCGCAATAAGCAGTCTGCGGGGTGCGGTGCATGGCAGATTACGGTACTGGGCAGTGGCACACTATGCGTGCGGGAACAGTAGGCCTGCGTGACATGCTGCTGCACGGACGACCGTAGGACAACTCTGTTGTGCCTCACCTCCAAGCCCCGCCTCCCGGATGAGGCTCATGAGGTCATCCGCCAGCTTCTGGGCATCGGGCGCCATCTTGGCCCCGGCAGGGGCCGGCCCTGGCCCCGACCCCGGACCCACGTCCGACGCAGCCGCCCCACCCTGAGCCTCCGACCCAGCTTGCCCCGAGCCGCTTGCACCTGCCTCTGATGCCGCTGCGGGTGCCGCTGCTGCTGGCGGTTGCTTCTTCGCCTTGCGGTCGCCCAGACCACCTAAGCCGAGGCCAAGGCCCTTGGGAGGGACCTTGGGGGGCTGCTGCTCCTGTGTTGCGGGGGCGCTTGTGCCGGCAGCAGGGGCTGTAGCGGCGGCATGGGCCGGGGGCTGCTGGGCAGCTGAGGTAGACGCCAGTGCGGGTGCTGCTGCTGGAGCGGCAGGGCCGGCAGCTGCACTGGCTGCTTGGCTGTGGCATAGGGGCACCAAGGGCAGATCAGCTGAGTAAGACAGCCGATGGGCGTGGCCAGGGAACGCAGCAAGGGCCAGTAGACTCATTTGCAACACCCCTCGCTGGGCGCAGCCGTTGCATACAGCAGGCTCGCGACGGCAGCGCGACAGCCTACCTGTTTCCATCATTGCGCGAATTGAGATTTGTAGCGGGCTGTGCAGGGGCAGCCGGTGCGGCCTCATCAAAGTCCGCCAAGGCCTCTGCGACAGCACGACTCCGATAGCTCAGAACAAGCTCGCCTGTCGCTGGAGCATTCTGCGCTACACTGCTACTTTAAGCTTCCGACAATTACTCATCACACCTTGCAGTAAGTCGTCAAGCCCGTCTGCCATGTTGCTGGGCGACAGTGCGGCCCCGCGCAACGGAGTCCCACGCAGCAGTACACTCTACTATGCAACTAGCAGGTCACCTACAGAGTCTACGCGGTAAGGGCATTGCGGGGGCATTAACGAGCGTCCTCAGTTCCACGTCACAACCGTCAAGTGTCAGCACCGGCTAATCGCGACCTGCATGTCCCTCGTAAACTACGTTTTGCATAACGAGTCAATGTGTGCTATGTATAACTCTGCAGCGTGGGTCTGGCTCTGCGTCAACCTGCTATTGGTCGTGTTGGCCCCATGCCGGCATGGACACGCCACGTGCGCTCGGCAACGGGGGGGCAGGGGCCCAGCGACAGACCCTGGCCCTGTCTCGCAGCCGCACAAGGCGAACAATCAACTCATCGGCAACCGCTGCCCACTTCTCGCCTGCTATGTTCACCTGCAACGGCGTACCCCGCCTGTATTGGGGGATGGGGGTGGTGCGGTCTGCCGTGCTGGTGCCGTGCACGTGTGGCCTGGCCGCTCCGTGAGGTGGCCATGCCAGTTCGTGCCGCTGTGCTCAGACCTGCCACGTTGACCAGGCCACCCAGCCTGCTGCACAGCAGCTGCTGCACCGCTGCTGTTTTAACGACTGTTCAAGGCTTGTCCAGGACAGGCATTTAGGCACATCTTGGGCACGGGCCTGCCGAAATCCTGCTGTCACCCATTACCTGATGCACACAGGCGCATATGCAGGGCATATTGGGAATCCCAAAGGCGTCTTCACAGACCCAGCACAGTCACCGTAAGACTCCCGTGACGGAAAGAGCGTCGCACATGAGGACAGCGGAGGTGGGCACACTGAGCAGCAGCAGGCACCGGCAAAGCCTGGTACCAATGGGTGACCCGGGTGTGTCCCCGGGCATACCGCAAACCGCATGTACACTAGCTGGCAAACCAACTGACGGCGCCGGCGTACTGTCATGCACTGCCATGCGGGAAAAGGGTGACTCCGACCCTTGCCCCCGTGTGGCCGCGTTCCACCGCCACGTGCCTTCACCGGTAGGAGGACGACGCAGAGCAGTGCGGAGACTGCCCTGGAACCCCATCAGCTGGGGAGTGAGACCGCTGGTACCAGTTGCTGTAACCAGACAACGGAAAGCTGTTAAAGGGGCAACGAAGGCAACGCTTGCCCCGAAGGAAGAGGCAACAGTACGCAGCACGTGGACTTGTCTACACCAAGCAACATCCCCTCTCGAAACGCTTTCAGAGGTTGGGGTCAACACAGGACAAATAATGGTCTAGGACAGTTATTTGACAAGGAGTGGGTGCGGCTTCACTTATGCCCAGGATGGGCCCCACGCACTCTGTGCTTCGGTCTGCCTGCCTCTTGCTTCCGGCGGTTAGTGTAAGTCACCATGTAGGCCCAGCTACCAGTACCTCTGCCGAAAGAACGAGACTGCTTTGCAGCATTACGCTAGACCGGACAAGTTCTCCGTCACGTATGGAACGCCTTCTTCCACGATACCGCCCTGACTCCATCACTGCGTTCGCCCGCATGCGTCACCAAGCCCCATCCTGTGCTCCAGATGCGCCTGCCCACATACAAGTGAACATTCCGAGGTAGACGTCATGTCTTTGTAGCCTTACAGTTCGGGCGCGATACTTGGGCGCTGGGAGCTCGGCGCCAGGGCGCAATATGCAAGGGCTCGCCGCTTGATGCAATCGCGCTTATCCATTGTAGGAGTTGCATAGGTCCTGCTTCTTGCCGCGTCGTTGAGATACTGCCGCGCAACACGTCCGACCTTTTTTCCCTTTTTGCGCCAGCATGGCGCCCGTGCTGCGCACCTGCAGCAGCAGCGAGGGACTGCTTACATCTCTTGTCAACAATGATGAGAAGCCGTACTATGACGGTGACGAGGAGGAGAGGAGAAGCTCCGAGTCTGTTGACCGCGTCCCGCCACGAGGCTGCTGCTCGAGTCTGCTCGCGCGGGTGTTTCAGGAGTGCTGCCTCTTGGCAAGGCTCGCATGGCGCTTGTGGAGCTACCTTGGCATAGGTGCGTAGGCCCTCGGGAGTAGGTTTGCGCGCGTAACGCACAACCTCGGAGAACCAACCGGCACAGTCCCAAGCGCTGGGCAGGTTCCGACGTTGACCGGCCTACAGCAACTGTCACAGGGCACTCTGCATGCCACCACGCTGGCACGTGCTCACACTACCCTAAACACCGCAGCTCTACTGCACGAACACGATGACGATGACACGTTATGCTGTTGTCCTCAGCTCCGGAAATACGAACGCACGAGGCCGTGTGACCCACATGCGGGCATCGGGCGTGCTGTGCGCTACGGCACAAGTGAACACCGCACGACAGCTACTTCCCCACTTGCACTGGCACTTGCAATAACCTTCGCGGCGTAACGTCACATAGCCGCCGGTCGCGTACACTGCAGGGTGGAAGTGGACGGTGCAGTTCTTTCGCCTGGTGCTGTACGCCATGCTGCTAATGCCAGGCTTCTTGAGGGTAAGGGTGAAGCGGTTGGCGATGCTGGGAAAGTTGCAGATGTGAAGGCAGGGACTGGGTGACAATGCAGCGAATGGCATGGCCGGTCAAGGGTGCCATATGCATCTTCACGGCGTGGCGGGAAGCCGCCCCCATGCACGGTGACCAGCTTTGAGTTGCACCAGCGCCCTCCCATGTGCACGGCGTACCTGCGCTACGACCTCGTCCGCAGCGCTTCCCGACACCTACCGGTTTAGTGAACAAACTAGCCCGATACCTACATGGACTCACATGTGCTGGCCCCTGCGCCTGGACGGATGGCCGCAGATGATCATATTCTACTTCTTCAGCAAGCGCGTTGTGCGAAGCATTGTGTACGGACCCAAGGTGCGCAAAACCCACATCGCACTCGCACATCGGAGTGCAGGCCACCCATCGCCGCCCACCGTGCGCCATGCGCCTGCACCTTACCGGCCTCGTACAGCCACACCAAGTCTGACCCACATCGCGTGATTCTACACTGACGCGACTGCCTCACACGCGCTGCCAATGTTGACGCATCCACGAGGCACACAACGCGTGAACAGAGCCTTATTGCGCGGTTGCAGCAGCCTGTTGGACCTTCAGATGTGCACAGAATGGGTGCTTCCTTGCACCACCGCAGAACACAACCCTTACGGATGCCATGACCTGCACACATGCATTGTGCCAACAAGCATGCCGCACGTCGGCACTAAACTGCAAGCGTTTGGCACGTTTTGAACGTCACCACGCGCGGCTCTCCTCCCGTTCTATGCCCGAGACCTGCGTTGTCCGCCACAACCTGCCTGCCTCCTCCCATACCCCACGCCTAAACCTTACCCCACCTTGCCCCGCCCTGCCCCACTCTGCCCAACGCCCCCCAGCCCCGCCAGCGGCTGGACCTGTACTTCCCGCCCGGTGCACAGAAGCAGCGCTACCACACCGCACCCGTCGTCATCTACGTGACGGGTAAGGCGTGCACGCACACGTGGCACGCGCCCCACAGACCGCATGGCCCCTGCTGACCAATTTTGTGCAGCCTGCGGGTCACGTCGTATCGGGCCGTCGGGTTGGGCACCGGTGTCGTCTTGTGCTTGGCCCGTCGTCCGTTGTGTAGTAGGCCGCACCCGGGTAAAAGTGAGCGGCAGTGTTATAGTGAGCGGCACGTGCATGCGGTTCCTTGACACGGGTTGTGTGTTTTGTGCCCGCCCGCAGGTGGTGCGTGGGTTATCGGCTACAAGGCCTGGGGGGCGCTGCTTGGCCGCCGCCTCAGCAAGCAGGGCGTGCTGGTGGCCTGCCTTGACTACCGCAACTTTCCGCAGGTGGGCGGGTGGGAAAACATTTCTTTGTGGCGCAGGGGGCGGATGAGCGAATAAGTGTAGCTGTACCTAGCCGTCGCTGCGTGTCATCATCGACCAGCTTGTGACGGGGCATGCTGAGTGCTTACTCACATGCTCCACACTGCCACATCGCCTCCCCACCCTCCCCTCCAGGGCGACGCGCTTGCCATGCTCGAGGACGTCAACACCGGCATCCGCTGGGTGCTGGAGCACATCCACCGCTACGGGGGGGACCCCGACGGCATCACGCTGGTGGGGCAGAGCGCGGGGGGACACCTGGCGGGGCTGGCGCTCATCAAGCAGGTGGGCAGGCGGCGTGGCGGCGAGCGTGTTCATGGTAACACTTAGATCTAGGCGCGTGTGTAGTGGTTGTTGGCCATTGGGTTGTTGGCCTATCAAAGTATGACGAGCTGTTACAACGCTCAAGACTGACGACGGAGGTTGTTCATGGTACTGTTGCACATGGGTTGTCCGCACCACCCTGCAGGTCCGTTGCTCCAGAGAGCAGCAGCATTGGCTGGGTATCCCGCACACTTACGACATCCTACCCGGGTTGCCCTACTTGCCATGCACGCAGGCCGAGCAGGCTGCCCTGGACAGCTCCACTCCCCCAGCCCACGCACACACGCACACGCTGGGCGCCTGCCCCGCCTGGTCCCCCCGCTCCCTGCGCGCCTTCGTGGGCGTGTCGGGGGCGTTCGACCTCCGCGCCCTGGCCGAGCACCTGCACCGCCGTGGGCTGTACAAGGAGCTGTACGAGCGTGTCATGTCCATCAACGCGATCGATGCGTACGGCGTACAGCAGCGGCGGCACGGGGAGGTGGAGCCTCCTGCTGAGGCGGAGGCGGAGGAGCGGGCGCGGCAGCACGGGGCGGAGGGGGAGGCAGGAGGCGGTGGGCCGGGGGGCAGCGGCGGCGAGGTGCAAGTGGACTGTGAGAATCAGGGGGCGGCGGAGGGAGGGGAGCGGGAGTGGGAGGAGGAGAAGGCATGCGGTGAGGAGCGGGGTTGCGGGGAGCCGCAGGGGAGTGAGGGCGGTGTGCCGGCAGGGGAGGAGCAGCAGCATGAGACGGAGGTGGTGGTGGACGGTGGCGTGGAGGTGCAGGAGGGCGAGCCACCAGGGGAGCAGGCGCTGGAGAAGGGCAAGGTGGTGAGTGAGGAGAAGCAACAGCAGCAGCAGCAGCCGTACCAGGCGTACATCCGGGCGTCCTCTGCGGGGGGCAGCAGCGACGGCCGCACTGGCAGGGCAGATGACGTGGCGGCCGGCGAAGGGAGGACGAGCGCTGCAGCTGCTGCCAGGGGCGATGCCGGCCGGAGCAGCAGCAAGGGCAGGGCCAGGGGCTCATCCAAGGCAAAGGCCAGGGAGGCTAAGGCCAAGGCGAAGAAGAGCGCCCAGCCGCAGCCCGCGTACGAGCTGCTGTCCCCGCTGGAGGCTGCGCGGCGGCTGCCCCCCGGGTCGGGCCGCGACTGGCTGCCCGCCTTCACGCTCATCCACGGCACCAAGGACAAGACGGTGCCGTACGAGGGCAGCGTGCTGCTGCACCGGGCGCTGGAGGTGGGTTAACGGGGGTGGGGGCCATGGAGTGGGTAGCAGGGCCTGCACTGGGTACTGGAGTTGGTTGGTGCCATGCCTAGCCGTGCTGCCGCGCCGGCTGCTGCAGCTGGGGCGGCGGGCAGGGTGGCAGGGCTTGCAGTTGGTCTGTTGGGTTGGGCGGTGGGTTGGGTCTGTTAGGTTCATTTATGCTATTGCACGCCGGGTTGCTGCATGAGATGGGTGCAAATGGGGCGAGGGGCAGGGTGGGCCGGTGCGCGTTAGGTTGTATACACCTGCATGGCAGTGTGCAGGGTGCTACTGCGACCTACAAGGTGCAACGCAGCGCCCGATCCAAACGAGGCGGCTCCTGGTACCACGCCCAGTCCCACTGCACCTGGCCACCCACTTACTGGTCACTGCACCAGGCCGACACCCTCCGGGGCTACGTCCACGCTGCACCTGGTTTTCGGCAAGACGCACATACTCACGCCATCCCCCGCCTTGCTTTCCTCTACCACACCGCACCTCACCCCACCCCTACACCCCTACACCCCTACACCCCGCAGGCCTCCGGCGCCACCTCCACGCTGCACCTGGTTCCCGGCAAGACGCACACCTCTTTCCTGCTGGAGGACCCCATGCGGGGCGGCAACGACATGCTCACGGACCTGGTGCTGGAGGCGGTGATGGGAGGCCCGTCGGCGGGGGGCAGCGGAGGCGGAGAGGGAGAGGGAGAAGGGGAGGCGGCCGGGCAGGGGCAGCAGGGCAGCGGGAGCGGCAGGCCCCAGAGGCCCAAGGTGGTGTACAGCACGCTGTGCCCCGGTTTCCTGTGCGATCTTGCCGGCAAGGTGTGCCCGTTCTAGGCAGGAACGGGTAAGGAGCAGAGGGAAGGGGGCTGGCGCGATGGCGCGGAGCTTACGGGTCTTGGTGGATGGCGGTGGAGGGATGAAGCGGCCCGGCAACATAGGGGTGGAGCTGTGGTGTGGGGCCAGGGTAAGAGGTGGGCCTGCGTGCAACAGCTGGCTGTTGTGGGGTGGGGAGGGTTGGATAGTGACTAAAGTATTAGATCTTGGAATGGGTCGTTGCAGCAACCAGCGTCGGTCTTGGGCACATCCCGTGCCGTTAGGTCAGCAAGGCGACCGTATGTCGTCGTACCGGTATGTCGTATATCTTTGGCGTCGTAGGCTGATCGTGTGCGATGTCAGAGCGGGGGGTCTTCTCGCATACATGCCTTTCCTTAAGACGTATGCATCTCGCAAAGGATTGTACGATGCGTTGGCATTAACGGATAGGAAACTGCTTTATGACACCGCATGTCTGCCGTGTGTGCACGCATTCCTATGGCTAGCAGGGTAAGCAGCTCTAGCCATGGCACACGGTCTCAACCGCTGCAACATACCTGCTTTGCATGGCACGCGTTTACTTGCTTTGCTGGTAGCAGATGTGCCTTTGACAGGTTGCCAGAGGGGTACTTGTGCAGGCTCCATTATGTCGATTGGGCGCATTTTTGAGCCCTGTGCCCGGTGACCACGTTACCCGCCATTTGTTGAGCGTAGCAGGCACCTTGCCTCACCTGTACGGCAGCACAGTCTACATTGTGGCTGCATGATACGGCTGCGGTCGCACATGTGACTCCGAAGTCCAATTGCTCACTGCTTTGGACTTGTCTGTGTCGTGTCTGCCTTTGTCTGAGCCGGCCTGGATGGGCCGGCCCGCTGACAGTGCGCTATTATTTAGTTCTCGTTCTTTACCTTTGGTCAGCGAGAGATGTGTGCGTTTAACCTGTTAAGCTCGTCTCCCTAGAAGCCGTGTCGTACGTGTCAAGCTTTGTGATGTAGTACAGACGTGCCGCCATTGCCGTACCGCCACGCGTACACCTGGACTGTGGTTGCAACATCGTGCTCTATGCGGTATGTAAGGTCAAGACCATCAGAGTCCACTGGAGTAGGGCCGGTACCGGTACGCGATGGGACATGCAGTTATGACGTTGGTACCAGGCAGGGAAGAGGCCCCCGTATCAGTCCCCCGTGTCAAATCAGCAAGTAGCCAGCAAACCTTGACCTTTCGTTGCTTCAGACCTTCAGTACTGACAGCAGGTTGGCTGTTGCCCCCAATACGTTTCGTGAGCATGGGCAGCTGTAGGCTGGGGCCAGGGGAGCTCCCCTGCTGTGGCCTGGTGCCGCAG
>VFQN01002932.1_pt1 | contig 25407 bp, 17 predicted proteins | sample 3512371 | NCBI WGS metagenome assembly VFQN01 (sample SAMN10412370, study PRJNA504923) | tailings metagenome | isolation source: Replicate 2 from Balatoc abandoned mine | place: Philippines: Itogon, Benguet | collected 2017-08-28 | reverse complement strand
CCAGAAACTTCCTATAATCAAAAAAAAAGAAGCTGCCCTTTTGAGACAGCCTCTTACTACTTATAAAAAGATTTGATTAATCAAATTTCAAATCAAGTCCCAGACCTCTCAATTCATGGATCAATACGTTGAAAGATTCCGGTACACCAGCTCTTGGAATATTGTCACCTTTAACGATGGCCTCATAGGTCTTAGCGCGACCAATAATATCATCCGACTTAATGGTTAACAATTCCTGGAGGATGTTAGATGCTCCGTATGCTTCCAGTGCCCACACTTCCATCTCACCGAAACGCTGACCACCGAACTGAGCTTTACCACCCAGAGGCTGTTGTGTGATGAGAGAGTATGGTCCGATTGAACGTGCGTGCATCTTATCGTCCACCATGTGGTGCAGTTTGATCATGTAGATGATACCAACTGTTGCTTTCTGGTGGAAGCGATCACCGGTTTCACCATCATACAGATAAGTGTGACCCATCATTGGGATACCTGCATCCTGGCAATACTGCTCGATTTCATCAGTGCTTGCACCATCGAAGATCGGAGTAGCAAAGCGTACATTCAGTTGCTCACCGCACCATCCAAGTACAGTTTCATAGATCTGTCCGAGGTTCATACGGGAAGGTACACCCAGTGGGTTCAACACAATATCCACCGGCTCACCATTTTCGAGGAATGGCATGTCTTCTGCACGAACGATCTTAGCTACGATACCTTTGTTACCGTGGCGACCGGCCATCTTATCACCTACTTTCAGCTTACGTTTAACAGCGAGGTAAACTTTCGCAAGTTTCAATACACCTGCAGGTAATTCATCACCGATGCTGATGTTGAATTTCTCACGCTTATAACGACCCAGTTCTTCGTTGTACTTGATGCTGTAGTTGTGCAGCAGAATATTGATCTGGCTGTCGATTTTTTCATCGCCAGTCCAGCCAAGCGGATTGATGTTCAGGAAGTCAAGTCCCGCCAGGTTCTTGGCAGTAAACTTCGCACCCTTACCAATCTGTACTTCACCGAAGTTGTTGCTAACACCTGCAGAAGGTTTTTCTTTCAACAGGGTCTGCAATTTGCTCAGCAATACTTCCTGGAGATCTGCTGTATTCTTCTCGTGAACTTTTTCTACTTTTTCCAAAGCAGCCTTCTCACGAACTTTTGCATTCTTATCTTTCTTCGCGCGCTGGAACAGTTTCTTGTCGATTACCACACCTTCCACACCATTTGGTGCTTTCAGGGAAGCATCTTTCGCGTCACCTGCTTTATCACCGAAGATTGCACGGAGCAGTTTTTCTTCCGGTGTAGGATCAGATTCTCCTTTCGGAGTGATCTTACCGATCAGGATATCACCTTCCTTCACCTGGGCACCGACACGAATGATACCATTCTCATCGAGGTCTTTGGTTGCTTCTTCAGAAACGTTTGGAATATCCGGAGTCAGTTCTTCTTCACCAAGTTTGGTATCACGCACTTCCAGTTCATATTCAGAAATGTGAATGGAAGTAAACAGGTCTTCACGAACTACTTTTTCATTGATTACAATCGCATCCTCAAAGTTGTAACCTTTCCAGGGCATGAAGGCCACTTTCAGGTTACGTCCCAGTGCGATTTCACCACCCTGTACAGCGTATCCTTCTGTAAGGAAATCACCTTCTTTCACCTGCTGACCTTTTTTCACAGCCGGCTTCAGCGTGATGGAAGTTTCCTGGTTGGTCTTCTGGTATTTAGTCAGGCGGTAAACAATCAGGTCTTCTTCGAAGCTAACGAGACGCTGCTCATCATTACGATCGTACCGGATATGAATTTCATTACCGTCAACATATTCAACCACACCATTACCTTCAGCAAGAATCTGAACACGCGCGTCACGGGCAGCTTTTGCCTCCAAACCGGTACCTACGATAGGAACCTGTGGTTTGATCAGCGGTACAGCCTGACGTTGCATGTTTGATCCCATCAGGGCACGGTTGGCGTCATCGTGCTCAAGGAAAGGAATCAGAGAGGCGGACAGACCCACAATCTGGTTGGGGGCTACGTCCATGAACTCAACTTCAGTTTTATCGAGGATGGGGAAATCACCGGTTTCTCGACTGGTAATTTTCTCATCAACAAATTCACCATTTTCTGCCAGCGGCGTATTTGCCTGAGCGATCTTGGCAGTATCTTCTTCTTCAGCACTCAGGAAGGTCAGTTCCTTCATGTTCACTTTACCATTCTCTACTTTGCGGTAAGGCGTTTCAATAAAGCCCATCTCGTTGATCTTCGCGTGAACGCAAAGGGTAGAGATCAGACCAATGTTTGGTCCTTCCGGAGTTTCAATAGTACAAAGACGACCATAGTGAGAATAGTGAACGTCACGAACCTCAAAGCCCGCACGCTCCCGGCTTAAACCACCTGGTCCGAGTGCAGAGATACGACGCTTGTGCGTGATCTCAGACAGGGGGTTGGTCTGGTCAAGGAACTGAGACAGCTGGCTGGTTCCGAAGAAGGAATTGATAACGGAAGAAAGGGTACGCGCATTGATCAGATCAACAGGCGTAAATACTTCATTATCGCGAACATTCATACGCTCACGGATGGTACGGGCCATACGAGCCAGACCTACACCGAACTGCGCATACAATTGTTCACCAACAGTACGAACACGACGGTTGCTCAGGTGATCGATATCATCGATTTCTGCTTTACCGTTAGTCAGACGTACCAGGTATTTGATGATCTCAATGATATCTTCCTTGGTCAATACTTTATGATCAAGTGGATAATTGAGGTTCAGTTTACGGTTGATTTTGTAGCGACCAACTTCTCCCAGGTCATAACGCTTGTCTGAGAAGAAGAGTTTGTCGATGATACCACGTGCAGTTTCATCATCCGGAGCATCAGCACCACGCAACTGGCGGTAGATATGCTGAACCGCTTCCAGTTCACTGTTGGAGGTATCCTTATTCAGGGTATTGTAGATGATCGCATAATCACCACCCACATCTTCGCGCTGCAGGAATACACTCTTTACATCCATATCCACGATCACGTCGATCGCTTCTTCATCCAGGATGGTATCACGCTCCATTACTACCTCATTCCGCTCGATGGAAACTACCTCACCGGTATCTTCATCTACGAAATCCTCAACCCAGGTACGAAGTACACGGGCAGCGAGTTTTTTACCCAGGTATTTTTCCAGGGCTTTCTTCTCTCCTTTCACTTCATCGGCCATACCGAAGAGTTCCAGGATATCTTTATCAGTTTCGAAGCCGATAGAACGCAGAAGGGTAGTTACAGGGAACTTCTTCTTACGATCGATATAGGCATACATCACGTTGTTGATGTCGGTAGCAAATTCCATCCAGGCTCCTTTGAAAGGAATAACCCGTGCAGAATAGATCTTGGTACCATTCGGGTGAATAGACTGCCCGAAGAATACACCTGGGGAACGATGCAGCTGGGAAACAACTACACGCTCAGCACCATTGATCACAAAGGTACCGCGGGGGGTCATGTAAGGAATGTTTCCGAGGAATACATCCTGTACGATGGTCTGGAAGTCCACGTGCTCTTCGTCATTACAACTCAGGCGCAACTTGGCTTTCAGGGGAACAGCGTAGGTAAGTCCGCGTTCCATACACTCTTCAATAGTGTAACGGGGAGGATCAATGAAATAATCCAGAAACTCCAGCACGAAGATATTCCTGGTGTCGGTGATCGGGAAGTTCTCCTTGAACACCTTAAACAGGCCTTCGTTGTTACGTTTGTCGGGAGTGGTTTCTAATTGAAAGAAGTCTTTAAACGATTGAATCTGCACTTCCAGCAGGTCAGGAGCTTCAGCGAGGTGTTTGATCTTACCAAAGTTGATCCTGGTGTTCTGTTTAGTTGAAGACATATGTATTTTAAACCGGTTTTAAAGTCTTATGCACTGATAATTAGGAATTTACAACTTAATGGCCATATTGTACAATTCCCAGATAGCTATCCGAATATAGTAAAACGGACGGCAAAGGTAGCTTATTTAATTCAAAAGCCAAAAGGTCCCAGCTTTTTTACCACCTGGTCCCCCACTTTTCTGCCCTGCTCCAGGCCATTTACAATGGCCGGCCGGTAATGGATGCCTCCATACAGCCGGGAAATGGCTGCTTCCTCACTGGCTTTGTAAAAAGAGGAAAAGGACCTGTCCGGCAGCCCGTAAGGCCGTTCGGTATCATCCACAAATGCAAAATTATCGCCATATAATTTTGTAAGTACGGTGGCTGCTGCTCCTGAAACTACACTGTGCCCGCTGGGGTATTCGGGGAAGGGAGGAGTCTGAAGCATAGGACGCCAGCTTTCATCAATATGACTATTAATATAGGTCTCGGGACGGATCAGCTGGCTATTGTATTTTTCTTCCCAGCAACTGATAAAGGCATCAAAGATGGCGATGGCGGTAAGTGCGTAGGCTTGGGAAGCTTCATTGATAGATTCGGATTTCATCCGGCTGACCAGGCCGGCAATTTGCATCCAATGGCCACCCGGACTAATCTTCTTGGTGGCGAAATTCAGGTGCCCCTGCATGGTAATATGGAAGGGATTGCAGTCCCAGAAGGCAGCAATCGCTTTTTGTTCATCCGTTAAAGAAGTGCAGACAGTGTAAACCTCCAGGGCTTCTTTGTGGAAGAGGGTTCCGGGTTCGACAGAAAATTCGGTGGCAGCTTTGGGACGAAAAACAGCTGCGCTATCCAGGGTCAGGCAACGAATTTGTTTCCAGTGAGGTTCAATCGCCGCAATATAACCAGGAGGTGTGGGCAGCCAGGAACCGGGCGTTTTTTTCAACTGGTAACGACGGATGGCCCGGGTTTCTTTATACCTGTCTTTCGAAGCCCAAACCAGGATACTATCAGCAACCTGTTTGCCTGCTTGAAGAGAGGCATTCAGGAGTTTTTCTGCTTTCCGTGCTTTAAGCTGAGCCTGTATCAAAACCTGCATGGAATCCGAAAACCGTTCTTCCGAAAACAGGAACTGCCTGCCGGTAATGCGAAAGGCCTCCAGGCTTGCAATGACAGGATCAATGGATTCTTTGATTTTGGGGATGGCAGGAAAAGCCGGAAGCCGGCCAGAAAAGGAAGCACTCTTATTGACACCAGCAGCAACCAGTGTTTCATAGGCAGCAATATGCGGATAGAGATAAATGCGGCTTGCTACAGGAGGAGAAAAAATATCGTGAACGATTATTTCGGTAAGATAATCCTGCGCTTTATGCAAAGCTGCCGCATCCGAAGTTGAATTGTTTTGTGCATGGCCGGCAAGTCCGGTGCAAATCAAGAAAAACAATATGATGATTGAGATCTTCATGGCTGATTCACTTTTACAACCTGAACAGGACCATTATTGGTAACAGTAACCAGGATGGGAGCAGCGGTTCCTTTATTCAGCAATTTCATCTGTCTCAGTTCTCCTTTTAAAAAAACACCGGTTTCCATGGGAGAAATGGATTTAAACTGCTGGTTGCCGGAGTTTTCAAGCAACAGGCCATAACTGGCATCTGACTGACCAAATTGTACCCGGTAGCCTTCAAAATTTCCTCCGAGGTAAATATCAGGGCGACCATCTTTATTCCAATCGAGCACGATGGCTGCCTGCAGAGAAGAAATCTGCGCCAGGTCTGGAAGGGCGGCGAACTTCCAGGGTTGCGATCCTTCATTCCAAAGAATGCCGGATGCAAAATTGTTGACTTCCAGGCGATGCAACTTTTTCTTTTGGGAAGCAGGCACGATGCCATCCAGCTTCACATCCGCATAATCTTTATAGTACACAAACTTCTTACGCATGGGTACCACCTGCTCCAGCAATTCATCTCTTGATGCGATGGGATAGGATTGACCATTTATGTAGTGGGTAAGAATGGGATCAAGGGTACCATTCTGGTCCAGGTCTGTTGTGAACAATTCAACCGGTTCGGTTTTACTGGCGCGAATTTGAAGGTTGGTTCCGGCATTGCCCAGGATAAAATCCAGGTCGCCGTCGCCATCCAGATCAGCAGGTGTAATCGAGCGCCACCAACCAGAAAGATGATCTGGCAGTTGAAGGTTATTTGGCGTGAGCTTTCCTTTCTGATTATCGATCAGGCGAACCTGCATCCAGTCACCAGCAAGGAGCAATTCAGGATATCCATCACTGTTAGTATCTGTCCATTGGGCGGCAGTTACAGCACCGGGCTGTAAAAGAAAATCATATTCAGGGGTGATATCAGTGAATTTCACTGTCCCATTTTTACTATCATTTCTGAGCAGATAAGACCGATCTGCCATAGGGAAAGATCCCGGCTGGTACATCCCTCCCACCCAGATATCAGGATCGCCATCTTTGTCAAAATCTGCAATAGCCAGTGCCTGTTTGGGACTAAGCATAGATGGTAAAGCTGTGGTCGATTTGGTGAATCCTCCTTTACCATCGTTGATGTATAACCGATCCTGGTATTCCGGAGACTCCGGGGCGTATTCATTACCACCACTCACCACATAAAGATCAAGGTCTCCATCGCCATCTGCATCGAGGAAGGCTGCCTGTACATCTTCTGATTCCTTATCAGCAATCCAGGGACCTGGGAGCAATTCAAATTTGTAATTAGCCTTCTGAACATATAAGGCAGCCACCTGTCCGATGGGTGTTCCAATAAAAATATCATCCAGTCCATCTCCATTGATATCACCCGAAGCAAGTGCAGGTCCCATACGCGATAACATATAAGGCAAGAGGGTTTCATCTTTAAAATCGATGAAATCATTTTCCTGGTGTTGGAATTTAATACGGGATTGTTCTGTTATGTCCTGTAACCAGGTTTTTTTAGGAAGCGGGATAGATGCTGCGGAATTGTTCTTTGTGTTAGGCTGAGTAAATTGGAGCAGCTGGTTCAACTGAAGATTGGTGTGAATGCTAACAGAACGATCGGGCCAACGTATGGTAAGTGTATCAAATTTAGTTGTGGCCGGGATACCAAAATGGATGCGGTAAGATTGGGAAGACTGATAACCGCGAACCGGGAACAGTTCCTGGATCTGTTTGCTGCCATCCGACGCAATCAATTCCAGTTTAGTTCCAATGGCAAAAGGATTAGATTCATTGCCTTTTAGCTCAATGGCCAGGAAATTACCTGAAGACTGCTGATTTCTTGCAGTATTCTCAAACAGTTGAACAGGATCGTTATTGTTTACCACCACCAGATCAAGATCTCCATCATTATCCAGATCCGCATATACGGCAGCGTTAGAGATTCTTTCCGAGTTCATGCCCCAGGCATTGGTTGTATTCGTAAAACTGATACCTCCATTGTTTCGGAAAAGGTAATTCTTCAGTTTGTTGGAAGGCATTTTCTTAACCAGCGCATGGGTTTGAAACACCTGGTGGCCTTCTTTTGCTGCTTCAATCCTTGCTTCCGCCACTGTATACTTCATAAAATCCATATCCGTATAATCACGCAGGTATCCATTGGTGACAAAAGCATCCTTCCATCCATCCAGGTCAAAATCTGCCAATAAACCTGACCAGCTCCAGTCGGTATTGGAGATTCCGGCCAGCTGACCTATTTCCGAAAACCGAAGCTGGCCATCCTGATCTACACCCCGGTTCAGTTGCAGCATATTACGCATCTGTTGTTTGAAATAACCGCTGTCGCGCAACAGATTATACTGATCGTATTCATCCGGTCCTTTCAGCATTTTCTGCCGGTGGTTATCTTCTGGCAGCATGTCGAGGGTAAAAATATCTGCCCAGCCATCATTGTTTATATCTGCAATATCTGCGCCCATGGAATACTTGGAAATATGTCCCATGGATTTCTCCACCTGCTCTGAGAAAGTGCCGTTGCGGTTGTTGATATAGAGGCAATCCTTTTCTGTGTAATCGCTGGTGGTATAGATATCCGGCCAGCCATCGTTATTCAGATCACTAACGGTAACACTCAGGCCAAAATTCAGCGCGTGATTAATGATGCCTGCCTTGAGAGTGACATCTTCAAATTTATTCTTACCAGTATTGCGGAACAATCGGTTTCCAAAAGCCATATTGGGCGTGGCCCTGGTTTTGCGTGTATTGAGAAAGGGATTATACGTGTGATTGGAGTGATTGAGCAGGAACATATCCAGATCGCCATCAAGGTCGTAGTCAAAGAATACAGCATGTGTTGATTGGGTTCCTGCTGCATCCAGTCCATATTCCACTGCTCTTTCCTTAAAAACAGGTTTGCCCTGCTGAATTCCTTCATTGATAAAAAGTTCGTTGCGCAGTTGCAGTGAGTCGCTGTACTTTCCGGAATGGCAGACATAAATATCCAACCTGCCATCACCATTTACATCTGCTATAGTCACTCCGGTTGACCAGTTTCCGTTTCCGGCAACGCCGGCTGCTTGGGTGATGTCTTCAAATTGAAGTTTGCCTTTATTAAGAAACAATTTATTTGCTACCTGGTTACCGGAGAAGAACAGATCTTGCAGTCCGTCATTGTTGAAATCTCCCACCCCCACCCCGGAACCATTGTACAGGTATTCATAACGGAATACATGCAGGCTGTCTGTTTCGGTGACCTGGTTAGTAAACTGCAATCCGGATTGCTTCGGATCCTTCTCCTTGAAGAGGGAGCCTTGCTGCTGCGCAATGGATCGGTTAAAAAGCAGCATACTAACGAAAAGCAATAAACGAAAATAGCAGTTCACGATTCAGCAGTTAATCAAGTTTGAGTTTTTCATCTCCGGGCTTGTAAGGCGCAAAAATCATCATAAGGGTCATCATTTCGTCGGTGGTTTTCATATCGCCCATGGAGAAAATATTTTTAGGCGGACTGTTTGGATTGAACGGATTATCCGCAGTATTATCATATTCACATTCCAACCGGACAATAGAACCTTTTGGAATTTTGACAGGTGATTTAAACTGGTAGATTTCCTGCCAGCGAAAATCCCAATCCGGAATATGAACGAGGCGGATGGTATCTCCGCCTGGCGCGATGGCATAGGCTTTAAAGGATTTACCAATCAGGTGCATATGGGGCCAAACATGCAGGATAGACTGATCTTCGCTGGGGTTGGTAACTTCCAGTGTAAATTTTTGTTTCTCGTTGGCTTTAATGTAAAAGATGGGTTCAATCTGACGTTCGCCAATACCGCCTGAGCCAAAGCTCACTACTTTTACTGGGCGTTTAACGGGAGTCTTTTTGAAGAAGAGGTTAACGCCTCCTTTGAAAACTTCATCCACTGCGATGGGGCTGAAGTGTACTGTCATCAGAATAACGCCACGTTTTGGTAATATCCAACCGAAATCCTGGGGATAGGTTTCATACCGGGCTCCGGGAATCCAGCCACCGTAGTAGGTAATAGTTTTACGATAAGGCTGATATTGATCAAATTTTCTCCGATCATCAAAAGTCAGATTTATCATTTTATCGGTACGTTGAATATCTATTCTTTCATCTGGAACAGCATGAATAGCATAATTGACATGATGCACCAGTTTTTTATTATTCGCAACAAATTCTATGGCTTCAATATTAAAGGAATCTGATAATTCAAATGGAAGTTTAAAAATTACAAATTGTTCAACATTTCCTCCGATAACTGTAAAGTTTTCTTCCATTTTTAATGTAAGGTCAGGCTTGCGATGGTAAACTGTACCCAGAATCAATGGCTCATTTGATTTTTCAACTGCTCTAGATGCATTCCCCTGAGGTGCTCCATTATCAATCCATGAAATGATTTTGTTCTTATCCACTTCAGACAGGGACCGGTCGTTGGCAAAATGAACATATCCATTGTCCGCTTTCCAGGGTGGCATGTAACCACTTTGGACAACTTCTTTAATAAATTTGGCACGTTTTGCCACATCCTGATAAGATGTTAATGTAAAGGGGCCGGCTTCACCAGGCTTGTGGCAAGGTGTGCAGTTTTGCGTAATGATAGGTTCAATATCTGTGGTATAGGTATATTGTTGGGCAATCAGATAATTACCAGTGGTCGAAAGCAGCAATAAAGTAAAAAGTATAAGGAATCTCATAATGTACGACAGCATTTAAAAATCGTTAATCAGGCATCCAACGGGTTCTTTCATAACAATTTGAACCGGTAGGCCACTTCTCACTTGCAAAAGGGCATTTCTCAGATATTCATTGGATGCTTTGCTTTTCTTTTTTCCGAGATCAACTGCCCAGTCATCAATTGCCCCCCTGTAGACGAGGTGTCCTTCCATATCCAATAAAACAACTTCAGGCGTTGTGGTAGCATGAACTGCTTTAATGGTAGTCATTGACTTATCCGAATATATGGGAAATAAAATCTTATACTTATTTGCAAAATGCTGGATTTCCTTTTTGGTTACAGTTGAACCTGGAATAATTCCATAAACCTGAATAATATCTGCAAATTCATTAGAAAGTTGCTGCAGTACAACTGAATAATTCTGACTGAGGGGGCATTCGGGAGACAGAAAGACGAGGAGTTGGTAGTCAGAATCATTAATTCCCTTTAACTGCTTTTTAATGTTAAGTGGAGTTTGGCTTTCGAAAAAAGAATGCAGCTTTTTACCATCAAATGGACCTTTTTCCATTTGTGCTGCCAGCTTTTCAGAGAAACACCCAAACAGGAAAATAAACAGAAACCTCCACATGGCGTCAAATTACAAACTTTATATCATAAAGGTCTTAAATGGATAAAACCCCGGCAAAAACTGCCGGGGTTTTATTATGGGAAGAATAATTATTGTTTATCCCACCAGATGCGTCCAAAGATATCACCAGGTCCCGCCCCAAATTCAGGATCAGATGCCATTTGGTCAATGGCTGCTTTTGCATTTGCAAAGTTTCTGTCTGAAGTTAATGGCAGGTTGATCAGTGGTCTTCTCGGCATATTTTGAGCAACACCATTAGCAAGAATTTGCTCAAATGCCAGAACAGTATTCGTATTTGGCATACCAGTTCTCTTGTACAAAGCCCATCCTTCATTTGCCTGTTTGAAGAAATGGATATACGATTGGGAAGCGATCTGATCCAATGCTTTAGAAGCATCAAATTTTACAAGCGGGTGCTCATAAGCTGCATCTACTTCTTCGTCGGTGAGTGGTGTATAATCGAAAACCTGTGCGCGATTACCCATCACATCATAGTATCTCATAGATGCTTTAACAGCTGCTTCATATAATTGAGCTGCATTTTCACCAGTAATTCCTTTTGCGGCTAGTTCAGCTCTAAAGAATAATTGCTCTGAATATGTCAACATTGGGAATGTAATCAAACCAGTACCTGGTGAAGGGTTGGCTACCACAGGGTTGGCTATACCCGGGCTGAATAACCTGTATTGAATCCGAGATAATGTATCCAAAGGCTGATTGGTACCATTGATGTTTCTGAATATCCGGTTGTTATTATAGTACTTAGCATTCGCCGGATCAACTGCAGCATCTGGAGAAGCGAAGCCACCAATATACCTTTTTGAACTGGCTACAGCAGTGGCAGGTAAAATACCCTGATCTTTTGCCAAATCTACATTCTCCTGTGAGAATGCGTTCTTCTGAAAGAAGATACGAATTCTAGGATCATTGGTTGTATACATAAAATCTACCAATGATTTGCTTCCTTTAAAAAGAGCACCACTGGGATCCCAGTTGCCACCTGCACCTGCATGGGAAGAAGATGAAACAAACTCCAGGTTATCTGAATTACTGGTTAGTAAATCTCCAGCCAGTACTTCATTTACGATTTCCTGTTGTTTTGCAGCATTTCTTTTTCCCCAGCGCATTGCCAAACGAAGACGCAAAGCATTAGCAGCTTTAGCCCATTTAGCTGGATCACCATTGTAGTAAAGATCTGCACTACCAAAACTGATCTGTTCAGAGCCTCCTGCTTTTAACGTTGCGATAGCAGCTTTTAAGTCAGCATCAAATATATTGAACAGTTCTTCCTGGGTATCATACTTTGGAGTTACTGTTCCACCATAACGAGCTCTGAATGCTTCAGTATATGGAATGCTACCATTTGTTTCAGTTGTGTACAGTGCATAGTATGTCATCAGGATTTTAGTAATCGCAACCTGATGCTGCCTGTTAGCCTGCTCTGATTCAGGTAATTTTTTGATTATCTCCAATACATCAGTCAGTACATTTCCTACTCTTGAATAAAAATAACCTCTGCGCTGGTTGAAATTACCTATATCCGTCATAAACGTAACAGAATTCCCGTTCTGAGGAGTAAAGTACTGCATCCATGGCATCATTATTCTGTAGTAGTCATAGTAATACTCAAAGTCAGCATCAAATAGTGCAATAGCACCATTTGTGAATTGTTCCTCCGGACTTATATTATAAATAACCTCGGGATTCGTGTTGTAGTCAATATATGTCTGCTTATTACATGCTCCTATTCCAATCAGTGAAACAGCTGCGACATACAAAAACTTTCTAGTATGTTTCATTATTGATTTTTTTGAAGGTAAACGAATTAGAAACCGGCATCTACTTTAAATCCTACACTACGGATATAGGGTACACCACCGTATTCAGCAAATGCACCTGCACGGTTACTGATAAGACCACCTTCAGGATGTATACCATCTTTGGTGGTTGTATGTAAATAACCAAGGTTTCTTCCGATCAGGCTAACACGTAATGAATTTAACTTCAGTGAGGATGCTAATTTAGCAGGCATGGTATATCCAACAGATACTTCACGAACTGCTACCCAATCATTCTGAAAGGTTGAATATTCCCGAATACCTGTCGACCACTGCGTTAATCTTGCATAGTACAGACGAGCGCTTACTGGTTCAACAATATTCTGATCAACTGCCTCCTGGTAAGTCATACCACTAACATCATAAGTCTGACCATTTGGTGCACGAATAGAGATACCATTCGCAAATACACCTTCAGGAATAATACCATCATTAAATGTACCAGTTACGTTTCCATTAGCATCGTAAGTATTTCTTTGAAGTCCGCCGAAATCCTCGGAACGCCCAAACAAGGTGCTTTTCAAAGAACCGTTTGTTGAACCGTACTGATGTGTAGCGGAAGCCATCAGACCACCGAATTTGCTATCAATCTGGAAAGACAGGAAGATATTTTTGAATCTGAAATTCTGTGAAGTATTCATCAGGAAGTTTTCCATCATACTTCCCAGTTCTTTAGTAGGTTGACCCAATTCAGAACTTCTGTAGTAGCTACCATTTGCCTTTAACACTTTCAGGCCATTTCTGGGATCAGAAATATTGTTGCCAGAACCGTCTTTAGCCTGATAAGATGCATAACCATAGTTAGTAATGATTGTACCGTATTCTTTACCAGGACGAGCAACAGAAGCCATATCAGCACCAAAAGCAAGTTCCAGATCAAAAGAAGTAACCCCAGGAGCTAATTCTATGATCTTGTTTCTGTTACGGGTAAAGTTCACCGTCATATCCCAGTTGAAATTTTTGGTTTTCACCGGATTGGCAGTTAACAAAATTTCAATACCCTGGTTTTGAATATTACCTGCATTAACCAATTGAGAACCAACACCACTTTCGGATGGGAGTGCCAATGGCAATAACTGGTTGTAAGAATTCTTTTTGTACCATGCAACATCCAGTCCCAATCTGTTATTCAGGAAGCGCAGGTCTGCACCGATTTCGAATTCTTTGGTTAGCTCATTTTTGATATTCAGGTTACCGAGTGTACCTCCTGCAAAGCCATATCGTGGGATAAGACCATTAGGTCCATTGTAATTTCCAAGAAACTGATAATATCCTGTGCTGGTAACCCAAGGGTTTACACCTGCACCTGTATGTGCATAAGCAAGACGAAGCTTACCAAATGAAAGAAAATCAAGTGCAGATGAATTTTTAAATGTTTCTGTAAAGATCCACGCTAAACCTGCGCCTGGATAGAAGTAGTTTGAAATTCCATGACCATCATTGGGATACAATAGGGATGAAGTCCAGTCATTACGTGCACTGAAATTCAAAGTCAGCATATTTCTCCAGGTAACATCGCCAAATAAATATGCAGCATCAATTCTCTTGGCATATCCACTCTCATTTGAGATACCGCCTCTGGTTGTTGCCGGATTTACAGAGTTACCAATAAAAAATCCACCTGGTGTTTTCAAACCACCATTAGTTGAAGATTCGGAGTAACGAACCGGCTCATAAGCCTGACTTTCACCACCGAGTGATGCACTTATGGTAAAATCATCATTCAGGTCTTTTGAAGCAGTAAGTAAAGCTTGTAAACGGGTGTTTCTTCTGGTAGAATTATACATTCTGTATGTTCCGCCCGCGAAACCCACACCGGAACCCCAGTTTTTAGTTTCGCGATCAATATCAGCATTATTGATATTACCTCTCAAAAGGAGCGTTAGCCATGGAGTAATGTTGGCGGTCAGATCCAGGTTTGCCAACAATGTGTTTTCAAACTGAATTGTATTGTTATAATGTAAACCAAAGAATAATCCTGATAAACCATATGGATCATTCCTGTTTACTCCACCTTCCGGATCCAGATAATTATTCATCCAGTATTTGGTATCATAGTTCCTTGGATTGAAATAAGCCAGTGCAAACAGGGGACTGTTATTACCACCTTGTGCCACCGGATTTTTAGCCTGGGACATAGAATAGTTTACACTTCCGTCGATGGTGAGGAAGTTAGAAAGCTTCTGTGTAATGCGAAGCGCAAACGCATCTCTTTTCAAATTTGTATTTGGAGTAACATATGTATTGTACAAATTAGAATAAGAGGCTCTAAAGGTAGTTTTATCCGTTCCGCCCTGTACCGCAACGTTTGTATTAATGAACTTTCCGGTTTGGAATGCATCCAGAATATTGTTGGGTTTTGCAGACCAGGTAATCATCCGATCGTCAATATCTCTTACCTGCTGGCCATTAAAACGAGGACCAAAACTCCAGAAATAGTTGGACCCATCCACTTCTGGAACTCCATCTGTTCCAAGTGCAAATGTGGGATTTATACCTGCTCCGAATTCATTCTGCATTTCAGTTGCCTTAAACGCTTTATCATAGAGCTGACTGTGAGAAACTGTAACTCCCAGTCCTTTTTGCTGACGACCTTTTTTGGTAGTAATGATCAATACACCGTTTTGCGCCTGGGAACCATATAGTGCACTTGCAGCAGACCCTTTCAAAACAGATATACTTTCGTAATCATCTGGGTTCAGGTTTTTCATCTGGTTACCAAAATCCTGTGCACTACCCCAGCTATCACCACCAGTTGTTCCTGGTTCCAGAATCACACCGTCTATTACAACCAGTGGTTGTGTATTACCCCTCAGTGAAGTATTACCTCTAATACGAATACGGGAAGAAGACATAGGGCCACCATTACCCTGGTTGATGAATACCCCGGCAACTTTACCCTGTAATGCATTCACTACGTTGGGAGAGCTGGCACGAACAATTTCATCACCTTTAATTTCGGTAACAGCATAGGCCAGTTTTCTGGTTTCCTTTTTAACACCGAAACCAGTTACGATAACTTCATCCAAGCTTTTGTCGTCCTTCTGAAGAACAACTCGCAATTCAGTTACGCCAGCAGTTGGAACTTCTTTTGAAAGGAAGCCAACAGCACTGAATACCAGGGGTGCATCACTGGTTAAACTAATAGTAAAAGTTCCCTGCGCATCGGTAGCGCCACCTGCGCGGGATCCTTTAACGACAAAAGTAGCCCCTGAAATGGGAGCCCCTTGTTCATCAAGAACGGTACCTGTCACCGTCCTTTTTTGCTGAGCGATGGCATATGCCGAGAATACACTCAGAAACAATAGCAAAAGCATTCGAACCGTTGTTCTTTTCATTGCAGTTGAGTTTATGTTTAATTATAAATTCCGGTTGTAAGTGGGTTTAGCAGGCCAACTGTTCTGTTCTTTTTTTGGGTCTCCCGGTCAAAATGTTCCATTACCACGGCTGCTGCACCATAGAGCTCATCTTTATTTCCCACAGTGGAAACTTCTACAGAAGTGTGTTCAGCCAGGCGTGGAATGGAGTGTTCATTAATCGCCTGCTGTATCGGGGCAAACCATAACTTGCCGGCAGCTGCCCCCCTGCCACTAAGAATGATCAGCTCGGGGTTGAGGATGTGGATCAGGATCGCAATACCCCTTCCAATGTTATAACCTATCTCATATAATAATTCAATACAAAATTTATCGCCTTTCAACGCCATCTGAATGATCGCTGTACAGGCCTCTTCGGGTTGTTCAAGAGATATCCTTGGCAAATTGGTGATCTTACCTTCTTGGATGCCTCTTACTGCTTTTTCAACCAGCACCAACAGCGATGCTTCTGTTTCCAGGCATCCTGTTTTTCCGCAACTGCAGAGCTTATTGCTGCTGAAAATTGGAATATGACTAAACTCTCCGGCAAAACCATTATGCCCGCGGAATAATTCTCCGTTTAATACCATCCCCAAACCAACCCCCCAACTAATATTGACCACCATCACATTCTTCTTGTAGCGGGCAGCTCCAAACCGGTATTCTGCCAGGGCAACCAGACTGGAATCATTATCCAGGTAAACCGGCAACTGCAAGCGGTCCTGCAGCTTCTGCCGTATGCTCCCGGTTTCGCCACGGAAAAAAGAGTAATTGATCCCTTTTTCTAAATCAATAAAACCTGGCATTCCGATTCCTACACCCAAAATCCGGCTGCGGTCAATTCCGGAATCCAGAATATGTTGTTCAACCAAACCAATCAAATGAGTCAAGGCTTCCGGCTCAGTCTCCAGGTTAAGCGCATGCCGTTCAACAGATGTAACAAAAACATGCTCCATATTCAAAATCCCGATCCGGGTAAATAACTGGTCCATGGCAATCGAAATGATATACCCGTACTCCTTATTCAATGAATACATCATTGGACGCCTCCCCCCGGTGGAAGGTGCGTATCCCAATTCAACCACATCCCCCGCCAATTTCAATTCATTCAAGAGCTTATTGGTTATTGGTAAGCTTCTTTGAATACACTCCGACAAATCGGCACCTGAAAGGGTCTTGCCGAAATACAATTGTTTAATGATCCGTTTTTTGATCGAATTCATGTTGGGTTTATCGAATAATATCAGAGCCTAAACCAAATTTTTAACAAAATAGCAATACTTCTTTAAATATTAACAAAAGCATTTCAGAAATTTAATATTTCTTATCTAGTTTGAATAAATCGTTAATAAAATGGAAGGATGGGATAAAAATTTCGCAATTAATGACGACGGCGGGACTCGGTCATTCCGGCAATCAGAAAGAATTGAAATGCAAAGAGGAGAAGTATGATAAGTTGTTTCCAGACGGTCAGTATCGACCCGGAACGTAAAAACAACTCATTGATGGCATCCAGCGCCCAATGGAGGGGAGATAGCTTAGCCAATTGCTGTAATCCTGCCGGCAGGATCTCAACCGGCACCCAAACACCTCCAATTGCAGATAGAATTACAATGGAGATCGCTCCAAACGGAAGCGCCTGGTTCGGAGTCTGAAATACTGACCCGATCAATACTCCATAGGCTGTTGCAGTAGCTGCTATTACCAGCACTGCCAGGAACAGGGATCCGAAAGCATTGCCAATTTGCAGTGAATCCAGTCCCAATAACGGCATTACCAGGGCTCCCGCGGCAAGCATAACAAAAAACTGCAACATGCCCAGCACAATATAGAAACCCAGCTTGCCCAGCAGGATGGAGAAGTAAGATCCGGGAATCATTTTGATTCGCATCAGACTTCCGTCTTCCCGCTCGCGTATAAAATTGCCCGCAATTGGTATAATGATAAAAAACAATCCAAACAATGCCCAGGCTGGTACATTGTGCTGAACGGAATTGGTAGTTAATTGGGTTGTTGAATTTTTTTCTCCTGAAATTTCTTTTATCCGGACTGCCTGCAATTTTTCCTGTAAACGGAGTCCTGGGCCCGCACTGTCTGAAGCCTGCTCATCCAGCCGGTTTTCCAATCTGGCGAGAATGATCTCTGCCTGTATTTTCGTAACCTGCTTCTCCAACGCATTCAGGATGGAGAGTTTCATTGCCTGTTTGATCACCGGATCAAAATAAATCTCAAGTGCCACCAGCCGGCTTTCTCTTTGAGGCAATTTTCCGGGTGCTCCCAGTTTGGATCCCAGCTCATTGGCTACCTGGTTCGCACTGTTGGCAACTTCCGCAGATACTCCCCGGGGTACAATCACTGCCAGTTTGAAATCACCTTTATGAACCAGTTCCTGAGCCTTAGCAGCCGTTAGTAACTGATTGTTCAATTTTCTTACCAAAACAAACTGCGGAATGGAGTCAAGCTCCGCCCCCAATTGCTTTGCCATTTTTCCTCCATCTTCATCCACCCAAAGTATTTCAAACCGGATATCCTGGTACTCCCGGAAAGGAGCATCCTGGATCAGGGCCATCAACACTGTCAAAGCCAGCGGCATCAGAAACAACAGCGCCATGCCTGCCAGATCTTTGGCAAACAGTCTGCTCTCATTTAGGAAGGTGGCCAGTATCTTTCTCATATCAGTCGCGAAGGCTGCTGCCCGTTAATTGTAAAAATACCTGCTCCAGGCTCTGTGCCTGCTGTTCCAGCATCAATACAGATGGCTTCCCCTGCACAACCAGCCGGCCATGATCAATGATCGCGACTTCATCACAGAGTTGCTGCGCCTCTTCCAGCAGGTGAGAAGTATAAATTATTCCATGTCCCAGTTTATTGTAAGCTACCAGGAATTGCAAGATCATGTTCCGCGACTGCACATCCACACCTGCCGTTGGCTCATCCAGGATCAACAACTCCGGCTCATGCAATAAAGAGGCAATGATATTCGCCCTTCTTTTCATACCGCCGGAATAATAACGGATAGCCTTATGCGCACTTTTTTCCAGGCCGAACAACTGCAGGTAATGATTAATTCTTTCTTTCAGCAGAGCAGAGTTCAACCCATATAACCTGCCTATGTATTGGAGGTTTTCCATCGCTGTTAATGTCGGATATAATGCAATAGATTGTGGCACCACTCCAATTCTGCTTTTAATCGCCTCTCTTTCTTTTTCCACATCCATTCCCAGCAGCATTGCCTTGCCTGCATCCGCTTTCACCAATCCACATAAAATGGAAATGGTTGTCGTTTTACCGGCACCGTTAGGACCTAATAATCCTGCTATGCTTTTATCTGAAAATTGCAGCGACAATCCCTGAAGAGAAGGTTCTGCAGCATTTTTATACGTCTTCTCCAACTGCTGTATCTGAAGCATGCCGATCAGACCAGTGTTTTAAGATGATTAAAGAATTTTTTCTCCCGATCTCCTAACTGGATCAACATTTCGCCCAGTTCATCATAGGATGCCAGATTACCGGACCGGTCTTTCATTACTCTTGCTGCTGCAAAGGCAAAATTTCTCCAGGCATCACCGATACGGGTCATTTCATTGGAGGCTTCCACTAACGAAGCATTATTCAACTGTTGTGCAGCTTCCTGTAAGAAGGCTGCGTACAAAAACCGGAATCCCCCTCCGCCGGTACCAATTTCTTCCTGCATCCGGATAATGTTTCCAACAAATAAGGCAGCCCTCCTGGGCTCCAGTTTTACCGGGTATTTTTTAATTTTACGACCGAGGAAGCGGATGCCATGAATACCAAAAAAAGGAGGTGGAGAACTCAGCATAAACCAGCAGGTCTTTTTAATGCCGCGCCGGATGGCATTGGGCAGATCAAACCCTGGTTTGGTCATCACCAGGTAATACATGCGTCCATTGGGAGCTGGAAAGCCTTTTGCAAATCTTGCTTTTTCAAGGTCTGCCGCAGACAATCGGGTTACGGTTTCCATCACCGGATCACTGATCAGGTAATCTTCCCCCTCTTTTCCATATGCGATCAGGTTATGTCCGTTGAAATGAAACCGATAGGCCGGAGGAAAATAACTCAGGTAAAAAACACTGGTTTGCATACCCACCGGCCGGCCGGCCAGCAAAGCTGCATCCAGTGCCCGCATGCCTTTCTCCTCATTGGTAAAATTTTCCACTTTCATTTTTACCCCGAGTTCTTTGCACACCCGTTTAAAAATATAACCCGGCCAGATCCGGAAAGTAGTTCCCGGAACTCCACTGACTTTTATAAAAGGAAGGTGACCGAAAAAATAGCCGGCTCCGATCCCAAAGATCAGGGGCTCCGTTAATTGAATACCGTAATGCCGGAGTAATCCAAGGGTTACACCGCTCTCACAATGCGCCGATTGTTTATGTTGAAAGTTTTCGATTTTCATGTATTCAGGAGCATCAGGTTCACCCTTTGAAATGGGTTAGGTCTTCAACAGGGATATTGAAGACGTTTGCATATTTTTTTAGTTTGGATTCGCTTAGTTTTTTAAACCCCGAAGGAGTCAGGTGTTTTTTGACAAAAAACTTCCAGCTCCCCACATAACTGGCGAGCGTAGGCAAATCCATCAGGTTTTTTTCCATGAAATAGGCTATCGGACTCAGCTCTCCACGAATTACTTTTTCCCTCGTTTGGGCAATTCGTTCGTCAATATCCTCCCAGGCCTGGCTCATTGCCAGGTTCTCAGCTTCCCAACCTTCATATTGGGTTGTTTCATACTTGCCCTGCTGATCGGTTACGTACAACACTTTTACCAGAGAATTATCTTCCCCATGTATGATTTTTTTATCGTGCGGGACTTCTTCCTTTTTCATATCAAACTACAGTAAAATGCGCATTGATATACGTGAAGCGGGCACTCTCTGGAATCATCACCAGTATCTTCTGCCCTTTTTTCAACTGCCCGGTATTGAATAATTCTTCCAGCATGAGGTAAGGCGACACACTGCCCACATTACCCACCCGGGTGAGGTTGGTAAACCATTTCTCCTGGGGGAACAGGAGTCCTATTTTTGCCTGCTCTTCTGCAATACGCTCCCTGAAATATTCAGAGGAAAGATGCGGCAGGTACCAGTCGATTCCTTCGACGGTGAGGCTATGCTTATCAAATACTTCTTTCATAAACTGACCACCCATAGGTACAATTTTTACCCCCAGCAAGCGGGTATCCTGCTTGAATGAAAAAATACTTTGATTGCCCCACTCTTCGGGTTGGAATTCAGGCCACCCGGTGAGATTACCATTAGGACTTCGAATCGCTCCTGAATACATACAGGTCGATAGTTCGTTGGCGTATGATTTTATTTCGATGAAATCCACCCGAAGGGAGATTCCATTTTCATTTGGTTTATTTTCCAACAGGGCTGCAGCCGCACCATCACTTAACATCCAGCGCATGAAATCCTTTTCAAAAGCGATCATGGGGTTGGCATCCAGTTCCTTCAGGCGATCGGCTTCCATATCAAACTTTTCTCCTCTCAGCCAGGTCGAAACTTTTTCGGAAGCACCTGCTACAGCACGTTTGATATCGCCGTTTTTCACAGAAAGATAAGCATATTTCATTGCCTGAAAACCGGATGCACAGGAACTGCTTACAGAAACGATTTCTGCGGGAGGACATCCCAGTTCACCATGAATCATGGCAGTATGGCTGGGCAATAACTGCTCCGGAGACATGGTTCCGAAAGTCAGTAATTCAATATCATTTTTAGTGAATTGCTCATCCAGTAACCCTTCTACTGCCTTTGCCGCCAATTGGGCATTGGAATGGGTGCTATTGCCTGCTTTATCGATGGCATAATAGCGTGATTTGATCTTATTATTGCTAAGAATCTTTGTTTTCGCTCTGGAGGGTTTATCATCCACCAGTCCCAGGTACAGTTCAATATCATCGTTGCTTACAGGGTCGTTCGGTAAAAATTTCGCCAGCCTTGTAACAAACACATCTCCCATAAAAAATATCTGATTTGAATATTCTGCAATATTACTTATTAATTCCTCCACTTAGATCATATCCTTCTCGTATGCGGTGCTTTTAAAGTATCCAACCAGCTTACGAAAGGATGAGCGGTTGAAGAGGCTCTGCATCTTTGCAGTAAATCCGGAAACCGGTGATAAAGCAACTATTCCGGTAAGTAATAAACGTTTGAATAACAGTACTCTGGATAACCTGGCAGGATCACCTCTTTCCCCTTTTTCCCGAATATAGACGGCAAACTTTCTGAATTGTTTAATGCCTCTTTTTTCTAATATGATAAGGGTTGGTTTGAGATCAACCGCCCCTGCTGCCAACAGTTCGGTTTGAAGCGTTTCCCATTGAGCAGAAGCAGCGGCTTTATATATGATCGGGCCAAATCTCGATGTATTGAGAATATCACGGGTTTGCACTCCGGCTTCAGGAAGAAACCTTGTTGCTTCTTTCCTGCCTGTAAAGTTCCAGCGAATGATTGTCAACAATGAAATCAAGTTGTGGTTAGTATCCGCCAGTACTATTGAGCCCACGAGCCTGGCATTCAGGCGAAGTAATCTGGCTTTGATTTTTTCCTGTGCATTCAGCCACATATTTCGGGTACCCAATACCGTAATAACAGGTTTACCTGACAATACGCGCGCATATTCTGATTGCAGAAAACTGCTGGTTGGGATGGAAGGAGATAGAAACCAGGGCTGGTACCCCAGTATCACCAGATCATAGTGCTTATCAGGAATGCTAACAGGTTTCAGTGCAACGGGAATTTCAAGTACAGATTCGGGCATCGCATCAAAAAATGTCTGGCTGGTCCAGGGAAAAGGAAAATCCTGCTCCGGCTGGTATTCTACCATGGTAATTTCTGCCTGGTCTTTTATGTTGCTAACCAGGTTATCCAGTATCTGACCCAATTGACCGCTCTGTGAGTAATAGAGCACTAAAATACTGACTGCCATAGCCTGCAATATAAATGCTAACTGCTATTAATTCCTAATTATGCTATTTTTGACAACCTAAATACCCTTGGATGGAAGATTTTAAGAGAACGCTGAAGTTACAGATTATTGAAGCTTTGAACCTGCGGGGAATGCAGCCGGAAGAAATTGATGACAATGCTCCGCTGTTTGGCGATGGGCTGGGATTGGACAGTATTGATTCCCTGGAACTGATTGTTTTACTGGAGCGGAATTATGGTATCAAAATAGAAGATCCACGGGAAGGAAGGAAAGTATTTGAGTCGATCCATGTGATGGCTGATTATATCCAGGCCAATCGAAAAAAATAAGTCATGCCCTCCGTTTTTATAACTGGAATGGGCATTGTTTCCGCTTTGGGTATTGGCACTGCCAGCCAGCGGGAAAAACTGGTAGCTGGGATTTCCGGCCTGGGACCCGCAAACTTTCTGAACAGTATTCACAAAACTGAATTCCCGTTTGGAGAAGTCCCTTTTTCAACAGAAGCCTTATTTAGCAAAGTTGCCGTCCACAACCAGTTGCAGCATAGTCGCCTGCAGGTATTGGGCGCATTGGCGCTGCGAGAATGTTTGGCTGGTTTGGAACGAAAACCTGCTGGCATCCGGCAGGGATTGGTGAATGCAACTACAGTTGGCGGAATGACGGATATAGAAGACCGTTATTTCGAGTTGATACAACCGGAACACCGGGAGCCGGATATGAGCTGGGCAGCGGGATTGGACTGTGCCACGGGTACAGAACAACTGGCGCGGCAATTTGAACTAACGGATTTTGTTACCACCATCAGTACCGCCTGTTCCTCTTCTGCCAATGCTATCCAATTAGGTGCAAGACTACTGCAACAGGGTGCATTGGATCGGGTGGTTTGTGGCGGCGTTGATAGTCTGACCCGGTTCACGGTCAATGGATTCAACAGCCTGAAAAACCTGGACCGAAATGTCTGCAAACCTTTTGATGCCAACCGAAACGGACTAAACCTGGGGGAAGGCGCTGCTTACCTGCTGCTGGAATCAGAAAGCTCTCTTGAAAAAACAGGTAATAAGCCGCTGGCGATAGTAGCGGGATTTGCCAATTTTAATGAAGCATTTCATCCAACTGCACCGTCGCCGGAAGGCTTAGGCGCATATGAAGCAATGAAACGGACCCTGGAGAAAGCAGGAATTGCACCAGCATCCGTCTCTTATATAAATGCACACGGAACTGCTACACTGAATAATGACGAATCTGAAAGTCTGGCAATCCATCGATTGTTTGGAGAACGGGTACCTTCATTTGCTTCTACCAAGGTATATACTGGTCATACCCTGGCTGCATCTGGTGCCATTGAAGCCGTTTTTTCTCTATTGAGCCTGCAGCACCAGGAAATATATCCCGCATTAAACTTTGAAACGCCCATCGAAGCCACCGGATTAATCCCTTGTCAAACATACCGGCAGCTACAGGTAGACCATATCTTAAGCAACTCATTTGGATTTGGCGGAAATAATGCAAGTTTACTTTTCAGCAGGTATGATTAAACCGATTTTCATAAGAACAGCCCGGGCCGTTTCCGCACAGGACAGTTTTAGCAACAATGATTTGCTCCAGCCGATACGACCCTTATCCGGGAATCGGTATACTTATCTGGAACCAAACTACCAGGATTATTTTTCCATCATGCAGTTGCGGCGAATGAGCCGGATTACACGTCTGGGGTTGGTAACAGCCATTGAATGTTTGCGGGATGCCGGAGATACGCAGCCGCAGGCCATTATAACGGGCACGGGTAAGGGAAGTTTAACGGATACAGAAAAATTCATCCATTCTGTCCGGGAGTTTGCTGAAGGCACATTAAACCCCTCTCCATTTATACAATCCACTTATAATTCCTTAAACGGCCTGATTGGCCTGCATCACCATATCAATTCATACAACTCGACTTATGTTCACAGCGGTTTTTCACTGGAACATGCATTATTGGATGCTGCGTTTCAGTTACATGAACAATCCATTCAGACAGCACTGGTAGGGTCATTCGAAGAAATGACCCCCGAGCATTATATCATCAAAGACAAACTGGATTTCTGGAAAAAAGAGATTGACAGTCCCGATGCTATACTGAAAAGCAGTCCGGGTGCCATTTCCGGTGAAGGCAGTTTTTTCTTTTTTCTGGATTATCAACAGGGGGCTGCTCCTTTACAATTGGTTGACCTGACATTACTGTTTGAACCAGGAGAAGGTGTGGTGCTGCATGCAATGGACTCTATGCTGGAGCAGCATGGATTGGGATGGGGTCAGCTGGATATTTATCTGTCCGGGAGAAACCAGGATTCCAGATATGAACATTATTATGAGGAAGTGGAGCAGCGACTAAGTACTACAACACATCAGTTACATTTCAAACACCTGTCGGGAGAATTCGATACAGCAGCTGGCTTCGGATTATGGTCCGCTGTCAGGATGGCGGAAAAAAATCAATTGTTTCCTTCCATGATTCGTAAACAGGGCAGTACACAATCATTGGACTATATGTTGTTATACAATCAGTATTATGGAAAGCAGCACAGCATTTATTTGTTGAAAAGTAAGCATTCATCCAACCCCGTATAGGCAGTAATAGATTAGCTATTAAGGGTTCT